>Ga0111538_10001318_pt1 | contig 34708 bp, 35 predicted proteins | sample SoiMethybrSBSTD1_FD_79669 | JGI IMG/M metagenome (GOLD analysis project Ga0111538, IMG submission 79669) | Bulk soil microbial communities from a Populus tree surrounding site in Tennessee, USA - Soil MetaG P. TD hybrid SBSTD1 (version 2)... | ecosystem: Environmental > Terrestrial > Soil >...
TGAGTGACTTTCTCGCGAGCCTGCCGAATGTACTGGCGGGAAAAGCTATTCGAGAGATCGCGGAACGTGTTCGTCGTGCGCGTGAATTAAAAAAGCCAATTATCTGGGGTATTGGTGGTCACGTGATCAAGACGGGCCTCGCGCCCGTCATCATTGATCTGATGAAGTATGGCTACGTCTCGGCGATCGCGGCAAATGGATCGGTACTGGTCCATGATTCGGAGATCGCGATGGTTGGCTCGACGTCAGAAGACGTCGACGCCACGTTATCCGAAGGCGCTTTCGGTGGCGCCGAAGAAACCGCACAGTTACTCAACACTGCCGCACGTGACGGCGCAAAGGATCAGATCGGACTCGGCGAAGCAGTCGGACGCGCACTCGTCACACGCGATCCAAAACATCGCGACTATTCACTGCTGTGTGCCGCATACGATTCGGAAATTCCGTTCACCGTTCACGTCACGATCGGTGGCGACATCGCACACTTCCATCCCAGCTTCGACGGCGCAGCGCTGGGCGCTACCACACACACCGACTTTCGTTGTCTCGCGGAGTTAGTGCGAAGAATGGATGGCGGCGGTGTTTACCTGAATATCGGTTCGGCCGTTACTCTTCCCGAAGTTTTTCTGAAATGTGTGACCCTCGTCCGCAACCTGGGCCATAGTCTCTCAGACATCACGACAGCGAACTTCGACTTCATTCAATCCTATCGACCGCTGACGAATGTAGTGCGTCGTCCGACAGAGAACGGCGCCGGCCGAGGCTACTCGATCACGGGTCATCACGAGCTAACGATTCCGCTCCTGGCCGCCTTCATCAATTCCGAAAACAAAAATAGCAGCCCCTCCTCTTGACCAAATTCCTCACTCTGAATTATTCTGACCACTCTGAAATTGAAAACGGATTTCAATTTCTGCGCTCTACCAAATAAGCGAGCGATTGCCGACAAGGTTGAAAGGGCCGACATGCTTTCCATCTCTCATCGTATCTTCTTGTTGCTTCTATGTTCCGCCGTCTTCATTACCCCCGCCTTTGCGCAGCCGGGGATTACGCGGAAGATTCTTTTGCGTGGCAAGGTGGTCGACGCAAACCGGGCTGCCATCCCCGGGGCAGATGTCTGGACCTCCGGTAGTGGCCTCCCCTCTGCCTCGGCATCGACGGACCGGAACGGCGAGTTCTCTCTCATGGTCCAACCAGGCGAGTATCAGGTGCGTGTAGCCGCAGAAGGTTTTTCCGAAGCCACGGAAACAGTAGATGCCGCTAACCCTACTGCGTCTCAGTCCATCGAGATTATTCTTGAAGTGGCGCCATCGAGCGCGAGCGTCACTATCACAGACAGCTACGGCGTTAGTTCGGTTAATACTGCCACCAAGACGTTGACGCCCCTTCGTGATATTCCGCAATCGATCTCGGTAGTAACTAAAGAACAGATTCGCGATCAGGCGATGTCGAGCGTCACTGATGTTGTGACTTACGTTCCGGGCATCACATCACACCAGGGCGAGAACAATCGCGATCAGGTTGTCATCCGCGGAAACAGCACCAGTGCCGATTTCTTTCTAAACGGCGTGCGCGACGACGTGCAGTACTACCGCGACCTGTATAACGTCGAGCGTGTCGAAGCCCTGAAAGGTCCAAACTCGATGTTGTTTGGTCGTGGCGGTGGTGGTGGCGTTATCAATCGCGTGAGTAAAGAAGCGGGCTTCACAGGCTTGCGCGAGATCACGCTTCAAGGGGGTTCGTTCGGAAATAAACGCGCCTCGGCCGATTTCGATCAGCCATTAGGCAGCAGAGTTGCGCTGCGACTCAACGGCGTTTATGAAAACTCAGGCAGCTTTCGAGACCATGTGGATCTCGAACGTTACGGGGTCAATCCAACTGCGACATTCATCGTTGGTCCGAAGACTGCCGTCAAACTCTCCTATGAATATTTCAGTGATTACCGGACCGCCGATCGCGGGATTCCATCATTTCAGGGACGCCCGGTGGATGTTCCCATCGAAACGTTCTTTGGCAATCCGAACAATGCATGGGCCGAAGCCGGCGTAAATCTCCTCTCGTCGGTTGTCGAACATCAGGCCGGACGTTTCAACATCCGCAATCGCACGATGTTTGGTGACTACGATCGCTTCTATCAAAACTACGTGCCTGGCGCAGTGACGGCAGACAAGAGCAAAGTGACGATCTCCGGTTACAACAACGCCACCAGGCGCCGAAATCTTTTCAATCAAACTGATGTGACATTCCAGGCGTCAACCGGATCCGTGCGTCATACTGTTCTCACCGGACTAGAGGTGGGTAGACAACTGACTGACAACCGCCGAAACACCGCCTTTTTCAACAACACGACCTCATCGATTCTCGCTCCCCTCTCGAATCCGACAATCGATACGCCTGTTACATTTCGACAGAATGCGACTGACGCCGACAACCACCTCAAAACGAATCTTGGTGGCACCTACGTTCAGGACCAAATCGAGATCAATCGTTATCTACAGGTCGTCACTGGTGTACGTTTCGATTACTTCGATCTGCAGTTTCACAACAATCGAAACAATCAGGATTTGAGACGCGTCGATCGCCTGGTTTCACCGCGCGCAGGCGTGATCGTCAAACCGGTCACGAGTGTTTCAATTTACGGTAATTATGGGGTGGCCTATTTGCCGAGCTCCGGGGATCAGTTTTCGTCGCTGACGGCGATCACTCAGCAGGTCAAACCGGAAAAATTCACCAACTACGAATTCGGAGCGAAGTGGGATGTCCGACGTAATCTATCGTTGACTACCGCGCTCTATCGACAAGATCGCACCAACACGCGCGCCACTGATCCAAATGATCCAACAAGGATTCTGCAGACGGGAAGTCAACGAACGAATGGCTACGAGCTTGGACTGAATGGCTTCGTGACGTCGAAGTGGAGTATCGCGGGCGGCTACGCTTACCAGGATGCGTTCATCAGCAGCACCACAGTCAATGCAGTAAAAGGCGCACAGGTAGCACTTGTTCCACATCACAGCTTCTCGTTATGGAATAACTATCGAGTGCTACCCCGCCTCGGTCTCGGACTCGGACTGATTCATCGATCGGATGAGTTTGCTGCTGTCGACAACACCGTCGTTCTACCTGGCTACACACGCGCAGACGCGGCCGTGTTCTTCTCCATAACTGAAAAATGGCGTCTCCAGGCGAATTTTCAGAACCTGTTTGACAACACTTATTACCTGAACGCCGATGGCAACAACAATATCTCACCCGGCGCGCCACGCGGTGCTCGTGTTGCTCTGATCGCACGATTCTGAAACGAAGAAACTTTGGAGTGCGGCGGGCCGGCGCCGCCTTGGTCTTGATCGCGCATGATCAATAACAAAGCGGCGTCAGGCCGCCGCACTCCAAAGACGCGCCCAATTTAGAAGGTGATGCTATACTGGCGCGCATCATAAACAGGGAGTCGGGGCTTGGACGCTGAAAAACTGAAGCATTTCCGCAATCTTCTTCTTACTCAACTACGCCAAAACACGGAACAGGTCCGCACGGATCAAGCGGCGGCTCTCGAATTTTACGATGATGGCGTAAAAGACAGCGTGGATCTCTCGGTGCAGGATCTGAACAAAGAGATCGCGCTGCGTTTGGGTGAACGCAGTTCAAAGATTGTCGCCGATATCGATCAGGCGCTGCTGCGTATGAAGGAAGGAAGTTACGGCATCTGCGCGCGTTGTGGTCAACCAATCGACGAACGACGACTGGAAGCCATACCTACCGCTCGCTACGACGCCGCCTGCCAGGCCGCGATCGAAAGCGCCAACGGCGACGACGACCTACCAACACTGTAACGCCGATAAATACGGATCAGTGTAAATCGGATTTACACTGATCCGCCTAATCTGAGGTCACGCCTTAGGATGCGCTTTGTCGTAGACCTGGATCAACTTTTCCATCGAAACGTGTGTATAAACCTGCGTGGTCGAAAGTCTCGCATGGCCCAACAATTCCTGTATGTCGCGAAGATCCGCGCCGCTGTCCAGTAGATGTGTGGCAAAGGAATGCCGCAGTGCGTGAGGACTGATGTTGTGCATTCCGGCGCAGATGCGAATGTACTTCTCAACCATGCGTCCAACTGAGCGCGTGGTGATCCGCGTCCCCTGATAATTCAAAAAGAGCGCTTCTTCATCGCGTTTCGAGATTGGCGCGTTTAGGAGAAACCTGTCACGCACGTCGAGATAGCTTCGAATGGCAGCGCCGGCCGGATCTCCAAATGGCACGATCCGCTGTTTCCGTCGCTTCCCTGTTACACGCACTAACTGATTCCGAAAGTCGACGTCTGGTAGATTCAAGGTCGTTAACTCAGCAACACGCACGCCCGTCGCATACATCAATTCCAGCATCGCGCGATCGCGTTTCCCCAGATCAGTCTCGGGGTCAGGAGACTCAATAAATCTCACTGCCTCTTCGATCGAGAGATGCTTTGGGAGTTTCTTCTCCAATTTCGGCGTAGCGACGAGTTTCGCCGGATTCAATTCCAAAACACCTTCGCGCACGAGAAACTGAAAGAAGGTGCGTAGTGCCGCCAGCTTGCGTGCGATAGAAGCTTTCTTTTTTTGCGCCGTATGAAGTGAAGCAAGCCATTCACGGATCGTCAGATGATCGACGGCCGAGACTTCAGGCGTCCTTCGTTTTCCAGTTGTGGGATCCGCTGGTGCGAGAAAATCGAGAAACTGTTCGAGGTCGCTGGAGTAATTTCGTAAGGTGTGACTGCTGACGTTGCGCTCGTAACGCAGGTGTTCGAGAAATTGCTCGATGAGCTGCTCCATGAACGAATCTTGTTCAATCCTGCTTAATCCTGCAATCCTGTCTAATAATTCGCTGAGGCTACAGGCTTGGGAGCATAATATCCTTTCCGCGAGCGGATGCGAACATCATTTTTCGTTTTGACGCGCAACTCCAATTTGTGTAACTGGCCATCACGCTGATCGGCGTTTGGGTAGTAACTCAAAACGTACTGCTGCGACAGATCTCCAGCGATCTGATCGAACGCTACGTCAAGCTGATCCGTAGTCTTGGGAAGATAAACAGCGCCGCCAGTTTGTTCCGTTAGCTGCTCCATGCGACGCTCTGCCGCAAGCGCGCGCAAGTTTGCACCTTCATACAACCCGGTCTGGACCACATAGATCTGGCAATCGTCCGCCAGAACCTGCTGCATCATGAAGTCGAAATCACTGTGTCTGCTGGTTGTTTCGATACCGTCAGAAACGATGACGATAACTCTCCGGCCGGAATAAGGTCGCAGATAATTTCCAGCGCTGATGATCGCGTCGAAGAGAGACGTGCCACCTTCAGGTTTTCCGAACGTCGCGATGGTCTGCTCGAGACGAAGAATGTCGTGAGTGAGAGGCTGCGCCAAACGGCTATCAGTTTCAATCGAATAGATCGCAGCCTCGTCTTTCGGCCGCATCACTTTTCTGAAGAAGCGGATCGCCGCCTGCTTTTCAAACTCACGCGCAGGATCAAGACTGCCGCTGTTGTCAAAAAGCATGGCCAGGCGAACGCTGGTTTCCGAACGAGTCAGATCACTGAGTGGGCGCAGCTCACCGTCAACGAGCAACTCGAAATCGTCCAACTTTAAATCAATTATCGCGGTGCCACGCTTGTCGACCACAGATGCCGGAATCGGCACGAGATTCGAGCTGATCTTCACAACATCATTTGCATCGATTTCGTCGTCGGCGCTCTTTGCGGGACGCTTTGGTGAAGAAGTGCTGCCGGTTCCCGGTCTGTTCGGATCCGCGATTGGTCCTTGCGGTGGCTTGCCGGTCTTACCGGGTTCCTGACGTCTTCCTGATTGACTCCATGCGGGCGCCCCGATGAGACAGACGACGAACAGCGCGAGCGCACACGTCAACCAGCTTGCGCGAATTCTTGTCTTGTGTGATTTCGTTCGAGCCACTCTGCCCATTCTTTCAAGCCCAACTCGACCTGCAATTGTCTGCGCTCCCGCTTTTTACGTACCTGGCGCTTGGCAGGTTCAGGAAGAGGAGGTAAAAGCGCGAAAGTGATGTTTACCGGTTGGAAGTTTGTTGCCTCCGCATGCGAAACGTAGTGCGCAAGGGCTCCGGTTGCGCTACGTGCTGGAGCTTCCACCAATTCGTCTCCAAGCGCAAGCCTCGCCGCATTAATTCCTGCGAGCCAACCCATCGCCACTGACTCAACGTAACCTTCAACTCCCGTGATCTGTCCGGCAAAAAACAAGCTAGGACGCTCGCGCACCTGCATTGTTGCCTGCAGCACGCGCGGTGAACAGATGTAGGTGTTGCGGTGAATCTGACCGAACTGGAGGAACTCCGCATTCTGCAGACCGGGAATGAGTCGCAACACTCGCGCTTGTTCGCCGTAGCGTAGATGATTCTGGAAGCCCACCAGGCTGTATGCGTCCGCCATTAAATTTTCCTGCCGCAACTGCACGGCAGCGTAAGGCTCGCGACCGGTCTGCGGATCGCGCAGACCGACAGGCTTCATCGGGCCAAAACGAAGCGTATCGACGCCGCGTCGAGCGAGTTCCTCAATCGGCAAGCAGGCCTCAAACCAGCGAGTCTCCTCAAAACGTTGCAACGGGACGCTTTTCGCTTCCAGTAGTTCCGAGTAGAAACGCGCATACTGTTCGGGGTCGAAGGGGCAGTTGAGGTAATCGTCGCCTCCCTTGTCGTATCGTGCGGCGCGAAATGCGACTGAAGTGTCGATGGAATCGGCTGCGACAATTGGCGCGATCGCGTCGTAGAAATACATCTGGTCGTTGCCGGTCAACTTCATGATCTCGGCAGTAAGCGCCTCGGAAGACAAAGGACCGGTGGCGATAATCGTGATGTTGTCCTTCGGAATACTGGTCACTTCTTCACGAATCAGACGAATGTGGGGTTCGTTCTCAATGCGCTCGGTGATCAGCGCGGCAAACTTTTCCCGATCGACGGCGAGCGCAGCTCCGGCAGGAACGCGGGTCTCCGCCGCCGCGGACAGTACCAAAGAGCCTCCCTGCCGCAGTTCCTCCTTTAATAAATAGGACGCAGTACCGGGCTCGTCGGATTTCAGTGAGTTGGAACAGACAATCTCGGCGAGCTTATCGGTGCGATGCGCCGGCGTCTGTGTTGTCGGCCTCATCTCATAAAGCTTCACATCCACGCCCAATTTCGCAGCCTGCCACGCCGCCTCAACGCCCGCCAGTCCGCCCCCAATAACGTTGATTTCCATCCTGTACATCCTGCTTAATCTTGTAAATCCTGTCCAACTTACGGCTTTGCTGCCGCAGGCACAGTGATTTTGTAATCCTGCACATCACCCGAGAAATGCTTGTAATCACTCCACTCGATCGTCTTGTTGTAGTCGCCGCCACCAAACAACAAAACCTTGACCGACAAATTGATCTGCGCCAGCTTCGGCAGCCAAACGCCCTGCACCATTCGCGTCTGCTCCATCACGAGCGCGGCGCCCGGCTTTAATGAAACCAACAACCCGCCGGCCATCTTAAAACCTTCCGCCAAACGCGCTTCCAATCTAATCACCTGCTTGTCGATCGGATCGATCCATACGACGCCGATCAACTTAGCAATCAAACTCTCCTCGCTGTTCTTAGGTTTGAAGCCGGTGCGCGGGCGAAAGTCAAAAACAATCGTTTCGCGACCGCCGAGTGTTTCGCGTCGCGGCGAAACAAACTCGCACGCCTTTAGAAACGTCGAGATATCAGTCGACTCATCACCCTCTGCTTTTTTCTTCTCACGTTCAGCGCGGCGCTGGGCCACCTTCTTCTCGTCTTTTTCCTTTTCGCGCTCGGCTTTTTCAAACTCTTCCTGAACGCGTCGATCTTCTTTCGCTGCGCGCTCAGCCGAAAGCGGTACGCCATTCTCGCTGATCAGTTTTTGCACGGGCTCGCGATTCGGCAGGGGAAAGACCTCGTAGACTTTGACTGTCTCCTTCTTCAACTGGCCCTTGCCGTCGATCGAGCGATCGGTTTCAGTTTGCTTGAAAGCAAATTCCGCGACTCGATTCTCGAGTTCATCCTGATTTCGTTCGACTTCACGCAGCAAAGCAGTCACATCTAATTTGTCAGTCGCAGCCGGAGGATCGAAAACACGATCGTCGATACCGGTGTTGTACTTCACGCTGATTAATTGAAGCGTCAGTTCGCCTGAGCCTTCGACGTTCATGCGTATACGATGTGGTTCCTGAATGCCTTGTTCCGGTCGATAGTCTTCAAGCAGAACTCTGGTCTTACGAACGTCACCCGTGATCTTCGTTATCAGAGACGTCTTCACACTGAAGTAATACTGAAAACGCGCGCCAGCGCGCGTCGAGAACTCAACTATGTACGCCGGTTCTGACCCGAGATCGCCCAGCGACAACACGCGTGCGAGTATGTTGGCTTTTTTGAAATCGACGAGACGTGAAGAGTCGAGTGAAGCGCGAAGTTTTGCGGCGAGGCTTTCGGGGCCGGTCAGAGTTCGGAGTCCGCCATCGAGTCCGATCTCCCAGGCTGAGCGCGCGTTGCTCGCGGAAATGATCTGGCCGTTACCGAAAGTGAGTTCGATACGTTCAGACGAGGGGGCCTTGCGTTGTGTGCGTGCGGTGCCGATTGGTTGATTGTTGAGTTGAATGCTCCATTCGTACGTTGCATCCTTCAACGCGCTGACGGGTTTCTTGCCACCGGTCGCTTTCAAATAGTTATCGACGATCTTTTCGGCTGACGGAAGCTTCTTCTGCGCGAACGACGCCTGAGCCGCGAGCAACAGCAAAAACAGAATCGGCACTAGCCTGCGCAGCTTTGAAAAACTGGGGGAATCAAACATAAACAACTGATCGACTCTACTTCTTGGCGGCTTTCCGCGCCGCTAACTTCTTCGCACTCACACCTCTCGTCATCTTCTTACTTGAGCTTTTGGTGCCTTTTTGTGGCTCACTTACTTTCGTAGCGCCCTGATTCTCGTGATACTCGTATTCGTTAATCGTACCCCCACGAACCTTGTATCTGTCGACATTCTTCGCTGGATCTTTCGGCATCCCATCCCTCCCTCTAGGTTCGATTTGTCCTGCTTGACACTGCAAACTCGGCATTCGTATAGTGCAACAGCCTTCATCACGCCTTAGCCGGCTTAGCTCAGTTGGTAGAGCGTCTGATTCGTAATTAGAAGGTCGCCGGTTCAACTCCGGCAGCCGGCTCCAACAGAATCAAGTATTTACAGCCACTCGCGTGAGTGGCTGTTCTGTTATTTGCGACATATTTGCGACGCGGCAGCTTTGAGCGTATTCCACTGCATTTCTCAGAGTGTCATCAGATGCGTGCGTGTAACGCATCGACATCTGAATGTTCGAATGGCCCAACAGCCTTGCAATCGTTGTCACGTTGCACCCTGCGTCACCTAATCGCGTCGCAAACGTATGGCGCAGGTCGTGAAAGTGAAAGTCAGCGATCCCAGCGTCAATGCACGCCGCGACAAAACCCTTCTTCACATCCACCAAACCTTCATCCATGCGCCTCTTAGCAATTCGTCTCGAAGCGAACACAAGATCACCTTCTTGAGTCTGGCGTTGCTCTATCAATACTTCTCTCACGCTCTGACTCATTGGGATAATCCGATCGCGTGCAGTCTTTGTATTGACCACGTGAATCACGCCACGCAGAAAATCGACGTGCCGCCACGATAGATTTAGCAACTCACCGCGACGCATTCCCGTACCAAGCGCCAGAGCAACTAGCGGATACAAATGTTTACGCCGTCCCTTGAGCTGTGCCATCAATCGCGTTTCCTCATCTGCCGATAAGTAGCGGTTGCGTTGATTGTCCACTCGCAGCTTTCGTTACCTTGCGGCAAGGGTTTGATGCTGCTTGCTCTAACTCCACAGCGAGAGTGAAGACTCGAGACAGTACAGCCAGCTCGATATTCACGGATGCCGGACTGCGAGTTGTGCCGCGCCTAGTAATAGACTGAGCACGATCACGTTTCCACTTTTCAATAGCCAGAGCTGAAACCTCACGTAACGCTTTCCCCTTGAATAATTCAGCCCACTGATTCGCAATGATCTCGTCATTGCGCCAAGTACGCTTGTTAGCTTTGGCCCACGGCAAATACGTCTCACTTACAAATTCAGAAAAGCCCTGATTCCCAAGCTGTGACGTTCCGTAGGTGCCTTGAAACACCTGATCACGCGCCTTAGTTTCTGCTTGCTCTGCCTGAAACTTAGTGCGCGCTTCCGGTATCGCTTCGCGAGATCTGGCGCCTCTGATTTGGAAATCAAAATACCAGTGGCCACCACGCTTTCTAACTGTCAAAGGACATCACCTCCGTTCGGCGGTTGCAGCCACAGCGAAGGTTTGACCGAATAGTACCCGAGCCTTGCGGTCCTTACCAACGCTCATTTCTCTTTGTCCTTTGTCCACTCGACAATCTCATCAAAATCGAAGCGCAATAGGTGCCCAACTTTGCGATATGGAATACGTCCCTGAGACTTCATCACGTAAAGCGTGTTTATTTTGATCCCCAGAAATTCGGCGCACTGTTCCGGCGTCATCAATGACGCTGACGGATGAAGCGGCCTTCTCGAAGTTTGTTTCTGTTCTTGTAGCATTCGTTCAACTGTCAGGCTCAACAGCGGCCACGGCACTTGTCATACCATGCTGCCGATTCCCTGATTGGCCCATGTAACACAGCTAGAGATCTGAATCGGCTGGAGGCAAACGGCGAGTGTCACAATTGTGACAGAGTGTGACACTTTGTGACGAAGTGTGACAGGTTGTGACACTCGTCAGTCCGTTGGTCCCTCTGCGATCCAAAGGCAGACGACGCACTGCGCTTCGCGCATTTAGGTTGTTAATTCTACGGTTCTAAAGACCTAGATCGCACCCACTCGCACAACTCCCTCGCCATATTCCAACACTCCTTTAAGACCGCTGGCGTCACCTTTGCAGATTCACCTTTTATCTAACAAACGGACGCGCCAAGCACGCTGAAATTGAAGTGGAGACGACACCAATGGAAGACAAATCGAAGACGTTTAAATGGGAATGGGAAGATGGGGAAACGGGTGAGATCCGCACAATCAAAATCCCGATGCCCAACCTTGATCGTGATTACGATCCGAGCGAATCGCACGAGATTATTCTCGATCGAAAGCCACGTCTGGACAACGTGGAAATGCCGGACTGGATCGAGATCATCCCGCCGAGAAAACCTAACTGATCGACCTCCAAAGTGAGAACAAAAGACGCGCAAATCAGCCGAGAGAAACGATCAATTCTGATTACATCGCGAGATCATGAAATCGAACGGAGGTGCTTTGCACCTGATTTTATTTGACACGTCACCCCTTCAGGTGCACACGCACGCAAACTTAAAGTTTGCTGCGTCTACTTGCGTGGATGCTGGAGATCGCGGTTTCCCGTTTGCACATGCAAACATCGTGTTTGCGTTTGCAAACGCGGAATCGAGGACCATCGAGGAGTAAACAACATGGGAAAGCACGTTACCGATTACCCGCACACGATCAGTTTTCGACTGACCGATGAGGCCTGGCTTGGCATCCAAAAAGAGATCGCCGGCAGCGAGCTGACGGCGCATGAGTGGTGCCGGAAGGCTGCTCTTGAGAGACTCAATAACAACTACAGTTTTTCCAAAGCCGAACGCTTCTTGTTGGAGAATTTCGTGCGCGCGCAGTACCTGGTTACACAGGGTTTTCAATTATTAGCCGATGGCAATTTAACTGGAGCACAGTGGAAAAGACTTCGAGCCATTGCCACCGAACGAGCTTCCGAACTCACCGACAACGCACTCGCGCAGCGAGCCCAAAGGAGCCGTGAACGTCCCTGATAATGACGGCCAAGAACAGGCGTTCTTAGTTCAATGCCGTGACCACAAATTCGATATGCAAGGGTATGCTATAGGCTGCAAGATGATGCTCCAGACGCTCTGGCGAGAACGTCCCTGTGGTAGAATTCCGGCATGATTCCAAGCCTCGACCAAATCATCAAGTCCATTGAACAACTGCCGACGGCGGAGCAGGAAAAGATTCGTCGATGGCTGGAAGATAAGGGAGTTACGAACGGAGAAGGTCACCACTCACAAGCACTTGCTAACCGTTCCGAAAAGTCGCTCAGATGGTTGCACGAGAACCGAGACAAATACTCGGGCCAATGGGTCGCACTCGATGGCGATCGCTTGATTGCTAATGGACCGACGGCTAAAGAAGTGTACTCCAAAGCGAAGGCCGAAGGCATTGAGATACCGTTTGTTGAACTGGTCACCGACGAAGAGTCAGGGCCGTTTACAGGAGGATGGCTTTCGTGAGTGAAACCCTCACCTTTGACAAGGCTCACTACTACAACACACTCAAACCTGGAATCAGCCTCACGGCAATTCTTCATCACGGACAAGAGTCAGTGGAGTGTGAGACAAGGTTAGACACGGGTTCGAGTCACTGTATCTTCAAGCGGGCTCATGGCGAACTGCTAGGGCTCGATATTGAAAGCACTGTTGCGGAAAACATCGGAACCGTTACCGGTTCGTTCAAAGCGCATCTTCACACCATCACGATTGAAGTCTTGGGTATTCGCTCCGAAGCGACAGTGTATTTCGCGGCGGATGAGCAATTCACGAGGAGCGTTTTAGGAAGAGTTGGCTGGCTCGACCGCGTTAAGTTAGGTCTTATTGATTATGAGGGCAAGTTACTACTTAGTCCTTATTTCTAATTGCAACTTTTCATGGACCCGCCGCGATTATCGACGACGGCGACCTCGCATATTGCTCATGACTTGCCTGATCTCACAAACAACTAGAAGTTGGTCACGCTCACATGAATCAATCCCTAAAAAAACCACGATCGATAGTGATTTCTGGTTCGTTTCGCAAACACTTTAAAGAGATCCAAGCAGCGCGAAACGAGTTGGTACGGCTTGGATTTGAAGTACTCTCTCCTTTGGACGGCACCATTCGCGATGAAAACGCCGAGTTCCCAGTATTAACCACCGATAACACTGATGACCCAAAAGAACTCGAACGACGTCATTTGGGCGCCATAGCACAGGCACAGGCACTCTATGTTGTGAATCCAACCGGCTATGTTGGTACATCTTCCGCGCTCGAGATGGGATGGGCGGCTGGACTTGGAAAACCGATCTACACTTCGCTTCCGCTGCTTGAAACACCTCTCAAGACTGTCGTTTCAAACGTACTTAGTCCATTAGGTCTTTCTAAATTTATTAGACCTAGTTTCGAGCTTTCACAAAGTGATGCCGAAAAAGATCGAGGTATTAACGAAATGAATGACGCACTTCTGAAGGAATACGAGTTATGCACAGCGGATGCTAATCATCTCGAGGGTGTAATTTGGACTACCGCCGGAATCCTAATTACGGGATCGGTAGCCGGCATTGGTCTATTAGGAGGAACACTACCGGCTGAACCGAAGACATACGATATCGTGTTTCGGATTGCGGTAAGCCTGCTCTTCCTCTGTCTGCTTTGGTTTTGGCGGCGTATTTCCAAGCGATGGTATTCCATCCAAATCGTGATGTATGGCCGAGCAATGGAGATAGAACAAGAGCTGGGTCTTTATAAAGAGCGGTATGTTCAATGGTTAAAGGAGGCGTCACGGAATCAACCTTCGACTTTAGACGCCAAAGGCGTCGAATTTGTGAAACGTCTTCTCCCCAATTACGTAAGCACGTCAGTACGAAAAACTGTTCGTTGGCTCACGATCGTTCTAATGATAGTGTGGGTTTTGTTTCTCGGTGTACAGCTGTGGCAACTCTTGCCAGCTGAGCCATCCCGCGACGCTATACCTGCAGTTCGGATTCGGCCTAATTTGTCGCCTTAAATAACTTATGCGATGCCCCTCGGTAGGGCATTTTTGAATGCAGTCCAAGCCTGGGCAAATCCCTGAGCGGCGGTCGCATTACTGATTAGATACTCCTCGTTAAGCCCACTTTTGCTGGTGAGTCGAATATCTCCATAGGCCAAAATCGGAATCTGGTAGTTGTTAGCAAAGCGGCGATCTGGAGATCCATCCTTGTTGGCTTTCTTCCAAGTGTGACCGATCAATTGAGCATCAGTTGGAATTGCCTCTTCTTCAATAAAGGAAGTGGGGTTGTAGTCTAAGTTGGCGTCGCGAATATCGACGAGGGCAAAAGCTTCGTGCGAGACGTGGTACAGGATGAAAGCCGGGTAGATGAACATCTCACCACCGTTTGCATTCATTAAATGAGGGACCTTCCACGAGGTTTCTATGAGATCGGAAGAGCCCAGCGAGATGGCGACTGGTTTCCGTTGGACACTATGAGACGCTGTAGTACGTTCGCGGTAGCGATCAGTCGAAGTGGAGGATAATGTGTCCCAGATGCGTTGTGATCGGGACAGCATTGCTGCCGCATCGCATACCCGACCGAAGGCGTCCTTAAGGTTCTGAGGTAAGTCAAATTCAGTCGCCAGGCGAGAGAGTCGCTCTTGCTCGTGAAGTTCAGCTTTCTTGTCGGTTGCCTCCATTGACATTTCGCCGAGTCGCGCAAAGTACCCCTTGAACAGACGCCTGAATAACCAGCCGTTCTTCCAACGTTCGTGTTTGGATCCCAAACGTGCAGCTTCATTCTCTGCTTCCCTGAGTTCTGGCAGCAATTTGGCCCGCTCATCTTGAGCAGTGATCAGGAGCTGCTTTACCGGTTCGAGACCCTCGCTTGTGAGCGTGGCGGTGCTGGCGCTCCGAATCTCCGTCGTTTTCGATGCAGCGGGTGTTGGAGACTCGGGGATCGCCGGTTGGTTGGTCGTATGCGGCGGATGCTCAGTTGCCGAGTGTGGCAAATGAATGGGTTGCCGGTAGGAAATGCCGGTTCTAGGAACGCGCGCTGTCACCGCTGCACCTTGGGAGCCAACGTAAAAACGGACCGGACCAACACCGACGGAAGTGCTAATTCCGCGTGGTGAGAAGTTTAGACGGATAGCCGGTAGCGGACTAAAACTCTTCCTAAAACGCCATCCCATCGAATCTCTTTCTAATATGGCCAGCGCTGCTGTATGGCTGGATTTGAATTTGCAATCGCTGCACGAGATTTAGAGGAACTGAGCTAAAGCGAGCAAAAAGTCTAACTGTCTTCTATGGCTCTCAACGTTTAGGTTCATAACGATATTTGTTACATGCTATATCGATTGTATCCATAAGTAAGCTTGCCAAAAAGATGAAGTGAATTGCTCTCTCTCTGCCAATCTCAATTACAGCATGAGCCTTGGGATTGCGAATTCCAGTCATGGAGCCAGCAAATATCTCCATATACCCTTGCTGAATACTCTTTCCCGTTTCAGTGGTGATGGTATCGATTTCGATTAGAGGGCTATTAACTGAGAAGGCGGTTTTCATTAAGCTGGAGCCATCTAGTTCTTTACCGAGAGTGGGCGTGACCATGTCCTTCACGACAGAATTAATGTGTTTGAAAGCCGCCTCAGCACAATCAGCGTAGTGGCCCGATTCAAACCTTGACTTGGCCACCTTGATAATCTCTGGATGAATAAGGGACCAAAAGTCTGCGGGCTGGTCCGACGTCTCTGCTAAATGTCTCTCTATTCTTCGCTGAAACTCTTTCAAAAGTTCAATCTTAATGCTCAGTCGATCAGAAAGGTTTGCTTGCCAGGTCCCGCCGTCTTTAGTGGTCATCCCATCGGTAATAGTCTTGAATTCCTTTGCGTACCTGTCCGTGTCGATCAGTTGCAATAACAGAGTATGCGTTTCGCGGTCCCACCGCCGATAACGACGTTGAGCAGTCTGCCGCAGAAGGAAAGGTGGATTGATTTGACGACCACGTTTGATTTGTTCAGCGATCAAGCTTATAGCTTCGGCTTTAGAGCATTGTAGTTGTGGGAGTTGCAAGGATTAGGCTCCTTTAGATAAATGAGACTAATGCCGGTGATTCTTAGGCATCAGTGGGAGCGCATTCGATAGACTTTTCTTAACGTCGCGTAACTTTCATCTCCTCACCGGCAGCAATCAATATCTGAATGAGACGCTTCCCTAAAAGCGTTAATCGAAAAGCAAAATCGTCAGGGTTCCCCATTGTGGCGTGTTTGGTACTTAATTCTATCGCTAACAGGTGCCCAATACCCACGGCTGTAACACAAAAGACCATAACCGCTCAGCCTATTGCATCGTGAGAAGAAGTCATCCATCTGCATTCCCAGATTTCGTGCGGCTGCTAACATGGTATTCATCGCCGGAAAGAACGTGTTGTATGGCATCGCATGATTCTCGTTGACCAGAGTGCTCTGATGGTTGTAGAGGTGTTTCAATACGCGCAAATCATCTTCCGATATCTCATCAAGGGCGCGAATGAATGCGGCTGCATCTTCGAAGTCCTGCTCACTTTTATCAACCGTGGCTGCATTAGTGAGAACTGCTGCAAACCGTTTGATCTTTCGCTCGTTAGCGCCAAAGAAGATTCGCTCGATGGTCACTGATACCAATCGCGTAATCTCCCCCTCCTCTAACCTTCGTGAGACTTGATCCAAGTTTGATTCGTGAGCCTCAAGCTGTTCAATGATTGCGTTGATTAAGAACTCCAGCCTTTCGTCTTTGTCTTGACCTCTAATCGCATCGAGCGCCTTTCGGACGCTCTCACCTATCACTGGAATCCAGTTGGTCATCCGTAACGCTATTTCAGCACCTGCACTCTTCGGTGGTTTTTCGGCACCAGCTTTAATTTGACCAAGCGGATCGTCGATTTTTGGCATACTATTGTTTCAATGTTCCTGACGGATGGTCCCTGTTACAGCTCACACTATCGATTTCGCATCACAGCGATAGTCATGTTATCTGACTCCGTGACAAGAATTTCTTGACAGAATCTGGCGCGTGGCTACATAATCTTGCGCCAGGGTCGCCGTTCCGGCGATTTCTTTTCGCTCTTTCAAAATTTGCATCCTTTCGCCTTACGCGAGTTTCCTTGTAGCCGCCTGCAATCGCAACGGCGGTTTCCCTGACGGAAAAGCATTATAGCCGTCGCGGGCGCCTATGCGTCCGCTTTTGAGCAGGATACGTATGCGCGGTAAGTTTTTTGTGTTACAGCCGTGGGTATTGGGCACCTGTTCTCTCTTTTATTGGGGTTGAGTCATCTGGCTCTGGGTCACTCCTTTCTCGGAAATTCGCTAACGGGCACCGGCGAATAGCCGATTACAAAGAAAGGAGAGCAAAGCGATGCATCATCGCAGAGTGAAACAGTGTATTGCAGAACTTACTGCTTTACGCAAAAGAAGTGACCTAGAGCCTGAGCAGAAGCAAGCAATTGAATTTGCACTGTGCAATCTAAAGCAACTCGCTCGTCGTCAAAAGGTGCAAGCCAGTGATGTTTACAACTGTGTCGCACAGATTAGCGAGAAACTTGTGAACGCATTTTGCAAGTCAAAACATAAGCTTTGAGTTCGAGGGTGATTCAATTCTACTTTGGCGTTATGGACTACGGAAAAGCACTAAGACTTGCGCGTGCTCTCTCGGGCTTACAACAGCAACAATTGGCTGAACTGGCCGATATGGATGCGAGTTATATTTCGTTAATAGAGCAGGGCAAGCGCACGCCGAGTCTGAAATTCATTCACAAACTGAGCCGAGCCATTGGAATTCCACCGCATCTGTTCACTTTTCTTGCAATGGAACCGGAGGATACAGAGTTGATGGACGCTGAAGAAATGGCGTCAATCGGCGAGGCTTTAACGAAGCTGGTTTTAAAGCATGGTGACATCCCGACAGAGCGCAAGGTTGCCAAAAGAGGTAAGCGCACCCGGGCAGCTTAAAATCCGCTCACTTGGAGATCTGGAGCACAAACTCGGCAAGTCTCGAGAGACGCTTCGAGACACTGCCTCACATCGATCATCCTTCTACAATCCATTCACATTAATTAAACCAGCACGTCCTTTCGCTCATGACGTCAAGCAATCAAAGCCGCGAATAATCGATCGACCCATCGGGGATTTATTGGAGATTCAACAGCGAATCTATTATCGGCTATTGCGCCCGCTCGCAGTGCCAGAATACATCTGCGGTGGCGTACAGGGTCGGTCAGTCATGATGAACGTGCGATATCACGAGGGGACCACGTTAATTGTGACGATGGATATTAGGGCGTGGTTTCCAAGTATCACAGAGCGACACGTTTACAATGTCTGGCGACGAATTCTAGGGTGCTCTCACAAGGTCGCTAAACTTATGACGGCTCTTACGACCTACGAAGGACATTTGCCCCAGGGTGCACCAACCAGTACCGCCATCGCGAATCTTGTACTCTATTCGATTGATCGACCCATACGCCTAGCTGCCGCATCACTCGGCGTCAATTATTCGTCCTGGGTCGATGACCTGCCGTTTTCCGGCGCGCACGCGCGAACGCTGATTCGGATTGTCATCGCCACTTTCAAGAGAGCCGGATTTAAGATCTCGAGATCAAAACTGAAAGTCATGGGACCTGGTAAACAAAGAATCATCAACGGCGTGGTGTTAGGGCAAGTACCAAGCATTTCCAGAAAACAGCGGTGGCGAATTCGTGCAGCGCTTCATCGACTACGAACGGGAGACATAGCTGAATGGGAGTTAGAGAAATATATCAAAAGTCTGCACGGTAGAATCGCGCATTTGGAAAGCGTCAATGAGCATCAGGCTCGATCGTTTCGGGCTGAGTTTGAAAAGACTGTCGCAACGTTACCTTTGTGACGTACTTGTGACGCGAATTTGGATAAGTGCATGAGGAAGCGACAAAGCCGTATGTAGAATCATCAAAAACGCCAGCAAAACCGCCGTGGCTGCAACCTGTTGAATTGAATTTACTTGCTCTTTCGTCGTTGGTCTGATTCGTAATTAGAAGGTCGCCGGTTCAACTCCGGCAGCCGGCTCCACGTAATCTAAACTCGTACAATAGTTTATAGCAATGGTAAAGGCGGCCAATCGACCGCCTTTTGGTTTTTGTGTGCCTATAATGTGCCAACGCGAAAAACTGTTGTCATTTTCAACCGTAAAGTATCTGCTCTAGCTTCTCCGTAGCCGCTTGCTGCATCGATGGTAGGACGTGAGAGTAAGTGTCGAGGGTCAAAACGATGCTCGCGTGTCCTAAGCGTTCAGAAACGTGAGTTCACCAGCAAGGGACCAATAGTTAAATATCAACTAGAAGGAGGCTCTGTTTTGCCATACTCGATGCCGAGATCTTTTTACTACTCCTGCATTTGTAGTATTGCTCGGAATCCCGCACGCTAAGTTCTGCAGAGAACGACCTTATCGCAAAGGAACTCTAGGCGGCCTTGGCCGGTATCGTGTAGTTAGCCGGAATAGCCGTCATCAGCATGCTATGGAAGACTCGAAAGAATATCCGAAAGCCTCAGAAATAAATGGTAGGCATCGATTGGTGATGGTTCAAAGCCGTACTTCTCATAGAAACGTTTAGCGGAATCGTCCTTCGCGTGAACGAGCATTGCCCTTAGACCAGCGATCTCCGCCGCCTGAATTGTTCGAAGTAGAGCATCTTTAAGCAGCGCGGCCCCCAGACCGTGTCCTTGCTCAGTTGAATCAACGGCCAATCGAGCGAGGAGAATCACTGGAACCGGATGTCTGGGTAGTCCGGACTTTACGCTTTGCGGAGCTTCTTCAAGCGATACCGAGCCGTAGGCAAGCGAGTAGTAACCAACTATTCGATTACCGCCGGTTGCAAGATACGTCCTCGCGGCGTGTTTCTTCTGATTTGTAAAGCATACTTTTTGAGATAGTCATTTAGCGCCAACAGGCCACAGTCGAAGGCATTGCGGTCATGGTCTTTTGTTAGCAGTACCGGCGGATTGAGGCTTTCAGCGGTTGGCATCAAATAGCATCGGCCTGGTCAAAAGTTTACGCAATGCAGAGATCGTCTTTGACGGCGCATCAAGCGCGTCGCAGAACTCCTTCCACTGCTTTTTGGGCAGTCTAAATTGCACCTGATCAGCGATGACATGCTGCGCTGCTGTTAAGGACTGTTCGAGCACAAAGTCACCAATCGTTGTGTCTTTAATACGAGCCGCCTCCGCGATAACTTTCTTTTGAGTGGCCGATGCACGAATACTAAAACGTGAGGCCTTCTGCGTCGAAGCTTTCCGCATTGTGTTTGCCTTTGGCATTCAATCTTCTCCTTCTTAACCCGAACCACGCATACTACGCATGGACGTACAATGTACACCCAATTTGTAAAACGGAGGACTCAGCGGTGGCTCACAGTCCGTGGGTCTTGGTGCCGCTGGACCTGTGAGTTAGGTTCAACCTCATGCTGAGTGGTACTACTTCCGGCGCCTTGGCTGTGCGTACTGACCACGTAAGGTGTCGAGATACAAAGCAAGATCGAGATCGAGATCCGATGGCTTGTGTCCGATGTCCCACGTTGATAGCCAGACAGAAACCGTTCGCCAAATGTTTTCCCATCGGGGATGGTGCTGTATTTCGGAGATCTTCGGCACTGCCGCGCTCATGAAACTCAATGCGTCTTCAAAGGATGCGAACTCATATGATCGATGCAGTTCGCTGCGTTGCCTTCCCGGCGCCCCGGGCAGGTCGCTGATAACACATCGCCAGTCGGGCAGTCTCTGTAGGACACGTTGCAGTTCCGCTGCAGTGAACTCCCTAAGGCTGACCATGGGGCTTGGATAGCGGACCGATCCTGAAGACACTCGGCGGAAACCAAGCTGGTCTATCTCCGATAGCATAAGACCGAGGTCAGACTCCCAACGGTCATCCCTCAGTTCAAACGCCTGAAACCGAGATAGGCCGGCAATTGGTATGGGCAACGCCTCGGCATCTGGCATTGGCGTCCGAGAGAGGAGGACGGGCAGAATGCGAAGTCCGGCTTGCAGCGCGTGAAGAATTTCCTTGTGCACCCAGTCGTCCTCTTTGTCGATTCGTCGGCGATGGTCTTTATCCGTAGTCGACAACCAATGGGGTCCGATAACAGGAATCAACAGCGTCGCTGCGGACAAGGCGTCGTCTATTCGGTGAGCCCAATCGTTGGACATCCTGATTGACTCTGTGTCAATGAACACACTCTGGGATCCAAACGTGCGTGCAATGCTGTTAGCAATCCAACGTGACGCGGCTGAACTGTCCGTACGTCGATAGCTTACGAAGGCCAGTGGCTCGGATGAGGGCATGCGAACTCTCCCTAATAGTGGACTTACTCATGATTATCTGAGTCGGTATAAAAGCGGATCCGTTCCGCTTACCATATAAAACCAGAGGCAAGTTCGGTCAAGGTTTTTCATGTTAGATTGCGTGACGGGTTTTGACTAGTTCAATCTTACAACCAAAGGGACCGATGTTTCTGCACCGATTGTGAGAGTCGTTCGCGCTTAACTGGTATAGAACGACCAACACTGTCGTTCATTCAGAAAACTAGCAGATCCACGCGGACTGGCCTGCGGTCGGATCCGATGAAAAGAATGCCCAGATCCTGTTGCGATGGACGTGGTATCAGGAGGCTAAGGGCTGATCTCGCTTGTGACGTAGTTGTGACGCGAATTTAGATAAGCGCATGAGGAAGCGATAAAGCTTTCCGGACAAAGACAGATGCGCCACAAGAAGAATGTAGAACGGCGCCGCGCAATTTACCGCGGGCTGGAGTTTATTTATCAGACCGCATGCGACCCGAGCCACTTCGAGATGTACGGACACGACTACCTCGGTTGTTTCCACTGCATTGCATCAACATCCCTGGACGTTCGGCTATGCAGAATGGCCCGGCGGATGGGCCAGGAAAGGGCGCGCCATTGGCGACGAGAGCACGCAAAGTTGACGCCTGCCTCTGATGCAGATGAAGTCGCCTTTCTTGTCTTTGGAAGTTATGCTGCCGATCAACTCGGCGTTCCCGATAACGCATTCAGGGAGGACCTTCGCGCGGCGGCACAACGTTTTGGTCCGCAAGACTATTTTGGGTTTGATCCTGCTCACGAACCTCCTGCCGCAGACTTGCCGGAAGAGTGCAAATGCGGAGCCCAAAATATACGCGGACGCCAAAAATGCTACCGATGCAAAAGACTGCTATACATTCTGAGTCCGTATGCCATATGGGTGGACGCGTTGACACGGAGCTACATGGGTGAACAGTACGGGGTAAAACTGGGTGCATCGCTCCATGATGTCGTAAAGTGGCTGCCCAAGATGCGTCCTTACCCTACCGACAGAGATGATATCGACTTTTACTGGGCGCTATACGCAGTGACGCACGTTGTATATACGTTGAACGATTACTCTCTCTGCAGGCTTTCACCTCGTTACCTGCCTGATGAGTTTGAGTTCCTGAAACTGAACCTCAGACATTTCATCGACGTGGAAGATGCGGAGTCGACGGGAGAGTTATTGGATACGTTGAAGTCATTCGGTCTTTCGGAGACTCACCCGCTTATAATTGAAGGGGTAGACTTTCTGCTCGCCGACCAAAACTCGGATGGTAGCTGGGGCCATCCTAAAGCGAAAGACATTTACGAGCGCTATCACCCAACCTGGACTGCCATTGATGGATTGCGGGAATACGCATGGCCTGGTGGTCTGCGACGGCAAAGTAAATCATTTCCCCTTTCAGACGTGACATGAGCTTCTGGGATTATCAGCAACCAAGTCTAAAGGCCGCACTGTCGGCTGCCTTGGGTGGGTTTGATAGGGATGTGCTGGAGAGATTTTATTCGCTGAGCCCGGAGCAGTTGGCTCGGCTCTTCAATATCTACTCCGATACATATGGCGATGGGCCGGCGGCATATGCTCGAAAGACGTATCCTGAGTGGAAACAGGGAGCGGTGCGGCCGAGCGCCCTGACTATCAATCGACTGCTTGACAACCTCCCGCTCGTGCTTAATTTTGATGGCAAGTGTGAATTGTTGCGAAAGCTCAGGGAGCGACATCGCAAGCCGGAGCATCATTCACTCAAGGTTAAGGCGGATGATTGGAAAGAGCACGTCATACCGCTCGTCAGGACTGTCATACAGAAGGCATATCGCGCAAACTTGCCCGAGGCTATCGAAAGGCGACTGACGTGGTTGTCCAACGGCGACATGCAAACCGCGCGCGCGATTCTTGCGCACGCACAAGCACTCGAAGGTGCGGTCGCCGTGGCGATGTTGCAAGATGAAATGCGTATTATCGAAGACGCATTGACGAACCTGGATGGCAAAGGAAAAGTTACGCACACCATTCGCTTACCTTATGGCCACATTCAGTTAAAAATCTCCGGGAGACGTGGAATGGATAAAGAGTCAGAAACGCCTGCGGAACTCGTGCGGCAAAAGGATTCCAGCCTGTTTAAGCCCACTGCCGAAGACATCTTCGAAGACGTGTTCAGCGATCTCGATCAGGAACAGGCCGCACACGTAAAGGCAACGGCCGCCGAAGAGGCGATGCGACTCGTCGCTGAAAAGAAACGCGGCGAGATCAAATACGCCAACGCCTCGCGAGACATTGCGAACTTCGTCAACAACGCCGATCTAATGGACCAACGCAGAAAAGACTACCAGATGAGCGCGGAGTTCGAGGGCGCGTCGGGTGTGACGAAGATACAGGTCGGTCGTAACTGGTCCAAAACGCTTATTGCGGGCGGCGCTATCGGCATTCTTCTAGTGTTGATTCTTTTATATGTACTCACGCGATAGGTACGAAGACAATGGCTTTCTCGTGTTCGAAGGTTTTGCGAGTGAGGACGAGTGCGATCAACTCCGCACGCGGGCGGCCGAGATGGTCCATGAATTCGATCCGGCCGAAGTCGTATCGATCTTCTCGACGCATGAGCAGAACCGAACTACCGACGACTACTTTTTAACCTCCGGCGACAAGATCCGGTTCTTCTTCGAGGAGAATGCCTTCAACGCAGATGGAACGCTGAAGTATGAGAAGGAGAAATCGATCAATAAGATCGGGCACGCACTTCACGATCTCGATCCCGTCTTCGAATGCTTCTCGCGCAGTCAGAAGATCAAAGACATCACCACGGCAATTGGAATCAAGAATCCTCTGCTTTTGCAGTCGATGTATATCTTCAAGCAGCCAAACATCGGCGGCGAAGTCACATGTCACCAGGACAGCACGTTTCTCTACACCGAGCCGATCGACATCGTTGGCTTATGGTTCGCACTCGAAGATGCGACGATCGAGAACGGTTGTCTTTGGGCCATACCCGGTGGACATCGAAGCGGTCTGAAGTCGCGCTGGGTACGTTCGCCTGAAGGCATGAGATTTGACGTCTTCAACGCTGAGCCGTGGCCTGAAGATCAGCTAAAACCACTTGAAGTTTCGAAAGGCAGTCTGATCTTATTAAACGGGCTTCTTCCGCACCGTAGCTTCGAAAATAGATCACCGCGCTCGCGCCACGCCTACACTCTTCATTTGATCAGTGCTGACGCAGACTACCCCGCCGACAACTGGCTACAACGTTCGCCCACGGTGCCGTTGAGAGGTTTCTGATTTGTGATTTTTGTTCCTTTTGGCGGCTAATTACTGGGTCTGAGCAACCCGCGGAAGATGCCCTGAACGCGCACCTGACTCGCTGGAACGGTAAGCGGTTGGAGTTGTGAATTCGCCGGCTGCAGCTCGATGTTCATGCCGCGGCGATAGAGTCTCTTGAGCGTCGCCTGGTTCTCTTCGATGAGCAACGCCACGACGATCTCACCATCGCGGGCGTCGGTACGGTTCTCGATGAGTGCGATGTCGCCGTCGCAAATGTGCTCGTCGATCATCGAATCGCCCTTCACACGCAAGGCATAAACCCGATCCGGTTTCACCCGTCCGAGCAGGAAGCGTGGCACCGGAATGCGTTCTTCGTAATCGACCACTTCGAGCGGAGCACCGGCAGCGATCCGTCCGAGCAGCTTAACTTCACACAGTGAGTCGCTGCTCTTGTCTTCGACTTTCACGTTGAGCGCAAACGATCCATCTTCGTGTTCACGGGCCAACAACCCACGACGTTCGAGCGCAGCAATATGCTTCGCGATCGTGGCGCGTGACTTCACTCCAAACTGACGCGCAATCTGTGCGTAGGAAGGAATGTAACCGTGGCGTTCCTGGAAACGAGTGATGTAATCGAGAATCTCTTTTTGTCGCTGCGTTCGTGGGAGCATTTGCTTCAGGAGTTCCCGGTCCGTTTCCCGCTTGTAGTATGAGAGATCGCAGTCGACCGCTAAGGGTGACGAAGCATTCTAGGTCGCCAAAACAAAAGCGTCAAGAGTTTGCCCTGATTAATTTCAACGAATCGAATAGCGCACCAGGGTGCGTGGGAAAATGCGCACCGCAGGTGGCATCTGTGCGAACGTTATCGGCGGAGATTGCAGGACCTGGTCGGCCTTCTTTCCATACACTGCTTCATTGAGATCGTTATCAGGCGTGATCATTGCACCCTTCAAGGCAGCACCGATAAACGCGCCTTTACTGCGTGAGTAAGAAAGTATGCCTGCGTCCAACCGCGGATTAGTGGATGCGGCAGCCTCACGACCCACTGGACCAGCAGCAATGCTGGCTTCACCACCGAGTTCAAACTTGTCTTTCAGGAGACCATTCAAACCACTGGGATTCATGATGAGCAGGATATAGTCGGTTTTTTGCGCACCGATTTGTGCTCCAAAACTTCCGCCACCAAGATTGAAGAACGCAGGCGCGGTCCAACCTCCCTTAACGCGACGACTGATGACGCCCTGACCACCGCGACCACCAAAAACAAACGCGGCTTTGAGCACGCCCGGAAAGACTGCAATCGCTTCCGCGGTATCGAGTAGTTCCTGCGGGATCGCCTTATCCTTTACGTTCATGATCTCCGTAAAAGTCTTGGCGGCCTCACTCGAGTGACGGGCGGCGTCCTGGGTGCGTGATTTCTTCTGAGCGGGAGTTGTGACGACTGAAAGAACAAATAGGGCGATGAGAACTGTTGCACACCAGAGACGAACTGACTTCATGCGAAAATTACCCTCCTAGTTAGAACGAAACTATTTGGTAGATAGTAACGTGTTAAAACCGCGTCCGACAAATCGGGCGACTTTCTAAGTTTGCGATGACAGTTCTCAAATAAGGAGAGGTTGCGCGGGATTAATTCTTTTGCCTGGGAAGAGCGCGCAATGATCCGGCCATCATCGCTAACAGGTTGATCCGGCGAAGTTCTCATTACTCGAATTAATGAACTCGCGCTGAACGAATGTAAATGAACCTCTCAAAGTAGTCACAAATTTGTGTTGTCATTGACAGGATTTTGTTACCTGTAGTAAAAAGTCGCGACCTTCAAACGAACGCCCTCCCAAGTGTTCTTTTCGAAGGCTGCATCGCACCTCGCAAATGCGATCACTTTTATTGCCCGACTCAGTTTTACCGCATTGGTAATTCCGCCCAGAACCCGATATCCCCTCACAGGCTTTACTCAAGAAGTAGTTGCAATCGAGTGCCTTGTGCTCAAGTATAAACTCTCCCTCTGAGTTGTTTAGTGGATAAAAGAGTCGAAAAAACCATCCAGATGATGCGAGAGGACGTTCGTGGAGAACTCTCTCTTGCGGAGCTCGCCCAATCAGTAAACCTTTCGGTTTGGCGACTCTGTCACATTTTCAAATCTGATGTTGGGATGCCTCCAATCCGCTATCTGCGTTTGTTGCGGATGGAGCGAGCCAAGAACCTGTTGGAGTCGAGTTTCCTGAGTGTAAAAGAGATCGCATTCCAGGTTGGCTTGAATGACGAGAGTCATTTCGTGCGTGACTTCAAATCAACCTACGGCTTCTCTCCCGCACTGTATCGGACGCATTTCAAAAACAATTCCGCGACCGATGAACAGTACAACGAGAATAATAGCAATGGGACTGCCAACGGCAACAGCGACCAGCCCGGCAAACTCAGGCAACAACTCATACAGATTGCAAAGCACACCGCCCTCCCTTCCCTGCATCTGTTTATTTGCCTGTACTCCACGCTCTAAAAGTTTTTATTAACGGGCTCTTGAATCCCGCCCACGGTAGTGGGCGGATTATTCAAGTCCTTTCTACAAAACTCAACCCCAAAGCGCTTTTAATACCGCCAACGGAAGTTGGCGGATATTTCAGGTCCTAACTATTTATAGTGTTACAGAGGTGGGCCGGTTGTTCATGAATAGTGTGGACTTGAACAATCCGCCCACTGCCGTAGGCGGGATTCAAATCTCGCTAATAGGTGTCAGATAGAAAGGACTTGAACGATCCGCCAACTTCCGTTGGCGGGATTTATGATTGATCAAAGCATCTTGCTAACCACAGCGTGGACCACCGACGTTCTTTGTGCGACGCAGTTCGACGTACGATCTTGATCACCTAAAAACAGCGCAAAGCAAAATCCGCTAACGAACAACAAAAACCGCCAAGCATGAAGTCTTGCTACTCGAAAACTGAGATCGTAATCTTCCGCACGATTCAGCAACAGCGCACAGCAGATTTTTCCATCAACTAGATTTCATGTACGTCAACTGACGTTACTCAACGTTTCGGCAGAAAACCCTCGCCTTTCAAACTGATCGCCTTTGTGGGAAGTTGGATCAGGATTCGGGAGGCTACATAGCTACACTCTTCGAGTAAAGGTCATAACCACCAGCAAGGGTTTTTGATTTGAGGCCAAACCCAAACGGCTGAAAGGAGATTCTATGCCTAAAAAGAAGGCAAAAAGCCGGCAGAGAATTGAAAAGAAAACTGAGGGCACAATCAGTAGAAGAAGTGTCCTTAAGATAGGAGCAGCAGCCGGGGCCGCTACTGTGTTGGCCCCAAACATCATCAAGTCTGGAAAGGCGTTTGGTGCTGCCTTTACCGATCCACCGCCGCCACTGGTTCAATGCACCGCAGCAGTCCGGAGTCCGGTACATACACCTTTTGTGGATGATTTACCGGTTCCGTTTCCAGCGATAGACCACCCACTGAGCCCGCCGCCCCAAGAGGTAGCCAACACAGGTGCGGGTGAGTGGCCACGAGCAAATCATCAGCGCTGGGCTCAGTTCACTCCGGCTCACGTGACGACCGAATTGGAAGCCAGGCCCGGCTTGCATCGATTCCACTCGGACTTCGGCGATAGCTATATCTGGGGTTTCAACGGTGTCTATCCGGGCCCAATGATCCTGAATAGATATGGCAAACCCACAATCGTGCGCTTCCGGAACAGCACGCCGCCCAACGGCGATAACACGTTTGGCCACCCCGAGATCACGATCCACTTGCATAACGGCCACCATGGATCCGAAAGCGACGGTTTCGCGGGCGACTTCTTCCCAAGCGGACGCTGGAAAGACAATCTCTACCCGAATTGCTACGCCGGACTCGACCAGTTTGGCGGCAATGGCGATTCACGGGAAAAGATGGGCACTTTCTGGTATCACGATCATCGTGCAGAGAAGACCCTCAACAACAACGTCATGGGCCTGAACGGCATGTTCATCGTTTATGACCCCACGGATCCGGGCCATGAGCACCCGAGCGCAGGCTCGCTACGGTTGCCGGGATACTACGGTGTCACTGACTTTCCTTTGATCCTTACCGAGAAGAGGTTCTGTGCCTTGGATGCACAAGGCCGAAATGAAATGGTCAATGCGGCCGGTGGCGACAAGTGGATCGTCAACGGAGCGATTCAGCCGAATTTGAAGGTCAGGAACAGGAAGTACCGGTTCCGCATTCTCTCTACCGGACCGACAACGGCTCAATGGGACCTCAAACTCATCGGCCCGAACGGGACGAGCGCTAGTGAAACGATGACGGTGGTCGCCACTGATGCCAATTTCCTCGAGCATCCGGTTCCAGTCGATGACGGCGCGAATGCAGCCAATAGCAACGCCGTCGTGGGAGCCACGATTGTCACTCCGGGTGCAATTCGAGTGAACGTCGCCGAGCGCTACGACGTTATCATCGACTTCTCGAAATACGCGGTGGGCTCATTCCTGTATCTCGGCGATTTTGGTGCAGGAAGAAGCCAGAATGTAAACGACACCGGCTCCGGAAACACGAATCCTCCGGGATTACCGCCAGGCCTCAACATTGGCAACGTTATCATGCGGTTCGAGGTGCTAAACAAGGAGACCTGGTTCCCGGCCGATACACCGGACATTCCGACAACCCTCTGCACAATGCCGGATCCCATTGTGCCGGACACCACGTTCGAGTGGAACTTCAATCGCGATCCTGCTGGATCGGTTCCACGCTTGTTCAGGATCAACAACCGCGTCTTCGATGCCAATGTACCGCAGCATTGCATTATCAAGGGCACCTCTGAAGAGTGGTTCATCGACAATAATGACCAGGTTGGTACCAACTGGGCTCACCCGGTACATATCCACTTCGAGGAATTCCGGATTATTGAGCGATGGGCGATCGTCAACGGCGTGTTCCAGCAAGTTCCGGTGCCTATTCTGTACCAGGGAAGGAAAGACGTAACCAAGGTGGAGCCGGGAGAGGCCGCACGGATCCGGATGAGGTTCCGAGACTATACCGGCAAATATCTGATCCACTGTCACAACATGGGTCACGAAGACGCGTTCATGATGGTGGCCTGGCACATTGTTCCTGATGCGGCAGCCAAGGCGGTATGCGACTCATTGATTGTCAAGGCTAACGAAGAGTTCGAAGCCAAACTGCGCGGTGAGGAGGTGTAGCAATGGATAGAAGATCAATGTTGAGCAGAGTGTTCAAGCCGCATCCCTATTCGCCGGGCGTTGCGAAGTTCACAAATGCGGTGCTTCGAACACAGGACAACAAAGAGGTCAGATTCTATGACGATCTGATCAAAGGCAAGCAATGCGTGATCAATATGATGTATGCCGAATGTCACGGTGCTTGCCCTCTGGTGACGACGGTTCTGAAACGAACTTATCGTGACCTGAAAGATCGCATGGGTAAGGATCTCTTCTTTTACTCAATCTCGGTAAAACCACAGGACGACACGCCGGCCGCATTGAAGCACTATGCGAAGATGCGGAATGCTGATCTGCCTGGCTGGTATTTCCTGACCGGAGATGCCTACGACATCGAGACGATCCGGTTCCGGCTCTTCAATATGGGCCACCCCGGAATCGACCTTGATTTCGCGATGCACTCCGGGACGTTCCGTATTATCAACGATGCCACCAACTACTGGGGCCATGCCGGGGCGTTTGCGAGCCAGAAAAATATTATGGACCGCATCGCCTGGGCCGATCCTTATAAGTCACCTGCGGAATGGGACGTGTACGCTCGTAACCTTAAGGCTGCGATCGATAAGGACGTCAAGAAGTACGGCTACCGCCGGGATGTTTAGTTAGCGGCACTGGTCCGGGGAATAGAGGCTGCACGCGCGGCTTCTACCCTGGCCCAACTAAGGTTTCTCTGTGCAACCTCTGTGTTCTCTGTGCCTCTGTGGTTGTTATTACCGCAGGGGCTCAGAACCACAGAGGCACAGAGAACAGAGGTTGCACAGAGGAATACATCATGAAACTTACTGCCATAATCTCGCTACTGGCTGTGATGCTTCTGGGTACGACGGCTAACGCCCTGGCCCAGGAAAGGAGTTGTTCATTCGATCTCGTGGGAACATGGAAAGCGCAGTTGTCACCCACCGAAGCAATACTCTATCAGTTTGATTCCAAGGGTGACGTCACTGTTCTTTCAGCTCCTGAAAAAGGTGAACCGCACCAGGTGGCTACCGCTAAATACGAGGTAAATAAAGAGCTCGGCAAACCCGAATCGGTTTCATTTACGGCATCAGGCACAAACCGGATATTCGGAGCCGTCAAAAAGACGATGAAGCTCGTCAGCTATGACGATACCTCGATCACTTGCGAAATACCGGGGGTTGGGACTACCCGTTGGACCAAAGTCGATCCCAATCGGTATTTCATTGTGCTCGCGGCACGCAGAGGAGAGTTCTACGATACGAGTGGGTCGGCGTTTCCCCTCGTTATCAAGCTGGCTGGAGGAGTTCCCACCATCGACGCCTTCGGTGTCTATCTAACAAAAGACGGAAAGAACTTTGGCACCGTCCCTGCCGACGTATACACGAAGTACCTCAGAGAGGCACGCAACGAGTCAGAAACGACACTCCGTTTGGAAATCAACTCCCGGCAGTATGAAAGGGCGTTGAAGATCATTCAGGAGTGGGAACGACGAGCCCGCAACAACGAGCTTTTGTACATCACGGGGAAAGAAGTTGCCGACACTGATCCTAATTCGCTTAACAACATTCTGATCGTTAAGGCGGTTACAGAATCGCTCAACCAGTGCACGGCAGACGTCAATCTGTACCCACTCAATTACGTCGTTAAGGACGACTGGATCACCAACAAGGTTACTCCGCAGTTTGTTCCATTCTATTACTTCCAGGAACTCAGACGGCGGAACGAAGCTCGACATATTCCCGATCAAAAGTTTCAGGAGATCGTCCATCTACCGAACCTGGCGAGTCGTTAGAGTCCGAGACTGGCTTGGACACAGTCAGAACCACCTCGCGGTAGCGGGTGGGTGGGAAGCAAAGGGGAAGATATGAACTTGAAATTCGACAGTCTGAAAACTGAGGGCATTCTGTTCGTTTCGTTGGTGGTGTTCATCGCACTCGGTTCGCATCAGGCGCTGCGCGCACAAGCTCCGTCGGCGCCTGATGAGAAGCGAGCGGTTCAGCCGAAAAAACGAGGTGGAATCTTCACCTTGTACTTAGTCGATCCTTTGGCACGCACGCTCTGCTTTAGTGACGGCAAGGAAGGAATGGCGTTTACGAACACTGACTGGGGTAACCGTTGCAGCGATCTTAGTTACAGTCTCGCCAGTGGCGGCAGTCTTGTAAGCGGTCTTGAGAATGACCGGCTGGCGGCGATTCTCGATCTCGGCTCGCCGGACGATCTTCGTAGCCGCTACGGCTTCGAAGACGCAAACGGAGGCGGAACCGGCTACGCTTCCCTGCATCTTCAAGGCGACAAGATCATGGTCCTGAAGCAGGACCTTAGCAGGCAGGAATTCCAACCACTGGGGGAGGCGTCAAAACTTTTCACTGACGTGGGACCAAACGTCACGGCGCCAGTCAAGTTGGGCCACATTTATCTCGTGAGAATTGCGGACAAGAAAGATAAAACCACCTTACAGCTCGTGAAGCTGATGGTGATTGCGCATCGTCCTGATGAAGCGGTGACGCTGCGATGGGAGTCGCTCTGATTTACCCATCACGCGTGCCGGCAACAAGAAATCACTAACGCTTCCAACAGTGGAAGCAAGTTATGAACTTCCATCTTTGAAGGAGAACAGGTATGCAGCAACTAGCAGAATTCAAAACTGGCGGCGGCAGCGGCTTTGCTACGGGCACGATCTGCACTGATACGAATCTGTACAAATGTACCGACAACAAAGTTGTGTACATAGAGTATATAGCGGCCGGAACGGCCTTTCCAAACTTCCCCGGTGGGAACGGCAAAGGCAAGGCAAATTGGTTTAAGATCACCGAAGCAACTGACGGCGGCACATCAGACTTCCAGGCGGTCCAGACAACAGTCACCGTCGCATAAAGAAAATTACCCACCTACCAAGTCGGGCACTACCAGGCGCTCTCCTGCTCATTTCGGTAACGACATGAGCAGGAAGGCGCTTGCAATCATGGGGTAAGAAATGCGCTTCCTGAGATTTCTGATGCCGCTCGGCGCAGCATTGATTTTGATCAGTTCCGAGGTGTACTCTGTGCGTGTCGTTATCGCAGCACAGAAGGAACGTTCGGCTCACGCTAAAAAGCCCACCCGATTCCACTATGTATGCCCGATGCATGAGGACGTGACCTCGAATAAACGAGGCACCTGCCCGAAGTGCAAAATGAAACTGGTTAAGAAGCCCATCGTTGAGGAGCCCACTACCAGTTCCAACTAGCGTTACCCAAAAGAATCAGCATGTTTATACCGCGCTATAGACAAATCGTCCCACTCAGACGAAAGGTCGGCCGTCCTTTCGTTGCGTTGGCGATCGCTTTGTCGTTTGTCGCGACGCTGGTTCCGGTTGCGAGCGCTTCCCTGACAGAATCGACGATGGCCTGTTGCGCAGGCAAGGACCATTGTGATTCAGGCATTACCGCGAAAAAGGTTCCACAACCGAAGTCGGAACCGATGTGCGGTCTGCACGGCGCCGAGATGGAAGACGATGGCATTACCATCGTTGCTCAACCGGTTGCTGAATCTCATCACTCACACAGCCACGCAGTTGAAACAAACTCCTCACAACCTGCTGCTGAATCTGCTTCGTTGAGCCGGGCCTGTCACATGGATTGCTCTTCCTGTGCAACCGCCGCGACTCGACAACAAAAGCGCGATCGAAATACGTTTCAAACAATCACATTTCACAATACCCCGTTGACGACATTGTCGTTTGACGGGGATCAGCCGCTCCTCTTTTCATCGAATGGCTACTGGGAGCACGTGGTTCCCAGGGGTCCACCGTCCGCTCTCCGCTAAACCCAAAAATCGCTGAAACCACTCAATCCGCACTGAAACTTTAAGTAAGTTTCAGGGGGCCCTCATTTATTTGCGGAGAAGTTCGATGTACAGGAAAACACCCATCTATCTAATTCCCATCTTATGGGTTCTGTGTGCCACTCTGTGCGTGGCTCAACAGAACGTGACGTCCGCCACGCTCAGCGGGCGGGTCGAAGATGCGCAAGGGGCCGTCGTGAGCGGCGCTAATCTGGTCGCCACCCACGTCGAAACCAATCAACAACAAACAGCCACCAGTGATCACGAAGGACGGTATCGATTCCCTTACCTTCGTACTGGCGTTTACGATTTGAAGGTCGATGCGCAGGGCTTCTCGACCACTACCAAACAACTGACTGTCTCAGTAGGCCAGGCAGTCGATCTGCCGATACGACTCGAGGTCGCAGGTCTTTCAGCAGAGGTAAACATCGGTTCCGACGTTCCGATTGTCGAAACAGTTCGGACGCAGGTCACGGAGACAATCAGGCCCAGAGAAATCAACGAGCTGCCCTTGAACGGGCGTAACTATCTCGACCTCGCATTGCTGGTGCCTGCAGTTTCGCCGACCAACACGGGAAGCAATCAACGCTTCGCTGAAACCTCGGCGGTACCTGGGCAGGGCATCTCTATCGCAGGCCAACGAAACCTCTACAACAACTTCGTTGTCGACGGCTTGTCGGCAAACGACGATGCTGCCGATCTCACCGGAACGTATTACAGCCAGGAAGTGATCGATCAGTTTCAGGTTGTTACTTCCGGCGCGATTGCCGAATTTGGCAGAGCTTCGGGTGGCGTAGTCAACATTCTTACCAAGTCAGGCACAAACGATTTACGTGGCAGCCTGTATGGATTCCTGCGAAATCAGCGTTTCGATGCACGCAATCCGATTGCACCAACCAAAGATTTGTTGACGCAAGCGCAGTATGGATTCACACTCGGCGGCCCGTTGCATCGTGATCACACATTTTTCTTCACTAATTTCGAACAGACACGACGCAACTATTCCGCCGTTTTGACTATCGATCCTGCCGCGGTCAACACAATCAACAACCGTTTGCGCGCAGTGAACTACCAGGCACCGCTCCTGAGCACAGGTGTGGTGCCCGCGAGCTTCGATACGACCAACTTCTTCACGCGTATTGACCACAGTATCAATCAAAAGAACCAGCTCAGTGGCCGTTACAGCCTCTATCACATCAACGCCGTGAATTCTCGGTCAGTCGGCGGGCTCAACGCTGTGAGTCGCGGTACGGGTTTGGACGATACGGACCA
>Ga0111538_10001320_pt1 | contig 34685 bp, 33 predicted proteins | sample SoiMethybrSBSTD1_FD_79669 | JGI IMG/M metagenome (GOLD analysis project Ga0111538, IMG submission 79669) | Bulk soil microbial communities from a Populus tree surrounding site in Tennessee, USA - Soil MetaG P. TD hybrid SBSTD1 (version 2)... | ecosystem: Environmental > Terrestrial > Soil >...
ACTGCCGCATCTGGCGGAAGTACAACGTCGTTGCGGACGTCGGCGCCATCTTCGCGAATGATGGTTATCGAGCGTGCATCGACGTTCTCGATGGCAGCCGCGTTGATGCCACAGCGGTCGCCGGTGCGCCACGTTTCCCGTGACGCGTCGCGGAGAGCGAGAACGAGTTGGAGTGCCTGACGCTCGGATCGACAGGAGATCAGCGCCAGCGCCGATTGTGGCGTGGGCGACAGAACGCGGAAGGTGACCTCTGCCACCACGCCAAGGGTTCCCTCGGCCCCAATAAAGAGATCGACGAGATCCATGTCACGAGCCGCGTAGTAGCCGGCCGACCGCTTTGCGACATTCGGCATACTGTAGGACGGCAGTGGAATGCGGACGCGGCCACTGTTGGTATCGAGCTCGAAACATCCGTTCTTTGCGCCGTGCATACCGCGGCGCAACTCGAGGATCGTCCCATCGGCGAGAACGACGACGAGCCCAGCCACCCATTCACGCGTGCTGCCATACTTGAATGTGGCGGCGCCCGCCGCGTTTGTCGAGACGATTCCTCCAGCGCACGCCCCGGTGAAGGTCGGTGCGGGTGGGAACCACGCGGCGCGCAGCGCGAGTTGCTCCTGCATGGACGCCACGGTCACGCCCGCCTGCACGGTGATACTGTCGGGTGATTGATCGACCACTCGTGTCATTCGCGACGTCGAGAGGATCAAGTCCCCCATCGGCGTCGCCCCGCCAGTGAGTGATGATTGCGCCCCAATCGGCAGGACGGTTTTCGCGGCGGACAGGACGGCCGCGATCTCGTCGGCGGACCGCGGATGCACGACACCGACAGCATGGCCTCCCGGGTAGTGGGCGGCATCTTCGAGAAACCCATCAGGTTCGCCGCGTTCAAGATCCATAGAATGCCGCCGCTCGTTGGAAGCCTTCACTCACAATAACAACGAGTGAAGTATTATCCGGCTGTATGGCACACCGCTTCACGGTGGGCGTGGAAGAAGAGTTTCAGATAGTCGACCCGCACACGTGGGAGCTGCGGTCGCATGTCTCCGAGCTGTTGGCCTCCAGCGCCCCCGCCCTCGGTGAGCAGATCAAGCGAGAGCTCCATCAGTCCATTGTCGAGGTCGGCACCCGGATCTGTCAGAACGTGCCGGAGCTTCGCGAGGAAATCTTTCGCATCCGACGCGAGCTGACCGGCGGTGCCGAACGTGTCGGCCTTGCTGTCGCCGCCGCGGGTACCCACCCTTTCTCGCACTGGAAGGATCAGATTCTCTCTCCCGGCGTCCGCTACGACAGCATCGTCGAGGAGCTTCAACAGCTGGCGCGGTCGTTGTTGATCTTCGGGCTTCACGTGCACGTCGCTGTTCCCGACAATCAAACGGCGATTGATCTCATGAACGCCGCGCGCTATTTCCTGCCTCATCTGCTGGCGCTGTCCACGAGCTCGCCGTTCTGGATGGGACGCGATACGGGACTGAAATCGTACCGGACGACGATCTTTCGCCGCTTTCCCCGTACCGGTGTGCCGGATCACTTCGGATCGTGGAGCGAGTACGACAACTACATCAAACTGCTGATCGACCTGCACTGCATCGATGATGCACGGAAGATCTGGTGGGATGTCCGGCCGCATCCGAGCTTCGGAACGCTGGAGTTTCGGGTGTGCGACGTTCCGACGCGCCCGGAGGCGGCGGTGATGCTCGGCGCGCTGGCCCAGGCGATCGTCGTGAAGCTGCACAAACTGTACTCGCGCAACCTTGGCTTCCGGCTCTATCGGCGAGCGTTGATCGAAGAGAACAAGTGGCGGGCGGCGCGATGGGGTATCGACGGCAAGTTGATCGATTTCGGCAAGCGCGCGGAAGTGCCGATGCGCCAGCTCGCGCTTGAACTGCTCGAGTTCGTCGACGATGTGGTCGATGAGCTGGAGAGTCGAGACGCCGTTGAGTACGTGCATACCGTGCTCCGCGAGGGGACCAGCGCGGATCAGCAGCTCGCCGTGTTTCGCGAAACGGGAGATCTGAAGGCGGTCGTGCAGCATATCGTCAACGGAACTCGCGCCGGCGTCGACCGCGTCGAGACGCATGCCACGGACAAACACGGATAAATTGGCCACGGATGAACACGGATAAATTGGCCACGGATGAACACGGACCAACACGGACCAACACGGACCAACACGGACCAACACGGACCAACACGGATAGAACATGACTGCCAAAGCGAGTGCGCCGAAGCCGATTGGCCTTCTTGTCGGCCGCGAGTACAGCTTTCCACCGGCGTTCATCGCCAGGGTGAACGAGAAGGGTGCGCCGCACGGCATCACGGCGGAAATGGTGAAGTGGGGTGGAACGAGGATGACCGGCGATGAGAATTATTCGGTCATCGTCGATCGCATTTCCCACGAAGTTGAGTACTACCGCGGCGCATTGAAGCATGCCGTGCTCCAGGGCGCGTATGTCATCAACAACCCGTTCTGGTGGACGGCCGACGACAAGTACTTCAACTACTCGGTGATGGCCAAGCTCGGTTGCGCGATTCCGAAAACCGTGCTGCTGCCGCAGAAGGGCTATCCGAAGGACATCGATCTCACGCCGGAATCACTGCGCAATCTCGAATACCCGATCGATTGGGATGCGCTGCTCGATTACGTCGGGAGACCCGCGATCCTCAAGCCATATTCCGGCGGCGGGTGGAAGCACGTGTACAAGGTCAACGATCGGCGCGAACTGCTCGAGGCGTACGACGGTACGGCGCCGTATTGCATGACCCTGCAGGAGTTCATCGACTTCGAGTCGTACGTACGATGCTTCACGTTTGGAAAGACGGATATCACGCCGGTCAAATACGATCCGCGTGAGCGGCGGTATCTCGTCGAGCATGCCTACTTATCCCCCGAGCTGGGCAGCCGCGTCGTCCGCGACGCGCAAACGATCAATCAGGCGCTCGGCTACGAGATGAACACGATTGAGTTCGCGGTGCGCGACGGCGTCCCCTACGCAATCGATTTCTTGAATCCGGCGCCCGACTTCGAGCGCGATCGCATCACCGACTTCTACTTTTCTCATGTGCTCGAGAAGATGAGCAATCTGGTCATCGATCGGGCGCTGAACCCCGATCCGACGCGCAGTTGGCCGCGCTGGGAAGAGATGCTCGGCATTGGTGCGGCTGGTGGCTTCGTCAGCTCGCCACGCGCAGCCGTCGCAAAAACGTGAATGAACGCGATCGACACGTGGCACTCGCTGCTCGGTCCCGACGTCGAGCTGAGCCGCGCCTATACCGAGGAATTTGCGGCCTCGATGCGCGCGCGGAAACTGACGTTTGGCGATCGGGTGCACTGCCCGTTTCTCCGCCCGTTCTTCCTCACTGAATCGGACGAATCGCGGATGCGCGTCGCCGCTGAGACGATAGCGGCGCTCGGAGAGCGTGTCATCGCCGCGGCGCTGCAGTCGCCCGGGCTGTTCAATCAGCTGGGACTGACTGAGTCGGAAGTGCGTCTGGTGCGTTTGGATCCCGGCTACGAGCGCGCGAGCACCGCGTCGCGTCTTGATGCGTTCCTCCTCCCCGAATCCTTGCGCTTCGCCGAGTACAACGCCGAGTCGCCCGCGGGTCTCGGATATACCCAGCGTCTCTGTGAACTCTTCGAGGAGATGCCGGCGATGCGCACGTTCCGGCAGGGGCGGCGTGTGCGGTTCAACGCGACGATCGAGCCAATGCTCGACGCGCTGGTCGCGAGCTACCGTGAGTGGGGCGGAGCCGCCGATCCTCCGACGATCGCGATTGTCGATTGGCGCGAGGTCCCGACCTGGAGCGAGTTCGAGATTCTCCGTGATGCGTTCACGGCCCGCGGGGTGCCGACGATCGTCTGCGATCCGCGCGAGCTGACGTTCGACAACGAAGCGCTCACCTGCGGTGCGACGCGGATCGATCTGGTGTACCGGCGCGTTCTTATCAACGATATTGTGGCGCGTTCAGAGGACTGCGCCGCGCTGCTGAAGGCCTATGAGAAGAAAGCCGTGTGCGTGGCGAACACATTTCGCTGCAAGCTGGCGCACAAGAAAGCCTTTTTCGCCGTGCTCACCGACGAACGAAATGCCGAGCTCTTCTCCGACCAAGAGCGAGCGATCGTCGACGCCCACGTCCCATGGACGCGCATTCTGTCAGACACCGATACGGTCCTTCACGGACGTCGCCAGCGGCTGATGCGCCTGGCAGAGGATCACCGCGAGTCACTCGTGTTGAAACCGAACGACGAGTACGGAGGGACGGGCGTGCACCTGGGCTGGGAAACATCTCCATCCGAGTGGTCTGACGCGCTGAACAGGGCGTTGAACATGCCGCCCGGCACATGGGTGATCCAGGAACGCATTCCCGTGCGGCGCGAGATCTTCCCGATGTTCGACGATACCGGGGTCGTCTCCATGCGCGACATGCTCGTCGACTTCGCCCCCTACCTGTTTCGTGGGCGGATGACCGGTTATCTCACTCGACTCAGTTCAACCGGCCTCGCGAACGTCACGTCAGGCGGCGGTCAGGTGCCGTCGTTTGTGGTTGGAGACTGATGGGTGTCCTCTCGTCGGTTCCGCCTGTGGGCGGAAGTAACGCTGGATACTGCCTGATAGAATTGACGCGATGACCTTTGGCCCTGTCACCGACGATTTGCTTCCCGGGGCGCACAATGCCATCGACACGTGTCTGGCCGTCCGCCGTGGCGAACGGATCGCGTTGGTCGCCGATCAGGCGAGCCGCGAAGTTGCGGCAAGCCTCGAACGCGCGCTCGACAGCGCCGGCGCTGCCGCCACGTGCCTTCTGATCGAGTCAGTCGCCAGGCGCCCGATCACTTCCGCCCCTGCAGAAATCCTCGACGCGTTCGACAGGGCGGACGCCGGCATCCTGTGCGTCCAACCGCAGGAAGGCGAGCTGCCTGCGCGCATGGCCATCGTCGGCCTCATCGAACGGCGCCGCATTCGCTACGCCCACATGGTTGGCGTGACGCCACAGATCATGCGGCAGGGCATGCGGGCCGATTATCTGCAGGTGGATCGCCTCAGCACGCAGTTGTGCGAATGGATGGACCACGCGAAGTCGTTGACCGTCAGGACCGCGAACGGGACGGATTTCCGCGCCACGTTCGATCACTCGCTGGCCTGGGTGAAGACCAGCGGCTTGATCAATCCTCGCTACTGGTCGAACCTGCCCGCCGGCGAAGTGTTTACGACGCCGGCCACGGTTGACGGCACGTTTGTCTGCGACGGGACGGCGGGTGATTACTTCAACGCGAAATACGGCAGCCTCGATCGGTCGCCGCTCGTGCTCGAAATTCGGAGCGGGCGACTGGTGGCGGCGCAGTGCGACCGAACCGACCTCGAACGCGACTTCTGGAACTACTGCCACACCGACGAGAACAGCGATCGTGTTGGTGAACTCGCGTTCGGCACCAACCTCGGCCTGCGCGAAATGATCGGGATCCTCTTGCAGGACGAGAAAGTGCCGGGAGTGCACCTCGCCTTTGGCGATCCATACGGCAGCCAGACGCACGCCGACTGGAAATCACGCACGCATGTCGATGTCCTTACCCGCAACTGCGACGTTTGGATCGACGATGAACAGGTGATTGCCGACGGGCAGTATCTGTTGGACAGATTCGATCTGGTTGCTGCCGGGACTTCTGGCGCGGTCTAGACCCTGCCTGCCGTCGTTCACCACCTCGAGATGTATTCCCGCAGCTGTTCCTTCCAAAACGGCCAGTCGTGTCCGCCGCGTGGACCCCAATCATCGAGCGAATGGCGAATCCCCCGTCGGGCGAGGATCCCCGACATCGTGTAGGAGTACGCGCTCTTTTCGTATGGTCCGGTTCCGGTGACCAGCCTGATTTCGCACGTCGACAACTGCTCGAGAAACCAGCTGTCGGTCAGGTTCGCCATATAGTCGACGGGATTCTGAAAGTAGAAATTGTCGTCGTACATCCCGTCCATGAAGTCGCGCAGGTCGAAAACTCCTGAGAGCGCGTAGCAGTGTTTCACGAGATGCGGATAGTGAAAGAGTGTATTGGCGGCGTGATAGGCGCCGAGCGAGGCGCCAACCGTCGCGATCGGAATGCCTGGTGTCTGGCAGCTCGCATGTAGGTAGGGAATGACCTCGTCGCGGATGTACTCGTCGAACATTCGCTGACGCCAGCTGCGATGAAAGGGATGCGCCTGCTTGTTGAGAAACGACTCGTGATTGTTGGAGCCGACGCAAAACACTTTCACGCGTCCCGCGTCGATGAAGTCACCAATGGCCGCGATCAGGCTGTTGCGCTGAAGTTCCCATTCATCACCGTGGCTGGTTGGGAAAGCGAGGAGAGGGGGGCCCCAGTGGCCAAAGACACTCACCCCCATGTCGTGACCGAGCTTCGGCGAAAACCAATACTGATGAAACGTCTGCATTGTCAGCTTTCAGCTTCCAGCTATTTCGATGTGACGAGCGCGATCGAGAAGCCGTCGTATCCTTTGCCGCCTACCGTTTGAATTGCGGTCGCGATCACCCGCGGTTCGGCCGCCGCCATCTCGACGAATCGCCGCATGCCCTTGACGGCGGGATCGTCCGTCGTTGCGTTTGCCACTTCGCCTTTGCGAATGACGTTGTCAACGACAATCAGCGAACCGACACGCGCGAGCTTCAGCGCCCACTGGAAGTAGTCGGCCGTGCTGACCTTGTCGGCATCGATGAAGATCAGATCGAATGGACCGGTGTTTTCGGCTGCGATCCCGGGCAACGTTTCGAGCGCCATACCGAGGCGGACGTCAACGACGTTGCTCAGGCCGGCGTGGGCGATATTCGCCTTCGCCAGCTCGGCGTGTTTCGGTTCGAACTCGAGAGTGATGAGGCGCCCTCCAGGTGGAAGGGCGCGTGCCATCCAGATAGTGCTGTAGCCGCCAAGCGTGCCAATCTCGAGGATGGTGCGGGCATTTACGAGCCGGGCGAGGATGTGCAGCAGTTTCCCGTGATTTGGCGAGACGTTGATCGCCGGCAACCCCGCGGCCGCGCTTGTCTCCAGGGCTCGATCGAGCGCTGAATCGGTCTTGACGAGTTGCTCGGCGATGTAGGCGTCGACTTTCGACCAAAGGTCTTCTGTCATTTCCAGATCCCCAGCGCCTGCCGGACCATGACGAGCTGTGCCACATGGTAGGCCGTGTGATCGGCGACGAGTAGCAGCTCGCGCAGATACGTCTGACCCTGCCCGTAAGGAATCTTCTGTGTCAGATCGATCGTCGTGTCGAGCGCCAGTTGCTGCAGGGCCTCACGGTCCCGTCGTACTGCGGCCAGGCTTTCGTCCCATGCGGCAGCAGATGTCGGCGCAGGTGTCGCCGGCCAGTAATCCTTCGGCCACTCCTTCTCTTGGTAATCACGGTTCCGGGTGAAGTCGAGGATGTCGTGCTGCGCGATGCGAATGTGTTCGACGAGTTCCCACAACGAATGCGCCCCCGCGCGTTTGCCGCGGTAGGGCTCTGGAATATCGGCGACCGCGGCGTCCAATCCGACGTGCGCGTCGTCCCATGCGAGGAGCTTCGCGACATGCTCCCGAATAGATTGGTCGTTCATGCAACACTCCGTTTCAAAGGCGCGCCGACCAGGTAGGTGAGCCTTCCGGCACCGCGTGCGATTGGCAGCGCGCCCGCGCGCCAGTTCATGCTACCAGCCGCGCGACCGAGGTCCTGCAATTCTTCGATCGTGTAGGCCCGCAACTGCGAAACGATTCCGTCCCACAGGCAGGTGAACGGCACCAAGGGAAGGGGATAGGTAAAAAGCAGCCGCTGCCAGGTCATCGGCCGCATGAACGGAGTGGAGAACCAGACGAACAGGGGCATCAACAGAATCGGTATCACGGTGCCAAGCGATCGACGCGAAAACTCAAAGATCGCGATTGGCTCGTTGGCCAGAACGGCATCCTTCAGGATAGCGGTGGCATCCGTGGGCCGAAAATGATGAAAACCATTGAAGAGCGTCCGAAGACCCGTGAGTTCCCGCGGGACGGCTCTGGCGTCGACCGCCGTGCTGATGTAGTCGATGGCACCGTTCGATTCGGAGGCGGCCCGTTCGAAGGCCGCCAGATTCGGAAAAAGGTCCGTCAGTGTGGCGGTTGCATTGAGGCCGGACTGCCGAAGATTGTCGATGACGGCGATCAACGGCCCCGATCCACCTGAACAGAGATCGATGATGTGTGTCGTGTTGCCAGCCGCGAGCGCGTCGCGAATGAGCGGCGTCATCGTCCTGTGCATCCCCGTTGCAGTCTGTGCAAACTGGAGGTAATCGGTGGCGAGGTCGCGAACGATCGCCGGAAACCATTTTTGATCTTCCAGTTCGAGGAGATGCAGACGGCGCACGCGGACAGACCCTACTTGACCTTCCCGGGTCCCCACAGCGCCCGCCCGGGCTTGGCGCCGGTGTGTTCGCCGTTCCTGATCACCTGCGAACCATTGACCAGGACGTGGCGCACGCCGGACGCGTACTGATGCGGGTTCTCAAACGTGGCGCGATCGGCAATCGTCGCCGGGTCGAACACGACGACGTCGGCGAACAGGCCTTCCTTCAGGAAGCCGCGACGATCGAGTTCGAGATTCGTGGCGGGCAGGCCGCTGAGCTTCCGGATCGCGTCGGAGAGCGTGAGGACGTGATCCTCGCGCACGTACTTCGCAAGCACCCGTGCAAAATTCCCATACGCCCGCGGATGAGCCGACGACTTCGTGAACGGTGGTTCCGGCGCCATCGATGCGGCATCCGAGCCGAACGAGACCCAGGGCAGCACGATCTGCTTTCGGATATTGTCTTCCGACATCATGAAATACACGGTGCCCACTCGTGACCGATCTTCGAGCACAAGGTTCATCACTGTATCGATCGGATCCTCTCGCCGCAGCTTGGCTGCCTCGGCAAGCGTCTTCCCTGTAAGAGGTTTCAGCTTGTCTGACTTGAACTCGACGAGGAGGATGCGGGCCGGCGAGCCGGCAGCACGATAGAGATTCTCCCAATCGCTGGACGGGGCGCGAATGGCAGCAGCAATCTTCTTCCGCGTTTCGGGATCGGCGAGCCGTTTGTACGCGGCGTCGTACCCACCGTCGAGGACCCAGGGTGGCATCGACGCATCCAGTCCCGTCGCTCCAGCCGTGTACGTGTACATGTCTGCGGTAATCTTCAGACCCTCTTTACGCGCTGCTTCGATTCTCGAGATGACTTGATCCATCTTTCGCCAGTTCGCCTGTCCAGCCGCCTTCAGGTGATAGATCTCCGCCGGAATGTTCGCTTCGCGGCTGATCCTGATCAGTTCGTCCACCGCCTCGGTCAACCGGTTTCCTTCGCTCCGCATGTGCGAGATGTACTTCCCGCGCAACTGCGCGGCGACCTTGCAGAGCTCGATCAATTCTTCCGTCGAGGCATAGAACGCCGGGGCGTAGATCAGTGACGAGCCGATGCCGAGTGCTCCGGCTTCCATTTCCTCCCGGACGAGCGCGCGCATCTGGTTCAGTTGTTCGGGGGTTGCCTGCTTATCTTCCAACCCGATCACGTGCTCCCGAATCGTCGTCGCACCGATGAACGACGCGACGTTTTGCGAGATGCCCTGCTCCTCGAGGTGCCTGAGATACTCCGACAGGCTGTTCCACGTGATCGGATATTTCAGATCGCCCATCTGCTCGATCATTCGTCGCTTCATCTCCGGCGTCAGCGGCCCCATCGAGCTGCCCTCGCCGAAAATCTGTGTCGTGACGCCTTCGCGGACCTCTCCCTGCGATCGGCCGTCTATGAGCAGCGACTCATTCGACCAGGAGAGCATGTTGATGAAACCGGGAGCGACGGCAAGTCCGGATGCGTCGATGACGGAAGTGGACTGAACCGACGTCAGATCGCCAACCCCTGCGATCCGATCGCCCTGAATGCCGATGTCTGCACGTCGGCCGGGCGCGCCGGTACCGTCGTAGACCGTGCCGCCCCGGATGATGATGTCGAACGTGGTTTGCGGTGCACGCGCGGCGCGCGAGGTGAGGGGGAACGTCAGCGCCGCGATGAGCAGCGGCAGAGCAGGACGAACAATGCGCATCCGCGCATTAGAGACCGTTGCGCGAAAAAATGAAAGCGCTCACCTTCGCGCCACCCTGCCGCGGACGAGTTCTAGGCCTTCCCCATATCGACGAAGACGGTGTTCAGACGGTAGTAGAGCACCTCGTTGAACACACCCACCTGGACCCTCGGCCAGAGCGCGTCGCTCGTGGTGCTGACGACACGAATCCGTCCCTTCACATCATCCAGCCAGCGGAGTACCCGAAACTGTTCATCCGTGGTCAGGTGAGCCACGTTGTCGAGTACGAGGGTTGCGGCATAGGCGGGGGAGGGCAGATCAAGCGGCTGTCCGGCCCGCCATCTCACGACGGGGCCTCGTAGATCCAGGCGCAGCATGTCGACCACGATGCGGGTCGCCTCGGGGTTTCCGACAACCAGCACATTCGTGCGCGGCAGCGAAGCGACCTGAAGATCTTTACGTGGGGCGGGCCGGACGATTCGTCGTTCTTTTCGAACTAGAGGACGCGAGGCGGGAGCGACGTGTCTCGCGGCTGTGGCAACGGCATCAGATTGGTCGTGCATGGTGTGCCTCCCTGCGACGCGGCAGACCGAAATCGGCCTGACTCTACCGGGCGCAAGGACGCGACACCATCGGGAGAACGGTGAAAGGGGCTAGGGAAGATCCCTAATTCATGGATTTTCGAGCCATCCCTGCAGGACGGCGTACTTGACGATGTCGATGCGGCCTCGAAGGCCGAGCTTTCGCATCGCATTCGCCTTATGGGCTTCCACGGTTTTGACGCTGAGCGACAACTGGCTGGCGATTTCCTTGTTGCTGTAACCGGATGCGATCAGGCGCAGCACCCCCGACTCGCGGTCGCTGAGTTCGCCGACCGGTTTGGCCGTTTTGTCGGCACGTCCGAGCAGTCGCGTCGTCATGCGCGCCGTGAGCGTCGAATCGATGTACTGACCGCCGGCCGCCGCTGCCCGGATGGCCTGGATCAGTTCGTTCGGGGCACTCTGTTTCAACACGTACCCCGCCACGCCGGCGCGAAGCAGTTCCTGCACGTACGCATCATCCCCGTGCCGCGTCAAGGTGACGATGACCACGTTTGGCTGCTTCTGTTTCAATGCGCGGGTTGCGGCGAGGCCGTTCATGCCCGGCATCGAGATGTCCATGATGATGACGTCCGGCTTCAGGGCCAGCGCGTTCTGCATTGCGGCCTTACCGTCGCTTGCCTCGGAGATCACCTTCATGTCGGGCTGAGCTTCAATCAGCAGCTTGAGACCATGTCGAACGGTCACATGATCGTCAGCCAGGAGGATGCGGAGCGTCGTGGTTCTTTCAGGCATGGTTCGAATGGTGATCGTCAATGGCGTCGACGGTCATTCGCACGAAGATCGTCGTTCCCGCTCCCGGTGATGATTCGATTTCGAGCGCCGCGCCGACCAGTGCCGCGCGTTCCCGCATTCCGAGCAACCCGAACCCGTGGCCCGATCGTTCGCTGCCGGCCTCAAATCCCTTCCCATCGTCTTCGACCACCAGGAGGACGTTGCTGCCGCGTCGTTCGAGGATGATTTCCACGTTGCTCGCGTTGGCATGCTTGGCGACGTTGGTGAGCGCTTCCTGTGCGATTCGGTAAAGCGCCGTTTCTGTATCAGCAGGCAACCGGTTGTCGAGCAGACCAGATGAATGAAGGGTTGCCCGTATGCCGACGCGGGTCGACCAATCCTGGACGTAGTTGGCCAGCGCCGCGCGCAGACCGAGATCGTCGAGCGCGGTTGGACGAAGCTGCCACACCAGTTGATCGACGTCGTGATCCAGCCGCTCCGCGATCTCTTCGATCGCATCAACAAGCGCGCGATGAGGATCGCGGTCGCCGCACGCATCCTTGAGCATGCGAATGCGTAGCGCGAGTGCCGTGAGTTGCTCACCGAACTGATCGTGCATTTCACGAGCGATGCGCCGCCTCTCGTCCTCCTGAGCGAAGACGAGACGTCCGAGAAATTCACTGCGCGCGCGTTCCGCCTCAGCGCGCTTCCGCGCGGTCAAATCGAAATGGGTGCCGACAATGCGGATGACCGGACCACCCGGTGTGCGGCGAACTGGATATCCGCGCGACAGGACCTCGACGTAGTGCCCTTCCTTGTGCCGCAGCCGGAATTCACCTTCGTAGGTGGCGCCGCCGGCCTTGATATTTTCGTGCAGCCGTTTTGCCAGATCCATGTCATCGGGATGCAGCAGCTGCTCCCAGGCACTGATATGTGAAGCGATCTCATCGTCGGCGTACCCGAGCATTTCCTTCCACCGCGATGAATACACGACCGCGCCGGTTTCGAGGTTCCAGTCCCAGACGCCTTCCTGTGCGCCGGCGAACGCAAGTTTCAATCGCTCTTCGTTCTCGCGAAGTGCCGCTTCAGCCTGCCGCCGTTCCGTCAAGTCGAGATGGGTGCCAACGATGCGGACCACCTTGCCATCGGGTTCACGACGCACGGGAAAACCGCGAGAGAGGACGTGAACGTAATGACCGTCCTTGTGACGCAGTCGAAACTCCGCCTCGTATGTTGCGCGCTCGCCGCGAGCGACGCTCTCGTTGGCACGGTCGGCGCGCGATCGATCGTCGGGATGTACGAGGCGTTCCCACGCGCTGACATTCGGCTCGATTTCGTCGAGCGAGTATCCCAACATCTCGGTCCATCGCGAAGAATACACGACGCCATTGGTTTCGAGGTTCCAGTCCCAGACGCCCTCGAGCGCACCGGCGAGCGCCAGCGAGAGCCGCTCCTCGCTTTCGCGCAGCGACCGCTCGGCTCGTTTTCGCTCTCTGATGTCGCGGAGGACCAGGTGCACCGCGCCGGACGCCTGATCACCCAGCGGTGCGCCGATGACTCCGACGTCAACGCTCGTCCCGTCGGCGCGGCGTAACGAGACGTCGAGGATGCGCGTGGAATTGCCCGTCCGCCACTCGTCGAGACGTTGACGAAAGAGCTCGTGATGATCGGAATGCAGACGATCGAGGACCGATTGGCCGATGAGATCGTCGGTGCGAGTCATTCCCGCGAGGGTGACCGCCGCAGGATTGGCAAACACGATTCGATGGTCTTCAACCACCAGGATTGCGTCCGGCGCCGATTCCACCAGACGACGGTAAACGTCCATGAGCATATCGAGTCTAAATAAAGAAATGGGAAAAGGGAAAGCGCCTGCGGCCAGAGCGAGCGGGGGTGGGGCCCGGCGAGCAGTCAGAGAAGCCCTCGAGGGACAAGGGACAAGGAAGGACCAAAGGTCAAAAGGCGACAGATAAGGGGAACCATGTACGGTTTGCGGCCGTCAATCGTTACAAAGGATGACGTCCCCAGCTGTTTGTGAACGGTGAGATATGGTTCTGACCTTTTATGTCGGTGCGGCGGCGGTCGAATTCAAGCAATACGCGGCCTACATGCAGCGGCGCACGGCAACTCGTACCGCGCAGCTCGCCGCCCCGGAACCGAAGTACTAACCAGCGTCACACCTCGGTCGAACGGTCGCCGTCCGGGTTCAGGTCTTCGCGATATAGTTGGGCGGGGACCAGGTGACCTTTCGGTTTGATCGCTTCACGCTCGACGGCGACACCCGCCGGCTGTTGCTCGGCAGCGAAGAAGTTCATCTCTCTCCCAAAGCGCTCCACCTGTTGTTAGTCCTCGTCGAGAACAGACATCGAGCCGTGTCGCGTGCCGAGTTGCAGAAGGAACTCTGGCCGTCAACCTACGTTCTCGATACCAATCTCGCGAGCCTCATCAAAGAAATTCGACGCGCGCTCGGCGATACGGCGGATACGCCGAAATTCGTGCGGACGGTTCACCGGTTTGGCTACTGGTTCATCGGCGAGTTGCGAGACGGGGCCTCTCCGCAATCGGGAAATGTGACGACGAGATACTGGCTGATCTGGGCGGCGCGCCAGATTCCCGTTACCGAGGGCACACACGTTCTCGGACGAGCACCGGATGCTTCCGTGTGGATCGACGCGCCGGGCATCTCGCGACACCACGCGCGGCTGGTGCTCGAAGGGGAGCAGGCGATGCTCGAAGATCTGGGAAGCAAGAACGGCACGTACGTTGGAGAAGAACGGGTGACCGCTCCGCGGCGGCTGGACGATGGGGATCAAATTCGGCTCGGACCCGTGGTGATTACGTTCCGAATTCCTCCGGCGGTTGGTGCGACTGATACCGTTCGTTCCGTCTAAAGGCCCGAGGATCGCCGGTTCCGGTGCGGTTAAAACCTGTCGGGATCCGGGATCCGGATCCCGGACAACGGATCCCGGCAAAGATCCACTAATTCCACACTTCACCACCACCCGCCTTCCACGACTTCACGAATCACGATCTTTATTCTTCACTCCTAACCGCAGTGACGGGGACTGCCCAGGAGGTGTTACGTGACTCGTATTTCGACGACCATGATTCGAATTGCCATCGCCGCCATATTGGCGATCGGCGCCGTAGCGGGACCCGCATCGGCTGACGTCGTGCGCGACTGGAATATGCAGTTGCTGCGAGTGCCGTCGCCGGTGGGACCGCCGCAGGCTCGATTGCTCGCCATCATGCACGTCGCCATGCACGATGCGATCAACACGATTACCGGCGAGTATGAGACGTACGGGCCGGCGATGAATGCGCCCTTCGGCGCGTCACCGGTTGCCGCCGGTGCTGCCGCCGCGCACCTCGTGCTGACGACGCTCGTGCCAGCGAACATGATCCCAAATCCGAACTTCGACACGGCGCTCGATTCGTCGCTTGCCGATATCCCAGAGCCGGAACGAACGCTCGGCGTCAACGTCGGCAGGGAAGCGGCAAGACACATTCTGGCGCTTCGCAAAGACGATGGCTTTACCACCGTCGTCCCGTATACGCCCGGCAGCGGACCGGGGGTATGGGTACCGACGCCACCGGCGTTCGCACCGGCGCTGCTTCCTGGCTTCGGCAAAGTGCTGCCCTTCGCGCTGCATCAGAATGATCAGTTCCGGCCCGATGGTCCGCCGTCGCTGACGAGTGAGGAGTATGCCGCAGATGTCAACGAGGTACAGCAGCTCGGCGACGCGAATGGCGAAACGCTCGGACACAGAACTCACGCACAGTCGGCGACCGCGCGATTCTGGCTGGGCAACAGCATTCCAATTTTTCAGCAGCTGGCGCGGAAAATGTCAATCGATCGTGGATTGGACCTTTCGGCTAACGCCCGATTCTTTGCGCTCCTGAGCATGGCGGGTATGGATGCATATGTCGCGGCATGGGACGCGAAGTTCGCGTACAACTTCTGGCGGCCGGTCACGGCGATCCGACAGGCCGACAGTGACGGCAATCCCGCGACAATCGGCGATCCCGCATGGCTTCCGCTCGCCACGACGCCGCCGTTTCCTGATTATGTCTCTGGCCACACCACCTACACGGGCGCGTTCGTCCAAGTGCTCGAGCGGCTGTTCGGAGACGACCCGGTTACCTACACCCTGATGAATCCAAACGTTCCTCTGGATGAGCAGTTGCGGACGTACAACAGCATCGGTGAGCTATCCGACGAAATGATCGAAGCGCGCATTCTTGCCGGGATCCACTTTCGGACAGCCGACCGCGACGGCGATCGGCTCGGTCGACAGGTCGCGCAGTTTGCGCTGACGCATCTGCTGCGCGAAGCGCACTAGCGAGAGCGGGGCGTTATTTCGAAACGGTGGCGGACCCGCCAAGGCCTTTGAGTCCGCCACCAAACTCACGCGTGAGGCTGATGGCCAGGAGCCGCCCGATGTGCGCTCCGCTGTTGCCCTTGACGGTTGCGACCCAGGTCCCGGAGAGCTCGGTCGATCGTCGCAGGCGAATGGTCAAGCCGCCGCCGAGGTTCGTGTAGCTGGACATGATGAATCGATCGTGCGTGTCCCAGCCGTGAGCAAAGAGTTCCGGGATTGTTGGCCCCTTGTGTTTGATCTGCCAGTTGACCAGGCCTCGCAGCGTCCAACGCCGCGCGACCTCATGTCCGCCTTCCACATCGATGTTGCTGCGCACGCCGGGAATGTCATCGATCTGCTCGGCAGCGGCAAGAGCGTAGCGCCCATGCAGGTAGGTTGAAGGAAGCCAGTGTCCGAGATCGGTCCCGATACTCGCACCGAATTGGAAGTCGGTGCGATGCCGTCCCGGTACCGCTTCGCCCCGAGTTTCATACTCGTGCGTCGGGACCGTGATGCCGGCCAGCGGCGCCACCATCACACGATCGAACTCGAACATCCGGCGGGCTTCGACGTGCAGGTCCTGAAATGTACCGTGATAAGACCCGTCGTCCAGCGGTCCGGGAGTCGTCGGGATGCCGCCGACAGAATAGATGTCGGGGCCGGTGTATTTCGACCGGATGTACGGAAGGGAGACGGTGAGGCCGACCGACTGAGGGAGACCAAAATCGAACTCGGCAACGAGAGATTTCGAATGGGTCGCGCCGTTGATGTTGCGTTCGCCAGTCGGGCTGTAGTGCCCTTTGACGTAATAGTTCTGATAGGTCACCGAGACTGTGCCTTCGCCCGGTGCCGGCACCCACGGTTGTGCCCTCGCCTGAAGAGCGCCGGCGTGAACCATAGCGAAGACGAGCGGTGTCCACCGGATAGCGTTCACGTCGGTAGGAACAACGGTCCTATTGCGTACCGCGATTCAAACCCCTGAGACGGACGTCGATCGCGTGATCGATTTCGACAAGCGCGTCGTTCGGCTCCATTGCGCGTGGCTTTATCAGGCAGTGATACTCGCGCTTGATCCGCTCTTCCACTGCCTTGTCTGCTTTGCCGAGCATCGGCAGGATAGCAGGCATGGAGGTCGCGCCAGCAAGGTGGCCCTTCAGCATTTCGACGTCTGCGTAATCAGCAATCAACAGCGCATAGTTCGCGCTCGCGAGGACGGGCGCCACTCCTTCACCGCGTTGGACGACGCGAGGCGCGTGTCCAGCCTGCCTGAGCAGCTTCTCGAAACTCGTCATGCCCTCCGCTGTCGAACCGGCCGGTCGGTAGATCAGAATTGGGGATGGATGGAGCGCAGCGTATCGGCGGCCAGAAGGACTGCGACCGACGCGCATGAATTTGTCTCCGCAGGCGCTCAGGTCCGTCCAGAACATCAGACACATCGCTGTGGCAATTCCGGATACGACAATTCGACGGAACATGCTTGCGCTCCTTTTGCAGGCCGCATTTTTGTGCAATCTACGGCGGCGGTATGAGAGTGTCAAGCGAATGGGCGCGAGAATCTTGTGGGATTTTCGTGGTGTCCCGCCTTCGCACGATGGGATGGACAGTGTATTAGCGGAGGAAGGCGGGCGCGAACCAATCGCGGAATGTACGAGGACGCAGTTTGAGGCCTTCCATGATCCACAAATCGCCACGCAGCCGGACGGTCGCAACAACGGCGGTACGGCCGTCGGGGCTGAGACTGAAACCTTTCACCGGACTGTTTGCCGGGGGTGACGCACCGAGGTGCGACAGGATCCGCTGGCCTCCGTTCGCTGGATCGACTTCGACGATCACCAACTGCAGATCGTCTGTCTCCTTGATTCCTACCAGCCGTGAGCCATGCGAGCTCCATTCGTGGAACAGCCATCGATCGCCGGGCCGATCCGCTTGCACCGTCCGCTCGGTGACGCCGTCGGGAGAAACGAGCTTCAATCCCTTATCTGTCTCCCACGTGATCCAGTTATCGGCGGGCGACCAGTGTGGAGCTGCTTCGGGTACGCCGTCCGTGCGAAGCACGACAGGAGCAGTCCCGCTTCCGACGCGCACTTTCGCCAGCACGGCCTGTTGCGACTTCCATTCCGTGTAGGCGATCCATTGACCATCCGGAGACCACGTCGGAGCGCTCTGATAGCCTTCATGCGTCGCCGGCAGTAATGGGACCGGCGCGCCGCTGTCGGTAAAACGCGTCCAGATCCGCAACGGCCGGATCATTGGTTTTTGTGCATTACGCAGGAACGCGATTTGGCGGCCATCAGGCGAGAACGTTGGGGCGCCGAGCATGATCGTTCGATCCTCGCCAAACTCCCTCTGGGTGACCACCGCCCGATCGATCCAATTGGGACCCTGCCTGGTCCTGACCCAGATCTCATCCTGCCCGCCGCGATCTGTCACGTAGGCCAGAGAGGTGCCGTCGCCGGACCATGCAGGCTCCGATTCATTCCGCGAGGTGGCGACCAACGGCAGCAAGTGAGCCAAGGAGGAAGCCCGCCCGGATTCATGGGGCCCCAGAACAACCGAAACGAGATCGTAATCCGATTCATCTCGTGTGTAGACGACCTGATCGCCGGCTGGAGAGACCGACGGATAATACTCGTTCTCGGCGCTACGAGTGAGCGGCCACCACGCATCGCGATCGAGATCTGCCATCCACAGATCCGCGCCAGACGAGGTGAGTGAAATAGCCGACAACACCACGTGACGTCCATCGGGTAGCCAACTGAAATTCGTCGCCCTTGGCGCCAGGTCGGTCCAGCGCTCGAGTCGGCGATACGGTGCGCCACCTTTCAGCGGCACAATCCAGAACTGCCAGCCGCGCGCCTGCGGTTCGAGTTCAATCGATCTCGCCACCGCGCAGATCCCGAGTCGAGTGCCATCGGGCGAAAACGACAGCGCGCCTTCCACGAACCGAAGGTTGCGGAGCGCGGTGGACCTCGCGGAATGAGCCTCCACGTCTTCGCTGCTCCACGGCTCGGGTGTACCGGGCGTAGACAGCCATACCCCGGCAGCGCCGACAATATCCGTGACCCCTTCGTCCCGCAGAAATGCAATCGTGCTGCCGTCGGGAGAAATCGCGCCTCGAATCGCATCACGTACGACGTTTTCCGGCGTTCCGCCAGACGCTCCGATCGACCAGATTCCCTGCTTGTCCTGTGCCTGCGACAGGTAATAAATCCGACTGCCGTCGTGCGACCAGAACGGGTTGATCGCGTCGAAGTTGCCGAAGGTGACTTGAATCGCCTTCGATGACGAGAGTCGACGGGTGAAGATCTGCAGCACGCCGCCGACCTCCGCGGCGTAGGCGATGACTTCCCCGGACGGCGACCACGCGCCAAACCCCTCATACGCCGCCTCGGTGGCGAGCGGCGCGAATCGCAGGTTCGAGACGTCGACCACGTCACCACCGGCGATTGGAACGAGCAGCACGATCGCGGCCGCAACTGTCGTAACCACACTTGCCACGACGAGAACCAGTCGCCCGGGCGTAATCCGCAACCACGGAGTCTCGCTGTCGCGATCAGCGATCTCGGTCAGTCGATCGCGAAGCATTCGCAGTTCGCGATGCAGGTCCGTGGTGGATGCGTATCGGTCAGCGGGATCCTTCGCGAGACATCGCTCGATAACCCACCGTAACTGTACCGGCGTCCGGCTGCCGAGCGCGGCCATAGGCGGCAGGTCGTCGTTGATGATCGCGTGCAGGGTCGCTGCCGGCGTCTCGCGTCCGAACGCGGCGTGTCCGGTCAGCATCTCGTACAGAATCAGGCCGAACGAAAACTGGTCGGAGTGGAAGTCCGATACCAGGCCGCGTGCCTGTTCCGGGCTCATGTAGGGCACGGTACCCGATCGCAGTCCGTCTTCGGTCTCGGTCAAATCGCTCGTCGGCGGCGTGCGTGACGCGACTCCACTCCCTTGTGCAGTCAAGCCGAAATCCAGGATCTTCGCTCGGCCCGCGCGGGTCACCATGATGTTTTCCGGCTTCAGATCGCGGTGGACGATGCCCGCCTCGTGCGCGGCCGCCAGGCCGTCGGCAATTTGCGTCGCCAGATCGAGCACTCGCTTCAGCGGTACTCGGCCGCCGCGCAGGCTGTCGCGGAGTGGCCCGCCGTCGATCAGCTCGGACGCAATAAAGGGACAATCGTGATCGATCGACGCGTCGAAGACGGTCACGATGTTGGGATGATTCAGCGCGCTTGCGGCGCGCGCTTCGGCGACGAACCGTCGCAGCTTGTCAGGATCCGTGACGGATCGCTGGTGCAGGATCTTCACCGCGACTTCGCGCTGCAGCCGCGGATCCCACGCGCGATACACTTCGCCGCCACCACCCCGCCCAAGCGACTCGAGGAGTTCGTACGGGCCGAGCGACGAGCGGTGAGCAGTCCTCGCCTTCATGCGTGAATGAGATGATTCTAGCAATAGCGGCGAACGCCGATCACGGTTGCGCGTTCAATGTCACAGGGCTCGCGACCTCGATCGCGAACCGGCCGCGGCATCGCGGGGTAAGCCGGACCGCCGGACACTTCTGCTCGAGACGACGCCGCAGGAGCAGCAGGCGGCTCTCCAGGTTGTCCTTCCACTCAGGCAGATTCAGCGACTTGTCGAGCCGCAATTCGCGATTCGTGAATTCCTCCCGACCGGTGGCCTCGCGGATGCTCAGCAGGCGCCAGAGGATCTTCGCCGGAAGCCCTCGAATCAGGTACTCGCCATCAATCAGGATGCACTCGTCACCGCCGTAGTAGACGAGTTCGTGTTCGTCTTCATCGTCATTCCGGGACTCGAGGCTGTTGGACACTCCCGCCACCGTTTCCGAAGGTTTGTGAGTCGGAATGGCGTCGCCCGCGGAGTCGGCTGCGTGTTCCTGCCACTGCATGTTCTGAATCGCGATCGCAAGGTATCCACCGAGGAGTTCGATCGATGCCTTGTCTTCCTCGTGGAAGCGATAGGGCACCTCGCTTTCGAGACACAGTACGCCGACCAGTTCGCCGCGAACGAGCAGCGGGACACCGAGCTGGCTTTCCGGGTTCGACAGTCCAGGCACCGGGATTTGTCGCGCGAGCCTGGTGAGGTGAGGTTCAGTGGCGGACTTGTGCATCGCCAGCGCGTAGAGCATGCCGCGCAAGAGTCCGGAGATGCGGATCGGCTTTCGCGCCTCCGCGACCATGCCGCCGATTCCTTCGCCATGGCGAACTTCAGCTCCGACGCTTCCCGCCGCATATCCACGCGTCGCCATCGTGACGAGCACGCCTTCCTGATCGGTGGGAACGAGGATGTAGGAGTTCTTGAAGCCGAAACTCTCCTCGAGACCTTCGAGGATCGAGTCGACGAGTGTCTCGAGCGAATCGGCGCGCTGGATCCGCGCGGAAAGATCCTGCAACGCCTTGACGGTGAAAACCGCATCGAGCTTCGACTGCGTGATGCGCGAGCTCTCCGAGGCGCGTGCCTCGGGCAGTGGGTCGACGCTGAGCACACGGTAGATATCCGCAGCGCGGAGTTTGAAGATGCCTTTGAGACCGCAATACGACGCGATCGCTTCGATGCGCAGTGCCATGCGATCGAACAGTGGGCCTTCGGTCTCGGAGCGCACGTACTTGAGGCGCAGACTCCAGCCCTGACCCGTGTCGGGGTCGGGCACGAACACGAGCGCGTTCGGATTCTCGGCGATGTTGCGGCGGCTCTTGTTGAAAAACTGAAACGACAGAGCGACATGCTCGCGGTCGACATATTCCACGTGGCTCAAGTACGCCGCGTTTGGAATGCCGTCCGACGAGCACGTGAACAACTGCGCCGGAATAAGACCTTGAAAGCAGGTCGCCAGCGATTCGAGACTCACCGTCATGCGATCTGCACTCCCGCCTGTGGGCCCGGCGTTTGCTCGAAAATCGTCGTCACTTTGAGGCGGATCGCGACCGCTGGCCATGTCGTCCAGTTCGTCGCCGACACTCGCGGGATCCCGATCATTTCGAGCTGGGTGAGGAATCCATCCCATTGCTTCTGCAGCATCGGCCGCTCGCTGTCGGTGGCCGACCGGATCTCCACCAACACGCCCTTGACCTGACAGGAGCGTTCGTCCTCAGGCCGGCCGAAAACGACTGCCGCCTGACCGTTTGATTCCAGGTCGGCGCGAAGACGAACGGCCGCAATCTCCGCGACGTACACGACCAAATGTGAACCGCCGCCTTCTACCTTCGCCGCGACGGCTCGAGCGCCACTCGGATGGAGCTGATCATTGCGGGTTCCAATGTGAATTCCCACGCCTTGTTCGAGGAACGCCGCCAGTTCGAGGCCGATCATCGGCCCAGTATAGCCGCCGATAAGAAACTTTTAAGGTTCTGAAAAGGATTGGAAGGGTGCGCGTAAGGAAGGTTTAGCGTCCTCTGCTTGTGCAACCGGCTACAGTCGCCGTTGCACGTTTTCAATCGAATACGGGGGTGAAGCCCCCGGATCAATAAAAGGAGAGGACGCAAATGTTACGAGGTCACCTGACAACCTGGGTTCTGGCGCTGGGATTGGCGGCAGTTCCCGTTTCACTGACGTGGCACGGCTCGCAGGCGCTGGCGGCACCTGCCGGCACTCCAGCCGATCCCGCACACCTCGACCGCGGTGCGTATCTCGTGCGGATCATGGGATGCAATCACTGTCACACCCCTTACAAAATGGGGCCACGCGGGCCTGAGCCAGACATGACCCGCGCGCTGACCGGCCACCCCGGTGATTTCAAGCTGTCACCGGCCAATTCCGCCGGCGATGGCTGGGTGTGGAGCGCGGCGGCAACCAACACGGCGTTCTCTGGTCCGTGGGGTGTCAGCTTCGCGGCGAACCTCACACCTGATCCTGACACGGGGCTCGGGAAGTGGACCGAGGAGATGTTCATCGCGACGATGAAGACGGGGCGCCACCAGGGAAAGGGCCGCCAGATTCTGCCGCCGATGCCGTTCGAGAACCTCGGTAATCTGAGCGATCAGGACATCAAGGCCCTGTTCTCGTATCTCCAGTCGCTTGCGCCGGTCCGTAACCGCGTTCCCTCGCCAATCGATCCTGCGGAGGTGCAGCGGTGAGACAGCGAATGGCAACCGCCGCGCTGGCCGCGGGACTGGTTGCTGTTGCGGTGACGCAGCAGGTATCCAGGGCCGCCGCCTCCGCGGCGCTCGATCCCGAGACGCTGCCGCAGCACCTGACGGGAACCGGTCTTAATGCGGCCGACGATCCCTCGACCGTCGCTCCCGGTGTCCGTCAGTTCCTGCCGCAGTATCCGTTGTGGTCCGACGGACTCACGAAGCGTCGATGGGTCTCGATGCCGGAAGGCGCTTCGATCGACGCGACCTCGGAGCTGGCGTGGGATTTTCCTGTCGGGACGAAGTTCTGGAAAGAGTTCAGCCTGAAGGGACGGCGGATTGAGACCCGGTTATCGTGGAAGTCGTCGCCGTCGCGCTGGCAGATGGCGTCCTACGTCTGGAACGAGGACGAAACTGATGCTGTGCTCGCACCGCCCGACGGGATTCCTGGCCTCGTCGAGATTGTGCCCGGACGTCGCCACAGCATTCCGTCGAGGAGCGACTGCATCGCATGCCACGGCGCATCGAAGACCGGACCGCTTGGCTTCAACGCACTCCAGCTTTCGAACGATCGGGATCCGAATGCGATCCATGGAGAACCGCTCGGGCCGGGAATGCTGACGCTTGCCGAGCTGATCGACCACGGTGTGCTGGCGCCGGCGCCGACGCACTTCATCGCCGATCCGCCGCGCATTCACGCATCAAATCCGTTGACGCGGTCGGTGCTTGGATATCTGGTGGGCAATTGCACGATGTGCCACAACGGAGGAGCGGACGCAACGCCGCTGGGGCCGTCGCTCTCGATTCGCGATCTACTCGAAGACGCCGACGCGGCAGCGCGAACCCTTACCGATCGACCGTCGGCATGGCAGGTGCCCGGCAGCCCCGAAGGTCATAGTGTGGTCGTGCAACCCGGACGAGCTGACTTGAGCGCGCTCTTCGTACGTCTTCGCTCGCGCGCGCCCTCGTCACAGATGCCGCCGCTGGGGACGGTGGTTCGCGATCAGCAGGCAGTTGACGCGATTGGTCGCTGGATTTCGAATTTGTCGCGGTGAGTTGGTGTTCGCGTTCGTCTACGAGTCCAGGCGGGCGAGAGGCATGGGAGCCACCGGGAGGCGGCTCGACCGAATGTCCGTATGGGAGCGACAGATTGTTCTGAGCGTGTCGACCGCATCCGGGCTGTAGAACGTCGCCGCTGAGTAGCCGCACAACACCGTGACTGGTTCCTCGGTCGTCAGGTCACTCCACATTTTTTCGAGCTCATGCGCGCCGTGAAAGTTCCCATCCGCCGCGAGCACATCCACCAGGTCGGCGTACACTCGCACGCGTATCCCGCTTGCACAGATCTGACGGACGGTCCTGCCGACGACTTCTTCGAACAGACCGCGGCAGGGAGCCCCGTGAAGCATGATTCGCGCGAGCGTGCGGGTACCGTCGAACACCGTCAAACGTCCGCTTGCGATGGCGTCACTGAGCAACACGTTCCGACTCGTCAGTTTGGAGGCGACCGAATTCCACTGCGCCAGTCGCATCACGACGAGCACGTGATCTCCGTGATTCAGTCCGTCGCTGAGAAATGCCGACACCGCATCGACGAGCGTTTCGGTACTCTCGAACAGCTCGACCATGTGCTGCGCTTGATTCACTGCGGCAGAGTTCTGCGTCACCGACAACCTCTCAGGTTGATCGCACGCGCTGATGTCGCCGCAATCCTACAACAATAGGGACGAGGTGAGAGGAAATAATGACGAGCTCGGCAGTATTGTAGAGGTTGGGATTGCTCGCCGTACTTCCGGCTTCAGGCGGAAGACCGGTCTGGAGGGAGAAAAAGGCCGAACGCAAAGCGTTCGGCCCAATCCGAGATTTCAGAGTTCTAGTACGCGAACGTTCCGAAGAACGAAGAGCGCTTGTTCGGATCGCTCCACTTGGTCCCGAGTGCTGTACCGGTGAAGGCGTTCTCCGAAGTAGTGCCCATCATCGAACTGGAAACCTCGGCCAGTGGACGGAACCACTGCCGCGCGCCACAGCTCGGATCGTGATCCATTTCCTTGGCAACCGTCAGTCGCAGCGACTTCGCGGTGACGCGGATAGCGTTTGCGTCGTCGGCAAACTGGATCGGTGACGCAGTCATTTCAACCACCTTCGAGACCATGCCGTTGGAGTGCTGCTTGGCCATGGCAACGAGAGCGGAACGCTGCGCGGGCGTCGCGCGTTCGTCGACGAAGATCGCCGCGCGGGTCTCTGCCGCCGCCCCGCCGATCTCACGGATGCCCAGGTTCTGATCGCCAGCAATCGCGGCTACCACGGCGAGTCCGTTCAGCGAAACGCCATCGAAGCTGCCGCGATCGACTTTCCAGACGAGCAGCGCCTCGCGTCCCGTGGTCGCAGCCTCGCCGTTCATGATGCAGCCGCCGGTGAATACTTCCGCCGTTCGCGCTTCGACATACGACCCGCTGATCGATGCCCCCGCAGGACCGCGCGCCGCCAGTGGCGCCGCCATCAACGCCGCCATCATCGTCGCCGCTACCACATGCTTCATAAATTGCTTCCTTTTCTTCGTTCGGTGCAGCACCCCAGCACCCGAGGCACGCCCGGCACCCGCGGCACTCTTGTCACCGCTAAACTTTGCAACACCCTCTTCCACCGCAGCAGACATCCGGCCGGACCGGTTGCCCATCGGGGCCAAACCCACTGTGCGTGTCCACGCACCAGTAGGCGGAGGCCTCATAGGGATCATAAAACGTCCGCTCATCCGGGTCCACCACGGCCGCGATATACATGCTTTTCGTGCGCATCTGCGAGCAATGGAACCCGACGGTTATCTTCGGCGACCTCAACGCTTCCATGTCATCACTCCGGCGTCAGATGGTCTTAACGTCGACGACGTTCATGCCGGCCGCATGCAGAATGGCCCGCTTGACCGCCGTCTTCGCGACCTGGATTTTGTAGGCATTCTGGCTCAAGGGCTTCGCACCGCGCAGCGCGGCTTCCGCTGCCGCCGCGGCCGTCTCTTCTGTAATCGTCTTGCCGGCAAGCGCGGCTTCTGCCGCCTCGGACCGCCATGGCACCGGCGCGACGGCACCCATGACGACACGCGCGGAACGCACGGCGTCGCCGTTCATCGCCAGCAGTACCGTCGCGAACGCGATCGGCCAGTCGTGCGATTCTTTGTAGCGCACTTCGTAGTGACCGCTCTTGATCGTGCCGGGTGCCGGCAGGATGACGTGCGTCAACAGCTCGTTCGGCATGAGCACGTTTTCCGTGCGCACGTTTTGAAGCGTTGGCATCGTGAAGTATTCCGATGCGGGCACCATCCGTTCGCCTTTCGGTCCGAGCAGCCGGAACGTCGCGTTATAGGCAATAGACGGCACCGCCAGGCTGGATGGATGGACGATGAAGCTGGGGCCGCTGCCGAAGATGGCGTGGAACTGATTTTCGCCTGACGGGGAGAAGCACTGATTCCCTCCCTTCTTGAAGCAGACGAACTCCTCATTCCGGAAATACCAGCAGCGCGGACGCTGATTCAGGTTGCCACCGACCGTGCCCTGATTGCGAATCTGCGGCGTTCCGACTTCGCCCGCCGCGAGGACCATCGCGGGATACAGCTTCGAGATCTGCGGATGTTCGACAAGATCCACGATCTTCATCGCCGCGCCGATCTTGAGTCCGCCGCCAGGCATCGATGTGACGGTCGCATCGAGCGCGTTCTTCACGTTGACGATGCGGTCCGGCTCGGTGACGTAATCTTTCATCCGCGCCAGCAGATCCTGTCCGCCCGCGAGCGGGAGCACCTTTTCGAATTCGGGACTCAGCGCACGAACCGCGTCCCGTTCATTGGTGGGATTCACATACGAGAACGCTTTCACAGTGTCCTCCTGAAACTACGCTCGGCGCTGCGCCAAGGTCTGAAGAATCTTTGCCGGGGTCAACGGCAGGCTGCGTACCGTGACGCCAATCGCATTCCTGACGGCGAGTGCGACCGCGGCCGCGGTCGGAACCGTCGGCGGCTCCCCAATACCAATGACGCCGCGCTCCGATTGATCGATCAATCGGACATCAATCTTTGGAATGTCTGACATGCCCGCGAGCAGGTACCACTCCATGTTCGGATTCACCATCTGCCCGGTGTTGCGATCGAGGATGCGATCCTCGAACAGCGCAAAGTTCAACGAACCAACGACGCCGCCATAGACCTGGCTTTCCGCCGTGAGTCGACTGACCACGAGTCCGCAATCCTGGAGCGCCAGGATGCGCGTGACCTTGACGATGCCGGTCTCGATGTCGACTTTGACTTCAGCGAACTGAACACCCGAAGTCGTGACCGATGAGAGGCCAGGCTGCCATGCACCGTCGGCGGCGAGTGGCTGCGGACCGATCTGTTTGCAGGCTTCCGCCCACGACATGCCCTTTGACGGATTGTCCTTGACCTGAATGCGGCCGTTCGCCGCGACCAGCGAGGCGGGTTCGACGCCCAGCGCCGGAGCGATTTTTTCCTTCAAGGCATCGAGTGCGTTGACGGTCGCAATCCGGATGGCAGGACTGATTCCTGCCGCTGTGGTGCTGCCGCCGGATCCGCCGCTGACCGGATACACCGTGTCGCCGATTTCCGGTTTGATGTTGCTGACCGGAATGCCGAACGTGTCGGCGGCGACGACCGCGACGAGCGTGCGAGTGCCGGTGCCGAGATCTTGCGTGCCGCAGCGAACGACGACGGTGCCGTCGGACGAGATTTCCACGTGTGCGCGTCCCTGGCTGCCGCCACCGCCCCAGGTGTTGATGGCCACGCCCATGCCGGTCTTGATTGGTCCGGGTGCCGGATCGCCGGTTGGATGTCGCTTGTCCCACCCGAATTCCTTCGCACCCTGACGCAGGTACGAGCCCCACATGGCATTGGGTGCTTCCGGTGGAAGATTCTTGATGCGGAACTCCACCGGATCCATCTTCACCCTGTCGGCCAGTTCCTCCATCATCACTTCGGTGATGAACGATCCCTGCGGGTGACCCGGCGCACGCATTGGCCGCTGCAGGCCGGTGTTGATGAAGACATCCTTATGCGTTCGTCGTCGATTCGGGATTTGGTAGATGTAGGGCAGCGGAAATCCCGCCGCTGCGCCAGCACCGCCCGTGCCCCACGATTCGGCGTCGAACGCCGTAATCATTCCATCCGCCGTGACGCCCACCTTGATGCGCGCCGCCGCTGAGGGCCGGTTACCAGTGGCCAGATGCTCTTCCTTCCGATCGAGCATCAGCTTGACCGGGGCATTGGCCTGTTTTGCGAGCCGCGCGCAGATCATCGACTGCGGATCCTGTGCGCCAAGTTTGCTGCCGAAGCCACCGCCCATGTACTGCGTGATCACGCGCACATTCGAAGCGGGAATCTTGAGGCCGGTGGCGAAACCGTCCTTGGTGGCGTTGACGCCCTGCGTCGATACCCAGGCGGTCAGGTTGTCGCCGTCCCATTCGCAGACAGCGCCGTGCGACTCGAGACACACGTGTGTAATCACGTGCGTCGAATACGTTTCTTCGAGCGTCTGCGCGGCCTGCTTGAAGCCGGCTGCGATATCGCCGGTTTCCTGTGTCTGCCCTTGTCTGACGTTGCTTCGCGGTGTGCCTGGTGTGTTGTCTGCCGCGGGACCGCTTGCGGCGAACACGGCTGGCGCGTTGCCGGCGAGCGCCTGATCCACCTGAATCACAGCGGGCAGTACTTCGTACTCGACCTTTACGAGGCGCGCCGCGTCGGTTGCATGTTCTTCGGTGTCGGCTGCCACCGCGGCAATCTCGTCTCCCTGATACATGACGATACTGCGCGCGGTGTCCGCGGGATCTCTCCAAAGGAGCGTTGCCTTGACGCCGGGAGCTTTCTGCGCGGGAGTCAGGTCGACCGACACGATTCGTGCGCGCGGATGCGGCGACCGAACGATCTTGCCGTAGAGCATGCCGGGCCTGTTGATGTCGAACGTGTACTTCGCCCGGCCGGTGACCTTGTCGGGGCCGTCGAGCCGTTTGACGTGCGTGCCGATGGAACTGTGCGGCGCCGCCCAGTGATATTTGGGGTCCGCTGGCGGCGGCGGTGGCGCTTGTCCCCGGCCGCCACCCTGTGCCTGTGGTTGTGCAGGCGTCGGTCCTTGCCCGCGACCGCCGCCCTGTGCGGGAGGTTGGGCGGGTGGTTGTCCCTGTGGTTCGTTCGGGCTAGCCACGGGTCACCCCCTTTACGCTCGAGACCGCCTCAAAGATTCGCGAGAAGGTTCCGCATCGACAGATGTTCCCGTCGAGACCTTTCCGGATCTGGTCGGGCGTCGGCGATGGATGTTTTTCGAGGAGCGCGACGCTTGCCATCACGAACCCTGGCGTGCAGAACCCGCACATCAACGCGTCTTTGTCGCAGAATGCCTGCTGGACCGGATGCAGTCCGGTAGAGGTCGCGAGACCGTCGACGTTGCGAATCTGTTTTCCCTGCACGTCGATCGCGAGCGTCGAGCACGCATACACCGCGCGTCCGTCGACGATCATCGTGCAGGCGCCGCACGCGCCTCTATCGCACCCGCGCTTGTTGCCGGTCAAGTCGGCGCGATTGCGCAGCGCGTCGAGCAGCGTCGTCCGTGGTTCGATCATCAGATCGACGCGTTTGCCATTGACGGTCAGCCGCACCGGCACGTCGCCCGGACCCACCGCGTTCACACCGCCAGCCTGCGCTTCCGCCTCGGCCGGGGAAGTTGTGGCCGTCACAGCACTCACGACGCCCGCGGATTTCAGAAAGTCGCGGCGGCTGAAGGCGAAACCGCCGGGTTTGTCATCCTTTGAAGCCATCAGTCGTTCCTCTCGGACTGTCAGATCTGGGCAGATTTTAAGACGGCTTGCATCCTGCCGCAATCAAATAGGTTGGGTCTCTACCGTCGTGAAACGGTCGAGTCGGCGCCAGAGGATTGCCCCAAGCGCTGAGAATCCTATCAATATCCACGCGATACGGCCCCAGGCTCGCGACATTCCGACGTGGTAATCAATTGTGAGACTTCGCTGATCCTGGGATCGATGCTGCCCGAGAATCTGAATCGCCGTATCGGCCGGGAGCAGGGCATTCGCGAGATACACGCTCGATTCGGGATGATGTGTATTGATGACGCTTAGCTGGTGACGGCCTGCGGCACGCGCAGGAATGGCGGCCGACGCGCGCACGCGAAGTGTTCCGACGCCGGTGGCGATGTCGTTGATCGTCGGAGCTACAGTCTCGGCCACGTCGAGCGGTGTCGTGGCACCATCGACCGACAGCACGAACGAACTCAGCACCTGCCGGGCATAGGCGAACGATTCCGCCTGCGAGATCTCACCATCGCCGTTGACGTCGATCCATGTCGTCACCTGTCCGGCGATGCTGACGCCGGCCGTCAGATCGATATCGACATCGACGCGATCGCGTTCGATCGCCACGCGCGTCGCCTGCAGATACTCATCGAGCCGATGCGCGCCGGCCGTCGTCGGCAGGACGACGAGGAGCCAGCCGCCGACAGCCAGTAGCCAGGAGCTATTGCTTGACAAGTTTCGCCCCATAGTCGTTCGTCGGATCGCGATAGATGGTGTGAATGTGATCGAGATCTCCCTGCTGCGGGGCGTATTCGATGATCACCGTTGGTCCCTGGATCCGGTAATACGCGAGCTCACCGTTGGTCGTCGATCCACTCCACGCGAAGTACGTCTTGGGCAGATTCGTTTTGATCTCCGCCATCTTGGCCGACGCACCTTCGTCGTTCAGAATGCCGACCCACTCGTGCGCAATGTCGAGCAGCATCTGCTGCTGTTTCGCACTCATCGACGACGCGAGCATGCCCTCGGGCTGAATGACCTTGCCGTCGTTGCCCGGGCCGAGCACGAGATCTCGCACCTGGTAATTCAGGATCGCCTGCTTCTTCTGGTTCTCATCGAGCGCGGCAATCAGCGCGAAGCCTTTGTCGTTTTCATTGCCGAGCGGTCGAATGGTCTGTCCGTTCAGGACGTATCGAGCCGGCTGTGCCGCGGGAAGACTGGGCGTCATGACGTTATCGGACCCGACCACGGTGACGTTGATCGCGAGATGGTGTCCGCCAAACTGGAGCATCCACGGACTGCTTGCTGACGGGGCGCCAAGAAACGCGATGAAATACTCGTCGCGTCCAAACACAACGCCGCCACCGCGGCCGCCGCCCCTACCGCCTCCGCCACCACCCGGGGGCGGTCCACCAGGAGCGCCCGGCCGTCCGCCGGTCCGCCCGCCGCCCTGGTTCTTCAGGACTTCGTCACCGTTCATGATGTCGACGACCTTCTGGTAGCCAGACTTACTCAGCGTTGCGGCCAGCGTGGCCATCGCAGCGTCTCGCTGCGGTGGCGTGAGATCGGCGAGGCGCAGGCCGTTTCGCTGAAAAATGCCGCTCGGCAGGTTCGACCAGCCGCTGGTCTTCTGCGCGCTGTTGAACTCGAAGCTGACCTTTGCGCGGTCGGCGTCACTCAGCGTGGCAAGAAACGCGTTCGCGGCCGCAACAACTCGTGGCGTCGCCGCGGCGGCCGAAGGCGGCGTCGCGCGCTGCGCGAAACCAGATGCCACCAGCACGCCGAGCGGAAGGATGAGCGCAAGTCGTTGTGTTTTCACGACTGATACGTTAACGCCCGGCCGTAGGGAATGAAATGAAAAAACGCGGCTATTCCCATCGGAATACTCGCGCCGAGATCATGGTGCAAATCACGAAGACCAGCGTTAGCGCCGCGACGTCGCTGAGGTGAGGCGCCCACCCTTCACCACGCCAGATCCCGCGCAGGAGGGACACGACATACGTCAACGGCATGATGTGCGCAGCCGCTTGCGCTGGCGGTGGAAGCGATGAGATAGGAACGAACAATCCCGACACGCCGAGCATGGGATACAGAATCAAAGTGCCGACCGGCTGCGCGAAGCGAGCTGTCGGAACCACGCTCGCGATCAGGAAGCCGATTGAGATAATGCTGAACGTGCTGAACAAGAGCGCGACGGCGAACGACAGCAACGGCGGATCGATGGTCGCCGGGTAATACCGCCGGCCGGCGAGCAGCATGGCGACGAGCGTCAGCCCGGTGAACAGCAGCTTCACGATCACGTGTGCAAGCAGGATGGTGTGCGAGCGCAGCGGCGTGGCGCGCAAGCGTTTCAAGATCCCACCCTCGCGATAGATCGCGATGATGGTGATCAGCGACAACACCGCACTGAGTGCGATCAGAATGGCGGCCAGCACCGGGAGGTCCGTCGTGATCAGGTCGGGCGCACCACGTGCTGCGGTACCGGCTTGCCGGCCGAACATGCGTCCGAGCAAGACGAACATCAGGACTGGGATGCCGACTGTACCGATCAGGCCGAGCGGTTCGCGCACGAAGATCTTGATTTCGAGCCAGGTCAGCGTCAGCAGTCCCCGAAGCATCCAGTGATCCTCAGTTTCGAATCGAATGTCCCGTCACGTTCAGAAACACGTCCTCGAGGGTTGCCCGTTCGCTCCTGAAATCCGTCACCTTGATTCGATTGTCGGCGACGCAGGCAATGACACGAGTGACGAGATCGTCTCCCCGGCCCCGAATCGTGAAGCGGCCGCCGCTGCTGTTGACTGATTCGACGCCGGGAATGAGCCGGAACTGTTCGGCGCTCGCTCCGTCGGGCGTGGCAACGATGACAGTCTGGTCAGGCGCGTGGCGTCGGATCAATTCCGCCGGCGTTCCAACATCAATGATGCGTCCCCGATCGATGATCGCGACGCGATCGCACAGCCGCTCCGCCTCCTCCATCAAGTGGGTCGTCAGGAACACGGTCTTGCCGCGCGCGCGAATACCACGCACGAGTTCCCAGATGGCACGGCGGGCCTGCGGGTCCAGTCCGGTTGTCAGTTCATCGAGAAATACCAGTTCAGGGTCGTTAATCAGGGCGAGCGCAATGAAGAGCCGCTGCTTTTGGCCGCCCGACAGCGTCATGAACCACGCGTCCCGTTTCTCCTTGAGGCCGAGCTGCTCGAGGAGGCGATCGCCGTCGACGGGCCGCTTATATAAGGATGCCCACAGCCCGACTGCCTCGTGGACTTTGATTCGTTTCTGCAGTTGCGCTTCTTGCAGCTGAACGCCAATCCGGTCCTGTAGCGCGTACACGTCACGCACCGGGTTGAGACCGAGGACCGATATCTCACCGCGATCGGGCGCCCGCAATCCCTCCACGCACTCCATGGTTGTCGTCTTGCCGGCACCGTTGGGACCGATCAGGCCAAAGATTTCCCCCTGGTGGACGTCGAACGACACCTCGTCGACGGCCACGAGTTGCCCGTACGCTTTGCGGATGGCCGACACCTGGACAACGGACACCTGACTCATCGTCCGGGATAACCTGGACGCTGCAACCACGTGGGCATGGGCGTGGCTGCGGGTTTTTGCGTGTACCGATAGGCTTCGATGGCCCACCCCGTCGCGCCACGCGCCATCACCAGCGTCAGCAGACCATCATATGGTGGAAGCGCCTTGCCACTGGAGTCGAGCACACCGCGGAGCTCCCACTTCCCATCCACAACTGCTGTATCGGGGTTGATACAGCGCACGTTGCCGAACGTCAACGGATGCTTCGAGCTGCGATACTCCTGCCGCATGAACAGGGCTGCGCGGTTGGCGCGGATCGTTTCACGTCCACGCTCGGTCAAGCCATCTGGATGGACCATGTCGCCGTCGATGGACCAGAGCCGCGACAGGCTTTGTGCATCGCCGTTGCTCCAGTGGAAGGTGAACGCGTCGGCAAACCCGCGGATGGTGCGCTCGTCGCCGGCTGTGCAGCTCTGCGGCCGTGCGGTGGCGCGGCTTGGCGCCATCGTCGACTGGGGTGGCGGTGGTGGCGCGGTGGTCACGGCCGATGGGGACGGCGGCGTCGCACGTCGCAGCGCCTCGACGTCCTCCAGGATCCCGGAGACGAGCGCCTCGACAATGATCTTTCCTTTTTCGCGGGTGGCTAACGTCGGATCGCCCCACACGCCGCTTTCTGAAAAGGTCCCGGGGGCGCCGCGTCGTCGCGTCAATTGCAACGGCCCGGGCGACGGGTTGTATTCCTTCACCGCACGGCGCATCTCGACCGATGCCGGATCGATGTAGAGCATCATCGACGTTTCAACTTCGTCGGCGTGGGTTCCGCCTTCTTCTTTGCGAATGGCCGCCGACGCTCGCTCGAGGCGGCCGGCGAGATCGGTGAACGTGAGGAGTATGCCTTGTGCGGCAAGCTGACGTGCGGCGGGCTCGAGCGCGCGCGTGGTCGACACACCCGTGTTGATCACATAGAAGCGCCGCGGACCGAAACGACTGAGTCCGACCACGGCATCGACCGTTAACGCGCGAGCCGTATCCAGTGTGAGCGATGTCGACCCGGGATACTCGACGAATGCGGGAAAGTAATGATACGGGAGGGAGGGTGCGACGACAACGTCCGAGGCGACGGTGAGACGCTGGGTCAAATACTCACTGACGATCGCATCGTTGCCGAGTTTCAGATGCGGGCCGTGTTCCTTCGATCCGGCGCCGAGAGGGATGACGACGACGGTGTCGGGGCTGAGCACATCGGCAGCCTGGAGCCACGTGAGATCAGCCAGCCGCAAACCACGCGGCAGCTGCTGCGCGAGCATGAAATGGTTTGGCGCGAGGAACATGATTGCGAGGGTCGAGACCGGTAGCAGAACACGCATAGGCCTTTCTCCGGCAGTTGCGAGAGCGAGTGGGAGGCGACTGTACACTGAATCCATGTCTGACTGGGATGCCGCCAAGTATCATCGGATTTCTGATCCTCAGCTCGCATGGGGGCGCGCCGTTGTCGCGCGTCTGAGGCCGGTCGCGGGAGAACGGATCCTGGATCTCGGATGCGGCACAGGAC
>Ga0111538_10001322_pt1 | contig 34650 bp, 27 predicted proteins | sample SoiMethybrSBSTD1_FD_79669 | JGI IMG/M metagenome (GOLD analysis project Ga0111538, IMG submission 79669) | Bulk soil microbial communities from a Populus tree surrounding site in Tennessee, USA - Soil MetaG P. TD hybrid SBSTD1 (version 2)... | ecosystem: Environmental > Terrestrial > Soil >...
GACATCGATCAAACGGAATTCTATCGCACTCCCGGCGCTCACCTTCCGCGCCTCTATCGGCGCTACTGCGCCGCTAGTGAGAAAGTGCGGCGCGCTTCGCCGTGAGGCAGGCCAGCAGATCGGCGAGAGGCAGCGTGGCGATGCGCGTGCCTACGTCCGAAAATCCGTAGGGCAGGACGAGTGTGTCACCGGCAATCATGCTGCCACACGAGTACACGACGTTGGGCACGTAGCCATCGCGCTCGTCGTCTTGGGGAACGAGCAGCGGTTGTGCCAGGTGCCCGATGACGCGGGTCGGGTCCTCTTTATCCAGGAGAAGGGCTCCGAGCGAGTATTGTCGAAACGGGCCGACTCCGTGCGTGATCACCAGCCACCCGGCTTCGGTCTCGAGCGGTGATCCGGCGTTGCCGAGCTGGATGAGCTCCCAGGGGTACACGGGCACCTGAATTTTCTGGCACTCATGCCAGAAATGGACGTTGTCCGACGACATCACGAGGTTGTTCTCGTTGTCCAGCCGGGATAGCGCGAAGTAGCGGCCGTCTATCATGCGCGGGAAGAGCGCCATGCCCTTGTTCTTTGCGCACGGGCCATTGAGTGTCGCAATCCGAAACGAGACGAAATCCGCCGTCTCGATCAGCTGCGGCAGAATCTGAAAGCCGTCGAAGGCGGTGTAGGTGGCAAAGTACGTCACGCGCCCGTCATCGTAGGTAAAGCGGACGAACCGCGCGTCTTCCATGCCGTGGCTCTCCGTGGGACCGGCCGGGAAGATGACTCGTTCCGAGATGCTCGAATCCGGCGCGAAAGAGCTTTCGTAGTTCGACGACGCCAGCCAGTGCATCGTTCGGGTCGCTTGTGTTGCCGTCGAGGAGGACCCCTGCAGGCGGTCGACCTCGCGAATCGCCGCCTCGAGAGCTTCCAGCGTGAAGCGTTCGGGCAACGCATCGAGGACCGTCGCGCTGATCTGGTTGAACGAGTGGAGCTCGCTCAGCTTGGTGCGAAACATGGTCTTCTCGTAGATCGGCGCTCTATGGCGGGCCGTAGTGGCATACGGGCTCAAGTCGTCCATGACGATGGCCCCGTGTGCATCGATCACGCCCGAGCGAAACTGGATCGACGAGATGTGCCCTTCACCGATGGCACGCAAACTGACGAAAAACCGGCGCTCCCCGGCGGCGAGATTTCCTTGCTCGGGCGCGGCCACCATCGAAGGGTTGGTGAGCGCGGCAGCCTCGATCGAATACTCGTGGGTGAAGTAGGCGCCGATCAGCAGCCGGCGTTCGGTGGAGAGCTCCTCTACGCGCCCGACCAGATGAGCGACGGTCGCGAAGTTCTCCGCGAGCACGGAGCTCAGGTCGACGTGGCGCGAGCCGAATTGGCGCTGCGCCCTGCGCAGCGTCGACACGACGTCCGCTTCCGGCATCGAGAGGACCCTCGAGACGATGCGCTCGGTGTGCGAGCGCCCATCCGGAGAAAGGTTTTCTCCCGGTACGAACCGCTTGGCAACGACGCGGCGTGGGTCGGGCACGAAGCAAGCGTCAGTTCTCCTGACGGTCACGGGAAGCATCGCGCGAACATACCAGTGGCCGGCTCGGCTGTGATCAGCGCAATCGCCGGCGGGCCGCTTCCGCAGCTTGCTGCGCAGGCTTGCTACGACCGCAGCAAACCGGTCCGGCGGCAAACCGTTGCTCGGCCCGCCCGTCGCGATGACATCCGCTTCAATCGCAAAACCAGCGGAGATCTCGTCATCGATCCCGTATGGCACACGATGTCCAGGATCAGGCACTTCGTGTCCCTCAGACGCCATGGTTTCGTAAACCGTAGTCCGGGGTTCAAATCCCCAAGTCGGCTCCGGGAGATCGCTGCGATGGTGCGGGCGCCGCAGTCGGTGCCTCGTCCACGTCGCTTCGAATGCGACGTGGCGCGATTCGGCTGTGGAACATGCTCTGGAACAGCCAAGCTCTGTTCCAGGCGGTTCCACCGTACGGGCTTCCGTTGCCTGAGCGCCGCCATGGCGAGCGATGACCGCAATTTCACGGTGGCGCAGGGTTTGCATTGCGAACGGGCGCGGTTCCACTTGCTGGAAGAAGGGGTCCGCGAAACGGGAAGGGAGCGAAGTAGTCATGAGGGACGATGCCGACCTGGGCGTTTCGAACGAGCTTTCGGTATCGCGTGCGACGGAAGAAACACGAGACGCGCGCCTAGTACGACGGAATCTGCTCGCGCTGATCGGCGCCGGGCTCGGGCTCGGCGCGACGCAAGCGCTCGCGGCTTGCGCGGCCGCCGAAGGTGGGGGAACTCTCGTCACGACGAGCGAGGGGATCAACAAGGCGTTCTCGGTCTTCGAGTCCGAAACGTATGCCGATCTCAAGAGCCTCAACGGCGGCTACGACGTCGTGTACGTTCGCGGCCGAACGCTGCCCGCCGACGGTGGGGAGGGCTTTTTTGCGTGGGTTCCGGGGGACACCCTGGCGAACAACGATGGCACCATCATTCGTCCGACCACCAGTCCGCAGGGCAACTGGCGGAGGATCTACGACGGTGCGATCAACGTCCGCTGGTTCGGCGCAAAAGGAGACGCGAGCAGCAACGATGGCCCCGCGATTCAGGCTGCGATCGACGCTGCGGTGACTCCGGTGACGGGGCCGTTCTTCACGCGAGTCGCGGCGGTCTACCTTCCGGTCGGGATTTACCGCGCCTCGAGCAGCGTGACGCTCAAGAGTGGGTGCCGGCTCACGGGCGACAGCATGGATGCCTCGGTCATCGAATGGGACGGGAATCTGACGACGCCGGGCCTGATCGTGCAGGGCGAGACGATCGTCGAAAACCTGACGCTGCGAGGGTTTTTCACGACGAACTCGTATCATGCCGCCCAGGGCCAACCGGTGAAGGCGGCTCGCTTCGGAGCGACCGGAGTGTTGTTGCGCGGCGCCTCATTCGTGCTCGTTCGCGACTGCACCATCGATTCGTGGTCTTACGGCATCGTGCTCGATTGCGGCTCCAACGTGAATCGAATCGAGCGCTGCAGCTTCAAGGACAATCGCGATTCCGCCACTCCACAACCCGTCCCCACCCAACCGTCGGAAGTCCGAACCGTCGGGATTCTGGTTGCCGGCCAATTCGCAACCACCTCGCTCGATCCCGAGTATCCGGATCCGCAAAGCCCGGTGAACCTGGGCGTCAGCGATACGGCCAACATCGTTCAGATCATCGGCGGATACATGGCGGGGCCCCACGTGGGCATCTGGCACCATGGTGGCGTCGATCACCTGGTCGAAGGCTTGGAGTTCTTCACGAGCTTCGTCCATGTGCTTTTGATGGGCGGACAGAACATCCAATACAGAAACAACTATCACGAGGGTGGGAAGCGTTGGTTTCTCGGAAGAAATCGCACGAAACCGTTCATGGGAACGTGCGCCATCAACCTTTCCATCCTCGATGACTACTACGGCAACGGGAGTTGCCCCGTGCTCTTCGTGGAAGCTGGTGCCAGCATCTCCGCGCTGCGGTTTGCAGGCTACGCGGGTCATCCGGAAACGGTGAATACACTGGTCGGAACCGTCCCCGGCTCGACGCTGTTTTTCGAACCTGGAAACGCCACTTGGTGGAGCGCGGAGTGCGCGTCACTACACTGCAACGCGACCGTGGACGGCCAATCGAGGCGGCTCATCAACATCACGCCCCGGGGCGAAACGCACTTCGCCTCGGTCGGGGCGCTTTACGTATCGCGGCCGCACTTCGTGGGAACGGAAGGCTCGTGCGCGGTTCAACTGGTGCCGCTGCGTGGGCTGGGGGCGCCGCTGGTACTGCTTTCCCAGCGCCTACGACAAGCTCCCGGCGCGCCGTTGCTGACGCCGATCCTCGTCACGATTCCGGATAAGGCCAGCGTCGTTGCGACCGCCACTTTCCTGGCGCATGCAAACCCATCGAAACGCTGTGCGGTTTACGTTCGTCGCATGCTGGCTTCGCGAGCCGGTGGCTCGGCCGAGCAAACGCCGGTCGCCGACCTAGAAGCGCTCGGCACCGTGACGATTCCGGTCAAGCCCCAGATCCTCTTGAACGGAAACAACCTCGAGTTCAAGGTCAGCCCGCCCACCGGCGCGTCGTACCTGGAATGGCAAGTCGTCGTCGAGTTGACGGTATGCGAAGACGGCCTTTCCAATGCGTCCGAGATGACGACGGACAATCATCAGCTCAGGTGGGATGGTTCGCTGGCAATCCCGAGCCGGGTCTGAGCCGGAGCTCCTCATCGCCTGGTCCGCTTCACGAGGCAAACCGCAGCGCTGCGGCGGAACGGCTCGGAAGGCCGACCCGCAGTGTTCGAGGCTCGCGCGGTACGGAACCTGCAGCCTGCAGAATCGGAGGCCCGCATGCCCGCCGATACTGCCGAACCCACCGAGCCCTCCATCGTCGCGCTCTTGGCGGACGTGGACGGGACGCTGATCACCAAGGAAAAGAAGCTTACGCCGCGCGCGATCGAAGCCGTGAAGCACCTTCGCGAACGCGGGGTCGTCTTTTGCATCACGAGTGGCCGGCCGCCCTGCGGACTGCGCATGTTCGTCGAGCCGCTGGAGCTGACGATCGCCATGGCGGCGTTCAACGGCGGGATCATCGTGCGCCCCGACCTGTCCGTGATCGACGAGCGGCGGCTCCCCGAGGACGTCGCGTTGCAGGTGATAAAGACCCTGCGCGAGCATCAGCTCGATACTTGGGTTTTCGGCCCGATCGACTGGTACGTGACGGACCCCGAGGGGACGCGCGTGGACCGCGAGACGTCGACCATCCAGCGCGCGCCGGTCGTGGTGACGAGGCCCGAGCAGGTGCTCGACAAGGCGATCAAGATCGTCGGCGTGAGCATGAACCTCGAGGCCGTGGCTAGCTGCGAGCAGGCGGTCCAGAGCGCGCTCGGGACGCGGGTTTCGGCGGCACGCTCGCAACCGTATTACCTCGATGTGACGCACCCCGACGCCAACAAGGGTGCGGTCGTCGAACGGCTGGCCCGCTACCTGAAGGTGCCGGCGGCCAGGATCGCCACCATCGGCGACCAGCAGAACGACGTCATGATGTTCGAGCGCAGCGGGCTCAGCATCGCCATGGGTAACGCGAGTCCGGAGGTGCAGCGCCAGGCGGATTTCGTGACCACGTCCTACGGGGAGGAAGGTTTCGCAAACGCCGTGGAACGCGTGGTTCTGCCGCGATCCCAGGGAGCCCGCCCGTGAAAAGAATACTCACCGTCGATATCGGCGGAACCAACGTGAAGGTCCTGGTTACGGGCGCGAACGAGCGCCGCAAGTTTCACTCCGGTCCAGAGCTGACGCCGGAGGCCATGGTCGAGGGGGTCAAGAAGCTGACCGCGGACTGGAAGTACGACGTGGTCTCGATCGGCTACCCCGGCCTGGTGCGCCACGATCGCGTCGTGGCGGAGCCGAACAATCTCGGCCCCGGCTGGGTCGACTTCGACTTCGAGAAAGCCTTTGGCCGTCCGGTCAAGATGCTGAACGACGCTGCGATGCAGGCGCTCGGAAGCTACCGGGGCGGCACGATGCTCTTTCTCGGTCTTGGAACGGGGCTCGGCAGTGCCCTGGTCGTCGAAGGCACCGTCGTGCCGATGGAGCTCGGCAAGCTCTCGGTGCGAAATACGACCTTCGACGACGTGCTGGGCCGGCGCGGCAAAAAGCGCGTGGGCAACAAGCTGTGGACGAAACGCGTGGCGGCGGTGACCAGGCGCTTCGTCAGCGCGCTCGAGCTCGACGACGTGGTGCTCGGCGGTGGGAACGCCAAAAAGCTGAAGAAAGTACCCGAGGGTTGCCGGCTCGGCGCCAACACCAACGCGTTCATCGGCGGCTTTCGCCTCTGGGAAACCGCCCACTGATCAGTCGTCGCGCCAGGTCGCCGACACGCCCGGCGCGGGTTCACCCGTGTGAGACGCTTCTACCGCGTCGTTGTAAGTGCCCAGTGTCGCGAGGCTATTGCAGCGCGCGCGGTGGTAGAAGGCGCGCTGGGCCGCGTTGACGTTACGTTGCTGGCCGCGCCACGTTGCGAGCGCGGCGTCCTGGAGCGCACGGCCGTAGGAGAAGCTGAGCTTCCACGGCTTCGGGCCGCCCGCGCGGTTGATCGCGTCGAGGTGTTTCGTCGCGAGCACGTCCTTCTGGCCGCCGGACAGGAAGACCACGCCGGGGACGGCCGCACGCGCGTGACGGCGCAGGCAGCGCAGCGTTGCCACGGCCACCTCGCCGACGTCCGCTTGCCGCGGACAGTCGTCGCCCGACACGACCATGTTCGGCTTCAGCAGCATGCCCTCGGGGCGCACGCCCTGATCGTAGAGCGCCTCGAACACGGCCCGCAGCACGTTGCTCGTGACCTCTTCACAGCGCTCGATCGGGTGCGGGCCGTCCATCAGCACTTCGGGCTCGACGATCGGAACCAGGTCTTGTTCCTGGCACAACGCCGCGTAGCGAGCGAGGGCGCTGGCGTTGGCCGCCACGCAGCCCACGCTGGGCAAAGCTTCGCTCACCTTGAAAACCCCGCGCCACTTGGCGAAGCGCGCTCCGAGACGCCGGTATTCCGCGAGCCGGTCGCGCAAGCCGTCGAGGCCTTCGGTCACGAGCTCCGGAGCTCGACCGGCGAGGGGCTTCGCACCCGCGTCGACCTTGATGCCCGGAACGATCGCGTTCCGCTCGCAGATCGAGACGATCGGCTCGCCCGCGGCGCTTTTCTGGCGGATCGTCTCGTCGTGCAGGATTGCGCCCGAGATGAACTCGGCCACGCCGGGCGTCGTCAGCATGAGCTCCCGATAGTCGCGCCGGCTCGTTTCCGTCGAGGCGATCTGGAGCGCGTCGAAGCGCTTGGTCAGGGTCGAAACCGTTTCGTCCGCGGCCAGGATCCCCTTGCCGCTCGCGACCAGCGCGGCGGCGATTCGTGTCAGGTCCGTCATGGCACTGCCTTTCTTGCCGAACTATGCCCCGACCACCCCGACGACTTCCGAGAGCATCGCCAGGTCTTCGCGCGTGGCGATCACCAGAATTTTTGCCCGCGTTCCACGCCGCGCCACGTCGGCGTCGGGCTGGCAGCGGGCATTGGCATCCGCATCGAGCTCGAGCCCCAGGCACTCGAGCCCGCGGCAGGCGGCGCCGCGAACTTCCGGCGAATTTTCTCCGACGCCCGCCGTGAAGACGAGGGCATCGACTCCGCCCAGCGTCACCGCCAGCGCGCCGATTGCCTGGCGCACGCGGTGCGCGTAGACGTCGAGCGCAAGCCGCGCGCGCTCGTTTCCGTCGCGCGCCGCGGCCTGCACCGCGCGCATGTCGCCCGAGATTCCCGACACGCCGAGCAGGCCGGAGTGGCGATTGAGCGCCTCCTCGATGTCTTTGGGCGCGAGGCCGTGATGCAGCTGAACGTGCGTCAGAATGCCCGGGTCGACCGAACCGCTGCGGGTCGCCATCATCAGCCCATCCAGCGGCGTGAAGCCCATCGTCGTGTCGACCGAGCGGCCGTTGCGGAGTGCCGAGGCCGAGCAACCGTGGCCGAGGTGGCAGATCACCAGCCGCAGCTCCTCGGCGTGGCGATCGAGCAGCTCTGCAGCGCGGTTTGCGCAGTAGGCGTGGCTCAGGCCGTGAAAGCCGTAGCGCCGGATGTGCCAGGCGTTGGTCCACTCGTCCGGCAAAGGATAAGTGTACGCCTCTGCCGGCAGCGTCGCGTGGAAGGCCGTGTCGAACACGGCCACGTGGGGCACCTCCGGTAGCAGCGCTTCGGCCGCAGCCAGCGCCTCCAGTCCAGGGGGATTGTGAAGCGGTGCCAGTTCGGCGAGCGCGGCGATCCGCGAGCGGACCGCGGAGGTGATGCGGACGGGAGCTCGAAAATCTCCGCCGTGCACGATGCGGTGCCCGACGGCGGCGGGCCCACCCGGCATGGCCGTCGCCAGATCGGCGGCCACGCGCCGCACGGCGTCGCCGTGGCCGCGAAACGAAACTTCTTCCGAGACGCGTTCCGCGCCCGGCCCGGTCCGCTTGTAGCGAGTCACCGCGCCGGCCCAGTCGGCCGAGGCCTGCGCGAGAACCGCGCGGTCCGCCGATTCCATCAACGAGCACTTCAGGCTGCTCGAACCCGCGTTGAGCAGCAGGACTTTCACGCGGCCTTCCGATCGCCGATGCGCGCCGCCTTCGTCACACGTTGTCGCTTTCGGTGGAAGTGGTCGGGCGGCGCGCTCCGCCGTTGGTGCGGGCCGGGCCTCGCGCCTGGTCCCAGCGCCAGCCGGTGATCTCGGGCATGTCCTCGCCGTACTTTTCGATGTATTGCTTGTGATCGATCAGCCAGTCGCGAATCGTCTGCCGGAAGTAGGCCGCGCGCGCTCCGAGCTGCGGGAGTCGATCGATGACATCCTGCGCCAGGTGAAAGCGGTCGAGGTGGTTCAAGACCACCATGTCGAAGGGCGTCGTGGTGGTTCCTTCCTCCGTGTAGCCGCGCACGTGGAAGTTCTTGTGATTGGTGCGCTTGTAGACGAACTGGTGGATCAGCGACGGATAGCCGTGGAAGGCGAAAATGACCGGCTTGTCCTTGGTGAACAGGCCGTCGAACTCGTGATCCGTGAGGCCGTGCGGATGCTCGTCGGCGGGCTGGAGCCGCATCAAGTCCACGACGTTGACGACGCGGATCTTCAGCTCCGGCAGGTTGCGTCGGAGCATCCAGACCGCGGCCAGCGTCTCCAGGGTCGGCACGTCGCCGCAGCACGCCATCACCACGTCCGGCTCGGTGCCCTGGTCGTTGCTGGCGAAATCCCAGATCCCGAGCCCGGAGGTGCAGTGCTTGATCGCCTGATCCATCGTCAGCCACTGCGGCGCCGGCTGCTTGCCGGCGATGACGACGTTCACGTAGTTTCGGCTGCGGATGCAGTGGTCCGTCACCGACAAGAGCGTGTTCGCGTCGGGCGGCAGGTAGATGCGGATCACTTCGGCCTTCTTGTTGGCCACGTGATCGATGAATCCCGGATCCTGGTGGCTGAAGCCGTTGTGATCCTGACGCCACACGTGCGAGCTCAGGAGATAATTGAGCGACGCGATCGGCCGCCGCCACGGAATGTGATTGATCACCTTCAGCCACTTGGCGTGCTGGTTGAACATCGAGTCGATGATGTGGATGAAGGCCTCGTAGCAGCTGAAGAAGCCGTGTCGGCCGGTGAGCAGGTAGCCTTCGAGCCAGCCCTGGCACTGATGCTCACTCAGCACTTCCATCACCCGGCCGTCGGGGGAGAGATGGTCGTCCTCGGGGAGGATCTGCGCCATGTAGCAGCGATCGGTGACCTCGAGCACGTCCTGCCAGCGATTGGAGTTGTTCTCGTCGGGACTGAAGACGCGGAAGTTCTTGTGTTCGAGATTCAGCCGCATCACGTCGCGCAGGAATTTGCCCTGGTGCCGCGTCGCTTCGGCATACGTTCCGCCCGGGCTCGGGACCTCCACGGCGTAGTCACGGAAGTCGGGCAAGCGCAGATCGCGCAGCTTCAGGCCGCCGTTCGTGTGCGGATTCGCGCTCATGCGCCGATCGCCCTTGGGCGCCAGAGCCCTGAGCTCGGGCTTGAGCCGTCCCGCCTCGTCGAACAACTCCTCGGGGCGGTAGCTGCGCATCCAGCGTTCGAGCACGCCGATGTGCTCGGGCTTGTCCATGTCGCCCATCGGCACCTGGTGGCTGCGCCAGTAGCCCTCGCATAGCTTGCCGTCGATGTCGTGCGGGCAGGTCCAGCCTTTCGGCGTGCGCAGCACGATCATCGGCCAGAGCGGACGCTCGACCTTGCCGTGCTCGCGCGCCTCGCGCCAGATCCCCTTGATGTCCGCGACGACGCGCTCGAGGGTATCGGCCATTTGCCGGTGCATGGGTTCCGGTTTGTCGCCCTCGACGAAGTAGGGCGTGTAGCCGTAACCCTCGAGGAGCTTCGTGAGCTCCTCCTGCGGAATGCGCGCCAGGTAGCAGGGGTTCGCGATCTTGTAGCCGTTCAAGTGGAGGATCGGCAGCACGCAGCCGTCGCGGGCCGGGTTCAGGAACTTGTTCCCGTGCCAGCCCGTCGCGAGCGGTCCGGTCTCGGCCTCGCCGTCACCGACCACGCACGCGACGATCAGGTCGGGGTTGTCGAACGCGGCACCGAAGGCGTGAGACAGCGCGTAGCCGAGCTCGCCGCCCTCGTGGATCGAGCCCGGAGTCTCCGGGGCTACGTGGCTCGGAATGCCGCCCGGGAAGCTGAACTGCTTGAAGAGCCGCTTCATCCCCTCCTCGTCCTCGCTGATGCTCGGATAAACCTCGCTGTAGGTCCCCTCCAGGTAAGCCTGGGCGACCAGGGCTGGGCCTCCGTGCCCGGGGCCGATCACGTAGAGCATGTTCAAGTCGTGGCGCTTGATGGCCTGGTTCAGGTGCACGTAGAGGAAGTTCAGACCGGGTGTGGTTCCCCAGTGCCCGAGCAAGCGCGGCTTGATGTGCTCGCGCGCGAGCCGCTTCTTCAAGAGGGGATTGTCGAGCAGGTAAATCTGCCCGACCGAGAGGTAATTCGAGGCGCGCCAGAGGGCATCGACGAGCCCCAGGTCCGCCGGCGCCGAGCCCGTATCTGCGAAGGTCGATTGTTGCGACATCGTTAGAAAGGGCTGCAAGGCACGTGCCCCGGCCGCGGCGCACCGCGGCGTTCCGCCGCGCGGCCCGAGCGGGGAACATCGTCTCGTGAGACAGCAATGCCGCGGCAGTCCCAAGTTGTGACGGTCGGGCGCGCGGGCCCAGAGCCTATTTGGAAGCGGCGATCGACTTCCGGAACAAGGAGAGGCTGTAGACGAAGAACGCGAGCCCGACCCCCGTCACCATCAGAAACTGCGTCCAGACCGCGCCGAGCCCTCCGCCGCGATAGATGATCACCTGCGAAAAGCTGACGAAGTGCCGCGCCGGCAAGAAGTAAGTGATGTACTGAAGCCACTTCGGCTGGCTCTCGACCGGCGTATTTCCACCCGAAAGCAGCATCAGCACCACGATCACCAGAATGATCAAGAGCGCGAACTGCGCCATCGATCTCGAAATCGTTCCCAGGAAGATCCCGAGCGCCGTCGCGAAGAACAGGTACAGCACGACGCCGAGGAACCACAGCGCGACCGAACCGGCGAATGGCACTTTCAGCGCCATGTGTACGATCGTGAGCAGTGAAACGCCAGTCGCGATCAGGATCACGAGGCTGTTGGCCCAGACCTTGGCCATCGCGATTTCGAACGAAGTGAGCGGCATCACCAAGAGGTGCTCGAGTGTTCCGTGCTCGCGCTCGCGGATCACCGCAGCGCCGGTCAGGATCACGGTCAACATGCCGATTTGATTGATGATCGCCACCACGCTCTTGAACCACGAAGAAATGCCGTTCGGATTGAACATCTTGCGCACGACCAGGTTGATCGGTTTAGCGGACGACACTTCCGTGCGCGTGAGGAACGACTGCACCCGATCGTTGATGATGTTCCGGATGTAGCCGGCCCCGATGCCCGCCTGCTGCATGGCGGTCGCGTCGATGTTGACCTGGATCTCGGGATTACGCCCGGCGCGCAGGTCGTGCTCGAAGCGGGCCGGGATCACGACCACGAACATGTACTGCCCACGGTCCATCGCCGGTTCGACCTGATCCGGCGTGATCTCCTCGGGGATCTTGAAGCGCGGCGGGTAGAACGCGTTGTGGAGTTCCTTGGACAACGTCGAGTGGTCCTCGTCCACGAACGCGATCGAAGCGTTGTTCACCTCGCTCGAGGTGCCCGTCGCCTGAACGTAAATAGCCAGGGTAAACGCATAGACGACGAAGGCGACCATCACGTAGTCGCTCATCAAACTGCGGATCTCTTTCAGGCCCAGCCATAGGATGTTGAGGAGCGAGGTCACGGCTAGCGCTCCTGCTTTCGCAAGCCCAGGAAACTGATGAAAAGCAGGATCGGAATGCACAGGGCCAGAAACCCGATGTCCCCGAGCATGAGGCGAGGCGCGAGGCCCTTCGTATACGCCCCCAGACTCGAGTGCATGTAGTAGGAAGCCGGCCAGATCGAGCCGACGACACCGGCGCCGCCCTCGAGCGTCGAGACGGGCTGTAACAATCCGGAGAACTGGATCGTCGGCACGATGGTGAGAATCGCCGTGACGAAGACCGCCGCGACCTGGCTGCTCGTGAAAGTCGACGTGACCATGCCGATTCCGGTCGTGGCCGTGACGTAGAGGAACGTGCACAAGGTCAGCATCAAGAAACTTCCCTTGATCGGCACGCCGAACACGATGACCGCGAGCGCGCTCAGGATGAAAAAGTTCATCATCCCGATCGCAATATAGGGAATCTGCTTGCCCAGCAGATACTCGAGCTTGCCGGTCGGCGTGACGTAGAAGTTGATCATCGAGCCGAGCTCCTTCTCGCGCACGATGCTGACCGTCATCAGGATCGCGGGTATCAGGAGCAAGAGCAGCGCGGGCACGCCGGGCACGATCGAGTAGATGCTCTCGAACGTGGGGTTATAAACGAATCGCTCTTCGATATCGGCGGTGTTTTTCTGCGGCTCGGCGGTCTGAAGTCCGGTCGCCGGGTCCGTTAGCGCGGTCAGGTGCACTCCCTGCACGTATTGCGCGACGGTGTCGCCGCGGAACGTCATCGCGCCGTCGACTTGCGCCAGCACCTCGGGCGCCGAGCCACGCCGGAAATCCTTGCCGAAGTTGGGCGGGACCTCGAGCACGACCGAAACGTCGTCCGATTGCAGCCGGTTGAAGACCTCGTCCGCCGTGGTCGCCTCCGCGGTATCGCTGAAGTAGGGCAGCGACGCAGCGAACTGCTTGAGATAGGTGCGGCTCTCGGGCGACTGGTCGAGGTCGAACGACGTGTAGCGAATGCGCTCGACGTCGGTGGTGATGCCGAAGCCGAAAACGAGCATCAACAATGCCGAGCCGACGAAGGCGAAGGCGAGCCGGATCGGATCGCGAAGGATCTGCTGCGTCTCGTTGTGGGTGTACGCGAGCATCCGGCCCACGCGCAGTTTCCAGGCAGATTGCTTCGGCGCGGGCGCTGGCGTGGCAACTTGCTCGGCGGCGGCGGCGCCGGGCAGAGTCTCTTTCTTGCTTTGGTCTTTTGCCTGGCCGCGGGCGGCTTCAAGGATTGCGTCTTCCATGTAGCCGATGAAGGCTTCCTCCAGGCTTTTGGCCTTGCGCCCTTCGATCAGCTTCTGTGGTGCGTCGGCGGCCAGCACTTTGCCCGCGTTCATCAGCGAGATGCGGTCGCAGCGCATGCCTTCGTTCATGAAATGCGTGGTGACGAAGATCGTCACGTTCTGCCGGCGCGACAGATCGATCAAGAGCTCCCAGAAGCTGTCCCGGGCGACCGGGTCGACCCCCGACGTGGGTTCGTCCAGGATCAGAATCTGCGGCTCGTGCAGGACGGCGACCGCCAGGGAAAGCCGCTGGCGCAGCCCCATCGGCAGATCCTCGGCAAGCGCATCGAGATGCGTGCCGAGGCCGAAGCGCTGCACCAGCTCCTCGATGCGGACTTTCGCCTTGTCCGGGGGCAGGTGATAGAGGCGCGCGTGCAGGATCAGATTCTGGCGCACGCTCAGCTCGCCGTAGAGTGAGAAGGCTTGCGTCATGTAGCCGATGTTCTTGCGGACCTCCATGCTCCCGGCTTCGACCGCGTGGCCGAAGATCTGCGCGGTGCCCTCGCTCGGCGGCAAAAGGCCGGTCAGCATCTTCATCGTGGTCGACTTGCCGCAGCCGTTGGATCCGAGGAAGCCGAAGATCTCGCCGCTCTCGATCGACAGCGTGACGTCGCTGACGGCGGTGAAGCTTCCAAAGCGGCGCGTCAGGCCCTGCGCTTCGATCGCGATCTCTTGCTTGCCCGGGGTACGCGGCGGAATCGTGAGCTCCGTGTGCCCCATCCGCTTTTCCTCGGGCAAGAGCGCGATGAAGCATTGCTCGAGGGCTCTGGTCCCGGTTCGCTGAAGGAGCTCCGCCGGCGTTCCGGTGGCGAGCACGCGTCCCGCGTCCATCGCGACGATCCAGTCCCATTTCTCGGCTTCATCCATGTAAGCGGTCGAGATCACGACGCTCATGCTCGGGCGCCCCGCTCGAATGTCGTCGATCAGCGTCCAGAACTGGCGTCTGGAGAGCGGATCGACACCGGTCGTGGGCTCGTCCAGGATCAAGAGATCGGGTTCGTGGACCAGCGCGCCGCACAGACCCACTTTCTGCTTCATTCCGCCCGAAAGCTTGCCGGCCGGGCGATCCGGAAACGGGTCGAGCCCGGTAGCCGCGAGCAATTCCTTGATCTTTGCCTCGCGTTCGGCGGGCTGAAGGCCGAACAGCCTCGCCATGAAGTCGACGTTGTCGTGAACGCTGAGCTCGAAGTAGAGGTTCTTGCCGAGGCCCTGAGGCATGTACGCGATGCGCGGGCCGACGGCGCGCCGATGCCGGATGTCGGCGATGTCTCCGTCGAGGACGGTGATCTGCCCTTCTTGTAGCTTCTTGGATCCGGCGATCAGCGCCAGTAGCGTCGACTTGCCGACGCCGTCGGGCCCGACGATGCCGACCATGATGCCGCTCGGAATGTCGAGCGACAGGGAGTCGAGCGCCACGACCTTTCCGTAGCGGTGCGTGACGCCTTTGACCGAAACGACGGGGGGCGTGGCCGAGAGGTCCAAGGTCACTCGGCCAGGGCGGCTTTGGGTTGGGCGACGATCAGGTTCTGCAGCCGGGATGGCCAGGCGACGTCGTCGCGGACCTTGACGTATCCGACGCCGCGAATGCCGGTTTTGACGCGCTCGACGTACTGGGTGACGATTTCTTTCGGTACCTGGATCTTGACCCTGAACATCAGCTTGTCGCGCTCGCTCGGCGTCTCGACTTGCTTGGGCGTGAACTGCGCTTCCGGTGAGACGAAGCTGACGTAGCCGGCTACTGCGCGCTTGGGATCGACGTCGATGGTGATCCGTCCCTCGGCGCCGATCCTCACGGCGGCCGCTTGTTGCGAGGGGAGGAAGATCTCCATGTAGACGTCTTCCAGATTCACCAAGGTCAGCGCCTTTCCACCCGCGGCGAGGACCTCGCCCGCTTCGGCCAGCCGATACAGCACGCGCCCCGTGACCGGAGACCGGAGCGTGGCGTCGTCGATGCGGGTCTGGACCGTGGCGGCGTTGGCCTTGGCGACGCTGACCTGCTCGGTGGCGGTCTTCAGCATTGCTTCCGATTCCGTGAGCGTGGCCTTGCTCGTGTCCACTTTCGTCTCGCGCACGTCCAGTTCCCGCTGTGATCCCGCACTTTGTTGGACCAGCCTGCGGGAACGATCCTCCTCGACCTTGGCCAGGTCGATTTCGCGCTTGTGCTTGACGATGCTGGCTTCGGCGACGGCGAGCTTTTCCTGCGCGGCTGCGACGGCCGCCTCGGCCTCCTTGCGCTGTGCATCGAGCGTGGTGGTATCGAGCCGCACCAGCACCTGTCCCGGTTTGACGAGCGCGCCTTCTTCGACCAGGACTTCCTTGACGCGCAGCGGTTCCTTGGCCGAAACGTCGACCAGCTTGGCTTCGAGCCGGCCGTTGCCGGAGACGATCCCCTCCGGCAGCTTGTCTTTTTGCGCTTTCCAGAACTTGAAGCCGATGAACGCGACGACCGCTACGCCGGCGCCGATCAGAATCCACTTGAGCGCTCGCTTCGAGATCTTCATTGGCCGGACTCCTAAGGCTTCTCCGGTTGAGTTTCTGGCGCGCGTGGCTCGGTCAGCAGATCGCCCCAGTCGGTCCGCTCCTTCATCTCCTTTTGCGTACTTTCGGAGACGAAGGGCTGACCCTTGCGCAGCTCCCAACCTCCGCCGAGCGCCTTGTAGAGAGCTATCAAGTTGATGGCGATCGACGAGCGGCTCTCGGCGAGATTGTTCTGTTGCTGGAGCAGGGCGCTCTGTGAGTCGAGCACGCGCTGATAGTCCACGGCGCCTTCGCGGTACTCGATCAGCGCGAGCTCGTTCGATCGCTGGGCCGCCTTTACCGAGCGCTCCTCGAACACGGTTGCTTCCTGGGCGTTGAGAAAGCCGCTGAGCGCGTCCTCCACTTCCTGCGCGGCCTTCAGCACCGTGTTGCGGTAGTTGACGAGCAGCTGCTGAAACCGTGCGTCCTGGACGCGCACGTTGTTCTTCAGCCGGCCGTAGTTGAAGAAGGGCCAGGTGACCTGAGGGCCGACGGTGTAGAAGATGCTGTCCGCCGCAAACAGATTGCGGGCCGTCCCCCCGTTGCTGTTGGCCTGGAGCCCGATCGTGCCGAGCAACGAAAAGCTCGGATAGAGCTCGGACTTGGCGACGCCGATGCGTGCGCATTGCGCCGCGGCGCTCGCTTCGGCGCTCTTGATGTCGGGACGACGCCGCAGCATCTCCGCCGGCACACTCACGGCCACGCGTGCCGGCGCCCGCGGGATCAGCTTGGGGCCGCTCAGCAGCGCATCGACGTTGCCCGGCGTTTGCCCGAGCAACGTGCTCAAGGCATTTCGCGCCTGCTGAAGTCTCATTTGAAGATCGGGAATCGATGCCCGGGTGCTTTCCAGCAGCGTCGCGGCCTGGCTGACATCGAGCTCCGAGGTCGCGCCGTTCTGGAAACGCGCCTGCGCGATTCGCAACCCGTCCTCCTGCAGCCGCGCATTTTCACGAGCCAGGTCGATCAAGACTTCGACCGTGCGGATCACGGCGTAAGTTCGCGCGACCTCCGCCGTGAGCGAGACGATGGCGTAGTAGTAATCGGCCAACGAGCCGATCAGGGCGGCCGAGTCGGCCTGCATTCCCCGCCGGTACTTGCCCCACAGATCGAGCTCCCAGGCGGCATCGAAGCCGAGCTCGTAGTTGAAAAAGTTTCGATCCGGGATCGGAAACAGCGTCGAATTTTTGCTGAGCCCCACCGCACCCGCTCTGCCGTAGAGCGTCTGCGTTTGGGGAAATTGGCTGCCGATGGCGATGCCGAGCTGGGCGCGCGCCTCCACGATCTTCAAGCCGGCGATCTGCAACGGCAGGTTCTGCCGGTAGGCGAGCTCGACCAGGCGATCGAGCGCCGGGTCGTTGAACGATTTCCACCACAGGCTATCGATCGCGGTCTGGGTCGATATTCGCGGGTCGTTGCCGGTGTGCCAGCTCTGATTGACGGAGACTGCCGGTCGCTTGTAGTCGGGACCTACCGCGCACCCGCCGAGCGCCGACAGCAACAACAGCTGGGAAGCAGTGGTGACCAGGCTTCGAAGCCCGCCGCCCACGGTCGGTTTCGAATTGCCCAGTTTGTGCATGTCGGACGACTGCATGGCAATAGGACGCTGCGCGCTTCCGCAATCGGCGATCGCACAGCGTGTGCGCCAGGCTGAACGTCTTGATTCCGATCAAGACATTTCGCAAGGGGCCACTTCACGCCTGAGGATTCTCACGCGCCGACGTTCCCGGGAATTGTGCGCAACCGGTCGCGCTATTCAGCGGCCGAAGATCGCTTTGGGCATCGCCGCTGTCCTGGCGGCGGCCCATTGCACCAGCTCACTGCAGTCGAAGGTCGCGGGACCGCTTCCCCCAGCCACCTTTTCGAGCTCCTCGTCGGTCAGCTCCGTTTTCGAAAGCACGTCCCGCTCGCTGAACTCGTAGCCGAGCGTTCTGGCGAAGGCGACCAGCTCGGCCAGCGACACTTTCTGCCTGCCGCCGGCGCCGAGGCTCCGGGTGAGCTGCTCGCGAAATCGCTCGTCTTCGGCCAGCCGCGCTCGAAACGCTTCCCACGCCGAGCTCGTCATCGTTCGGATTGTAGCAGCATTCTCGGGAGCTAGCGGTAAGGTCCGCGTCGCTGATCGCAGTGCGTCAGTGATTCCGCGAGCTCCGTCAGCGCGTTCAGCAGCTGCGAGAGCTGTTCGGGCTCCGTGACCACCCGTCCGACACGGGCTTCCAAGCCGTCTTCGCGCAGCACCAGGTGGTCGGTGAGCGTTGCGAGCTCGCACAGATCCGCGCGGATCTTGGCGGAAAGCAAGCTTCGCATGCGTTCCTCGGGAGCGCCGCGCACGACGAACGCGGCGTCGAACTTTTCGTCCCCGAGCTTCAGCTCGCCGCCGACCCACACGTCCCACTTTCCATGGTCTTCCGTGTTGGTGATGCTGAGCTTCTCGGCGATCTTGGTCGGGAACTCCAGGTCGAGTCTCGTCTCGCGGCTGCCCCCGGCATCGAGTTTCAGTGCGACGCTGAGCCGGGCCGAACCCAGGTCGAGCACGAGGCGTTCGCGGAGTGGATCGAACTTGGCACCGGTCGAACGCGCGACGCTTTCCCAGCACTCCTGGAGTGCTTTTTCGTGATCCGTGGCGGGCAGGACGCTGCGGGCGCGTTGCAGCGCGAGCGCGAGCCTCACACTGGTGCGCAGCATCCAGGTGGGATTGTGGTCAGTCCCGCGCGAGGTGAGCGCCACGCTGTCGTCGTCGATGCGGGGTAACGCGCGTCCGCGCGTCGCTTCGAGCAAAAGCTCTTCGACAGCGCCGCTCAGAAGCTCTGCTGCGAGTTTCCGTTCGCGCGCGGACACCCGGAGTCGTTCGAGCCCGGGGCGGGTCGCGACCCGAAGCGCGGGGGGCCCGAGCGCGTTGTCGCCGTCGCGGCGACCGACGAGGGCGAGGCCGATACCCAGCGTTCGCGGCAGCGCCGCCGAGCACGTGACCTCCGTGATACCGAGCGTGTCGGTGTCGGATACCCACGCCGCCACCTCGATCCCGTCGAGCTGACCTCGAACGCGGTCCCCGTCGAAAGTGAGCCCTAGCGCTTTGGCGGCTTTGGTCAGCGGATGGAGAGGGGACGAAACCTGACCGAACAGATGATCCAGGAACAATTCCACCGCGTCGCCCCAAAGCCCCATGCTTTTTTCACCGCTTGCGGCAAGCATAGCCGAGGAATCCTGCGCTGCTAACCAGAACACACCGCGTTGACAGAGTGCGAGGCCGTCGCAGAGTGGCTTTCACGTGCAACGGCCGTTTCATCTTCTGGCCAAGCCGACGGGGGCGATCTGCAACCTCGATTGCAAGTACTGCTTCTTTCTTTCCAAGGAGAAGCTGTACCCGAACAGCAGCTTTCGCATGAGCGACGAGCTGCTCGAGGCGTACATCGAGCAATATCTCGCGTCGCAGCCGGGCCCGGAGATCAACGTGGCGTGGCAGGGCGGCGAGCCAACCCTGATGGGGCTCGATTTCTTTCGCAAGTCGATCGAGCTCGAGCGCCGCTTTCAGCGGCCCGGAACGACGGTCCTGAACACGATCCAGACCAACGGCGTTCTGCTCGACCACGAGTGGTGCGCATTCTTCAAGCAACACGGCTTTTTGGTCGGGATCAGCATCGACGGGCCGCGCGATCTCCACGATGCGTATCGGGTCGACAAGGGTGGGGGACCGACCTTCGATCGAGTGATGCGCGGGCTCGCGCTCTTGCAAGAGCACGGCGTGGAGTTCAACGTGCTGACGACGGTGCACGCCAAGAACGGCGATCATCCGTTGCGGGTCTATCGATTCTTGCGCGATGAGGCGGGCGCGGGCTTCATTCAGTTAATCCCGATCGTCGAACGTCGCGAGAGCGGCGAGGGCGTGACCGAGCGCTCGGTGGGAGCGGCCCAGTTCGGCCGCTTCTTGACTGCCATTTTCGACGAATGGGTACGGCGCGACGTCGGACGCGTGTTCGTCCAGATGTTCGACGTGGCGCTCGCGGCATGGGCCGGTGAGCCGCCGGCGCTGTGCGTTTTTTCACCGACTTGCGGTGACGCGCTGGCGCTCGAGCACAACGGCGACCTGTACTCGTGCGACCACTTCGTCGAGCCGAAGCACCTGCTCGGTAACATTCGCAAGCTGCCGATGGCGGAGCTCGCCGGCTCCGAGCAGCAGGGGAGCTTCGGCCGGGCCAAGCTCGAAACCCTGCCGAAGTACTGCCGGGAGTGCAGCGTGCGCTTTGCGTGTCACGGCGGCTGTCCCAAGGATCGGTTCATCGACACGCCCGACGGCGACCCGCACCTCAACTACTTGTGCGCGGGCTACAAGGCGTTTTTTCAGCACGTCGACCGGCCGATGCGCGCGATGACGGCGCTGCTGAGAGTGGGGCGTGCGCCGGCTGAAGTGATGTTCGAGTTCGCCGAACGGAACGACCCTTGCCCGTGCGGCAGCGGGAAAAAACTGAAGCGCTGCCATCGCGGCTGAGCGCGAGCGCTGCAGCCGCATCACGTTTCATCGTTCGTCTCGGCCTGCCGAAGCCTTGGAGCGGGGTCGCCTCGCGACTCTGGCTTTTTTGAGCCAATCCTGCCGCGCTCGCTCGTAGGTCGCGGCCGTCGCCGCGGCGAGCTCCTGTTGAGTGAGCTCCGACATGCCGCGTCTGGAAAGCTCGCCGTCGAAATGCAGCAGCACTCGCGAGCGAGCTTCTTGCAGGGTGCCGGGCCAACCGCCGTCGACGCTACGACCCTCGGCTCGCAACGTCTCGCACCACCCGCGAGCCCAAGACGCGCCGAGCTCGGGCGGCGCCTTGCTGAGCAGGGTACGGCGTTCCTCGGCGGTGGACGCGGCTTCGACTACATCCGGCTGCGGCGCGGTTTCGAGACTGCTGGCGGGCTTGGGGTTCACGATGGGACTCCGAGTTACCGCGTTCACGACAACCAGACGCCTGGCTCGGAGCGGTAGTCCGATCGGCGGCTCGCAAGCGCGACGCTGTGAATCGCCTCACGGAGTCCGATACGCGAGCAGCTTCAAGGAGCCGCTCGAATCACCAATTGACGCTAGCAAACTCCTTCGCCCGCCGCCAGCGGAGAAACGTGAAGCGACCGGGGGGTGGTGCTCGAGACCCGCGCGCCGAATCAGTAGCGCGCTTCGGCAAGCACTTTGGCCACGTGGCCATAGAGCTCGAAAAACTGGTCGTCGCGAAAGCCGCTCCCGCTGTGGAGCAGGCCCGACAAGACCTGCGGGTACTTCTCTCTGCCGTCGCGGTCGCGCAGCCAGGTGTGGCGATCGTAGTAACCGACGACGTCGAAGTGGTCGCCGACCACGATCCCGGCAAGCTCCTTCGAATCAGCGGGATTGATCAGCTGGCGCGCGGAGTTCACGACCCCGTCGTTGTGTCCCGCGTCGAGCGGCCCGGGCAGCTCGGTGCCCTCGGCCATGATCACCGGGACATCGGCCGAGTCGGTGTGTACGGCGGCGTTCAGTCGCTCGACCGAAGCGGCCACGAGCTCGCCCTGTTCCGCGCAGCCCGAGCGCGTGCCGGAAGCCCGTTCCGAGAGTTGCTGAAAGAACTCGTCGGCATCCGGCGTGGTGGCATTCGGATCGGCGCGGCGCCCAGCGATCGTGACGAAGCTCCGGCGCATCACGTCCGACTTCGGGTTGTTGAGCCTGGAGGACCGCGTCGGCAACAGATCGTCCAGGAGCGGCCATTTCTTCAATAGCTCGCCGACGAAGTGAACGAAGGTGCGGCCTCCGCGCAACGCGCCGAGGAAGTTCGAGAACAGGTCCTGATCGTGGAACGAGGAGACCAAAAGCTTCGCCGCCAGGCTGCCGAACTCGGGCAAGCTGGTCGGATCGTGGTCGCGGAAGAACCCGGCGACCGGATCGCGCGTGATGCAAGCGCCCTGATGCGGGCTGGCGATCGAGACCACCGAGCGAATGCGGCGGATCAGACTGGGCGCGCGAGCGTCGAGCTCGGACCAGGGCCGGTCACCGAGCGCGCGATCGTCGGTCAGCAGATTGGCGTCGACGCCGCCCGTGCTGTGTCCGATCAGATGGATGTGCTGAAACTCCGATCGCTCTTTTTCGAGCGCTTCGAGTCGCCTGGCGATGGTTTGCACCAGCATCTCCTGGCGCAGGCGCAGCGAAGCGGTGGGTGGGATCGGCACGGCGACGACCGCGGCCGGCTGTTTCCACGACTGCTCGAGCGCCGCCCGCAGCGACGCGACCACGCGATCCTCGAAGTAGGCGAAGGTAGAGAAATTCTCGAACCCGAGCAGTCCCGGCACGAGAAAAACGACGTGTTCGGCGGCGTGCTTGCGCGCGCCGAGCGTGGCTTCGGACCACGCACGCTGCTCAGCGAACTGCCCATTTCCACCGCCGCGCTGTCGCGCCTCGGCGCGCCGCGGCTCCGGCCCCTGCTCCACGTTGCTACTGACCATCGTGCGTCGAGGGTAACGATTCGACGCCGGTGCCTGTCAAGACACTAGGCCCAGAAGCGCCGGGCGGTCTCGGCGACCAGTGCGAGTTTTTTCCACTGGTCGTCCTCCGTCACGAGATTGCCTTTCAAGGTGGAGGCGAATCCGCACTGCGGGGACAGCGCGAGCCGCTCGGGTGCGAGAATTTTCGCAGCCCGGTCGAGCTCCCGTAGCAGATCCTCCTGGGTTTCGAGGCGAGCGAGCTTCGAGCTCACGATACCGAGCACCACCACCGAGTCGCCCGCGGGCACGTGGCGCAGCGCCGAGTAGCCGCCCATCCGCGTCTGATCCTCCCATTCGACCAGAAACGAGTCGTAGGGCAGGGAAAACAGTGCTTCCGCCACGGGGTCGAGCGCGCCCTCGGCCACGTAGCGCGATTGATTGTTGCCGCGGCAGACGTGAATGCCGGTCCGGACGTGAGCGGGCAGGCCGGCGATCACCTCGCGATCGGCCCAGGTCGCGAGCTCGAGCGTCTGTTTCCAGTCGTAGCCGTGGCGCTCCATCCGCGCGCGCCAGTCGGGGTCGCACAGGAACGGATACACGGGAAAATCGAGCTGGACGTAGCGGCAGCCGGCGGCGACCACGTCTTCGATCATGCGCTTTTCGATGGCGACGACGTGCTCGACGAGCTCCCGGTGCGACGCGTAAGCGTGGCCGTTGAGCTCGGGCTTGTAGTTGTAGGGCAGAGCGAGAAACGAGCCGGCCGGAAAGGTCACCTTGTAGAGGTGGTCGGTCAGGCTCGAGAGGAACGCGGCTTCGCGCGAGGCCGGGCTGTCGACCTGCTCCAGGCGGTCGACCACGTATTGCATGTTCCACTCGATCACCGAGCCGTCGGCGGCCTTGAACTTCGCCTTCGAGACTTCGCTCGAAAACCCGGTGATGCCGTCGAAAAGCGAGTTCAAGAACATGTAGCGCCGGAACTCGCCGTCGGTCACGACATCGAGCCCGAGCTCGATCTGGCGCCTCACCACGCGCCGGATGTCCGCCTCGGCGATCGCGTACAGCTCATCCATGTCGCGGGCGCGTTCGGCGGCCTCGATCGCCACGTGCCCTGGCGCGTAGATCGCTTCGTTCGCTGCGATCAACTGGGGCGACCGCTTCAAGCTCCCGACCTGTTCCGCGCGCGGTATTCGAATCGTCATCGTGGGGTCCTCGCTTTTGGCCCAGACGCCATGTTCCGGGGGATCAATTCGGCCCGCGACGCCAGGTACTGCTCGGGCGTCGGCACCGAGTCGGGCGTCTGGAGCGCGTGATAGTCGGAGCCGAGCGCGACCCCGAGGCTTACCTTCGTGACGGTGGCCGGAAAGCCGCGGCGATTTTCCGGCGCGGGCGCTTCGACCACGCGATTAGACAGCCGGCCGATGCCGTCGACTTCCACTTCGACCAGATCTCCCGGAAAAACCGGTCGTGAGTGCCACGGCGTGCCGGTGAGCACGACGTCGCCGGGCTCCAGCGTGAGGTGCCGGGTGATGTCCGCGAACAGCTCGTCGATGCCCCACACCATCTCGGAGACCGCGCCTTCCTGCACCTTGTCGCCGTTGACGTAGGTGCGGAGCGTCGCGCGGCGGATGTCGATGCCGCTGACCAGCGCCGGCCCGATCGGGCAAAAGCCGTCCTGGCCCTTCACGCGCAGCATCGAGCCGGCGTCGGTGTCGCGAAAGTCGTGGACGCCGACGTCGTTGGCGCAGCTGAAGCCGGCCAGGTGATCCCACACGTCATCGGGCCGCACGCGGCGCATCCTGCGCCCGACCACGGCCGCGATCTCGCCCTCGTAGTTCATCAGTCTGCAGTCGGTGGGACGGGCGAGCTCGCCGCGGTGCGCGTTGAGCGAGGTCGCCGGCTTGAGAAAATAAGTGGGATGGCTCTGCTCGAGCTCGACCCCGAATTCGACCGCGCGCGAGCGGTAGTTCAAATGCACGCACACGATGCTGCGCGGTTCGACCGGCGCAGCGTAGACGGCGTCCGCCTCGGCCACCGATTCGCCGCTGGCGAGCAGCAAGCGATCGCCATCGAGCCGGCAAGGATGGATGCGGCCGCCGCGCGAGATGCGGTAGAGCTCCTGGCGAGGCCCGTCGAGCACGCTCATGCCGGCTCGACCCTGCCGCCCGTGACCGAGAACGCCATCGAGAACACATAGCCGGCACCCACCGCGCTGGGCCCGAGCGGAGCGAGCTCCTCGTATTCGGTCTGGCCGAGCTCGAGCGTCGCTCGGCCGGTGTGAACGGTGCCGCACTGGAAGTCCGCGATGGCGCCGAACTGGAGCTCCTGCACCGCCGGCTCGGGGCGATCGATGGCCGGGAACAGCCGGGTGTGAACCAGCGGCAGAGTCGCGGCGCGCGGCAGCCGTTCCGCCGTGCCTTCTAGCGTGACGCCGACGCCGAGCACGCGCCGCCCGTGGCTGGTCGCGTGCGCCGCGAAGCGCGCTCCTGCCTGCTTGCGCACGCCGCCGCGCCCGAGCTCGACCGGCCGCGTCATCGCAATCTGCCCGAGCTTCTTGGGGAAGCCCTGGATCTGTCCGCGCAAGAGCGAAAGCTCGCTGTCGACCCAGATGAACGGCACGCGGCCCACGCGTTTGTCGCCGCGCAGCGCGTGAAGCACGATGTACGCCTCGTGGTACTGCCCGACGCCGGGGTCGGCCAGCACGCGCTCGTCGTGGTCGCTCGCCGAGCACCAGTCGGCGAACACGACGCTGGCTCCCCCGTCGGGCGCCGGCTCGAGTCCGCGCGGCAACAGCGCGGCGACCGCGTCGACGGGAGCCGTGAAGTCGACGGCGATGATCTCGCCCGAATAGTGCCAGGGCGGCGGCGCGACGATCGACGAGCGTCCGGTCGCGCTGAGCGGCAAAGTCCAGCCCTTGAGCGTCATGCTTCGCCCTCGAACAGCACGTGCACTTGCCCCGTTCCGACGGCATTTTCGTAGCTCGAGAGCCTCGAACCGCGCGCGCGGCACGAGCGCCCGCCGAGCGCGCCGAGCGCGATCAGGTAGTGCGCAAAGCGTCCCTCGGGGTGAAACGAAGCGAGGTACTCGGGGTAGAGCTCGACGACCGCCGCGTGATCGCCGCGCTCCCAGAGCTCGAGGATGCGCAGGTCGAAGGCGCGTGCCTCCGCCGTGATCACGTGGCTCGCGTCGTAAGCGAAGTGCTCGCGGATCGCGGCGAGCGGCCAGAACTCGTGGCTCATCCCGCCGCTGCCCAGGATCGCGACGCGGCCGCCCGGGAGCCGGCGTATCGCCTCGCGCAACGCCTCGCCGAGCGAGAGGTAGTACTCGAGCGACGCCGTCTGGAGCACGCCGCACGCAAGCACCTTTTCGCGCCGCCGCAGGTGATGAACCAGGTTGATCGTCGCGTAGTGCTGAGGCAGCGATGCGGTCGTGACGTTGACGGTGTGAAGCCGGCGCTCCTTGCCGACCGCGTGCCAGAGCTGGGCGAGCTCCGGAGCGCCCGGGTAGTCGTAGGGCAGGTCGCAGATGTTGCGCGGCATCTCGTCGCTGGTGTAGAGCCCCGAAAAATGGCGGGCGCCTGCGATCACGTGCTCGGTCGTCGTGTACCAGTGGGTGTCGACGATCACGAACGTGTCGACTTCGCGTGCCGCGAAGTGCTCGCGCAACAGCCGGTAGCCGGGCTCGATCAAGGTCGTGTCGGCGCCCGTCCCGCCGAGCTCGATCCGCACCGCTTCGGGCACCATCACCATCGGCTGGTGGGCGACCACCGCGGCGGCGACGAGCTCAGCCATTTTCCGCCGCCCGGTCGAACGAGCCGCGCCGGACTGCGACGTTCTTCACGTCGCAGAAGAAATCGAAGCTGTGGATCCCGCCTTCGCGCCCGACGCCGGATTTTCGCGCGCCGCCGAACGGCGCCTCGAGGTCACGCACGAAGAAGCAGTTGACCCACACCGTGCCGGCGACCAGGCGGCCGGCGACGCGACCCGCGCGCTCGGCGTCCCGCGTGTAGACGATCGCAGCGAGTCCGTAAGCGGTCCCGTTGGCGAGCGCGATCGCCTCCGCCTCGGAGCCGAAGCTCTGCCAGGTCAGCACCGGGCCGAACACCTCGTTTTGCACGATCTCCGCGTCCTGTGCGACGCCGCTCAGGATCGTCGGCTGGTAGTACAGGCCACCGAGCGGATGCGCGGCTCCGCCGAGCAGCGGAGTGGCACCAGCCGCGCGAGCGCGCTCCACGAAGCCCGCCACCCGCTCGAGCTGGCGCCGGTGGATCAGCGGACCGACTCGTACCCCGCGCTGGCGCGGATCGCCCACGACGTAGGGCTGCGCCGCGGCCAGGACCTTCGCCCGGAAATCGGCCTCGACCGTGGCGTCGACCAGGATCCGCGTGCCGGCCAGGCAGACCTGGCCCGCGTTGTTGAACTGGGCGGCTACCGTGGCCGCGGCCGCGTCGAGGTCCGCGTCGCCGAACACGATGAATGGGGATTTGCCGCCGAGCTCCAGGCTGACCGGAGTGACGTGCGCGGCCGCGGCGGCGGCCACCGTGCACCCGGTCGCGATCGAGCCGGTGAAGCTCAAGCGATCCACGCCCGGGTGATCGATCAGCGCCTGCCCCGCTTCGACTCCGCTGCCCTGGACCACGTTGAGCACGCCGGGCGGCACGCCCGCGCCAGCCGCGATTTCGGCCAGCAGCGAGCACGAAAGCGGCGCCCATTCCGGCGGCTTGAGCACGACCGTGTTTCCTGCGGCCAGCGCGGGGCCGAGCTTCCAGGTCGAGAGCATCAGCGGCGCGTTCCACGGCGTGATCAACCCGGCCACGCCGGCCGGCTCGTGGCGTACGTGGTTGTCGACCTCGTGACCGCGGATCGGCTCGTGCCGGAGCTCGCGAGCGAAGCGCGCGAAAAACGCGATGTTGTGCGCCGCGCGATCGACGATGCGCTTCAGATTGGCAATCAACAGCGAGCCGTTGTCCGCGGTTTCAACCGCGGACAGCGCTTCCTTGTGATCGAGTATCGCCTGAGCAAAACGCTCCAGGATCTTGCCGCGGCCCTCGGGACCGAGGTCGGCCCAGCGCGGAAACGCGGCACGCGCCGCGCGCACCGCCTGGTCGACGTCGCGCTCGTCGCCCGCGGCGATCGCGCCCAGCGCCGACTCGTCGATCGGCGAGGTGACCTCGAACGTGCTCGTGCCGCTGGTCGAGCGCTCGCCGCCGATGAAATGCCGGGTATCGACCTCGAGGCCGGCGACGCCGATGCGCGTGCTCACGCCCGCGCCTCCCGCCAGTAAGGTTCGCGCAGCGCGCGTTTCAGGATCTTGCCGGGGCCGGACTTCGGCAGCGGTTCGCGCCGGATCTCGATCCGCTTCGGCACCTTGTAGCCGGCGATCGACTGCCGGCAGTGGTCCTTGAGCGCGGTTTCGAGCGCGCCCTGGTCCTCCTCGACACCGGCGTTGACCATGACCACGGCGTGCACCGCCTCGCCCCAGGTCGGATCGGGGATGCCGAAGACGGCGCATTCCGCCACCGCCGGGTGGCGATGCAGCACGTCCTCGACCTCGATCGAATACACGTTTTCGCCGCCCGACACGATCATGTCTTTCAGGCGATCGACGACGAACAGATAGTCGTCGGCGTCGAGGGAGCCGAGGTCGCCGGTGTGGTACCAGCCGTCGCGCAAGCCCGCGGCCGTCGCCTCCGGGTCGCGCCAGTAACCGAGCGTGACGTTGGGCCCGCGCACGAGGATCTCGCCGACCTCGCCCGGCGCGCACTCGCTGCCGTCGCCGCGCACGACGCGCACCGCCACGCCGGCCACCGATTGCCCGCACGAGCCGAGCAGCGGGGTGCCGAGCGCCCGGTGCTCGTCGCGAAAGCAGGTGACGATCGAGGATGTCTCGGTGGCGCCGTAGAACTGCGCGATCTCGGCCTCCGGAAAGGTCCGGTGCGCGGCTTCGATCACCGCGTTGGCGATCGGCGAGCCCGCGTGTCCGAGCAGGCGCAGCGACGAGACGTCGCGCGGCGCCGCGCGCTGCGCCGTGATCAGCGCCGAAAGCATGGTCGGCACCGGCATGAACACCGTGGCGCGCTCGCGTTCGATCACGTCGAGGCAGGCTCCCGGATCGAACGCCGGGATCGTCACCGTGGTCGCTCCGAGCCAGATCAGGCCCACGAGCGGCGCCACGCCGGCGACGTGAAACATCGCGGGCGCGGCCAGAAACACGTCCGACCCGTCGAGCGAGCAGGCCACGGTCTTGTGGAACGAGTTCGCGATCAGGTTCCGGTGGCTGAGCATCACCCCCTTCGGCAGACCGGTCGTGCCGCCCGTGTAAAACAGCGCCGCCACCGCGTTTTCGTCGATCGGCGCGGGCTCGACGCCCGGATCCGTGTCGAGCAGCCGGGCGTAGTCGTGGGGGATCGACACCACGCGCTCGACACAAGCGGCGAGCGGACCCGGGTCGCGATCGGTGATCAAGAGGCGCGCGCCCGAGTGCTCGAGGATGGTGCGCAGCTCGGCCGGCGCGAGCCGGGTGTTCAAGGGCACGATCACGCGGCCCGAAGCGGGGATCGCGAAGAAGAGCTCGAAGTAGCGGTGGCCGTTGGCGGCGAGCACCGCCACCCGATCGCCCGGGTCGATCCCGAGCTCCAAAAGGGCCGCGCCCAGGCGCTCGCAACGCTCGCAGAGCTCCGCGTAGTCGAGCCGGACGTCGCCGTCGATCACGGCGATCTTCTGCGAATGGACGCGGCGCGCGCGCTCCAGGGGATCGGCAAGTGTCAGCATGGTGCAACGTCGACCACCACGTTGCCGAACAGCTCCGCCTGCTGCAGGCGCCGGAACGCGTCGTGGATTTGCTGGAACGGAAATACCGAATCGATCACCGGCCGCAGCTTGGCCGCTTGCATGAAGCGCAGCATGCGCAGCGTTTCGGCGCGCGAGCCCGAGGTCGACCCGATGATCGACACCTGGTGGTAAAAGACGCGCGGCAGCTCGAGCGCGATGTCGGACCCGGTCGTGGCGCCGCAGGTGACGACGCGCCCGCCCGGGCGCAGCGAGCGCAAGCTGTGCTTCCAGGTGGCGGCGCCCACGGAGTCGAGCGCCAGATCGACCGGCTCTTTCAGACGTTCACCGCTCGCCACGACCTCGTGCGCGCCGAGCTCGAGCGCGCGGCGGCGTTTGGCCTCGGAACGGCTGGCCACGACGACCTCGAGCCCCGCCGCCCGCGCCATGGCGATCGCGGCCGTCGCGACGCCGCCGCCGGCGCCCTGGATCAGCACGCGCTCGCCCGGCTGCGCGTGGCCGCGTGTGAACAGCATCCGATACGTGGTCGACCAGCCGACGTTCAGGCAGGCCGCCTCGCGGAAGCTCAGCCACGGAGGTTTCGGGATCACGTTGCGGGCCGGCGCGACCGTGTACTCGCCGAACGAGCCCGGCAGCCGCTCCGAGACCAGCGCGCGGTTTGGATCGAACGTCTCGTCTCCGCCGCCGGCGTCCGGATCGGCGAACGAGCCGGTGACCATGACTTCGTTGCCTTCGGGGTCCCAGCCGACGATGTCGCAGCCCAGAATCTTTGGAAACGCCTCGGGTTTCACGCCGACGCCGCGCAGCACCCACAGGTCGTGCATGTTGACCGTGGTCGCGGCGACCTTGATCCGGACCTGATTCGGCCCCGGTTCGGGCTGGGGCCACCCGTCTTTCAGCTCCAGCGCCGAAAGCGGATCCTTTTCGTCGATGCGGACTGCGACCGCGGCGCGCACGTTCAGACCTCCGACGTGGAACGCTGTATCAAGTAGCTTGATACTGAACCCTCGACTGATACGCTGTCAAGCGTGAGCTCGAAGATCCCGAATTCGCCGCGCCTGAGCTACCTCGTGAAGTGGGTCGAACGCGGATTGCGGCTGCGCCTCGATCTCGCGCTCGAGCCGCATGGTGTGACCACTCCCGAGTACACCGCGCTCAGCGTGTTGCGCGAGCGCGACGGTCTGTCCTCGGCCCAGCTGGCGCGCCGCGTGTTCGTCACCGCGCAGGCGATGAACCAGTTGGTGATCCGCCTCGAACGGCGCGGCCTGATCCGGCGCACGCCGAGCGCGAGCCACGCCAAGACCATGTGCACGAGCTTGACCGCAAAGGGTGCAGCGCTGCTCGCGGCCTGCGACCGCGCCACCTTGCCGATCGAGGAGCGCGCTCTGTCACAGCTCTCGCGCAGCGACGCCGCAGCGCTGCGCCGCACGCTTTCGACGCTCGTCGACTCGTTCGACGATCGCCGCAAGCACGAAGCTCGCGTCGCGAAGCTCGGCTGACTGCCGTCCCCCAGGGCCGCGCTAAAGCGTCGCGCGGCCGGATGTGACAGTTCGCCACATTTTTTTCCGGCGATTTCGCGGCCTTCGAGGCTTGCGCAACTTGCCCCAGCGGCGGGTCGGCACAAGTATCGGACTTTCTGCGCAATGAAGGCCGTTCAAGCACTCTCGAGCGATCCCCTGGCGTCCGCGCACGGCAACGCCGGCGTCGTCTGGCTGCTCGAGGACAGCCCGCTCGACGCCGAGCACACGCTCAAGGTGTTGGCGCCCTGCCCAGTGCGCGTCTTCGACGACGGCGCGACGCTGCTCGAGGAGCTCGCGCGAGGAGTTCCCGATCTGCTCATTCTCGATTGGGAGCTCGAGGGTCTGTCGGGGATCGAGGTATGTCGTTTCATCCGGCGCCTGCACGACCGTCTGGCGCTGCCGGTCGTGATGTTGACCGGACATTCGGACAAGGCCTTCGTGGTCGAGGCGCTGGCGGCGGGGGCGAACGATTACGTGATCAAGCCGTTTCACGCGTCGGAGCTTTCCGCGCGCGTGGGCGTGATGCTTCGCGTAAAGCAGCTGTCCGCGAGCCTCGGGCGCGCCTACGCCGATCTGGAGCGCGAGCGCGCGCGCGTGCAGGCCAGCGAAGCCAAGTACCGGCGTCTCGCGGATTCGGGATTGATCGGCGTGGTCGAGACCGATCTCTCGGGCGCGTTGATCGACGCCAACGACGCATTTCTGGCGCTGATCGGCCGCACCCCCGCGGAGCTTGCGAGCGGCCAGTTGCGCCACGCGCCGGAGTGCCGCGTGCTCGACGAGCGCGCGATCCGGGAGCTCGTCGACTCCGGGGTGACCTCGCACTACGAAAAGGAATTCGTGCGCCCCGGCGGGGAAATCGTGGTCGCGCGCGTGGCTGCCGCGCTGGTGCGTGATCTGGAGCGCTGCGTCGCTTACGTGCTCGACGTCAGCCACGAGCGCAGTGTCGAAGCCGACCGGGCGCGGCTGTTCGAGGCCGAACGGCGCGCACGAGGCGAAGCGGAGCTCGCGAGCCCCATGAAGGACGAATTCTTGGCGATCGTCAGCCACGAGCTGCGCACGCCGATGAACGCGATCGTGGGCTGGACCGAGATCATGAGCCGCAGCACGCCGCCCAATACCCAGCTCGAGAAGGGGATCGAGGTGATCCGCCGCAACGCCCGGGTGCAGGCCAAGATGATCGACGACATCCTCGACGTGTCGCGGGTCGTGGCCGGCAAAGTGCTCCTCGATCCGCGGCCCGTGGATCTCGTGACCGTGCTCGATCAGGCGATCGAAGCGGCGCGGCCGGCGGCCGACGCCAAGCGCATCACGATCGCGCGCTTCCTGAGCGAGTGGGTAATCCCGATGGTCGCGGACGCGGATCGCCTGCAGCAGATCGTTTGGAATCTGCTGTCGAACGCGGTGAAGTTCACCGAGCCGGGCGGCAGCGTGAAAATCTCCGTCAACCTCGAGAACGGCCAGGTCGTGCTCGAGGTCACCGACGATGGCCGCGGGATCGCGCCCGAGCATCTGCACCGGATTTTCGATCGCTTTTTGCAGATCGATGCGACGACGACGCGTTCGCACGGCGGGCTCGAGCTCGGGCTCGCGATCTGCCGGCACCTGGTCGAGCTGCACGGCGGCACGATCCGCGCTCGTAGCGGAGGTCTGGGCACCGGATCGACGTTCACGGTGCGGCTGCCGGTGAGCGGCAGCCTGAACGCCGCTGCGCCGGATGAAGCCGCGGCGAGCTCGGGAAGCCTCGCCAGCGACGGCGATGCGCCGGTGCCGTCGCTGTTCGGCTTGAAGCTGCTCGTGGTCGACGACGAGGACGACTCGCGAACCATGACGGCGACGATCCTGCGCAGCGCGGGCGCGACCGTCACCGAGTGCTCGTCGGTGAAGGAGGCGTTCAGGGCCGTTTCGGCCAGCGTGCCGGACGTGCTCGTGACCGATGTCGCGATGCCGGAGGAGGACGGCTACGCGCTGCTGCGTCGGGTGCGCGGGCTGGCTCCCGATCGCGGCGGGCGCACGCCGTGTATCGCACTGACCGCGTACGCGCGCGACGAGGACGTGACGCGCGCGCTGCAGGCGGGCTTCAGCCGCCATCTGAGCAAGCCGTTTCCGAGCGGCACGCTGATCCGCGTCGTCGCCGCTTGCGCGAGCGCGTCACAGCCGGCTTAGGATCAACGCTGGCAGCTCCTCGAGCGGCCCGCTGACGTCTGCCAGTCCCGCTTCGGCGACCGCGCGCGGCATGCCGTAGACCACCGTGGTCGTTTCGGATTCGGTGATCACCCGCCCTCCGCGCTCGACGAGTGCTCGCGACCCTGCGGAGCTGGTCGACCAGGGTATCCACGGACTGGTCTCCGAGATTTCCCAGCTGCTGCACGCGGCCGACACGTTCGAATTGATCTTGACCACGTCGCGCAATGCGCGCGCGTGCTCGCTCGTGGCTTGCGTGGTTTGCCGCGTCATCTTGCGCATCTCGGCGGCGGCCTGGGCGAGCGCCTGGGTCGACCGCGTCTGCTCCGCGGCGGCACCAGCAATCGTGCGGCCTTCTTGGGTGAGCCGACCGTTGGTTTGGTTGAGCGACTCGACGGCCTTCAACTGTTCCGCCGTCGCCGTGTCGACGTCACGCGTTGCCCGCGCCAGCTCCTCGACGCCCGCGCGCAAGCAGGCCACGACCATGTCACGCATCACCTTGCTGTCGTCGACGACGAGGACGTCCATCACCAGTGAGCGTCATCGTACCCGCTGACCCCTAACCGTCAACGCGAAGTCCGCGAAATTCGTGCTGTTTGGTGAAGTCAGTTCAATGCGCAATGAGTGCGCAATGAGGCGTCCTGCCTCGTTCTCAGTCGGAGTGCGACACATCCGCCATCAAATTCGATCTCGATGCGTGACGCTACGCGGCCCAGCTCACGACGTAATCGGCGCTGTTCGCGGTTTGATCGCGCAGCGCGACTTGGATGTTGCGGCCGCGTGCGAGCGCCATCGCCGCGGAGAAGGCAGCGGTCAGCCCTTCGAGGAACAGCGGCGGAAACAGGCCGCCCGGAAAGCGCAGGCGCCCGATCGTCTCCCAGCGATCGCCTGCGGAAATGACCGGCGTGGTTTCGAGCTGCGTGCCGTCGTGGAGCGTGCTCCAGCGCCGCGCGGCACCCATCACCAGCAGGGTCGGCGAGATCAGCCGCATCAGATTGCGCAAGAGCGGCTTGTCGAACGCGCTTTCGCTCGCGCGACGCGACCAGTCGAGGTACTCCGCGTCGGAGGCGAGGCACGCGTCGCGCAACATCAGATTCGCGACCTGACCGACGACCTCGGGCACCCAGTCGGTCGGCGCGATCGCGCCTCGCAACAGCGCGGACAGCGGTCCCGGCTCGAGGCCCTCGCCGAGCGTGGGATACTCTTTGCCGATCGGCTCGAACACCAGCACGCGGACGCGGCATTTCGGGAAGCTGTCGAAGCCTCGGGGCAGGCTCGCAAAGTACACGCTTGCGAGCGGAAAACGCGCCGGGTCGAGCATGGGTTCGGACGGGGCCGCTAACCGCCGATCCGGTAGAGCATGAAGTAGATGACGACGCCGCTGACCGAAACGTAGAGCCAGAGCGGCAGCGTCCAGCGCGCGATCCGGCGGTGGGCGGCGACGCGTCCGGTCCACCCTCGGTAAATGGTGAAGAGCGCGAGCGGGACGATCACGGCGGCGAGCACCACGTGCGGCAACAAGATCGACAAGTATAGCGTTCGGACCCAGCCCGTGCCGCGAAACGGCACCGAGCCGACGTGGGCGTGGTGCGTGAGATAAGTCACGAGAAAGGCGGTAGAAATCGCGCACGCCGTCAGCATGCAAGCGCGGTGCGCCGCGACGTTCTTCTGCTTGATGAAATAGAATCCCGCCAAGAGGCACACGGCGGCGCTCGCATTGAGCGCGGCGTTCAGCGTGGGCAGGATCCCGGGCGCGCCCGCGGCGCCGCGATCGGGACCGGAGTAGACGACGATCCCGACGGCTGCGATCATGGCCGCGCTCAGTGCCCCGATCGCCGCTCGCGCTCGTCCGCTTTCCTTGGCGAGCTCGCCGTCGAACGCGCTCACGCCAGAAACCTCACTTCGCGCTCGACCACTTCTCCCGCGGGAGCGCGCTCACCCGCCTCGGCCTGTTTGAGCAGGCGCCAGATATGCGGACCGAGGAAGTCGATCTCGGTCGACATGAACTGCTCGCCACCGAAACGGCGGATATTTTCGGTCTGCGCCCGCAGGATCCGC
>Ga0111538_10001325_pt1 | contig 34604 bp, 76 predicted proteins | sample SoiMethybrSBSTD1_FD_79669 | JGI IMG/M metagenome (GOLD analysis project Ga0111538, IMG submission 79669) | Bulk soil microbial communities from a Populus tree surrounding site in Tennessee, USA - Soil MetaG P. TD hybrid SBSTD1 (version 2)... | ecosystem: Environmental > Terrestrial > Soil >...
AACTGCCCGTGCCTGTCGCAAGTGTCCTCCTCGATCTGACGCCGGATCGAAAGCTCCAGCGCCCGATCCTCCCGCCGGTTGCGCTGGAAGCGCCGGTCGTGCAGCACCAACGCGATCACAAGCAACGCGAACAACGCGAGGTATGACTCGATCCACATACCGTTTCTCCTCTCAGAGGATCAGGTCGCCGATCCGCTCGCCGCTGGAATCGAAGTGGTAGCCGATCCGGAACGCGTCCTCGGTAAGCCAAAGAAACATCGTTCCGTCGTCGTCCATCTCCGCGACGATCCACGCGTAGTGATTGGCGGGAGCGTCGGCGGTGTGCTTGATCATCTGCTCGAACACTTCCAGCTGCTCCGCCGTCGGCTGGGGTGCCCGGCGAACCGTTCCCAGCCCGATCATCGTCACCAAGCTGACGGCGCAGGTGCGGTACTCGGGTGATGTCTGCGCGTCCATCACGCGGCCACCGTGGTGACGCCGCCCCAGTTCGTCACCTTGTCGAAGGGGGCACCCGTGATCGCCAGATCGATGCAGCTCTGGCACACGAAGTGCGCGACGCCTGCCTTGCTGCGGCAGTTGTAGAGAGGCACGAGCGCGGTGCGCTCGTCGTACACAGGCAGGGGGTTTGCGCAGAACCTGCAACCCAAGCCGGTGTCGTCGTACACCTCCTTGATCTCCGAGAAGCACTCGTCGACCTGGACGTCCGGACGGATCTCCCCGAGCGGCGCCTGGTCGTAAAGACCCTCTTCCCGCTTCCAATCGAACGGCTCCATGGCCGTCTCCTTCCGTCTAGCAGGCCCCGGGTGACCCGGGGGAACCGCCACTTGACGGCTCACGGCCGCGCCGCATGCATGTCGGCGCGACCATGAAACGCCTAGCCTCTAGCGACGAAGTGCGCGTTGAGAAGAATCTCGCGGCACTCTTCGCATGTGATCGCACAAGGATCGGTGCAGCCGCTGGCGGAGCCAACGCCAAACCAGGGCTTGCCGCAGGCCGTCACGAACCTCGTCCTGTCGATCGTCCCCTGCAGATGCGTCAGCATCTCGCCGCTGGGGGACTCGAACGTGGCAAACCAAACTTCCAGATGCACCGCGCCCGAGCGCCACGGACGCGCTATGACCTCGACCTGCTGGGTGGCAACGGCGCTCATGACGCCACCGGGTAGAGCAGATCGCTGTGCCGGGTGCCCTGCGCCAGCCCGACGTGATGAGCGCGGAACATCTCGTCCATCCAATCGGACGCCTCGTCCGGGTGCCCGAACTGCTTCGTGAGAGGTGAGGTCTCTTCCCACGTCGTGCCCATGTACCCGTTGCGCCTTGTGCGGCGCACCGTCTCCGTGCCCAGGATGCGCCCGTCACGCGTCGTGAAGACCTCACGCGTCTGGCGTACCTGCGTACCGCCCTCGCGCCACTCGACTGAGTGCTCGCTGTAAGGCATGTGGCTCCTCCTTGGTTAGTGGGGTGCCCGGTGGTTGCGACTCCGGACGACGTAGTGCCCGGCAACCAACGTACATACATTGTATCACACAGGAAGAATTGCAAGCAGATGGGGGTTGTCTCCCGGGTGGCCCGGGAACGGCCATTTTCAGAAAATGGCGCTTCCGACCCCAAATCCGAACTCCCGGGCTGCCCGGGAACAGCCCTCAGCACGAAACAGGCCCTCCCTGTCGCCACAGACGCGATTCCCGGGCGCCCGTAACGCCAGCGTGAGGTCCTCGCCTGGCGGCCCGCTGGCGGCCCGCCAGAGCGCGACCTGCGCCCACACATGCGACGCGGCGCGACGTCGGCACCGAACCCCTCCGGGTGCCCGGAGCCTGGTGCGCGTCGCACAAAGCCACAGCCTGCTGCGCGTCACGCAAAGCCACAGCCCCCTACGCGTCCCCATGACCCACTTTTCTGGTGCGCGTCACAGGCAGCCACAGCCTCCCGGCGCCCGGGAAAGACCAGAATTCGACCTCCTAACACGAACATGTGATATACTGTAAGTAGGCCGCTTCTCGGCCTGCCGCCGGTTCGACCCCTCTTCCGGGCGCCCCTCAGAGAAGCCACACCCCGCTGGTTTCTCTGAGGCGCAAGCCCGCGTCTCTGTGACAAGGAGGACGAACCATGTTCCAGATCCAACACCGCACGCGGCAACTGTGGGAGTCCACAGATCACTGGGTCGGCCAGAACCGCCGCGAAACGGTTGCGCGTTGCGTGGAGGGGATCAACAGGATCGTCGCTCCGACGATGGGTGACGGTCGCGGCCGCAAGCGTGAGGACTACCGCATCGTGGAACTCGACGCCCGTGAGCGGACGATCGCGATCTACGACAGCAACGGCAAGCTGACCGAGCGGCTGCTCGCCGACGGCGTCAAGCAGCCGCTGCGGCGGACACACAAGAAGCGGCAGCTCGTCAGAGCGTAAAGCCGCGGGGCGGGGAACGGGCGCGTGGGGCGCCCGTTCCCCGCCGGTTGCGAGCAGCGTCGTTTCTCTTTATCTCCCCTTAGAGGAACGGCGCTGCTCGGAGCCGTATCCCGCGGTTCCGGAAAGGAGACCACCATGCGGTACGGGTACTTCACCCAGCATCCGCAGGACGGGATCGGCACTGCGAGCGAAGACAATTGCGTCCACGCATCGCAGGGTCTCGACATGGAAGCCCTCTGCGGTTGGGGCTTCGTCGGGCACGCAGATCCGAGCAAGAGCCAGGTGCACAAGCTGATCCGCGATCTGCTCGCGGAGGTTACGTGCCCCCGCTGCATCGACGAGATCCTTCAGTACGAAGCGATCCCGCGCAGCAACAAGCAGTGCTCCAACTGTGGGGCGCCCGAGGGAGAGCCGTGCGAGCACGACGCAGGCTGCATCGACGCAGACCGCACCCACGGCGAGACCAACACCTACGTCACCGAGATCACGCTCACCACGGAGAACGGTGAGCTGCCGACGCCGGGCGAGGTCGAGACGATGATCCGCGAGCAGCTCGCGGGAACGCTCGACGACGACACCGGCCTCTTCTGCATCGGCGTGACGCTGCGAGACGAGGTGGTGAGCGAGTGAATCAGCCCCTATCACTCGCAACCTGGCTCGACACGAACATGGCGGGGTGGCGTAGCTACTCCTCGTCGAGGCTCCATGCCGAGCTACAAGCGTGTTGGCGCCAACGCAAGTTCCGCAAGCTGCGCTCGCACACACGCAACGACCGAGCCGAGGCTGTGCTCGTCGGCAACACGCACTACAGCTACATCGAGTTCTGAACGACGCCGGGACGGGGCACCAATCCGGGTGCCCCGTGCAGGGATCGTTCACAACCGAAGGGAGTGACGTATGGGATACGTCGCCATATCGATCCGCGAGGAAGACCTCCGCAACGGGATCTATCTCCGAGCAGGCCGAGAGGTCATCCCCGGCCACCGGCTCGTACATCTGTACGAAGAGGACTACCGCTCCGGTGTTCTCGTGCGTGGCTTCTACACCGATGGAGAGCTGCTCCCGCGCACCTGGACGGATGACTCCGGTGACTATCGCGCCCACGAATACCCCTCGCGGCAAGACGTGGGCGAGATCGAGGTCGAGATGTACGGGGGCACCCGTGAAGAGTTCGAGCACCGCCGCGAGCTACACAGGCGCTTCTGCGAAGCGCAGGGCTGGCAGCAGGCGATGTTCTCGCACCACCCGGCCTGGGGAACGTAACGCTGAACGGACCTCACGCTCGCGTGAGGTCTACTGAGCGTTCCGACGCTCCACCTCACGTTTGTGGGGTGCCCGAAAACGGGGAAAAGGAGAACGTAATGAGGAGCGAGTTGTTTGGCGTCTCGTTGATCGCCCTGCTCGGTGTCATTCTGATCGCCGCGATTGTCTACGTGGGGATCGTGAGCGCACCCAGCTCAGGCGCAACCCCCTACCAGTCGCCCTGCGTGATCTCGTGGGACGAGAACGTCGATGCGGCACGACCCTCGACGTTCTGCATCCTCACCGACAAGGCGGCTGCTCTCGAAAAGGCGCACTCGTGAGCGCCAAGAAACCAGCCTGTTACGCGGTGCTGCCGACCTACAAGGGCAAGCAGGCAGCACCTCCGATCCTCTGCAACACCCTCCGCGCGGCAGAACAGGCTGCGCAGGAGGCGATGGAGACAGACGAGGCCGGAATCTACGCGGACTATCCGATCCGCCCGCTCTCTCAGAGCGAGCTGGCCTTTCTTCTCGCAGCGTAGTTGCGTTCCCCAGAGTCCTCGGCAACGGGGGCTGGGGGGAATCCAACGAAAGGAGGCGGAAATGATCCGCAGGATCATCAACCGCATTCGGCGGCCCGAGCCGTCGAAGACCCCGACGCTGTTCGCGCCGGGACAGATGCCCACAGTCAAGGGGCGCCCGACGACCAGCTGCGGTGCTTCCTCGCGCAGGGGAAGGACGAAGCGGCCGATGGGGATGGTGCGGCTGGAGCGGCGGGCCGCATCGAGGAGGGCACGCGCATCGCGGCGTGCGAACCGCTGATGCCCGCCAACACGAGCCTGGAGTCGAGGCTCGCGTCGATGCGCATGGACAAGGTGCGCAAAGGCAAACAGGAGTGCGACGCAGCACTCCGCGCAATCGAAGACCTTGGCAAGACCGCGAAGTCACTCGGGATGGGTGACCTCGAAAACCTCGCGGAAACGATCGCCTGCGCGATCGAGCAAGCCAAGAAGCAGCTCGGGCGTGAGCTTTACGACGCCAAGGGCGCATACAACGACGCCACTCGTCAGAGCCGTTGACGAGGGGCGCCCGAGAAGTGGAAAGGAGGTGAAACATGGACGCCGCAACAAGAACCTATGCGCGTCTCCGGCGCAGCGAGATCATCCGGGAGCGCACAAAGCCTCGGCAGGGACCACAGCTGCCGATCACGCATGAGCAGATGGTCGCCGAGATCGAGTCGGCCGTCGCGTTCTTTCAACGCGGATCCCTCGGTGGTGCGTTTCCGCGCGTCCGTCGTACGCCGACGGACACACCCAGCGCACTCGTCACAGCATGAGGGTGGGCGCTGCGGGTGACCCCGACCTGAGCGGGGCACCCCGGAGCAGCCCGCTGCAAAGGAGGACACATGACGGATTCTCCGCGTCATCCACACGACTGCGATGCGTGCGAATTCATCGGCCAGCTGCGGCAGTACGACATTTACGTCTGTCCACAAAGTGGCCGTCCCACAATCGTCGCGCGCTACGGGCGCGATGGTGAATACATCAGTGGAGCTGATCTCCCACTTTTTGCTCTGGGACTTCAGCTCACATTGATCGAAAAATCGAGTGCATGAGGGCATTAGGCAGCACCGGGCGCCCCGCTGAGGGGCGTCCCACGGTGCCTGAGACCCGGGTACCCGGCTAACAACCGCATACGACAAGAAGGAGGCCCATTCGTGGTCACTTCAATTGTCATCGGAGGCCCGCACAACGGCGCTCCGTTCGAGCCTGTCACCGCTGCCGCAGCGCGTGTGCGTGCGAACAGCGAGATTCGCGAGGCTGCCCAGCAGCGTCGCGAGGCGCATCGCGCACAGATGCGCGAGCTGGCCAGAACCCGCGAGGAGGCCAAGCGCGAAGCGAAGCGCGCGGCGCGGCGGCAGTACTTCGACGAGGTCGACGCCGCCTACGCGGAACGCTTCGGTGCTGCGCGACGTGGTCGCGAGCAGTTCATGCAGCGGATCGGCAAGCGCAGCCGCGTCATCGCGTAACACAGAGCCACTGCCCAGGCCCTCAAGTAGAGGGCCTGGGCTTTAGCGTGCTTCCGTTTGGATGGGTGCCTGTCGGGCGCCCGTCCTGGGGGATGACCGCCGTCGTTTTGGATAACCCGCGTACGCGGCGAAAGGAAGGTGAGGACGATGTAACGCCAGCGTGAACATCACACGTACATGGAGCGGCGTTGCCTGAGGGGCGTTCCCAGATATTGGGGCGCCCCTCGCGAAGCGCCGACCAAGGGAGGTGAGATGTACGACCACCGCAACCCGACAAGCAAGACGGTGGAAGATTGCAATGCCGCGCTCGGCAAGAAGGCGGTCTTGGTCTTGACAGGCACGATCCAGGAGCAGCGCGACGGCCCGACCGGGCCGTACGTGATGTTCAAACCGGACGAGCGTTGGGGCTTTGGCGACCACCGCATCGGCATCGAGCTTGATGCCTTTGACGAAAGCGTCGCCCTCCCAAAGGAACTTGTCCTACGCGTTCTCGAAACGCTGAGGCTCACACACATCTACGCGTTGAAGGACTCGCATCCAGACGAGCTGGGCGACGACTTCAAGCCCCACAAGTGGGGCGACGAGATCGAGTTCGCCCACCAGGCGACGGGGCAGTACCTCGACGCGCTCGATGTGACCTACGAGCAAGTGATGGGCGAACCCCGACCTAGCCGGGGCGCCCGGGAAGGAGCCACAGAGTGAGCGGGCACACACCATGGAGTGAGATCAAGCACAAGGCAACCCACGAGCAGCTCGCAGATGCGCGCGGTGAGCTAGCCAAGGGCACACACCCTGGCTTCACGATCATTTGTGACGCGTGTGACTCGGCACTTGTGATCGTCAACAACGATCTCGGATGGTCTGAGGGATCAGGTCAGTTCGGCAGCATCGAACTCGTCTGTATTACGTGTGGACAAACAACCGATATCCATTCCTAAAGGAAAACAACATGGCTGCTACGAAGGCTCAGATCACCGAGTGGCTCACTGATGCACTCCTTGGGGGTGCCCGGTGGGTCGTGATCAAGTGCGACACGCTCGACTCGGAATATCCGCTTGGCGCATGCTGCTACCCGGTCGTGCTCAACCGAGCGGAGGAAGTGCACAAGGTCGTCGGTAACAGCGACGCCACGCAAGAGGTGTACGACCTGACGCTGCCCATCGAGGAACAGCTGGCCGAGTCACGCGCGTGGCATCTGCCAAAGGAGGAGTGATGCGCGGAATCGAAAACCCAAGGCACGTTGTCATCGGGCACCTGGAGTTCATCCGGGATGGGGACGAGATGTCTATCAACGTCCTCGCAGAAGAAGGAAATGCCGACGGAGACGGTGATCACGTCGCCACAGCGGAAGGCATCTGGGACGAGGTGTGGGCCTCGTTCCTCGCTGCTGCGCGTGCGGGAAACGTGCAGGAGGTGCGTCATGAGTGACATAGACAAGGCAATCGCACGTGTGTATCTCGAACTGGCTGCCGATCTTGCTCTACGCGCGGCCAATATCGCCAGTGCCTGCGATGGTCAGGGCGCCCAGGAGATGCAAGAACGTGGAGACAAGGCATACGAGATACTCAAGCCCTATGCGCACGAAGTGTCGTCATGACGATATTTCGCTCAAAGCGACAGCAATACATCGTCGAGGCAATCCCAGATGACGTCTGGGTCCTACTCGATAACGAGGAGTGCGAGCTGCTGTTCTTGATCGAGGACAGACTCACAGGCCGGTTCGACAACTCTGTGTTCCGCGAACGTCTAGAGCAAAAGCGTCAGCTTCGTCGTGCTCGTATCCCGACAGACATAAGGTTCGGTGTCTCATGAGATATTACCTCGACAAAGATGGGCTGTTTCTTCATTCAGAGGATCTCGAAAAGAGCCTCGACGATCTCGCGCCGAAATACTCTCCTGAAGTCGCCCGCGCGTTACGCGGAGTCGCAGAGGCGGTGCGTCAGATGCGCATTCTCACGCTGGCGGAAGAAGCCGAGCGTCAGCTGCGCGACCGCAGCACCCACAACGTAGTGCAGGACGCAATCAGAAAGCTCAACAGGATCGCAGGGAGGTAGTGGGCGCCCGCCAGAAAGGAGAACATCATGGGCCTCTTGTTGACAGCTTGGCATCTGTTCACGTTCGCAATGATGTTTCTGTGGCCACTGATCTGGCTCACGGATTGGTTTCTGCGTAACAGAGATCCATATCAGCGCAGAATGCAGCGCGGAAAATTCTGGCGCTGGGAGCAACGCACTTTTGGACCTGCATGGGCATTCATGTGGGAGGTACCGATCATGTTGGCGTTGGTCGGAATGGCGTTTGCGCTCGGAACACCCGACCCGATCTACTTCTACTGGGTGTATGTCGCCATCGTTGCCGTGGTGGATTGGGTCACAGGCTCCGACGACCCGCCGTACAAGCGTTGGGTCGCAAGCCTGAGCAAGAAGCTGAAGATCAATCCGCCACCACGACCGGTCATCGACCTCTCATGAACGACCGGCAGCTAGAGAAAGCGGTCGAGATCGCCAACCGGGCACCCGACCTACACCCGTGGTTCGTGGCCCTCAACACGTGCAGAGATGGGGCCGACTTCGAAGCGTTCGTTGTCGGCCTCCTGCACGATTCGCTCGAAGACGGCTACGCCACCGAGTACGACCTGATGGTGTTCCCTGGGCCTGTTGCTGACGCTGTGCACACGCTCACGCGCGGCATCGACGAGTCGTACGGTGAGTACATCGAGCGTGTCAGGACAGGCTCTGCGCTTGCGCGCAGAGTCAAGGTCGCGGACGCCGAGGTCAACCTTGCGCGCTCGCTGAACGATGAAACACAGTCAAGAGTCAAGCGATACCAACACGTCATCGACGTGCTCACGAAGGAGGAATCATGAGGGACGTCAGGATCACTTATGGGATGGACGCATACGATTGGTGGGAGGTGGCGATCGACGGTCTGCTCAACACAGGCACGTTCTTCGTACGCATCTCGCCGTCCGGAGGGCGCCCGCCGTTCGATGCGCTACTGGTGGGACGCGACAAAGAGGCCAAGCGCTGGAACACACTGCTCGTTAGGCGTGCCGACAAGAACCAAGAGCTGATTGGCTCACCGAGCGATCCGCCCGAGAGTGTCGTCGTCGACAAGATCCACATCTACTAGGAGGCGCAATGGCACGTAACGAGACCCACGAGTATGTACACCGCATTCTCGACGGGCACATATCCGTCGATAATCACATCAAGGCGGTTCAGGCCGCCGCCGACGGGCTTGAGAACGCCACCGTCGACTGCGAGATACAAGGAGACTACGGTGGTGACTGCGCAGTCATGTACGTCTCGGGATACAAACTCTTGAATGAGGAGGAACAAGCGGCGAAGCGCGCGGCACTCGATGAGGAGCTAGCTGCCGCAGATGAGCGGGAGCGCGCGGAGCTGGCCCGACTCAAGTCCAAATACGAAAGCTGACCTACGCGCTTTTAGAAAGCCGAGGGTCCCAGGGCGCCCGGAAACAGGGACAATTGGCCCTGTTTTTCTGAAAGTGTGATATAATGTAATTGGGAATACCCGTCCCTTTGCTCTGAGAAATCGGAGACCATTTAGGTAGGGACAGAGGTAACCCTTGCATACATAACCGGCTGAGGGGAGTGATTGCCTATGGCATCACTGTCTGTCATCCAAGCACGCGCTGACGAGCTGCGAAGCAGCCTTCCGCAACTGACGCCGATGCGTCTGTACCGAATTCTCTGCCGAGAATTTAGTAACGCGGAACGCGACTTCCTCGTCAGGGCTGCTCGGTTGGAGGGCTATCACCGCGGGATCACGCCTGGTTGGGGGCGTTTGCATCCCGTGGTGGCTCGTTGGCAACCCAAGGGGCGCCCGGAAGAACCTGTCATCAAGTCCGAAAGGAAGGTGATTGCTGTGGACTACCCGGTTATAACCATCGAGGCGCGGGAGTTGCGTGCACACGACTGGATCGAGGACGTCGGCCCGATCGCCAAGTTGGGGAACTACTCAACTATGGTGATGCTCTGGCTCCCCACCGGAAAGACGATGCACTATTCCCCACGTGATCATGTGCGCGTGAGGCTCGAGGATCGCGGTGAAGAGGTTCTCTAACGAAAGGAGAGTGAATGGCTGACGCGACTGCGCAGACCAGTATCTATCTGACTCCGGAGGATCGCGAGGTCCTCGGGAAACTGCAGCAGAGTACAAGTCTGGGCCGCTCTGCGGTGATCAGACTTGCATTGCATCGGCTCGCAGAGGACGAAACTGACATGGAAACAATTGGTCGCTTAGCGAAGATCAGAGCGTCCGCAGAAGAGATCATTTCTCTTACTCAGGCATAGAATACTTCTATGCCTGAATCTCCATGCAAGGGTTGTGGGCAGCTTGTGCTGCACACAGATGACGACAGCATTCCCACGTGCGAAACGTGCGGGGATAAGTTGATGTGGTGGCAAATCATCATGGATATTGCTGAGGGCAAGATCAAAGTGCAGTTCGACTCTGATGGGCGCCCGATCGTTCCTGGTGCTCCACCCTCCTAGTAGTTCATGCTTGTAGCTATGCGATGTGCTGCGCATAGCTACAAGCATGGGCTTTTTCAACACATGGGGAGGTGAAGAAATGCTTGGACGTAATGAAGTGATCCGTGAATATTTCCGCCTCTGTGATCTGGTCAATCGGGTCGAGGAGGAAACCGATCTGCTGGATGCCGACGAAGCGCAGGCGATGCGCGCTCGTTACAGCGAACGCGCAGAGGTTGTGTTGGATCACTACAGAGAGGAGCGACGCAAGGCAGAGCGTGTGGGCGCAGTTCAGTAAAGCCGAATCTAAAAGGAGAACATTTTGGTAGACAAAGAAATGCTGCCCGAGTTGCTGTCCGAGTTGCTGGGGCAGTTCAACGACATTGTCGACTGGACACGCGGAACCGCCGAAATCGGCATCACTGCTGTGCAGGAGGACTACTACGTCGATCTTGGTGTGTTCGGCGAGCAATCGCTATACGTCGAGATCAACAACGACTACCACGAAGTCGATGTGGACGCGGTCACCGGCAACGCGCCGCATGACCTCGAACAAATGAGGGACTCGCTGCGCGAGGTTGTCGACTCAATGGGGTCGGAGACGGGCGCCCTCGATGATGTTCTGGCAACGATGAGTGCGTCGGGCAATGAGGAAGAGCAGCGGCTTGCGCGGGTCATGATCGCCGTGGCGGACGCGGTGCGTGGGTTCCCAACCACAGCGCCTGTGCTTGGGCCTGTGCCTCCGACACCGGCTCCGTGGCCCGGCGCGATGAAGAACATCGACTACACGGCCGATGACTTCCCACTGCGCTACCAGCCGCCGCCTGGTTTCACCTGGACAACTGATGGTGACAACAGCCCTGTTGCGCACACCGATGCGGGAAAGCGCAACTGCGAGAAGTTGCGGCGTACCGGCCCCGGCTCGGGCAGCATGGTGCTCGACTGGAAGGGACGTGTCAGCTGGATCGAGCGCGGTGACGACACGATGGCGGACAACCAGGGCCGCTGGTCTCTTTGGTTCAACAAACGGGACGGCATCCCATGCGGTACCGGCAGCTTCAACGAGGCCACGCACCCGCTTGCGATCGACGAGCACGGCTATGTGATCGGCGAGTGGTCAGATTCGAATGGGCGCACATCGGTGTGGCCCACTGCGAGCGCTACGGCCGTAGGTAAGGACCGTGTACGCGAAATTCGCAACGAGTACTACAGCGGTGGTGCTGAATCGCCGCCCGCAGAAGAGGCGCCAAAGGAAGAGTTCGCGCCGCCTGAGCCGGTCGCTCTCTAAAGCCTCGCACCTATCTAAAGGAGAACAATGCCGAGTATTGTCGTGCCGGAAGACGGAGGATGGACCATTGCCAAGGCCGTGATGGGCCACGTCCCCAACCTGCTGCTGTGGGGGCCTCCAGGAACAGGCAAGAGCACCTTCGGCTGTGTCGAGGGCGCCCCGTCCTGGTATCGCATCTACTGCCACGAGGAAATGTCCGACATGGACATTGTTGGTGGCCCGTCGCTGCGTAACGAGGGTGGGGCCACAGCCAGCGGCTGGTCGGACGGTGTCGGCCTACGCGCATGGCGAGAGGGAAAGCGCCTTGTGATCGACGAGATCGACAAGGCAGGCGGCTCCGCGCTGACTGCGCTGCTCGCGATCACCGAGGACCACTCGACAGCGTCGTACACGATCCCACTCACAGGCGAGACGGTGCGACCACACGCCAACTTCCACTGCATCGCCACGATGAATGCGCATCCGGATGAGCTGCCGGAGGCGTTGCGCGACCGCTTCACGGTCAAAATCGAGATTGACAAGCCGCATGAGAAGGCCATCGCTGCGCTGCCAGAGGACTTGCGTCTGGCAGCGAGAGCGTCCGCGAGCCTGGAAGGAGACCGCCGTGTCTCTATTCGTGGCTGGCGTGCGTTCGCGATGCTCAGGCACGGAACAAGCGACGAGCACATCGCCGCGCTGGCGGTGTTCGGTATGCCGCAGGCGCAGGAGGTCGTCGATGCGTTGCAGATCGTGCGCGACGGCAGCGATCCCGAGGCACTGGCCACGCTCTACTCATAGGAGGAGGCATGGCAGCAAAGAAGAAGCAGGTCAAGGCGAAGCCGTTCCCGGAAGCGATTGACGGCCAGCCTTGGCAGATCAGAGAGTCTCCCACCCCCCGTCAGGCGGGGGTGGGGGAGGGGAAGATGATGGTGCCAATGGGCACCGATATCAAGGAACGTGCGGTGCGTCTGCACGAGATGATGCACGTCTCGATCACCGACGGCGACAAGATGATCGCAGCGTCACAGGAGCTTCCCGCCGACATTCTCAACAACTGCGAGGACGCACGCGTGCATGGGCACATGCAGAGGATCGGCTTCGGAGAAGAGCTGGGCGCAATGTCGGGCGTCATCTCCGACTTCGAGATGCAGCAGATCGCCAAAGAGGGTCAGCTGATCCAGTTGGCCTCCATCGGTGCGGCCATGTCAGGCACGCCCGAGTGGTACCGGCTGAAACAGGCCATCGAAGACAACGCGGGGAAAAGTTCGGACAAGTGGTGGGCTGCGCACACCGGGCGAATACTTGGCAAGCAGATCATGCACAACCCCCGCAAACTCCCAGCCTGGGAGGACACGGTCACTCTCTGCGAGAGACTGATCGAGCTGTTTGGCGATCCAGGGCGCCCGGAAGAACCAGCAGTCGTTGATTCCCTCTCAGCCGCCAAGACCTTCGAGGTCGCGAAAACGACTGCGGAGTTCGACAAGAAGCCGGTCACGCTCAAGGGGGGCACCAAAGAACACAGCGAGGTATATGGCTGGCACAAGATGGAGATCGTCGAGCCACCGTTGACGGTGCGGCTGCCAGCACAGATGCGGATGAAGCCACGCAAGATCCCGGAGGCGTACGGCAGACGCCTACGCCGCGTCGGGCGGCTCTACCACGACGGGCGTGTTTTCTCACGCAAGCTACGCAAGCCAGGCGGCGGGGCGGTGTTGATCGACGCGTCCGGCAGCATGAGCCTGGAAGCCAGCGACATCATGAACCTCGTGCAGGCGTATCCGGGTGGGGTGATCGCAACCTATTGCAGCGAATCCGACCGTACGGGTGGGCGTGGCTGGCTAACCGTGATCGCCCGCAATGGCATGCGCTGCGAGGATTACTTGATGGAACCGCCGGGTGGTGGCAACGGCGTCGACGGCCCCGCGCTCGAATGGATCGCGCAGCATCCCGGTCCGCGCTTCTGGATTTCAGACGCCCGGGTTCACGGTGGCGCGATCGGGCTTGCCCACTGCCTCGGCGTCTGTCTCAAACACAACATCAAGCGAGTCGATAATGCAAATGAAATTCTCGGCCGCGTATGATGTAGTACCAGAAGTGGGCAAGGGAGAGGTGTAAGCCTCTCCCTTGCCGACCCGGAGAAAGGAGAACGCAAACGCCGGGTCGCGGCGAGTCTAGCGCAGAAAGGAGGACATGGTGAATCCGAACCCAAACGACCCTGTACGCGATGGTGGTAGCCACTGGCGGAGCCAGTGAAAGAACATCATCCGCTCACAGAACTGATCCCAGAATGCGCGGATCAGGACAGCCTTGCCTTCGAGATCGCACAGAACGGCGCGCACGAACCTGTTGTGCTGTACGAGGGCAAGGTGATCGAAGGACGTGTGCGTCAGCGTGCCTGCGCTGATGTTGACGTTCAGCCGCAGTACCGCGATTGGGTGCTGATGGCCGAAGGCGACGTTCTCGACTGGATGGTGCATCGCCACGTCGATCAGCACCATCCGACGGGACTTGATGTGATCAAACTCGCCGCAGCTGTCTTGCCTTACTACCGAGATATGCCGGGGCAAACAGAGAAGCGTCTTTATGTCGCTCTTGGCGGTGCGTTGTCCTGGAACAAAATCCGTGCGCTCAACGGTCTTGAGGAAGCGGGCGCCCTCGGCCCGGTGCTCAGCGGCGAGAAGGACATTTACGAGGCTGCACGCGCAATCGGTCTTGCCCCTGACAAACGAAGCGTTGCGCTCGGCGCAAGCTACGGCGCAGGAGACAAGTTCGACGAAGCGACTCAGCCATTGAAACGGTATCTCGCTGCCTGGAAACGCAAAGGCAACGAGTTCAAACACCTCAACCCTAAGGAGGCATCACGAAGGCTTTCATTGATCGGGTCACTAATCGCCGATCTCGAAGCGATTCGACCGGACCTCCAGAAACGGTCGGTGACAGCGAGTTACTCGGCACCACCGGAGAGGAAGGTGATCCCATGAGCGGGGCAGAACAGCTGCCCCTACGACCACAAGTCATCACGCGCGGCGAGAAGTACGCCCTGATCAACATCAACCTGGACAGCCTCGACGAACTGCAGCGTCTTGGCATTGCAGCCCGTGTCTGGGATCAGGTGCGCTTCTTGATGGAAGCAAACGGCACCTATCGTGCGCGTGATCCACACATCATCGGCTCTAGCGCGGTCGGCAAGACCGAAGATATCGATGCTGTTGTGGCCGAGCTGGTGAACATAAGCTGGTCAACCCTTGGCCGGGTGCGGCCGCGTCTACTCCAGCGTGCAGACGTTGTCGAAAAGCTCGTCAATGGGGAGTACGAGTCCTTCAAGGACGTAGCTGTCGATCTCGGCATGAAGGTGACTATCTCCTTTTTCAAAGGAGGAATGAAGTCACGTTCAAGCACACCAACATCTCACTTTGGGCAAGGCGACAAGTTCGATATTGTAACCTCTTCTTTGCGTAGCTATTTGCGCGCATGGAAGAAGAAGAACTTTCGCTACGCCCACGTCAACCCAAAGGAGGCGCAGAAACGAGTCAAGGTACTCGATGAAATTCTCGCAGATTTACAAACCGCAAGAGAGGACCTGGTGAACCGTTCGCACGTAGCGACGTACCGGGTGCCCTCCGAACGAAGGGAGAACAAGTAAGTGAACGGGTACAACGGCACTTTCGAGTTGGTCGATCCTCGCACGATCATCATCGACCACACGTACCAGCGCGCTCGCAAGAACACACTCGTCCAGCAGATCGCTCAGTCCCCCTCGTGGGAGGCGTTCGGTGTGCCAGTGTGCTTCCGGCGCGAGAACGGCATGTACTACTGCGCCGATGGTCAGCAGCGCATCGCTGGGCTGCTGGCTTCGGAGAAGCCGCCGAAGCTGGTACCGATCGTCGTGTTCGATATCCAGGACGTGACCGACGAGGCCCAGGTCTTCGTGCGGATCAACGAGTGGCGCAAGTCACTGCAGCCGATCGAGAAGCACAAGAGCAAGATCGTGGCCCGTGATCCAGCCGCACTCGCGATGGAGAAGGCGGTCGCCGAGGCGGGCTTCACGATCGACAACAACACGGGCCAGGGTGTGGCCAACGCCAAGACGATCCAGGCGGTGGCTGCCCTCGGCGTCGTCTACAACCGGATTGGCGAGGAGGGCGTGCTGCAGACGCTCACCTGCATCCGGGAGGCGTGGCCGAACGATCAGACCGCGATCAAGTCGCACATGCTGCGCGGCGTCGCGGAGCTGATCGAGGAGCAGGGACAGAACTACGTCCGTGCCAGCCTGATCAAGGCCCTCAAGAAGTCGACGCCGAGCGACATCCTGCGCAAGGCGGACGAGCTGCGCTTCGACTTCGGCGGCTCGAAGGGAACGCAGGTGCGGCGGGCGTTCTCGGTGCTGTGTGGCCTCAAGATGCCACGCGAAGCAGCGCCGAAGAAGTAGCTCTATCCGAGAGGGCGGGGCTACGCCAGTCCCGCCCTCCGTTCCTTCCTCTCTAGGTAGCACCGGGCGCCCCCTGGTTTGGGACGCCCCACGGTGCCTAGTCAGCACCCCGACACGCGTGGTGTGTGTCGGCACAAGGAAGGAGGAAGCCCCACATGGCTTCCAAGAACTACGCCCACGACAAGCGGGCAGAGAAGAAGGCGGAGAAGGAGATTCTCCGCAATCTTGCCGAACTCGGCGGCAAGCTGCACGACGACGACGACATCACCTACGCCGGGAGCAAGCTGATCATCCCGGAGTCGATGACGATCGGCAGGGCACGCGAGTTCCTGGAGCTGAAGGAGCGGGAGATGGAGACCGAGACGGACTTCGTCCGGGTCTTCAACTACCGCCCTTGGGATGGCGCGTACTGCATGTGGAACGCGTTCAAGCGGCTCTTCGGTGCGGTCGGGCACAAGGGCACGATGGGCATGTTCGGCCCGAACCCGCCGCAGCTGATCACGATCCCGACGGACGTCGGCAAGACGGAGCAGATTCCGTGGGGCAACTTCGAGCTGCCTCTGCTGCCCGGCGTCGAGTTCGCCACCTTCCAGTCGAGCCACCAGGAACTCGGCCCGCTGTTTGGTGTCACAGCAACCGGTCCGAAGAAGCATGCCGCCGAGATCCAGGGCATCTTCTCGGTGATCGAGGACGAGCTGGAGAAGAACTCGATGTACCGCGGCAAGGCGTTCGACGGGCAGCCGATGCCCGAGTTCATCGACCTCACGGGTGTCAACCCCGAGCAGGTCGTGTACTCGAAGGAGGTCATGACGCAGCTGGAGGTGAACATCTGGGCGCAGCTGCGTTACACCGAGCAGTTCCAGAACGAGGGCATCCCGCTCAAGCGCGCAGTTCTCGTGCACGGCCCTTACGGGACGGGCAAGACGCTGGCGGCGGTGCTCACCGGCCAGGAGGCAACGGCCAACGGCTGGACGTTCATCAAGGGGCGCCCGGCTCGTGACGACCTCGGCTTCGTGATGCAGACGGCGCGGCTCTACCAGCCCGCGGTCGTGTTCTACGAGGACGTCGACCAGGTCGCGGACGTCGAGGGCCAGAGCAACGCCAGCATCTCACAGCTGCTCGACCGCTTCGACGGGATCGAAGCCAAGGGTGCGCGTCTGCTCTGCGTTCTGACGACCAACCATGTCGAGCGCATCCACAAGGGCATGGCCCGGCCGGGACGGCTCGACGCGATGATCAAGATCGACGAGCTGGACCGCGAGGGGTTGGAGAAGCTGATCCGCTCCCACCTCAACGAGCGGCTCGCCGGGGAGATCGACTGGGACGCCGTGATGGAGGCTGCCCAGGGATACAAGCCCGCGTTCATCACCGAGTTCGCGCATCGCTCGATCCGCTACGCGATGGTGCGCACTGGTGGCGAGTCGGAGGGTGTCGAGCTGGTCACCGAAGACCTGATCGCAGCGGCCCAGGGGCTGCGTCCGCAGTTCGAGCTGATGACCGATGCCAAGGACAGGCACGAGCAGCCGCAGCTCGACCAGGCGTTCCGCACCGTCGTCAGGGGTGTGGTGCGCGACAGCTTCGACGAGCGGGTGCTCGTCGAGAGCGACAACTAGAAGGGAGGGAAGATATGGACGAGGACCAGAACATCGAGAACGAGCCGTACGACCGTGTCGAGGACGTGATGCGTGGCATGAACTCCTACGGAGCGATGATCGCTATGTTCTTTCACCTCTCCGAGCAGAACCCGGTCATTCCGCTCATGGCGGCCGAGTTCATGGCGCAGCTGATTCACAAGCTGCACCAGTGGGGCGTGGTCGATGATCAGCAGCAGGAGCAGCTGATGTTCCGTATCCGCGAGGACGCAGCGACACGCAAGGCCCAGATCATGGACCACCTCAACAAGGACAGCGACGATCCCGAGCGTGATCCGACCAAGGATCTGATCGCGAGCCTCGGCATCTAACAGGTTTCTGCCCCGGCCCTCGAAAGGGGCCGGGGCAAACCTGGTTATAGGGAGGGACAATGCCAGTCTGTAGAAAATGCGGTGCGATGCAAGCGAGCGCCGAAATGCGTCGCTCCACAAAGAAGGACGAGTGGCTTTGCAAGGATTCGTCACGGTGTAAGTCGCGCCGCCTCGCCCTCAAAAAAGGAAAGTGACATGGACGTAACCACCGCTCTGCGTGATCTCGGGCGCCTGTTCGAAGAGCAAGACAACAAGATCGGCACGCTGACTGCCGACCAGGCTGAGCTAAGGCGACAGGTCGCAACGCTTGAACGTCGCGCAGCGCTGGCGGAAGAAAACGCCACAGCGCTCGACGAGGAATTACTACGCATCTCAAGCGCGGCACGCGAGCGCGAGGCCACGCTAACCAACGAAAAGAAGCGACTTGGTGACGAGGTTGACCGACTGCAACGGCAGGTCAACGACGCCGAGAGTCGTGCGCTGCTATATGAGCAACGCAGCAAGGAGCTGCAGAAGAAGGCTGATCTTTATGACCGGATCGCCCCAGCCTGCGAGAAGCTGCTGACAACGCTTGATCGGTTGCCGCTCTCAATGACGAAGGCCGCGATCGTCCCTGGTGCGACTCGGCCAGAGATCGAGCTGTACGGAACCTACGACTGGCAGCACGTGATGGATGCGAAGCTCGCACTCGCAAAGACGATGAGAAAGGAGGACTGACTTGAAGGTCGAAACGATCAACAACTCAACCTGGGTTGTGTTGTCGCGGCGGAACCTGCTGACGCTGCTGATGAAGCTCGACGGGTACCCGGAAAATTCTGCCTGCACAATTCAGGGTGGAATCGACGCGCCGGGGTTCTTTGTCAAAGCCGAAGAGGACCAGGAGCACTATGCGGACCGCGTTGTGCCTCCGGGCATGACCCCGTGGGGGCCGATGCGCCCTGACACGGAAAGCAAGTTGAGCGGGCTATGAGCGACGACTTTGTTCTCGATGGCGAGGAGCTTTGGCCACGCACAGCGAAGGAACGCTACGGCATTTTCCGTGTCAAGAACGGGGGGCGCCCGGAGTTGGTCGCTACTTGCCGCACCCAAAGCTCGGTTGGTACAACGCTGTGTCGGTTGGGGGCTGAGGGAGAGTTCCTCAACTACTGCGTTGGGGTCATGGACGGACGCGACCACCAGGACGACACAGGCAAGTGGATCGGCAAGTGGCTGATCCTGCCCTGGCAGGAGAAGGAGAACACAGATGACTAGCTACCAACACGTGTTTGCTTACTGGTGCGCGCGCGAACTGGCATTGCCTATTAAGGTACAAAACAACGCACATCTCGTTTTGCCCCTGTATCACCCGAAGTTGATGATCCGAGAGGGCTTCATCCGAAGCCTTTTCGGCAACGAAATGACGCTGGTCCGCACGTTGCGCAACAGCAGGGGCAAGATTCGCTGCTTCCTAATCAACGGCGACCAGGGTCAAACCATGACCGAGCGCAACCAGCAATGGAGAGCGCGAGCGGTGTTGCAAGCCTCGGGCACCCCTTGTCTGGTTGTTCCGTACCGTGCGCTACACACAGCAGAGATCGACGTTGACTCGATTCGTCCAATCGAGATCACCGCAGATCGCACTGAGCGGATCATGCATCACACCGCCGGTTTCGATGCAAAAGACATCGTCTGGAAACCCGAAGCAGGTTCGGCGACGTTTCAAACAGGCAATATTTCGGGACGCCCTGGCCTTGTTTTTTTCCGTCGTATTGCTCAACACAAATGGGTCAGAGACGAGAAGGGACGCTCCGCGTATACGATCGCTCCTCTCCCACCCGCCCAGCGCACGGCAACGATACGTTGGCGCGGCTTTATTGCACAAGTACTGGACGACGGCACAGTCGAGGCCACCGAGAATCGGCACCGGCTTGGCGACAGCGTCTTTAGCGCACAGCTGATCGGTGAAACAGTCCGACGCAAGTTCGTGTCGTCGTTCGACTACCAGGAACGCTGGCCGCTGTACTTCCTTGCGGAGCTGCCGAGGGGCGCCCGTGTCAAGAGCGTCGACGACGCGATCATGGCGCTCGCACCGCCGATCGTGCATGCGGCGATTGCGCAGGGACGTGACGTGAAGCGGCAGGGAGACATGTTCGCGATCCCAACCGAGCTGAAAACAAAAGAGGTGCGGCTGCTGACAGGCAGCGCGATCCGCAAGATGCAAGGGATCTTCGGCACCGACCATCTTGTCACCGAGAGCGTGGTCGGCAAGAACCGGGTCACCTACGGGCGTGGCTTCATCCACCACCGTCCGGTGGGACGACGGCCCGACCATCGCAGCTGTCACCTCGACAAGGTCTGGCACCTGATGGTGCCGAACGCTGTTCCGCGCAGAAGGCGCGGAGCCAACGCGCAGACAGGAACGCAGACGCCAGAGAGCGCTCCGTTCTAATCTGCGCCAACGAAAGGAGAACGCATGATGCAGACGGAGACGTCTGTGCGGGAGAGCGCGGTTGCGCTCGAACAGATCGAGTGCCTGAGCTGCGGCTCGGTGACGCTCGAAGGCAAGTGCCTCTCGCCCGAGTGCGGCGAGGCTGCGGCACAGTCGGTGCCGAAGGGGTCGCTGACTCCGAACGGCATTGCGCTGCCGAGCGCGTTCACGATTCGCGGGCGCGTCGACTGATAATCCTTCAGCCGGGAGGGGCGCCCTGCCCCTCCCGGCAGGGAAGGGAGGCGATGTTCAGGAACAAGAAGCGGTGTCGTAACCTGTCTCCTTCTCCGCACCCGTCGTATCACGGCAGGCGCTGTGTACGGGACGCGGATCATGACGGCATGTGCCAAGTGAAGATTGGCCCATACCGGCATTACTGGAACCAGGCGTTCTACGAGCGGCTAGGTCGAGCGCTCAGCAAAAGCGAATAAAGGAGAACGATGTATCGTCAGGGAGATGTACTGCTAGTTCCGGTCGACGAGGTCCCGAAGAAGCGCGCCTACGTCAAGCGCAAGAGGGGCGAGGGCGTGATCCTCGCTGCGGGAGAGGCGACCGGCCATCATCACCGTGTGCGTGAGCGGGGCGTCCGCGAGTACAGGGCGGGACGCAACCGCTACCTCACGACCGGCAAGGCTGGTGGCACGGTCACGCACGAGGAGCACGACCCGATCTCGCTGCCGCCGAATGGCATGTTCAGGATCGTGCAGCAGCGCGAGTACGAGCCGGTCATCGTCGATAACACCATCCGCTCCTCGGAGCGGCAGGTGTACGACTGATGAGCAAGACAGTCGCTGATCGGGCGACTGAGCTGGGCCTGGACAAGCAGCAGCTTGTCCAGGCCCTGAAGCTCATCGGCCACAACAAGCTGATGTTCGACGGATGGAACCGGAACACTGGCCCCTGGTACAGCCGCTGGAGGAAGTACAAGCAGTTGCTCTCTCTAGAACAGGCCGCGAGTGCGCTTGGCGTCGACCCAGAGGACGCGAAACGCGAGATCAAGATCGCCTCTTACCACAGCTGGACAATGGCCGAGGTAATCACGGCAATGTTCGACTTCCACAAGGAGCACGGACGCTGGCCCAAGAGTAAGGAGTACACGCAGGCGAACGGCCTGCCGCCGCTGAATCAGTGGCGTAATCTCCGCAGCGACTTCCGGGTCTCGGCACGCGACTTCTGGGAGCGACAGATCGCAGCTGACAGGCGTTGCGGGCCGCTGATGGCGATCGGTCTACGCAACGTGCTTGCCCGTAAGGAAGCGATCGATCGGATCGGCTTCGAGAAGTTCATCAAGGACGGGCTTGCCACCGTGATTACGGAGGACGCCGAGTACGGGACGCTCTACCGGCTGCCCGGTGAAACACCGAAGGAGCCGATGGTGCTGCTGAAGGTGATCAACTCGACACCGGAGCCGGACGGCTCATTCGCCGACTACTACCTGCGGGTGCCCCCGACAATGACCGATGTGCGGGAGGCGCTGCGCTGGACGTTCGGTGGGGACGAGACGCTCGGCAGCCAGCTGTACGAGCCACTCGTACAGACATGATCTGCGACCGGTGTGGAAAGGATGACATCTCATCGACCATGAGCTACTTCAACACTGACACGATCTGCCCGGAGTGCGACGACGCAGAACGGGCGCATCCACTGTTCCAGCAAGCACGTGACGCCGAGTTGGCAGCCACCATCCAGGGTGATCACAACTTTCCTGGGATCGGTCTGCCGCTCGACCTGAGGAAGTAGCCGTGACGCATCCGCCCGAACTGCGTGAACGCGCAAAGCAGCTACGCAAACAAGGTCTGCTCATCAAGGTGATCGCGATCGAGCTTGGCGTGCCCAAGCCGACGGTCATCCGATGGCTGAATCCGAAGCTCGAAGCGCGAGGACGAACTCGGGCACGCAGACTGCGCTACTCAAAGAAACGCCGCTGTCCTGAGTGCGGGGAACGCATGTCTGATGACGCAACACAGTGCGTGAACTGCTTCGACAAGAACAGGCGCTACTGGACACGTGAACGCGTGATCGAGGCGTTGCGGCTCTGGGCAGCGGAAAATGGAAGAGAGCCGGTCGTGGAAGATTGGGACCGATCGGGAAAGAACCATCCCGCGATTAGCACTATCCTTGATGGCGTAAATCCACCGTTTACGTCCTGGTCGGAGGCATTGCTTGCTGCGGGCTTCACGCCACGCAAACGCCGTAGCCCAAGGTGGACACAGTCAAAGTTCGACCGCGCCAAACGGGCCGAGCTACGTAGGAAGAACAGAGAAGATGCGCTCAAGCGTGCTGTTGCAAAGGAGAACACAGATGAACACCCGAAGGGGCACCCGTGAGGTTGGGTGTGCGACGTGAGCGATCCGACGAGGCAGTACCTCCAGGACCAGCTAGAAGCAAACGCCAACGCGCAGCCGATGAAGGTCTACTGCAGCCTCTGCCCGAAGTGGGAAGTCTCGGGCACGGTGGCCGAGACACGTGCCGCATCGGAGAAGCACCGTGCAGAGGAGCATCCTGAGATCGTCAACCGGCGCAAGGTCGTGCGCAAGCGACGCATGTTCTCGCAGGCGATGACGGCGGAGCGGGAGGCAGAGATTGAGGAAGAAAGGAGGAAGCGGATGCGCGCCCTGGGCCTTGCGTGACCAGAGTTGAAATCGAGGTTCTGCGGCTACTCGGCAAAGGACATACACGTCGCGAAATCGCCAAGGAGATGGGTTTTAGCGATAGCACGATACGTCGTGTGATCCGTCGTCTCTGCCAATATTATGGCTGTACGCAAACGGAACTACCGGGCGTGACAGGAAAGGAGAACAATGGCAGATGAGGAACTCATCGAAGCTGAGGTAGTGGCAGAAGACCTTCTGCCCGAGGTGCGCAGACCGCAGGGTCTGTTGCGAGGGGCAGAAGCTGGCGACCAGCTGGCGCATGCGATGAGCATCGCGAAAGCGCTGGCGGACGTAATCGACAAGCAAGACCTCTACAAGAACATCTCCGGCAAGAAGCACGTGCTCGTCGAGGGATGGGAGCTACTCGGATCATTGCTTGGCGTGTTCCCGGTTGTCGAATGGACTCGACAAGTTGAGAATGGCTGGGAGGCCCGAGTGGTAGCGAAGACCCTCGACGGCAATGAGGTTGGCTCAGCAGAGATGATGTGCACACGGGCGGAGAGCCGTTGGCGGACAGCTGACGACTACGCGATCCGTTCGATGGCACAGACACGGGCGATCTCAAAGGCACTGCGCGGCCCGCTCGGCTTCGTGATGAAGCTGGCTGGATACGAACCTTCCCCGGAAGCGGAAATCCCCCAGGAGACAGCGCCGCCGAAGGAGCGGCCGTTTGATCCAGAGCGAGACCTAACGCCGGGCGCCCTCACCGAGGTGCATGACATCTCCGAGGCGTTGAACGGGTTCGATGCAACGATCGACTGGCAAGAGACCTTGTCATCGGTAACCAAGCAGGTGTACCAGGAGGTCTCGTGGCGGACTCTTGACGAGACCCGTCGCAACGACTTCTGGCGCAGGCTTGCGAACGCGGTGCAGTGGATCACCGATCACACGCCAGCGGGAGATTTCCCACCGGTCGAGGCGAAACAGGTCGAGCAGGGTTTCGCCTACGCATTCAGCGGAGAGGTCGTCAAGGTCATCTACAAGGACGTTCCTGTGCCCGACGTGGTGGCGGAGGCAGCGTTGACGCCGGAGCAGATCGCTCAGGTTGATGCGGCGCTCGCCTCAGGAGACGACGACGTGTCTTTCTCTTATGAGCGAGATTGACCCGGAAGCACTCGACCGTTGGATAACCGACGGGCGCTACCAAAACACCACGCTGTACGTGTGGTGCCAGAACCCCGAGTGCGAAACGTACGACGAAGAACAGATCGAAGTACGCGTGCAATCCGAGTACGGCACGACATGGTGGACGCCAGATGAATGCCCCGAATGTGGAGGCGACCTAGAGGAGCTGCGTCCCGAGTAAGAGAAAGGAGAACCCGTGACGATGGAGAGGAGGTGGTCGGATGACGACATCCTCTACGCGATCCTGGAATGGCACGAAGAGCACGGGTGCCCCCCGAGCTGGGATGACTGGAGCCGCAGCGGCGGAGACAAACACCCCACCTCAGTCACCGTCCTAAAGCGGTTCGGCTCTCTGGGTACGGCAATCCGAGAGGCTGGCCTCACTCCTTACGAACCGCAACGCGTCAAGTTCGATGAGGCGTTGGCGCATCAGCTGCGGATGGACGGCGTGCCTGACACAGAGATCAGCAAGCGGCTCGGGATCGGCTACCACGTGTTGTTCCACCGGCTCGGTCCTCGGCCAAAGCCTGTGAAGACGGGCAAGAGACGTTCGCGCGAACAAAGGATCGCTGACCTGCAGGAGGCGCTCAAGAAAGGAGAGCGATGAAGCTCTGGCTCGACGACGTGCGTCGCGCACCCGAAGGCTGGGCCTGGGCGCGCACCAACGACGAAGCAAAAGAACTGCTGCTCAGCAACGAGGTCACGCACTGCTCGCTCGACCACGATCTAGGTCTGCACGATCTGGACATTGATGCGGGAGAGCACGAGGACTGGGACAAGGTAATCGAGATCAGCAACGCGCTTGGCAGGCACAAGCACGGTGAGACCGGCTACGACCTTGTCAACTGGATGATCGAAAACAAGCGCGTCCCCGAACACATCACGATCCATTCGTGGAACCCGGCGGGCGCACAGAACATGGCTGCGCGATTCACGTACTTCGGTTACGACTGCACGATCGCGCCGTTCCGCCCCTGAAAGGAGGACGTATGGCCAAGCGTGCATTCTGGCCTGGCTTCAGTTGGCGCATCCTTGCGCACCGACGAGAGTCGACCGGCAAGAACGCGAAACACACGGGCGATTCGATCGACCTCAGCAGCGGCATGGACAGAGTCCCAACTGGCTATCCCGGCATCCGCGCGGTCATAGACGGAGATTGGGAGTTCGACGAGCTGGTAATCGATCACTGGTTTCACCTTGAGCAGATGAATGACCGCGACTGGTGGATCGGAGTGGGCAACCCGAGCAACGGAAATTATTTCCACATCAATGTCCACATCAATGGCGACAAGAGCGTCTCTGTCTCCATCGAGGACGAGTCGCAGGAATGAACAACCTGCGCTATCAGCTGCGGCTGATCGGACGCCACAAGCAGTACGGGGGAACACGCCAAGCGCTCGGCTTTGCCTTGCGGCACTGGCGCTGGTGGTGGTGGGGCGCCCCACCACCGGAAGAGAAGTACACCCATATCGGTCAGGAGGACCAATGACAGGAATTCCAGTGATGTTCGCCGGTCAGGCGGAAGGTGCGATCCCCAACGGAAGCTGGGTTATCAAGCAGAACTCGGAAGAGGGAGACGGCCACCGTGACGGCACCGAAGGCAGGGTGCTCTCGTCGATCGCTGTCCCAGAGGACATGCGTGAAGAGGGATTCACCGAAGAGTTCTTCTACTTCATCGATTGGGGCGGCGGCGTTCCGGTCGGCACGATCGCCTCGAAGGTACGAGCAAGCGTATGAACGAAGCGGAAAAACTGGCAGCGTTCATTGTTGAAACACAAGCAAATGTTCGTCGTCTTGGCGAGGAATTCAAAGATCCAGACGATGATTGGATCTCTATCGCATTCCTACAGGGTGAGAACGAGACCTACATGATCGGCATGGCTGGCGAGACATTCGCTAATGAGAATTCGAAGGACATGCTGGCTATGTGGCTCAAGCAGGCGATGATTGTGCTCGGCGCAAAGCGCTATGCCGTGCTGTTCAACGTCCACGGTTTGGAGAACCCATCCGGAGAGGATTGGGAGGCATACCGCAACGGCAAACGTATTGCCGAGTTTCCTAATGCATACGAGATGCTGTTGATGGTTGCTGGCGATGCCGAACAAGAACTCGGCTATCACGCGAACATCACTCGCGACGGCGTCAACCCGCCCACGCTTGCTGAGTGGAAGCACGTGAAAGAAATCGAGGGACGCTTTTCAAATCTAAACGCATACATGAACGCATAAAGGAGAACACCTATGTCACTAGTTGTTGTGGGATTACAACACGTCACGCTCACCGAGCCACACGATCTGGAAACAGAGGAAGGGGAGTACTGCCAGGATCGCGAGAACCATTACTACGTCGAGCAGCCAAGCCCATGGCTGAAGCGACTGGGTCGGATCCTTCCAGGACGTTGCTACGACTCATCCGGGGATGCGGCGATCTTCGCTGTGGGCGGCTACAGCGCGTGGCGGAACGCACTTGCGGAGGACGGAATCGGAGCCACATCCGAGGAAGTTGTGACACAGCCAGACAGATACTCGATCGCGCCGTTCTACGAGCTGATCGACTTCTCTGACTGTGAGGGCGTGATTGGCCCGGAAGTCGCACGCAAGCTCGCAAAGGACTTCCGCATTCAGCGCGAGACGGTACGCCCACGGCTCGAAGAGCGAGACCAGTGGTACGCCATGCTGTACGACTCCTTTCAGTCGGCGTTCGAGACGGCGTCCGAAGACGGGATGGTGGTCTTCCGATGAACACTGACCCGAACTACTGGCACCGAGCTGGTCTGAAGGATCGGGAGATCGGCAACGACACGCCCGGCATGCGACCGGAGGACTTCCATCGAGAGATCGAGGACGAGGCAACAGCCCGTCTCTGCGCCAAGGCGTACCAGGCTGGCTGCGAGGGGCGCCCGAGGGAGAGACGATGAGCACCAATGCCAAGTTCGTCGACCTGCCGCCGCAGAACTTCCCGTTCAACATCAAGATCATCGACGACGAGTTGGGCCTGCTTTGGGAAGAGACGATCGAGGGGCCGTGCGCGCTGGCGGTGCCCGGATTCGGGCCGGAGCGGGCTACCCACCGGCGGGTGGAGATCACGCATCCCGATGGCTCAATCTCAATCTCGAAAGGAGACGAAGATGAGGAACCCGTTTAGACCCCGGTACGCCGTCGTCGGAGACAACGGTCGCGACGTCGAAGTGATCCGCAAGTTCCACGACAAGGTGGCAGCCGAGCAGAGGGCCGAACTACTCAACCTCTTCGCTCAGGCAGTCGGGATGCGCACCCGCGCAAGAGTCGTGAAGATCGAGGACTAATGATTCTCGTAAAGCAAATCGTGCAGCGTGTCTACTGCGCGACCTGCGGCTGGGAGCACTTCTACACAATGCGCGAGCTAGAGGCCGGAGAGGTTCCTAGCGAATGCCCCGCCTGCAAAAGAGTCCAGCGGACCGATGCCAAAGGATAAGCTAATGCCTAGGCCAAAACGTCTCGTCCGCGCACACGGCATCGCCAGGAGCCTCGGCGCAGGACGTCCCGGTCTACTCCAGTGCGTCGGGGGATGTGACCGGGTGTTGCCGCGCGAAGCCATCGCATATCTCGGTAGACGCAACATGAAAGACGGCCCCTACAAAGGCAAGGCGGAGGCGTACTGCGGTGAATGCTGGCGTCTCAATCCGCGCAAGCCGGTCAAGCCTCCACTGGCTTCTCTCCATGGGAAGCGCTGGACAGACCAGGAAATCCTCGACGCGCTCGTAGCTTGGGCGAGACGGGAGGGGCGCCCGCCGACGTTTCGTGACTGGGTCAGCGCCACGTATGAGCATCCAACCGCATTCACAGCACGGACGCACTTTGGCTCTTGGAATCGCGCACTGGAGCTGGCTGGTCTTACACCGGCTCCTAAGGGAACGCGGAGGCCAGAGGCACCGCCACAACCGAAGCTGCGCACAGCGGCAGCACGGCGTGCGGCACGAATCGCAGCGTTGAACGAGGCCCTACGTCGCCAAGGAGAAGGAGGAAAGGGATGAAACGTCTACTTGCGTATCTCCGCCGACGCAGACAGCGGGTGCCCTGCACGTTCTGTGACGGCAAGGGATGGGTGAATCCTGGCCCCAAGCTGGTCTGGCGCTTCGCCTGCAAGCACGGACTTCCCAACTTCGTGCACTGCCCGGAATGCGATGGGAAGGAGACGCCATGAGGGAACCCATGTACGAGGTGCCCGGCTCGCGCCTCAGGGAGCTGGGTGATGCGGAGAGGCGAGTCGCTGCCCTAGAAACGCTAATCGCGCAACAGTTGACACCGCTCGACGTAGCTGTGACGCACATCCAAATTCTTCGACGCAAAGGAGATGACTACACGGTTCAAGAACGAGACAACGTTGCAGCAGTCATCGAACAACACGCAACGGAAGCGCGGAAGGCGCTGTTCGATGGCCTGTGTGAGAGACGCAAGGCCGCTCTCACCGAACTGACGCGGCTCGCCGAGGAGTTCCCCGGTGGCTACCGTTGATATATGGTGGTGTGACATCACGGAGGCGTTTCTGATCGGCCTCCAGTCCCTCTAGGGGCGAATCAAAACAACAAGAGAGAAGGTGGTGGGATGAGCACAATCCCACGAGAGAGCGAAGAGGTGTTAGAGGCCGAAACGGCCTTCGACCTGTTCGGTGACACAGACGAGGCGCAGGCGCGGCGGCGCTATTACGACCTCGCGCGCGTGTTGCATCCCGATCATGGTGGCGACACCGCAGCGTTCCAGAAGCTGCAAGCGTTGTGGGACCGCGCGCAAATCGAATTCAGCCAAGGCACCTACGGGACACCAGATGCGGCCGTTCATGGCCTGAAGATCTCGTCGAGGGCGCACACGTACACGCTCGACCGGAGGCTCGCAAACGGCGAGCTGGCAGACGTGTTCACCGCCACCGACGAGACCGGGACCAGATGCGGCGTAAAGCTGGTGCGGCGACCGGCGAACAACTCGCTGCTCGCACACGAAATGGAGGTGATTCGTGAAGTCAGAGACAAAGTAGAACCCGCGTTTCTTCCGTATTTTCTGGAGCCGCGTGATTGGTTTGCGGCGAAGGAAGGCGGTGTCATCCGTCGGGCCAACGTGTTCGGGCTACTCAAGGGATTCCACACCCTCGGGACAGTTCGCGTTGCGTACCCCGACTTCATTGACCCGCGCGACGGAGCGTGGATATGGCGGCGACTGCTGACAGCGCTGGGCGCCCTGCATCAAGCAGGAGTTGTTCATGGTGGCGTGTTGCCGCAACACGCGATGATCTTGGGTGAGCAGCGTGGAATGACGCTGGTCGGGTGGTGTGCTGCACAGCGGATCGGTGAGCCGATCACGCTGGTCAGCGAAACCGACCGGTGGCGCTACCCGCCCGAGGTGTTCGACAAGACCGGGGCTGTCCCGGAAACCGACATCTACATGGCGGCACGGCTGATCGAGGACCTCGTGGGGCCGCGTCTGCCAAAGGCATTCCGAACGCATTTGAGTGCGTGCGGGTTGCCGAAAGCGTCGATGCGCCCCGGTGACGCATGGGCGTTGAAGGACAGCTTCGACCAGCTGAACGAAAGGCTGTTCGGGGCACGCAAGTTCAAGCCGTTTCACATGCCAGCAATCAAAGGAGAGGAGTAAGTCATGGGTGGTGGCGCATGGACTACAGACACCTACACAAGTAGGGCTGCTGCGAAGTCGGCGGCAGGCAAGTCCACGTTCGACTACAGCGACACAGCACGTAAGACAGGGGTGTGGAAGGTGCATCCCGATCTCGACCCGGCATGGCTTGCCGGTGACGCAAGCCCGTTCTCGGGCAGGCCGGTGCGTGAGTCACGAGACAGCGACGAGCATCCGGAGTCGTTGCCTATCGCGGTCATGTTCGACGTGACCGGCTCGATGCATCACATCCCGACGGTTCTCCAGACGAAGCTGCCGAAGCTGTACGGGCTGCTTCTGGAGAAGGGATACGTGGAGCACCCGCAGATCCTGTTCGGGGCGGTCGGTGACGCCACGTGCGATCGGGTGCCCCTGCAGATCGGGCAGTTCGAGTCCGACAACCGGGCCGACGACAACCTGGAGAACTTCATCCTGGAAGGCGGCGGCGGCGGACAGTCGCACGAGTCGTACGAACAGGCCGCGTACTTCATGGCCCGTCACACCGAGACGGACGCATGGGACAAGCGTGGCAAGAAGGGCTACCTGTTCTTCATCGGAGACGAGCGGAACTATCCGAGGGTCGACGCGGCAACAGCGAAGCTGCTGATCGGTGTCGGCCCGCAGGAGGACATTCCGACCGTCGACATCTACAGGGAGCTGAAGGAGAAGTGGGAGGTGTACTTCCTCTTCGCTGCGCAGGGCAGCTACCACGCGGAAGAGATCATCGGTGAGTTGACCGAGATCGGCAACGATCCGACGTGGCGGATGCTGCTCGGACAGAACGCGCTGGTGCTGGAAGACGCCGAGGCGGTGTGCGAGACAATCGCGCTCACGATCGGTCTCAGCGAGGGCACGATCGACCTCGACGAGGGGATCGAGCATCTCAAGGAGATCGGCACCACGTCGGCAACGACGGCGGCTGTCGGGAAGGCGCTTGCCACGGTGGCAGCGTCTGCGCCCGGCAAGACAGCCGTGGCTTCCGGTTCGCTCCCGGTCGCATCCGGGGCCGACTCGGCCTCAACCCTGTAACCGAAAGGAAGAAGCCCCGGCCGACTACGGTCGGCCGGGGCGCCCTCTGATGCATTCGATTGTCATAGACCTTGGCTTTGGCGACGCCGGGAAAGGCACGATCGTGGATGCCTTGGCGCGTTGGAACCCCAACACGTCGGCGGTAGTTCGGTTCAACGGTGGTGCGCAGGCGGCACACAACGTTGTTACCGACGACGGCGTGCACCACACGTTCGCGCAGTACGGGTCGGCGTCGCTGACGGGTGTGCCGACGTTCCTGGGGCCAGAGTTCATGCTCAACCCGATCAACCTGTTCAACGAGTCGGAGGCGCTTGACCAGCTGATCCCGCGTCCGTGGGAACGGCTCTCGATCCATCCGGACGCGTTAGTGATCACGCCGTACCACCAGCGGCTCAACCAGAAGACGGCCGCGCACGGCACGACAGGGCAAGGGATCGGCGAAACGATGAAGGACTCTTTGCGGCAAGACGACAGTCAGGTGCTGCGCGCCCGTGATCTGTTGGACCGCAAGACGTTCATCGAGAAGTTCATCCGCGTGAAGTCCAGAAAAATCCAGGAGGCGAGGAAGCTTCGTGTGCCGCTGTTGACACCAGGAGGCGACGACAACCCGGACATGGAGTTCATCGATCGATGCCTCTGGCTTGCCGACAACGGCTGTGTCCGCAACAATCTGCAAGAGCTGGCTGATCAGGGTGACCTGATCTTCGAGGGTGCGCAGGGTGTGCTGCTCGACCAAGACCACGGGTTTCACCCGCACACGACGTGGAGTCGCACGACCCACCACAACGCTCTGCAGCTGCTGTCGTCGCTCCGCAATGGTGCGGACAGGCAAATGATCGGCGTGCTGCGCACCTACCAGACCCGTCATGGCGCAGGGCCGTTCGTGACCGAACACGTCGGACTGGTGACGGAACCTCACAACACAAGCGACGGATGGGCCGGACAGTTCCGCACCGGGCACCTGGACTTCGTTGCTTTGCGGTACGCGCTAGAGGTGTGCCCGGTGGATTCTCTGGCGGTCACGCACATGGACAAGGTTGGTGACACGATTCCGGTGTGCGACAGCTACCGGTACCGAGGCACGATGCCCGACCTTGACCCGTACTTCTACCGGGACGGCGACGACGTCAAGCTGATCCATCGGTCACCTGACCCGGAGTCATCGCACGCGCACATGGAGGCGATCACCAACCGGCTGTCCGACATGGGATCGGTGCTGACGGTCGTTGCACGAGAGAAGCTGATCGGGACGATCGAGGAGAAGCTCGGGCGTCCAGTGACGATCGTGTCGTCCTCGCCGTCGTTCTCGGGAAAGAAGATGGAAACCCTCGACGCAACCAAGGAGGTGCTCGCATGAGAGCACTTGACATCACCCTCAACGGCCGTCGCTTCGTGATCGGCTGCAACAGCGAGCAGAAGCGTTGGGCCGTCCATCGCGAGTCGCTATTCACGGCCCTGCTGTGTTGGCCGCTGCTGATCGGCACGACGCGCAACGCGCACGCCGTCCGGGGCAAGCCCTGGCGAATCAGACCCTTGGTGAGAAGCCGCCGCCAGCGGGCAGCTTGACAGCCGTTGTAAGCTAGGTGCGGCGTTCGCTAGAACGCGAACGGCCCCAAGGACCTCACAATCCCTAGGGCCGCTCAACCTCCGCCGTATTCGGAGGCACGTTCTGCCCGGGATTATACCCAATCCATATGACGTCAAGCCTCTTCAACAGGGGTGTGGATAGCAACGCACGTTGGCATAGCTCGCCAGCGTTGCGTCGGCTACACGTGGAGGTCTCGCGTGCGACGACGCGGGTGAGCGACTACGGCTAACGGTGGGGGTGGGACCGGGCGCGTCACGCTTTCGCGCGCCGCAAGAAAGTCCAAACCAACCTCGCGCATCCATCAAGAACCAAGCCATCACCGATGGAGCGCATGAACAAGAGGAGCACAGATGGACGTGTTCAAGAAACTCATAGGTAGGCGGATCGAAGGCATCAGGTGGGGCACGATCTGTAGCTACGACGAGGAGCAGTGCGAGGACGTTGTCGAGCTGACACTTGATAACGGCGAAGTTGTGCTGCTTGGTGCAACTGACAACAACGCCGAGCGGTACTACTCAACCTTCTTCGAGGCAATGACGCCGGAGGAGCAGATCGTAGAGGAAGGCAGCGATCCGCAGTTTTGGCCGCATTGGAATCCTCCACTCGAAGCAATCGAATAAGTAAAGGGCGCCCCTTGAAAGGAGAACGATGCTCTCTGAGAAGCAGCTTGCGTACATCGAGCAGATGCTTTCGCCCGAGTACTGCTTGCGCTGCAACAGCACGATCGGCAGCCACAACAAAGAACGCTACGAGGGCTTCTGCACCGTTTGCTGGGAGACGCGCCAGCAGATACCGCTGGAGCTACGCCTCATCCTCGTAATGATCCTAAAAGGAGAACAAAATGCTGACCACTGAACACGGGACCGTGGTCGTTCACGACCGCGATGGTTTCCTGATCGATCGCACGACCAATACCGTGGTCGTTCCACTAGAGCAAGACGAAGTACTGAGCCTGATTGGCGACTTGTCTGTGGCCGCATATCACGGCCAAGCATGGCTCGTGATCGAGTCAAAGAAGATTTACGCAAAGGACCGGTCATGAGGATCACGTTCAGAAACCCGTATGACAAGGAGATCACTTCGTCTGTTGCCGTGCCCTGGCTCGGTGCGTTGGTGTTTCCGATCCGCACCTTCAAGCTGGTGTGGAGATTGCGCAAGGTTGCGCAGCTACCGCCCGAGCGAATGGAGCGCGTGGCGCACCTGCTCGCGGACGAGTACGAGGCACGGGGCTTCAACGTCACGCGTGAGGGGACAATCAAACAGGAGGAGAACAGCAATGGGTGACGTCGAGTTCGTTGGTGTGACGATCCAGTTCGCGGGCAGCATCCCGACGCCGGATGGCATCTCGCTCAACGCGATGATGGACGAGGGCGAGGACCAATGCTCGTTCCAGGTCACGTCGTTTGCGGCAACCGAAACAGAAGCCCGCGATCAGCTCAACACGTTCATCGGTGCGCTGATCAAGGCAATCACACCGCAGTAAAGGAGAACAACAATGACCTATCCGATAGCAACCGTGATCTACGGCTGTCCATATCCACAGGGGCACCCGGAAGGTGAGAGGTTCGAGGCGCTGATGGACACGCACTTTGGCGAAGACGCGCTCTTCGCGCTGGGGGATGAAGAGCACTCTCTCTGGGAGAACGACTACAGCGCCTCGCCGGACATGGATCCGGCCGGGTTCTTCGGCGAGCAGCTGCATTGCGCCAATGGCTACTGGGACCTGCAGCCAAGCTGGTTCCAAGAGCCAGTCCCAGCGAGCGTGACGGCGCGGGTCGATGCCGCCTGGGCTGAGCTGCCAGAGCCAATCCGAGACGCCTTGGGGCACCCCCGGTTGGCGATTGCCTGGAGCGACTCCTGATGGCCTTCATCATCTACGAGAAGGGTCGCGGCGATCACCGCCGAGAGCTGGCGCGCAGCGAGTTCCTCGACATCGCAACCCATTGCGCAATGGGCATCTGCGAATGGCGCTGGCCGTCGTACAACCAACACCTTGACGGCTTCCGCCGCATCGGTGACTCGTTTATCGAGGTTGCTGACGAACAGGGTGTTGTGCACGCGTCGCTTGTGCTGCAACAAAGCCCGAAGCTGCAGTGGGTGGTCGAGCGATGAAGAAAGCCAAAGAACTTCCGCGCGTAACCGACCTGCCGTCGAAAGCACCGAAGGCGCGCAAGGACGAGATTCCACACTGGAAGGTGTGGCGCTGGGCGTTACGTCATCCCGGCGTTCCCTGGCGCAGAAAGGAGAACCCATGAGTACAGCGGAGA
>Ga0111538_10001328_pt1 | contig 34581 bp, 31 predicted proteins | sample SoiMethybrSBSTD1_FD_79669 | JGI IMG/M metagenome (GOLD analysis project Ga0111538, IMG submission 79669) | Bulk soil microbial communities from a Populus tree surrounding site in Tennessee, USA - Soil MetaG P. TD hybrid SBSTD1 (version 2)... | ecosystem: Environmental > Terrestrial > Soil >...
GGCGCGCCGCGGGCGAACGAGATCAGTTGCTGCGAGGTCATGGACGTAGGGTACTGACCGCGCGTTTTCAGGCGAGGACCGCGAGCGCCTCACGCAGCCGATGGGTGACGTCGACCTCCGGCGACAGCCGGCCGCTCACCGCTTCGACGAACTGCTCGTCGGGCAGGCGCACCTCGTCCTCACCGAGGCGGACGACCTGGGCGCCGCGGTCCGCGACCACGCCGACCCGCCCGTGCCGGGCCTCGGTGACGGCGGCGCGGGCGAAGCGCAACCGCCAGTCCAACCGTGCGTCGGCCTCGCCGTTCTCGACCGGGACGCCGGCGTCGTCAGCGTGGATCGCGCGCTCGCAGGCCAGGTAGAAGGCCTGCCGGCCGATCGGGTACGGGCCGACCGAGGTGTCCATGAGCGCCCGCGGGCCGCGTTCGCGCAGGGTGGCATCGTTCTTCTCGAGCGCGGCGCGCCACTCGCGCAGCAGGTCGAGGTTGGACAGGTAGGCCCGGCGGCCGATCCCCCAGCTGTTGAAGTCGTCCGGGTTGCCGGCCGCGGCGTGCGACAGCAGCGTGCGCACCTCGCCGGCCAGGCCGGCCGCGGTGTAGTCCTCGACGCCGGCCAGGTGGGCGAGCAGGTCACGACGGGTCCAGCCGGCGCAGCGGGTGGGCAGGCGCCATTCCGCGTCGGCCAGTCCCTGGTAGAACCGCTCGATCCGGTCGGCCTCGGCGGACATGAGCGCGAACGGGTCGAGGTCGGCCAGTTCCGGCTCGTCGACGGCAGCCACCATGATGCCCTCCCTGCCGGTCTCGGTCCCCCGCCCGCCGATTCTGACAGGCATACGGCGAACGCGACGTGTCCGACCAGTGTTTTTCGCCGAGATCCACAAGTGGAGCGTTGTAGCCACAAGCCCACGGTGGTATTTGTCGCGGACGGCCAAATCGGGCACCTAGTCTGGGCTGTGGACAACCCGATCCAGGACTGGGCGATGCGCTAGAACGAAGGGCGTGACCGTGACTGCTTCCGCGCCCCGTACCGAGTGGACTCTCGAGGACCTCGACGACCTTCCCGAAGACGGCAGCCGGTACGAGATCCTGGAGGGGAGCCTGCTGGTGAGCCCGGCACCGGCACTGCCGCATTTCCGTGCGGTGAGTTACCTGCACCGACTGTTGGTGCGGCTCGCACCCGACCGCTACCTGGTTGGCCAGAACATCGGAGTGCTCAGGCACGTCATCAGGCAGACCTACCTGATCCCCGACCTGGTCGTCGTTCGAGAGGAATCACTCGCCGGGAACGGAAAGGCCCCGTTGCCAGCCGACGTCCTGCTGGCAGTGGAGGTGCTCTCGCCGAGCAGTGCGTCTACCGATGCTGTCACGAAACGTCACCACTACGGGAGAATGGGTATCCCGCAATACTGGATCGTGGACCCTGACGCCAAGGAACTCACCGTGCTGCGCGGCGACGCGTACCGCGAGGAAATTGTCGTCCGGGCCGGGGAGCGGTGGGAGACCGACGAGCCGTTCGACGTCGAGCTGGACCCGGCCGACTTCTGCTGAAACGCGATCTTGCACGTCCGCCACGGCTCCAGCCGTGGTGGACGTCCAAGATCGGGCAAAATGGCCCCGCTACGCGGCGACGACGGCGCCCCGCTGGATCCAGCTGCGCAGGATGTCGCGCACCGAGATCACGCCCTGCACCTGGCTCTCATCGAGTACCACGAGGTGCCGGAACCCGCCGCGCACCATGGCCGCCGCGGCTTCCTCGATCGTCCAGGTGGGGCTCGCGTAGACGACCTCCCACGTGATGTGTTCGGCCGCTTCCTCGGTGTCGGGGTCGAGCCCGCGCCCGATGGCGTTCAGCACGTCGCGCTCGGTGATGATCCCGAGGCCCTCGCTGTCGGGGTCGAGCACCACGGCGGAACCGACCTTCCGCTCGGACATCAACGTGGCCGCCTGCCGCAACGTGTGACCCGGGCCGATCTGGAGCACTGCCTTGCTCATCGCCTCGCGAACCTGCATGGCGCACCCCATCTCTCGCGAACGCACGGTGCCGTCATAATTACGCCCAAAGCACCAAGTCTCAAGTCTTGTAATTCACGGTAGCGTCGGCAGGTGGCCGAGGAAGCCGAAAATAACCACCTCCGATGCGCAGCCGCCCTGATATTCGACGGTGCCGGACGCGTTTTCGTGCAGCGTCGCTCCCTGGACCGGCGGTTGTTCCCGGGCGCCTGGGACGTCGTCGGCGGACACCTCGAACCGGGCGAAACCACCCTCGAGGCCTTGCGTCGCGAGATCCATGAGGAGACGGGCTGGCAGCTGGCCACGATCGTCGGCGAGCTCGACCCGATCACCTACACCGGCGACGACGGGCTGACCCGCGTCGAGGAGGACTTCCTCGTCCGGGTCGACGGCGACCTGGACAACCCTCGCCTCGAACCGGGCAAGCACACCGAGTACCGGTGGATCGGTCCGGACGACGTCGCCGGGCTGTTCGACCCGGACCGTCCGACGACCGCCGACGACCTGATCCGGGCCCTGTTGACCACCGGCTTCGACCTGGCACGTCGGACCGGCCTGATTACATAGGGTTCATGCGTTTCCTGCACGAGACTCTGCCGCCGTACGACCTGACCTTCGATGACGTGTTCATGGTGCCGGGCCGGTCGGCGATCGACTCCCGGTACGCCGTCGACCTCGCGGCCCGGGACGGGTCCGGCACGACGATCCCGATCGTCGTCGCGAACATGACCGCCGTCGCCGGCCGGCGGATGGCCGAGACCGTCGCCCGCCGCGGCGGGATCACTGTGATCCCGCAGGACATCCCGATCGACGTCGTCGCCGAGGTGGTCTCGTGGGTGAAGAACCGGCACCTCGTCCACGACACGCCGATCACGCTGGCCCGCACCGACACGGTCTCCGACGCGCTCGCGCTGCTGCCCAAGCGCGCGCACGGCGCGGTGGTGGTGGTCGAGGCCGGCCGGCCGGTCGGCGTGGTCACCGAGCGCGACTGCGCCGACGTCGACCGCTTCACCCAGGTGCAGCAGGTGATGTCGACGGACATGTTCACGCTGCCCGCGGACAGCACGCCCGAGGACGCCTTCGACCGGCTGTCGGCCGCGCACCGCGGCCTCGCCCCGGTGGTCGACGCGAACGGCCGGCTCGTGGGAATGCTGACCCGCAAGGGCGCGCTGCGCGCGACGCTGTACAAGCCGGCCGTCGACGCCGAGAACAGGCTGCGGGTCGGCGCGGCGATCGGCATCACCGGTGACGTGGCCGGACGGGCCGACAAATTGCTGGCCGCGGGCGTCGACCTGCTGGTCGTCGACACCGCGCACGGTCACCAGGAGCGGATGATCAAGGCGTTGCACGCCGTGCGGGGACTCAAGCCGGCGGTTCCGGTGGCCGCCGGCAACGTCGTCACCGCGGAGGGCGTGCGCGACCTGGTCGAGGCGGGCGCGAACATCGTCAAGGTGGGCGTGGGCCCGGGCGCGATGTGCACGACCCGGATGATGACGGGCGTCGGCCGCCCCCAGTTCTCGGCCGTGCTCGAATGCGCCGAGCAGGCCCGCCGGCTGGGCGCGCACGCCTGGGCCGACGGCGGCGTGCGCAACCCGCGCGACGTCGCGCTGGCGCTCGCGGCCGGGGCGTCCAACGTCATGATCGGATCGTGGTTGGCGGGCACCCACGAGTCCCCCGGCGACCCGATCCGCGACAGCGAGGGCCGCATCTACAAGGAGAGCTTCGGCATGGCCTCGGCGCGGGCCGTACACCGCCGCACCGCGGAGGACACCGTCTACGAGCGGGCTCGCAAGGCCCTGTTCGAGGAGGGCATCTCCAGCGCCCGGATGTACCTGGACCCGCGGCGACCCGGGGTAGAGGACATCATCGACGCCATCGTCGCGGGCGTCCGCAGCGCCTGCACGTACGCGGGCGCCGTCGACCTCGCCGAGTTCGCCGAGCGCGCCGTCGTCGGGGTGCAGAGCCAGGCGGGCTACAACGAGGGGAAGCCACTGCCGGACGGCTGGTGACGGTGACACCGGTCGGGCCAGGAGTATTCTGCCCCGGTCGACGTGAGGTGAATGCGAGGAGGCGACCAGGTGTCTCTCAACGTGGTGATCCTGGCCGCCGGGATGGGTACCCGGCTCGGGCGGCCCCATCCGAAGCCGCTCACGCCGATCGCCGACGGCCGCTCGATCCTCCGCCAGCAACTGGACCACCTGCGGGCGACATTCGGGGCCGACGCCCACATCACGATCGTCGTCGGTTTCAAGATGGACCTCATCATGGAGGCCGCCGCCAGTGACGCCGCGTTCGTCTACAACGAGCTGTACGACCAGACGAACACCTGCAAGAGCCTGCTGAAGGCGTTGCGGCTGGCCCCACCCGGCGGCGTGCTGTGGCTCAACGGCGACGTGGTGTTCGTGCCCGGCCTGCTCGACGAGCTGCGCAAGCACGTCGACGCCGGGCGCACCTTCGTCGCGGTGAACACGGCCAGCGTCGCCGACGAGGAGGTCAAGTACACGCTTTCGGCCGACGGCTACATCGACGAGCTGTCCAAGACCGTCGTCGGCGGGCTCGGCGAGGCGGTGGGCATCAACTACGTGGCGGCCGACGACCGTCCGGTGCTGATCGAGCACCTCGACGCCTGCGCCGACCAGGACTACTTCGAGCGCGGCATCGAGACGGCCATCGCCCGCGACGGCATCCGCGTCAGCGCCGTCGACATCTCGTCGTACGGCTGCGTCGAGGTCGACTTCGAGCCGGACCTGGCCCGCGCCAACGAGCTGGACCTCAGCCGGTGACCTCGGTGTCCACTGTGGACCGGCCGACGGCCGCGGACTTCTTCGCGAAGAACCGCGGCGGCGGCCTGTTCACCATGACGGTCAGCCAGCGGCTCGGCGCGACGTTCGCGGTCGCGGCGCATCGCCGCAACCTCGCACCCACCACGCTGACGCTGACGAATCTCGTGCTCGGGCTGGCCGCCGCCGTGTTCGTCATCGCGACGCACGGGCGGCTGCCGGACGTCGTGGTCGGGCTGGTCGCACTGGTGCTCTGGCAGGTCGCGTACGCGCTCGACTGCTCCGACGGGCAACTGGCCCGGGTCACCGGCAAGGGCAGCACGGCCGGTGCCCGCGTCGACATCCTGTGCGACGTCGCGTTGCAGGTGGCGCTCGTCGCGGCCGTCTCCGCGGTGGCGGTGACGTACGAACCCACTCCCCCGGCCTGGCTGATCGCCGCGTTCGCCGGCACCTGGATGGTCAACCTGGTGACGTCGATCCTGCAGCAGGGCGAGTCGGCGGCGAGCCTGGTCACCGGCAGTTCACTGCCGGTTCGCCTGATCAAGCTGATCCGCGACTACGGTGCCGTCGTGACCGTGATCGGCTTGGTGCTCGCGTTCGTTCCACAGTGGACGGTCTGGGTCATGGTGGCGTTCACCGCCGTCAACGGGCTGTTCCTGCTGGCGAGCATCGCTGCGTCGGCGCGCGCCAGCCTGCGGGTCTGATCCGCGTGGCCCGCCTGCGGGGCGGCGTTCGCTTCTTCGGCGCCGGAATCGTCGACCAGGTGGTCATCGCCGCGGCCAACGCCGGCAACAGCCTGCTCGCCCTGCTGCTCGTCAGCCCCAACGGCCGGGCCGGTGTGCTGGCGCTGGCGCTGGTGGTCGGCTACGTCGTCGTCTCGTTGAACCGGGCGTTCGTCGGCGAGGTGTTGCTGGCGCTCGCGGCCCGGTTCCGGGAGGAGTCGGCCGCCCGGGCGCGTCTCGTCCGCGACGGGCTGACGGCGGCGTCGATCGTCGGGCTGCTGGCGGCCGCTCTGCTGACTGTCGTCTGGGGCGTGGGCGCGGTGACCGGCGGCAAACTCGCCCTGCCGGACCTGGTCTGGGTGGCCGTCGTGTTGCCGTTCGTCCTGCTGCACGACACGGCCCGCTACTCCTATCTGGCCGACCGCGCGCCGCAGAAGGCGCTCGTGATCGATCTGACGTTCGTCGCGGCGCAGGGCCTGGCGGTGTTGGTGGTGGTGCTGGTCGGCGTCACGCCGGCGCGCCTGGTGCTCTGCTGGGGCGTCGGGGCCGTCGCCGGGTTCGGGCTGTTCATGACGCGCACCCGGCAGGTGCCCTGGCGCGGCAACGCCCGGCGGTGGTTCGGCGAGACGCGGTTCCTGTCCGGCTGGTTCACAGCGACCGCGGTGATCGGCCAGCTTCACGTGCTGGCCGTGAACTTCCTGATCGGCGGCGCGCTGTCGCGCAGCGCCGTCTCCGCGTTCCGGTTCATCCAGACGACGGTGCTGCAACCGGTGCAGAACCTGAACCAGTCGCTGATGAGCCTTCTGGTGCCGCGGGTGTCGGAACGGGCCGGCGCGGCCGAGCGCGACCCGGCGGCGGCCGTGGCGCTGCGGCGCGAGGTGCTGCGCGGTGCGGCGATCCTGGGCTGCCTGGCGGTGCTGCTCGTGGCGGTCGGCGGCCCGATCTCCCAGCTGATCCTGCCGCACATCGAGCGCTACGCCGAGGCCGCGCCGCTGGCCTGGCCGATGCTGATCCAGGGCGGCATCTACATGGTGCAGGCGCCGTTCACGGCCGCCATGCGCGGCATGCACCGGGCGTCGATGCAGTTCCTCCAGTACGTGCTGTTCAGCGTGGCCAGCCTCACCGGGCTGGTGCTCGGAGCGAACGGGTGGGGGCTGATCGGGGCGGGCTGGGGGCTGGCGACGGGCTCGTTGATCGGCCTGGCGATCACCGTCGCGTTCTACTTCTACGCGCTGCGCTGGCTCGGCCACCGCGACGCCCGCGTGGCAGCGCTCGACGCCAACGGGTGACATCGGCGTCCATCGGTTCTAGGTTGTGTACGACATCGAATCGGGGAGATGGGGTGCCTGGTGCGTGACGGCCAAGACGAGGCGCTGCAAACGAAGTTGAATACGTCGGTGCCTCATTCGGCCAGGGTGTGGAACTACTGGCTCATGGGCAAGGACAACTTCGCGGCCGACCGGGCGTTGGGCGATCAGATCAAGGCGGTGTTCCCGGACATCGAGGGAATCGCGCTGGAGTCGCGCCGGTTCATCACGCGCGCGGTGACCTACCTCGTACGCGAGGCGGGCGTGACGCAGTTCCTCGACATCGGCACCGGCCTGCCGACCGCCGACAACACGCACGAGGTGGCCCAGCGGCTCGACCCCGCGGCGCGGGTGGTCTACGTCGACAACGACCCGCTCGTGCTCGTGCACGCCCGTGCGCTGCTGACCAGCACTCCCGACGGTGTCACCGAGTACATCGAGGCCGACGTCCGCGATCCCGACACCATCCTCGACGCCGCCCGCGGCGTCCTCGACTTCGGCCAGCCGGTCGCGCTGATGCTGATCGGCATCCTGGGCAACGTCGAGAACCACGGCGAGGCACGGGCGATCGTCCGGCACCTCGTCGGCACGCTCCCGGCCGGGAGCTACCTGGCGGTCAACGACGGCACCAACCTGGTCAACCCGGAGGCCCGAAACCGCGCGACCCGGATGTCGACCGAGGCCGGTACGCCGTACAGCTCCCGGCACCCGGATGAGATCGCCGCCTACTTCGAGGGGCTGGACCTGGTTCCGCCGGGCGTCGTGTCCACTCCCCGCTGGCGACCCGACGGCGGCGGCGACGAGCCGGCCGAGGTGGACGTCTTCTGCGGGCTGGCGCGAAAGCCGTAAAGTCCGCCGCCAACGCCCGGTTGCCGGTGGTGCTCCGGTGTTGTGGATCGTGGACTCCGGTAGCGCCTCTGGGCGCCACAGGAGTCCACGATCGACAAGGTGCCCGGTCAGAACGGGGTATCAGGGGTCCCTACGGAGCAGGGCCGTCTCGGCCAGCACGAGCATGATCCAGAGGGTGCCGCCGGTGCCGCCGAGCAGCCAGTCGGTCACCGCGATCGCCGGGATCATCGCCAGCACGAGGATCGGCAACCATGGCGGCGCCCGCGTCGCTCCCCCGCCGCCCGGCAGCCGATCGACGAATGCCCGAAGCCCCGCCCACCGCTCCGGCAGGATGCCGGTCGCCGCGCGTCGCACCAGCAGGTACAGCCCGAGCAGGAACGCCAGCACGCCCAGCACTCCCCCGCGCCGCAGCGACCCGACCAGGGCGTTGTCGGTCGGCAGCGAGTTGCCGCCGCGCTCCACCACCGCCCGGGTGGTCTTCGTGTCGCCGAAGAGCTTGTCGCCGACGCGGGCGTCCCGCCACTCCCGGCCGACCTGGGCCCACGTCTGGGTGCGGCCGCTGGTGATGTCGTCGCCGCCGTACCGGGACTTGTACAGGAATCCCTGCCCCCCGGACACGGCGAGGACGAGGACCAACACGGCGAACGGCAGCGCTACGGCCGTCCACTTCCACCGGACCGCCGGATAGCGCAGGACGCCGAAGAGGGCCGCGAACGCGTGCAACGCGGCCGCCCCGAGCAGCACCAGGAACGCCGTCCGCGACTCCGTCAGATAGATGAGCAGACCACAGAGCGCGACCGACCCGACCCGCTGCCACACCGCGAACGCCGGGTCGGCACCGACCCGCACCGCGACGATCACCGCGATCAACCCCAGCGAATTGGGGTGGTAGAGCAGCCCGTCGCCGCCCCAGAACCGCTCGGCCATGTTCTTGCCCCACGGGCCGTCCGGGACGGGGTTGACGGTGTCGAACACGTTGCCGGATCCGGCGACGAGCAGCACCGCGATCGCCACGAGGAACGCCGCGGTGGCCCCGATGGTCAGGTCCCCACGAACCCGCCCGGTGACCACCACGGCGGCCAGCACCGCGAGCCCGAACACCCCGGCGTACGCGACCCGCTCGATCGCCACCGACGCGCTCGCCGCGACCAGCGCCCCGACGATCCCGAGCAGCCAGTACGCCACCCCGAGCCAGAAGCCGCCGATCCGCGGGAGCCACGGCAGGTGGCGAAACCAGGGCCAGGTCCAGACCAGGAAGACCACGCCGCCGGCGCCGAGCACGATCCAGATCGGCAGCGGACGGTCCATGAAGCTCCAGCTCAGGACGCCGGCCGTCACGAAGACGCCGCCGAACAGGGCGCCGCGCCAGGTCAAACCGGGCAGCGTCGCCGCGAGGAGCAGGGCGAGCGCGGCGATCAGCCCGGCGACCGCCGCCTCGAGGGCCTCGCCGACGCCGTCGCCGGGCCGGAGGAACTCCAGCACGCCGCAGCCGACTGCCAGCACCGCGCAGCCGGCGATCACCAGCGGGCGGGGGAGGGACCGGGGATCAGCCTCTTCCCGCACCGGCCCGGTTCGGCCGCGAAGACTCATGAAGCTCCCTGTAGATGCCGACGAGACGCCGGGTCAGCGTATCCGGCGTGAATTCGCGCTCGTACCGGTCGCGCGCCCGCGCCGAGAGCGCCGCGGCCACCGTCGGGTCGGCCAGGTCGGCCGCCGCCCGCGCCAGGCCGCCGGCCAAGCCGCCGGCGGTAGGCTCCACGATCCAGCCCGCCTCGCCGACCAGCCACGGGATGCCGCCCAGCGACGTGCCCAGCACCGGCCGGCCGGCGGCCAGCGCCTCGATGCCGATGGTCGGCAGCACGTCCGGCCAGGTCGAGGCGACGATCAGCGCCGATGCGGCGGCCACGGCCGCGAGCATTTCCGGCCGGGGGAGCGAACCGAGGTACTCGACGTCGGACCGGCCGGCAGCGAACGCCGCCACCTCGTCGCGCATGGGCCCGTCGCCGGCGATGCGGAGCCGGCCGAACTCGGGCCGCCAGGCGTCGAACAGCTGCGGGATGCCCTTCTCGGGCACCAGCCGGCCCGCGAGCAGGAAGCCGCCCGCCGGGTCGAGCGGGGCGGGCGGACCCGGGTCCACCAGCGCGTTCGGCTTCACCGTGATCCGCTCGTCCGGCACGCCGAAATCATGCAAATGGGAAGCGATGCCCTCGGTGAGCGCGATGTACCTGTCGACGCCGAGCCACGTCCCGCGGTGGATCGCGAGCGTCGCCGCCATGATCGCGCTCTGCGGCCGCGACCCTCGGTAACAGGCGTGCCGCACCGCCGGCCAGCCGACCCGCTTGCCCCGGCAGTCCGTGCACAGCCCGCCGTCGCGGAAGTACGTGCCGGGGGCGCAGACCTGCCGGTAGTTGTGCACCGTCTGGACCACCGGCACGCCGCGCCGCTGCGCCACCCGCACCACCCACGGCGAGATCAACGGGTACGGGTTGTGCAGGTGGACGACGTCGGGTCCGTCGCGGTCGAGCACCGCGGCCAGGTCGCGCGCCGTCCACCGGTTGTAGATGGGCGACGCGGGGAGCAGCGCCTTCTGCACGGCGGGGAGCTTTCCGATGTCGTCGGATTCGCGGATGAACGGCACGACGTCGACGCCGGCGGCGCGCAGCTGCTCGATCTCCGCGTCGACGATCACGTTCTCGCCGGAGGGTGCGCCGCTGGCGTATCGGTTGTGCGCGACGATGATCTTCATGGCGCCTTCCGGGGTGGGACGGCAAAATGGGGACCATGCCCGAGCTGCCCGAGGTCGAAGCGCTCGCCGAGTTCCTGCGCGAGCGCGCCGCCGGTCACGCCATCGACCGTGTCGACGTGTCGGCGATCAGCGCGCTGAAGACGTACGACCCGCCGGTGTCGGCGCTGCACGGCCGGAAGATCACCGGCGCGGCACGGCACGGCAAGTTCCTCGACATCCTCGTCGACGGCGATCTGCACCTGGTGATCCATCTGGCTCGGGCCGGCTGGCTGCACTACCGGGACTCGTTGGGGACGACCCCGCTCAAGCCCGGCAAGGGGCCGATCGCGCTGCGGGTGCGGCTCGACGACGGGTCCGGGTTCGACCTTACCGAGGCCGGCACGCAGAAGAAGCTGGCGGCCTACCTGGTGACCGACCCGGCCCTGGTGCCCGGGGTCGCCAAGCTCGGCCCGGACGCGCTGGCGGCCACCCCGGAGGTGTTCGCGGCCCGGATCAGGTCGCGGCGCGGCCAGCTCAAGGGCGTGCTGACCGACCAGTCGGTGCTGTCCGGCGTCGGCAACGCGTATTCCGACGAGATCCTGCACGCCGCCAAGCTCTCGCCGTTCGCCATCAGTGACAAGCTGGCCGACGAGGCGATGGCCCGCCTCTACGACGCGACGCAGACGGTGCTCAGCGGCGCGGTGAGCCGGTCGGTCGGGCAGCAGGCGGCCAAGCTCAAGGGGGAGAAGCGCTCGAACCTCGCCGTGCACGCCCGCACCGGGCTGCCGTGCCCGGTCTGCGGCGACACCGTGCGCGAGGTGTCGTTCCACGACTCCAGCCTCCAGTACTGCCCGACCTGCCAGACCGGCGGCAAGCCGCTGGCCGACCGGCGTCTCTCCCGCTTGGTCCGCTAACCCACCGCGCACACCTCATGATCACGTTGATCTTGCAGTTGTGGTGCCTCACAAACCGGGGCGGGTAGGGACGGAACTCGGCACCACAACTGCAAGATCAACGCGGGGGTCGAGGCGGGTGGGCTAGCCTGGCGCGCGTGCGGGCCTTCCTTGTCGCGTTTGTCGGGTTCTTCCTGCTCGGCGGCGCCTGGGCCGTGTCGCTGCCGGTGAACGGAACGTACGACGAGAGCCAGCACATCGTGCGCGCCTACGCCGCCGTCGACATGCAGTGGCCGCCGCACGGGCCCGACCGGCAGAGCTTCGACGTGCCGGCGACGCTGCTGCCGGCGAACCCGGAGTGCATGCACGAGGACAAGGACGCCTACCGCCCGGCGTCGTGCCTGCGCCCGCGCACCGAGCGCGGCACCGTCACGACGGAGACGTACGTGGCCCGCTACAACCCGCTGTACTACCTGGCTGTCGGGTTGCCGATCCGGCTCTGGCCGGACACCACGGGGATCGTGCTCGCCCGGCTGCTCTCGGCGTTGCTCTGCGCAGCCATGCTCGCCGCCGCCGTCGGCATTGCGATCACGCAAGGTAATCGGCTGCTCGCGGCCGCGGTCGCGCTGGTGGCGACGCCGATGGTGGTCAACCTGGCCGGCTCGGTGAACCCCAACGGGCTGGAGATCTGCGCGGGGGTGCTGCTGTTCGCGTCGGGGTTGGGGCTGATCCGCGATGAAACCGGCCCCCGCCGCGCGCTGCTGGCGTGCGCGGCGGTGGCCGCCTTCGTGCTCGTGGTGGTGCGGCACATCGGGCCGCTGCTGCTGGTGATCGACCTCGCCGCGCTCGCCGTGCTGGCCGGCCCGGCCGCGCTGAGGGCCGCGGCGCGGCGCCGCGACGTGTGGGCCTGGCTCGGCGGGGGAGCGCTCGCCGGCCTCGTGGTGTACGGCGGGTGGCTGCTGCTGGCGCGCTCGCCGGTGGGGCCCGGGCCGGGGAAGCCGACCGACCTCGGCGTCGCCGGCATCCTGCGCGGGCTGCTGACGGACCGGATCAGGTTCTACGTGCAACAGATCGTCGGCCAGTTCGGCTACGGCGAGACAACGATGTCGCCGCTGGCGATCGCGCTCTGGTACGCGCTCGTCGCGGCGGTCGTGCTGCCCGTGGCGTGGCGCGCCGGGTGGCGGGTGCGCGGCGTGCTGGCCGGGCTGGTGGTGCTCGGGTTCGGGATGCTCGTCGCGCTCGAGTTCTACTTCGTGCCGACCGACGGATGGTTCTCGCACGGGCGCTACGCGCTGCCCGTCCTGGTCGGGGTGGTCCTGATCGCGGCCGTCAGCGACCCACGGACGCTGCGGTGGTGGTGGGCGCCCGCGCTCGTGCTCGCCACCGCGCCGGTGCACCTTTACGCATTGACGCGGGTGCTGTCGCGGTACCGGGAGGGCATCGACGCGAGCCTCTCGCCGTTCGGCGGCTCCTGGGATCCGCCGGTGCCGACGCCGATAGCGCTCCTCGCGGTGTTGGTGGGAGTGGCGGCCGCGGCTGGCGCCGCGATGATGACCGTCCGTGACCACGACGGAACGGACAACCGGGCCTCGACACGGACAGTGTCGGCGAACTAGGGTCGGCCAGTCGTCACCGATGAGCTTGCGAGGCGTGGCACACTCGAACATTGTCCGTGCAAGAGGGCGCCATGAACGCATTGCTACCGCGACGGCGAGACACGTATCGAGATCAGGGGTTGCGATGCGGACATACGGGGAGGGCGCAGGTTTGTGACTACCAGCCTCTCCCGTCCGTCAGCGTCACACCGACGAAGTGCCGCCATGCAGCCCATGCTTGACAGTTTTGAGATCATCCCCGACCGGCCGCTGCAGACGAACGGCGTGCCGAGGTCGGCGTGGGCGCGCAAGCGCCGGGCGTCCACCTGGCACCGGGCCTATGTGGTGGCGCTGATCGCGCTGGACTACGTCGGCGCACTGCTGGCCGACGTGACCGCGAGCAGCCTGTTCCCGACCAAGGCGGGATCCGACCTGCTCAACCCGCAGTTCTTCCGGCTGATCGTGTTCGTGCTGCTGCCGCTGGCGTGGACGGTGGTGCTCTGGAGTCACGGCGCGTACGACAGGCGCTATCTCGGCGTGGGCACCGAGGAGTTCAAGCGGGTGGTCCGGGCCTCCTGGACGATCGTCGCCGTCGTCGCGTTCATCGCGTTCGCCAACCAGCGCAACTTCTCCCGGATGGCGGTCGGGGTCGCCCTTCTCGGTGGCCTGGTCTACATCCTGCTGCTGCGCTTCCTCGCCCGCTCCGTGCTGCACCTGCTGCGGCAGCGGGGTGGCATCGCGACCCACCGGATGGTGCTCGTCGGCACGCTGCCCGAGGCGCTCGAGGTGCACAACGCCATCACGCGCAACCCGTCGGCGGGGTTGCAGCCCGTAGCTATTGCCCTCACTGAGGGTTACATGACCACGAACGGTAAGCCGACGCCGGTGCCGGTCTACGCCGGCCGCGACGTCGCCTCGCTGGTGGCCGAGCACAACGCCGACACGATCGCGATCTGCGGCGGCGCGGCCGGCACCGAACCCGGCGAGCTGCGCCGGCTGGCCTGGCAGCTCGAGGGCACCGGCGTCGACCTGGTGGTGGCGCCGCAGCTCACCGACATCGCCGGGCCGCGCGTGCACATCCGGCCGGTCGAGGGCCTGCCGCTGCTCTACGTCGAGGAACCGAAGATCTCCGGCGTCGGCTGGCTGATCAAGAACGCACTGGACCGGCTGCTCGCGCTGCTCGGGTTGATCGTGCTGAGCCCGGTGTTCCTGGCCGTGGCGATCGCGATCCGCTTCTCGGACAAGGGTCCGATCTTCTTCCGGCAGGCGCGCACCGGGCGCGAGGGCCAGACGTTTCGGGTGTGGAAGTTCCGGACGATGTACGTCGACGCCGAGGACCGCCTCGCGGAGATGGACGACCTCAACGAGAGCGACGGAATGCTCTTCAAGATCCGGGACGACCCGCGGGTGTTCCCGGTCGGCAGGTTCCTCCGGGCGTCCTCGATCGACGAGCTGCCGCAGCTGATCAACGTGCTGATGGGGGAGATGTCGCTGGTCGGGCCGCGCCCGCTGCCCGCCGACGACGGTGACTTCCTCGGCGACGTGCGCCGGCGGCTGCTGGTGCGGCCGGGCATCACCGGCCTGTGGCAGGTGAGCGGCCGGTCCGACCTGTCCTGGGACGACGCGGTGCGGCTGGACCTGTACTACGTCGACAACTGGAGCCTGGTGCTCGACGTTCACATCCTGTGGCGCACCATCGGCGTCGTGCTGCGGTCGAAGGGCGCCTACTGATTTTCCGCGATCTCGGACGCCTCCTACCGCTCCGGCAGTAGTAGACGTCCAAGATCTGCGGAAGACTCCCCGGCGTGGGAGTGTCCGCCACCGTCGCCGTCCTGGCGCTGCTCGCCGGCCTCGTGCTCGCCGTGTACGCGGTGGTGCGGCTGCGCAGCCGGCGCGGCATCGCCACCGCCGCCCAGCGCGCCACCTACGAGGTGCTGCACATCGCGGGGCTCGCCGCCGAGCCGCTGCGGGCCGGGCTGAGCGACGCCGCCGCCGCGAAGGCCGTCCGCCACCTGCGCACGCTGACCGGGGCCGCCGGTTGCGCGGTCAGCGACGACCGGCGGCTGCTCGCCCACGACGGCGCGGGGGAGCACCACAAGGAGCAACTCACCGCGGCGGCCGCCAAGGTGGTCGCGTCCGGCCGCTCCGCGGTGCTCGGCGAGCGCGACCTGGTCTGCGACCGGATCGACTGCGAGGTGCGCGGCGCGGTCGTGGTGCCGCTCGCGCCGCAGTCCGACGAGGCGCAGCCGTCGCCGTCCGGCGCGCTGATCGCGCTGTCGGCCGGGCCGGTGGTGCCCGGACTGGTGCAGGCCACGATGGAGACGGCCGGTTGGGTGTCGGCGCAGCTGGCGCTCGCCGAGCTGGACACCTCGCGGGCCCGGCTGGCCCGGGCCGAACTGCGGGCGCTGCGGGCGCAGATCAGCCCGCACTTCATCTACAACGCGTTGACGGCGATCGCGAGCTTCGTGCGCACCGACCCGGAACTGGCGCGCGAGCTGATCCTGGAGTTCGCCGAGTTCACCCGGTACTCGTTCCGCGCGCACGGCGAGTTCACCACGCTCGCCGAGGAGCTCCGCTCGATCGACAGGTACCTGACCATCGAGCGGGCCCGCTTCGGCGAACGGCTGCAGGTGCGGCTGCAGATCGCACCCGAGGTCCTCCCCGTTGGGCTGCCGTTCCTGTGCCTCCAACCGCTCGTCGAGAACGCGGTGCGGCACGGCCTGTCGCGCAAGCCCGGCGTCGGCACGGTGAGCATCGAGGCCCGCGACGCCGGCGCGGAATGCCACATAACCGTCGAAGACGACGGGGTGGGCATGGACCCGGTGGTGCTTCACGGGCGGGACAGCGAGGACGGAACGGACGCCGGGCAACATGTCGGACTGTCCAACGTGGACGATCGGCTCCGGTCGGTGTTCGGGGAGCCGTTCGGCCTGGTGGTGGAGACGGCACCCGGCGCCGGAACCAAGGTGAGCATGCGGATCCCCAAGTTCCATCCGGCGGTGCGGGCACGTGCTGCGTAACGTCCGTTGTCTGTGCAACAGTGCAGCGTGACCGCGATGACCGGCTTCCTGCGCGTGCTGGCCGTCGACGACGAGCCGCCCGCTCTCGACGAGCTCGCGTACCTGCTGCGCGCCGACCCCCGCGTCGCGCGCGTGTATACGGCCGGTGACGCCACCGAGGCGCTGCGCGTTCTCCGCGACGCCGACATCGACGCCGTGTTCCTCGACATCCGCATGCCCGGCCTCGACGGGATGGAGCTGGCTCGCGTGCTCGGCCGCTTCGCGCGGCCGCCGGCGGTGGTGTTCGTGACCGCGTACGACGACCGGGCCGCCGAGGCGTTCGACCTGGGCGTCGCCGACTACGTGCGAAAGCCCGTGCAGCCCGACCGGCTGGCCGAGTCACTGCGCCGGGTGCTGGCGACCCGGCTGGTGCCGCAGCACCCGGCGGTGGCGGCGAGCCGCGAACGCGAGGAGGACCCGACGATCCCCGTCGAGCTGGCCGGCACCACCCGGCTGCTGCCCCGTTCGGCGGTGCGCTGGGTGGAGGCACAGGGCGACTATGCGCGGCTGCACACGTCCGACGGCTCGCACCTGGTGCGGGTGGCGCTGGCGACGCTCGCCGAGCGCTGGGCCGACGCCGGGTTCGTGCGGATCCACCGGTCGTACCTCGTCCAGCTGGGACTGATCACCGAGCTGCGCCTGACGAACGGCGGGTACGTGGTGAGCATCGACGGTCGTGAGCTGCCGGTTTCCCGCCGGCATACGCGGGAGCTGAAGGATCGCCTGGTGCGAGCGGCCAAGCAGAACTGGCGTTGACATCCGGAGGCACGCTGACATCCGTGCGCTGGTTCTACAGAATCTTCACATCGTGCGCGGGCCAAGCGCACGACCCGTCCCTAAGGTGCTGACCATGGACGATAGGCGTCGCGTGCTGGTGGTCGAGGACGAGCGCACCATCGCCGAGCCCATTGCGGCCCGGCTGCGGGCGGAGGGCTTCGCCGTCGACGTGGTGCACGACGGGCCGTCGGCCGTTCAGGCGGCCCGCACCGGGCGTCCGGACCTCGTGATCCTGGACATCATGCTGCCCGGCTTCGACGGCCTCGAGGTCTGCCGCCGGGTGCAGGCCGAGAACCCCGTTCCGGTGATCATGCTGACCGCCCGGGACGACGAGACCGACCTGCTGGTGGGACTGGCCGTCGGCGCCGACGACTACCTGACCAAGCCGTTCTCGCTGCGCGAGCTCACCGCGCGGGTGCACGCGGTGCTGCGCCGCATGGAGAAGGCGTCGCGGGCCGGTTCGGACGCGCCGCCGCCGATCCTGGTGGGCGACCTGGAGATCAACCGGGCCGAGCGCCGGGTGCGCCGGGCCGGCGTCGAGGCCCACTTGACCCCGACCGAGTTCGACCTCCTGGTGCACCTGGCGAGGCGGCCGCGGGCGGTGCTGCCGCGGGAGCGGCTGCTCGCCGACATCTGGGGCTGGGCCGACGCATCGGGGACGCGCACGGTGGACAGCCACATCAAGGCGCTGCGCCGAAAGCTGGGCGCCGACCTGATCCGCACCGTGCACGGCGTTGGCTACGCCCTGGAACCGCACGCCCTGGAGACCTCCGCATGAGGATCGCCAGGCTCGTGGACCTGCTTCCGCGGCCGCTGGACCCGGTGCGCTCCATCAAGCTCAAGCTCGGCATGCTGCTCGTCGCCGCCGGGTTCGCCGGACTGTCGGTGTTCTGGATCGGTATCGGGTGGATCCCGTACGCGACCTCGTTCACCGCGATCGTGGTCGCGCTGGCGACGTCGCAGGTGCTCGCGCACGGCATGACCTCGCCGCTGCGCGAGATGACGGCCGCCGCCCGGGCGATGGCCAAGGGCGACTACAGCCGGCGGGTGCGGGCCACCTCGCGCGACGAGGTCGGCCAGCTCGCGGCCGCGTTCAACTCGATGGCCGAGGACCTCGCGCTGGCCGACAAGCAGCGGCGCGAGCTGATCGCGAACGTGTCGCACGAACTGCGGACGCCGATCACCGCGCTGCAGGCCGTGCTGGAGAACATCATCGACGGCGTCGCCGACCCGGCGACGTTGAAGACCGCGCTGGGCCAGACCGAGCGGCTGGGCCGGCTGGTCACCGAACTGCTCGACCTGTCGCGCATCGAGGCCGGCGTGCTGCCGTTGGCGCGCACGCGATGCAACCTGATCGACCTGGTCGACGAGGTGGTCGCCGAGGCGCGGGTGTGGGCGGTGGCCGCCGGCCGCGACGTCCGCTTCGAGACGTCGCTGCCGCCGGAGGCCGTCGCGTTCGCCGACCGGGAACGGCTGCACCAGGTGCTGGTGAACCTGCTGGACAACGCGGTGCGGCACAGCCCGTCGAACAGCCCGGTGCAGATCATGGCCGCGGTCGCGCCGGACGGCGGCTGCGCCATCGAGGTGCGCGACCGGGGCCCGGGCATCCCGCCGGCCGACCGCAAGCGCGTGTTCGAACGCTTCACCCGCGGCGGCCGCGCGGCCGGTGGCGGCACCGGGCTCGGATTGGCGATCGCGCACTGGGTGGTCGAGCTGCACGGCGGAACGATCGCGGTGCTCGACTCGGCCGTCGGGTGCCGGATCCGGGTGACGCTGCCAGCGGTCTGACAGGCCCTTCGTCACGTTTGGGGAGACTCGTGCCGACTAAAGTTGATCTTGTAAAACGGGACGATTCGGCGTGGCGGTCGCCGACGCCCGAGGCGAAACCGGCTCCGCCACGCAAGAAGCAGACGCCGCCGCGCCAGAAGCCACAGAGCGGGCCTCCGCCACTGGTCCCGCCGGTGCTGCCCGCCTATCCGACGTTCACCAACCGGTACTGGCCCGGCCCGGTCGGCCACGCCAGCGGCGCCGCCGTCGCGTCGGCCGTCGCGGTCGCGCTGCTCGCCGCGTTGCAGCTCACGATCAGCCGACCGGGGCTCGGCTGGCTGCTCGTCGGGCTTGTCGCCACCGCCGGCACCTGGTTCGTCGCGCGGGCCGAGGGGACCCGCCTGCCGCCGATCCGGCGGGTCTGGGCCGTCGCGGCGCTGGCGCTGCTCGCCGTCGGCACGTTCCGGGCGGCCGGGTGGTTGTTCGCGCTGTGTGTCCCGGCGGCGCTGGCCTGCGCCGGCCTGGCGCTCGCCGGCGGCCGTACCGCGCGCGGCCTGGCGGCCGGCGCGCTGGCGGTGCCGCAGGGCGCGGCGCGGTCGCTCGCCTGGTTCGGGCGCGGCGTCCGCACACTGCGACAATCCGACGACTCCGGCCGCTGGCTACGGCTGGTCATGGCGACCGGCGTCGGGGTGGCTCTGCTCGTCGTGTTCGGCGCGCTGTTCGCCAGCGCCGACAAGACGTTCGCCGACCTGCTCGGCCACGCCATGCCCGACGTCGACGGGACCGGCGTCTTCGGCGCGGCGTGGCGGTTCGTGGTCTTCGGCTGGGGCGCGATCGGGCTGGCCTACCTCGTCACCCGGCCGCCGACGCTGGACCGCATCGCGCAGGGCGCCCGACGGCCGGTGCACCGGCTCGAGCTGCTGCTCCCGATCGTGCTGCTCGACCTGCTGTTCGCGGCGTTCGTCGCGGTGCAGCTGCGGGCCTGGTTCGGCGGCGACGAGTACGTGCGCCGCACCGCCGGCCTCACCTACGCCGAGCACGCCCGCAGCGGCTTCTGGCAGCTCACCGTCGTCACGATCCTCACGCTCGCGGTCATCGCGGTCGCGGCGCGCAAAGCGCCGCGGGAGACCGGCGGCGACCGGGCGGCGATGCGCCTCGCGCTCGGTGCGCTGGCGGTGCTCGCGCTGGTGGTGGTTGCCTCGGCGCTGGCCCGGATGGCGGCCTACGAGGACGCGTACGGGCTGACCCGGCTGCGGCTGCTCGTTTTCGCGTGCGAGCTGTGGTTCGGGTCGATCTTCGTGATGGTGCTGGTCGCCGGCGCGGGGCTGCGGCCGTTCGGCCGGCAGAAGGGCGGCTGGCTGCCCCGCACGGTGTTCGGCGCGGGCGTGGCGATGCTGCTCGGCCTCGCGCTGCTCAACCCGGACCGGCTGATCGCCGACCGCAACATCGACAGGTACGAGAGCGGCGGCCGCCTCGACGTCTGGTACGTGGCCGGACTGTCGGCCGACGCCGCGCCGGCGCTCGACCGCCTGCCGCCGCGGCTGCGCGAGTGCGCGCTGCAGCGGATCGCCCGCGACCTGTCCGACCGGAAGGACGCCTGGTACGAGTTCAACGCCGGACGGTCGACGGCCCGGGGCATCGCGACGGTGCGCTGGCCCGGCGACTGTTCGACGGCGCGGCAGTAGCCCCCTTCCCCGCGATCTTGGACGTCTGCTGACGTCGGAGCGTCAGCAGACGTCCAAGATCGCGGAAGGTGCCGTTGCCGGGCGGGCGGGCGTCGGCGAGGATGCCGGCATGGCCACCACGGAGCCGGGCCGCCGCACAACGGAGCCGGGCCGCCGCACCCGCCCACCGGAACGGGTGCGGGTGGTGCTCGGCGACGTGGCCCGGCAGCAGGCCGCCCGCCGCGGCGGGCAGATGCGGGCCGAACTGGAAGAGCAGAGCGGCGTCGGTGAGGCGCTGGTCCGCGGTCTGATGCGCGCCCAGCTGGGGCTTGCCTTGCGGCTGGCCCTGGTGGTCGCGGTCGGCCTGGGCGGGTTGCCGCTGCTGTTCGCGGTGGCGCCGACGGTCGCCGGGCTGCGGCCGTTCGGGATCGCGCTGCCATGGGTGCTGCTCGGCGTCGCGGCGTACCCGTTCCTGTTCGCCGTCGGCGCGACGTACGTGTGGCTGTCCGAGCGCACCGAGCGCGAGTTCGCGGAACTGGTCGACCGGAAGAGAACGTGAACCACTACGCGCTACCGGCGGTCGTGCTGGTCACGCTCGCCACGGTGGCGATCGGGGCGTACGGGCTGCGGCTTGCGCGCACGACGTCGGATTTCCTGGTGGCCTCGCGGGCGGTGAGCCCGCGCTGGAACGCCGCCGCGATCTCGGGCGAGTACCTCTCGGCCGCGAGCTTCCTCGGCGTGGCCGGCCTCGTGCTCCTGAACGGCGTCGACATGCTCTGGTACCCGGTCGGCTTCGCGGCGGGATACCTGGCGCTGCTGCTGTTCGTGGCCGCGCCGCTGCGCCGCTCGGGCGCGTTCACGCTGCCGGACTTCTGCGAGGTGCGGCTCGGCTCGCTGCGGCTGCGCAAGCTCGCCACCGCGTTCGTGCTGTTCATCGGGTGGCTGTACCTGGTGCCGCAGCTGCAGGGGGCCGGCCTCACGCTGCAGACGATCGCCGGCGCGCCGTACTGGCTAGGCGTCGTGATCGTGGCCGGGGTGGTCACCGCGCACGTCGCGCTCGGCGGCATGCGGGCGATCACGTTCGTCCAGGCCTTCCAGTACTGGCTGAAGCTCACCGCGCTCGCACTGCCGGCGATGTTCCTGTTCGCGGAGTGGCGCGGCGACGGCCAGCCGCTCGTCGCCGGCCCGGCCGACCTCGACTGGCTGCTGCCGGACGGCGGTGCGCTCTTCGGCACCTACTCGCTGATCCTGGCGACGTTCCTCGGGACGATGGGGCTGCCGCACGTGCTCGTGCGCTTCTACACGAACTCCGACGGCCGGGCCGCCCGCCGCACGACGCTCGTGGTGCTCGGCCTCGTCGGCCTGTTCTATCTGTTCCCGGCGATGTACGGGGCGCTCGGCCGGGTCTACGCGCCGGAGCTCGTCGTGAGCGGGCGCACGGACTCGGTGGTGCTCATGCTGCCCGCCGCGGCCCTGGGCGGCCTCGCCGGCAAGCTGCTCGGTGCGCTGGTCGCGGCGGGTGCGTTCGCGGCGTTCCTGTCCACGTCGAGTGGACTGCTGACGAGCGTCGCCGGCGTGCTGTCCACCGACGTGCTGGGCCGCGGCCGCGGCTCGGTGCGCGACTTCCGGGTGGCCGCGCTGGTCGCCGGCTTCGTGCCGCTGGTGCTGGCGTTGCGGATCTCCGGGCTCAACGTGTCGACGGTGGTGGGGCTCGCGTTCGCCGTCGCCGCGTCGAGCTTCTGTCCGCTGCTGGTGCTCGGCATCTGGTGGCGTGGGCTGACCGCGCCGGGTGCGGCGGCGGGCATCGTCGCCGGCGGCGGCGCCGCGGTGGCGTCGGTGTTCTGGACGGTCGCCGGCGCGCCCGCGCCGGACTGGGCCGAAACGCTGGTGGCGCAGCCCGCGGCGTGGACCGTGCCGCTGGCGTTCACCGTGATGATCGGGGTGTCGGTGCTGACCCGGCACCGCGTGCCGGCCGGGGTGGGGAGCATCATGCTGCGCCTGCACGCCCCGGATTCGCTGCGGTTGTGAGTCAGCAGAAGTCGGCCGGGTCCAGTGTCAGCGGGAACGGGTGGTCGGTGCGCCACTCCTTGCCGGCCGGCACGATCTCGGGCGCGTACTCACCGTTTTCCAGCGCGAGCACGGTGAGCGTGTGCTCGAACGGGTCGACGATCCAGTACCTGGGGATGCCGACGCTCGCGTAATAGTGCCGTTTGAGGACGAGGTCGCGGCCCCGGTTGTGCTCGGAGAGGATCTCGACGGCCAGCTTCACGTCGGCCGGCAACAGGTACGTCGGATGTGCGCGGAACGCCGTCACAGGTATGACGTAGAGGTCCGGGATGAAGTAGGTGAAGTTGCTCCCGATGCGGATCCCGAGATCGCCGCTGACGGCGATCCCGGCCGGCGCCTGACGTTGCAGCACCTCACGCAGGTAGAACTGCGACTCGCCGTGGCGAGGGCTGGGTGCGGGACTCATGAGCAGGCACCCGTCCGCAAGCTCGTAGCGCATCCCGTCGTCGGGGAGCTCGAAGAGGTCATCGATGGTCCACCAGTCGTATGGGCGGTGGCCGACGGTGTCGGTCATGGTCATGACCCCGATCCTTGTCGATCCGCACGGGCGAGAAGCGGTTATCCACAGGGCATATCGGTTATCCACAGCGCGGACTTCCGACATTGACATTGTGGCCTACGGTTCGCTGGTGACCCCTCCCGATCCTGCGCTCGTGTTGCAGGGCCTCGTCAAGCGCTTCGACGGGGTGTACGCCGTCGCGGGGCTCGACCTCGAGGTGCCCACCGGATCGTTCTACGGCCTGCTCGGGCCGAACGGCGCCGGCAAGACCACCACCCTCAACATGGCCGTCGGTCTGCTCCGGCCGGACCACGGCCGGGCGATCGTCCTGGGCCGGGACGTCTGGCGCGACCCGATCGAGGTCAAGCGCTCCCTGGGCACGCTGCCGGACGGGGTGCGCCTCTTCGACCGGCTCACCGGTGCCGAACTGCTCGAGTACACGGGTCTGCTGCGCGGGATGGACCGGGCCACGATCGCCGACCGCAGCCGCGACCTGCTCGACGTGCTCGACCTCACCGGTGCGACGAGCACGCTCGTCGTCGACTACTCGGCCGGCATGAAGAAGAAGATCGGCCTGGCCTGCGCCCTGCTCCACGCCCCGCGCCTGCTCGTGCTGGACGAGCCGTTCGAGGCCGTCGATCCGGTCTCGGCCGCGCTGATCCGCGACATTCTGCAGCGCTACGTCGGCGGCGGCGGCACGGTGATCTTCTCCAGCCATGTGATGGCCGTCGTGGAGCGGCTGTGCACGCACGTCGCGGTGCTGGCGCAGGGTCAGCTCAAGATCGTCGGAACGCTCGACGAGGTGCGGGGCGGCCGCGACCTGGAGGACGTCTTCGTCGAACTGGTGGGCGGCCGCACAGCCACGGGGTCGGAACTGGCGTGGCTGTAGGCGAGCGAAGCGAGCGGACGCCGTGACGCGGGTCTTCGTCCGGCTCAAGCTGCGCCTGCTGCGCAACTCGTTCCGCGGCGCCGGCTGGCGCAAGGTGCTCGCCGTGCTGGGGATCCTCGGCGGGCTGTGGTTCGCGCTGTTCGGCGGCATGTTGTTCAGCCTCAGCGGGGTCCGCGGACAGGGATACAGCGTCGCCGTGCTCGGCGGCGCCGGCGTCGCGCTGAGCTGGATCACCCTGCCGGTGCTCGCCTTCGGCGTCGACGAGACGCTCGACCCGTCGCGGTTCGCGCTGCTCCCGATGCGCCGCTCGACGCTGCTGAAGGGTCTGCTGGTCGCCGCGCTGCTCGGCATCCCGGCGGTGTCGACGCTCGTCGCGACTCAGGGCCTGGTCCTCGGCGCGGCCATTCGCGGTGGCGCGGCCGCCGCCGCGGTCGCCTTCCTCGGGACGGTGCTGGGCCTGCTCCTGTGCGTCGCCGCGAGCCGGGCGACCACGTCGGCGCTGGCCACCGCGTTGCGGTCGCGCCGCTCGCGGGACGCGGCGATGCTCCTCCTCGCGCTGCTCGCCGCCGGCCTCGGGCCGTTGCAACTCGCCGGCATCTCGGTGGTGCAGGCGCTCGGTGCCGACCGTCTGCTGGCCGCCGCCCGCGTCGTCGCGTGGACGCCGCTCGGCGCGCCGTACGCGATCGGCCTGGACGCTGCGGCCGGACGCTGGGTGCAGGTCGCCCTGCGGGTGCTGCTCACCGCGGCCACGATCGCCGTCCTGCTGCGCTGGTGGGGGGCGACGCTGCCGGCGGCGATGCTCGGTACCGCGTCGGCCGGGCGGGCGCGGCCGGCGTCCGCCGCCGGCGGGCTGGTGCCGCCGCCGCTGCGTGGCCTGCCGTCCGGGCAGTTCACCGGGATCCTGGCCCGCGAACTGAAGTACTGGTGGCGCGATCCGCGCCGGCGATCGGGCCTGGTCTCGCTGCTGATCGTGGCGATCGTGCTGCCGCTCGTCTACGGGTTCGGGGTGGGCGGCCGGATGACCGGGATCCTGCTCGTCTCCGGCGCGATGGTCGGCACGATGCTGGCCAACCTGTTCGGCTTCGACGGCTCGGCGTACACGGCGAACGTGCTCGTCGGCGTGCCCGGGCGGGTGGAGGTGTCCGCCCGGGTGGGCGCGATCAGCGTCGTGGTGCTGCCGCCGGTGGCGGCCACGGCCGTCGTCACCGGGTCCCTCAACGGCGACGGGCGGACGCTTGCCTCGCTCGGCGTGGCGCTCTGCGCTTACGGGGTGTCGGCCGGACTGTCCGTGATCATCTCGGTGGTGGTGCCCTACGCGCTGCCGGATAGCAGCAACCCGTTCGCGATGAACGCCGGCACCGGCGGGTTGCGGGGCTTCGCGAGCTTCGGGCCGCTGCTGGCCGCTGCCGCGCTGGCCGCGCCGCTGGTGGTCCTGCCGCTGCCGTCGCCGGTGACGCTCGTGGTCGGGCTGGTGGTCGGCGGTGCGATTGTGACCGCCGGCATTCTGATCGCCGGCGGCCGGGTCGACGAGCGCGCCCCCGAGCTCCTCCAGGCCGTGACAGCCCGCCGCTGATCCCCCTTTCCCGCGACCTTGGACGTTTGCTGTCCCAGGGCAGCGCCGGAGGTCCAAGATTTGCGGAGGATGGGGCAGGCTCAACTGCGTGAGTGTGCACCACACCGATCCGTTCGCCACGCCCGAGGACGCCCGCTCGCCGGTGCGCCGGCTCCGCGGCCGCCTGCCGGCCGCCGTCACCCTGTGGACCGCGCCCGGCGCCGGCCTTACCGTCTCGTCGACGCTGATCGCCGACGGTGATCCGGCGCGCGTGCTGGGACTCATCGACGAGGAGAGCGACCTCTGGGCGGCGGTCGAGGCCGCGGGCGTCTTCGCCGTGGTGGTGCTCGGCGGCGGCGACAGGCAACTCGCCGACCGCTTCGCCGGCCAGCTACCGGCGCCGGGCGGCCCGTTCGCGACGGGCGACTGGCGGCAGACGCCGTACGGTCCGGTCCCGGCGCAACCGCACACGTGGGCCGGCTGCCGCCTCGTCGGCTCCCGCCCGGTCGGCTGGGCGCTGCTCGTCGAGGGCGAACTGGTCGAGGTCGAACTCACCGCCGTGGAGCCGCTGCTGCACTACCGGGGACGCTACCGCGCTGTTGACTGACGTCGATTCTGGCGTCACTATGACGTCATGACGACACCGTTACGGCACCGGGACTTCGTCCTGCTGTGGACGGCCGGTCTGATCTCGATGACCGGGAACTGGATGCTGCTCGTCGCCGTCCCGGTCACGGTGCTGACGGTGACCGGATCGAGCACGGCGACCGGCGCGGCGGTCGCCGCCGGGCTCGTCCCGCGGATCCTGGTGGCGCCGCTCGCCGGCGTGTACGTCGACAGGTGGGACCGGCGTCGCGCGCTGGTCTGGGCGAACGTGCTCCAGGTCGGGTTGGTGCTGCCGCTCGCCCTGGTCGACGACGCCGGCGACATGTGGATCGTCATCGGGTCCACCTTCGCGATGGGCTGCGTCGCCCAGGTGGTGTCGACGGCCGAGAATGCGCTGCTCCCGACGCTCGTGCCGGGCGGCGAGACCGGTCGTGCCAACGCCCTGAACGCGCTGAACAACAACCTCTCGAGGCTCGCCGGTCCGGCGATCGGGGGCCTGCTGGCGGCGTCGGCGGGGATCGGCGCGGTGGCGGTGACCGACGCCGCGACCTTCCTCGTCGCGGCGGTGATGATCTCGCTGATCGGCGCCCGCCGCCCCGCGGACCGCGCGCGCGACGGCGCCGCGGCCACCGAACGAGGCGCCCGGCGGGTGTGGATGGACCTACGGACCGGCCTCGCGGTGATCCGCGCGACCCGCCGGCTGCGCGTGATCTTCGTGTTCCTCGCGATCATCTCGCTCGGCGAGGGCCTGATGAGCGTGATGATCGTGGTGTTCGCGCAGCGCACGTTGCACGGCGGCGCCCGCGAACTGGGCTGGATCACGGCCGCGCAGGCGATCGGCGGCATCGTGGGTGGATTGCTGGGCGGCGTGCTCGGCGACCGGGTGCCGGCGCGCTGGCTGGTCGGCCTCGGGACCGTCCTGTTGGGCGTCGGCGACCTCATGATCTTCAACTACCCGCGCTGGTACCCGGAACTGTGGCCGGCGCTCGTGCTGATGGCCGCCGTGGGTGTGCCGGCTGCGCTGATCATGGCCGGCGTGCTGACGGTGCTGCAGACGTCGACCGTCGACGCCTTGCGCGGCCGGGTCTTCGGCGCCGCGCTGACGGTGATGTCGCTGGTCGGGCTCGCCGGCACCGCCCTCGCGTCCGCGCTGGGCGACCGGCTCGGCCCGGTCACGCTGCTCAATGTCCAGGGGCTCGGATTGGTGGCCGGCGGCGCGTTCGTGATCGTCGCGTTGCGCCCTGCGGTAAGCGGTGTGACGCCCGCCACTGAGCGCACCTTGATGGTCGTTGGGCGCACCGGCTGACCGGGGCGGACCTTTGATCTTCACCTCTGTAACACGGCGTTCATACGGTGCGCTGAGCGGTCGGCGTCGGAACACCAACGCGGCCCGGCGCCGGCCCGCGGCGCGAGCACCCCAAACTGTCCGCCCTCTACGCAGGTGGTGCCTATGAGCATCGATACGCCGGAAACCTCCGGCGGCCCCCACGTAATCAGCGAGGCGTCATATGCCGAGGTCGCCCGGAGCGAGGAGTTCGGCCGGCTGCGCAAGACGTTCCGCGGCTTCGTGTTCCCGGTGACGATCGCGTTCTTCCTGTGGTACGCGCTGTACGTCTTCCTCTCGGCGTACGCCCGCGACTTCATGGGCACGAAGATCGTCGGCAACATCAACGTCGGGCTCGTCTTCGGCCTGCTGCAGTTCGTCTCCACGTTCGTGATCGCCTGGTGGTACGCCCACTGGGCCGGCCGCAAGCTCGACCCGCTGGCCGACGACATCCGGCACAAGATGGAAGGCGACTCGGAGGTGACCTCGTGAGCGCACGGGAGATCACCATTGTCCTGTTCGTCATCCTCGTGATCGTGACGCTCGGCATCACGGTCTGGGCCGGTCGGCAGACCAAGAGCGCCGTCGACTTCTACGCCGGTGGCCGGTCGTTCTCCGGCTTCCAGAACGGCATGGCGATCAGCGGCGACTACATGTCGGCCGCCTCGTTCCTCGGCATCGCCGGCATCATCGCCCTGTCCGGTTACGACGGGTTCCTGTACTCCATCGGGTTCCTCGTCGCCTGGCTGGTCGCCCTGCTGCTGATCGCCGAGCTGATGCGCAACTCCGGCAAGTACACGATGGCCGACGTGCTGGCGTTCCGGATGCGTCAGCGCCCGGTCCGGACGGCCGCCGCCGTCTCGACGATCACCGTGTCGATCTTCTACCTGCTGGCGCAGATGGTCGGCGCCGGCGCGCTGGTGGCCCTGCTGCTGGGCATCAAGCCCGGCCAGACGTTCCTCGGCATGGACGCCGACACGGCGAAGGTCGCCACGATCATCCTGGTCGGCGCCCTCATGATCATCTACGTGACCGTGGGTGGCATGAAGGGGACGACGTACGTCCAGATCATCAAGGCGATCCTGCTCATGAGCGGCGCCGCGCTCATGACGATCCTGGTGCTCGCCGCGTACAAGTTCAACCTGTCCGACCTGCTCGGCGACGCGGCCAAGCAGTCCGGCAAGGGTGACGCGTTCCTGAAGCCCGGCCTGCGGTACGGGGTCGAGTCCGCCGACGCGATGAAGACGTTCTACAGCAAGATGGACCTGCTCTCGCTCGGCATCGCGCTGGTGCTGGGCACCGCCGGCCTGCCGCACATCCTGATCCGCTTCTACACCGTTCCGAGCGCCCGGGCGGCGCGCAAGAGCGTGCTCTGGGCGATCGGCATCATCGGGACCTTCTACCTGATGACGCTCGCCCTCGGCTTCGGCGCGGCGGCGCTGGTCGGCGGCAAGGCGATCACCGCTCAGGACAAGGCCGGCAACATCGCCGCACCACTGCTCGCCGAGAACCTGGGCGAGCGGTATCTCGGCGGTGAGAACGGCGGCGCGGTGCTGCTCGCGGTGATCGCGGCGGTCGCGTTCGCCACGATCCTTGCCGTGGTGGCCGGGCTCACGCTCGCGTCCTCCTCGTCGCTGGCGCACGACTTCTACGCCAACGTCGTCAAGCGCGGCCAGGTGTCGGAGCGGCAGGAAGTGGTGGTGGCGCGGATCTCGGCCCTGGGCATCGGCGCGGTGTCGATCGTCCTGGCGATCTTCGCGCAGAGCCTGAACGTGGCGTTCCTGGTGGCGCTGGCGTTCGCCGTCGCCGCGTCCGCCAACCTGCCGGCGATCCTGTACTCGCTGTTCTGGAAGAGGTTCACCACGAGCGGTGCGGTCGCCGCGATCTACGGCGGCCTGATCTCGGCGGTCGTGCTGGTGTTCTTCTCGCCGGTGGTCTCCGGTTCGCCGACCGCGATGTTCCCGGACAGCGACTGGCACTGGTTCCCGCTGTCGAACCCGGGCATCATCTCGATCCCGATCGGGTTCCTGTGCGGCTACGTCGGCACGCTGCTGTCGAAGGACCCGGCGGCTGAGGAGAAGTACGCGGAGCTCGAGGTCCGCTCCCTCACCGGCGCCGGCGCGCAGTAGTTCGTAGACCTTGGCCCCGAATGCGCGTGATAGCGCGCATTCGGGGCCAAGGTCTGTCTGCAAGATCGACGGTGGCCGGTAGGGTTATCGACCATGACGATCGCGCCGCGCTTCGGAGCCGGCCACCGCGTGCTGGTCACCGGTGGGGCCGGGTTTGTCGGTTCGCACCTCACCGACGAGCTCCTCGCCCGCGGCGCCGAGGTCGTGGTGGTCGACAACTTCCTCACCGGGAGCAAGGACAACGTCGCGCACCTCGCCGACGAGCCGCGGTTCGCGCTGGTCGAAGCCGACGTGTCGGAGCCGCTGCCGGTGCACCGCTCGCTCGCCGACCGGTTCGACGCCATCCTGCACTTCGCGTCGCCGGCCAGCCCCACCGACTTCGCCCGGCTGCCGCTGGAGATCATGCGCGCCGGGTCGGTGGCGACGATGCTGCTGCTCGACCGCGCCGTTGCCGACGGCGCGCGGTTCCTGATGGCGTCGACGTCGGAGGCGTACGGCGACCCGCTGGTGCACCCCCAGCCGGAGAGCTACCGCGGCAACGTCAGCTCTACCGGGGTGCGCAGCGTCTACGACGAGGCGAAGCGGTTCAGCGAGGCCGCCACGATGGCGTATCACCGCCACCGCGGCGCCGATACGGCCATCGTCCGGATCTTCAACACGTACGGCGAGCGGATGCGGCCCGACGACGGCCGGGCCATCCCGAACTTCGTCAACCAGGCGCTGCGCGGCGACCCGATCACCGTGCACGGCACCGGTGCGCAGACCCGCTCGATCACCTACGTGGGTGACCTCGTGCGCGGCGTCCTGCTGCTGCTCGACTCGCACGAGACCGGGCCGATCAACTGCGGAACCGAGTACGAGATGACGGTGCGGGAGATCGCCGAGATCATCGCGCGCCTGGTCGGCGGCGGGTCCGAGGTGGTCTTCACCGACGACAGGGGCGCCGACGACCCGGAGAAGCGCCGTCCCGACCTGACGCTGGCGCGCACGCTTCTCGGCTACGAGCCGCAGGTCCCACCCGAGGAGGGCCTGCGCCGCACGATCGAGTACTTCCGCAACCGCTGAGGCGGACGTTTGCTGCGATCTTGGACTCCCGTAGCGCCTATGGGCGCCGCCGGAGTCCACGATCCACAACACCGGAGCCCGAGTCCAAGATCGGTGAGAACCCCCGGGTTCTCCCAGGTTCGTGCCGCCCCGCTCGCTGAACGTGCGACCCGGTGCGCGGCCTACGTACGCTTGATCGCATGTCCGGGAACAATCCTGTCCGTCACACGGGGCGCGCATCGGTCGCCGTCCCCTCGCAACGCGAGCCCGCGTCGGCGCCCGCGGGTCCGCCCGGCGGGCCCGGTGGTCCGTCGCGATCCGGCGGCGGGACCTACCCCGGCCGGCCCCGGCGGCGGCCGCGGTGGGGGCGGATCTTCCTGGTGCTCGGCATCGGCGCGCTCGTGCTGGCGCTCGTCGCGGCGGGCGGCGGGTACCTCTGGTACCGCTCGGTGAGCAACGACATCGACCGCACCGATCCGTTCGCCGGCATCACCGGCGACCGGCCGGCCAAGGCGGTCGAGGGCGCGATGAACATCCTCATGCTGGGCAGCGACTCTCGCGACCCGGACAACAAGGCCAAGGCGGGGGAGTGGCGCACCGACACGATGCTCATCGCCCACATCCCGGCCAATCACGAGAAGGCGTACCTGATCTCGATCCCGCGTGACCTGTACGTCTACATCCCGAAGAGCCCGACCAACCCCGACCTCGGCAACCGCAAGGCGAAGATCAACGCGGCCTTCGCATGGGGCGGCCTGCCGCTGACCGTGCAGACTGTCGAGGGCTTCACCGGGCTGCGGATGGACCACGTCGTGCTGATCGACTTCGGCGGCTTCAAGCAGGTCGTCGACGCACTGGGCGGCATCGACATGTACATCGAGCAGGACGTGAAGTCGATCCACCCGCCGCACCGTCAGTTCACCAAGGGCAACGCCCACCTCGACGGCGCCGAGGCGCTGGACTACGTGCGGCAGCGTTACCAGTTCGCCGACGGTGACTTCGCCCGCATGCGGCACCAGCAGCAGTTCATGAAGGCGGTGCTGGACAAGGCGGCCAGCAGCGGCACGCTGACCAACCCGGCCAAGCTGAACTCGTTCCTGCGGGCCACCGCGCAGGCGGTCACCGTCGACAACGACCTGTCGGTGTTCGACATGGCGCTGACCTTCCGCGGCATCCGCAGCAGCGACCTCGTGTTTTCCACGGCGCCGCACCTGGGGAGCAAGAAGGTCAACGGCGAAGATGTGATCATGCCCGACACCGAGAAGGGCGCCGCCCTCTACGGTGCGATCAAGAACGACAAGGCCGAGGAGTGGTTCGCGAACAACGCGCCCAATCCATCCGGTTCACCGTCAAAGTAGTGGAAAACGCAACCAAACCGAGTACCGGCTGGTTGCGTATGAAAAGTGGGGCTGCCGTGGTCTGGCATTCCCAAGGTAACCTCGCGTTCAGGTCCGCGACGCGTGAATGTGTCGCGGACTTGATCCGTACAGTCACCGGCCCGTGAAGTAGGCGATAGCTCGACAGGAGTGACGATGTCCGACCCCCGCGCCGCCCGGCGCTCGACGTTCACGTCGGGCCCCGTCGCCGTGGCCGGCGGGCGGTACGGGTCCTTCTCGGACGCCGAGCTCGACGCGGCATTCGACAGGTTCGAACAGACCGGCGCGCGCCGCCCCGGCGCGGGCGCGGGCGCCACCCGCGCCGGCGCCGTCGGCCGCGCGAGCACCACCGGCGGGATCGGCCGCGCGAGCACCACCGGCGGGATCGGCCGTACGAGCGCGAGCGCTGGCGGAGGCCGCGGCCCCGGCGGCCCCGGCCGCAGCGGTACGACCCGCCCGCCGGGCCGCAACCGCCGCGACCCGCTGTGGGCCCGCCTGCTCGTCGTCTTCGGTGCGCTGCTGATGCTGTTCAGCGGTGCCGCGATTGTCGGCGGCAAGGTGCTGCTCTACGAGGCCACCAGCGGCGTCGACAAGGCGCCCCTGCTCGGTGACGCCGGCGCGGCGCAGGGCGGCAAGGCGCTCAAGGGCCCGCTGAACATCCTGATGGTCGGCATCGACGAGCGCCCCACCGGCGACGATCTGGTCCGGGCCGACTCGATCATGATCCTGCACATCCCGGAGAACCGGCAGGGCGCGTATCTGTTCTCGATCCCGCGGGACACCTACGTGGAGATCCCGGCCTACTCGAAGACCAACTTCAAGGGCAGCCGCGGCGAGAAGATCAACGGCGCGTTCGCGTACGGCTGGGCCAACGGCGGCGGCCGCGAGGGCGGCTTCGAACTGCTCGCGCTCACCGTGCAGCGGGTCACCGGGCTGCGCTTCAACGCCGGTGCGATCGTCGACTTCTCCGGCTTCAAGCAGGTGGTCGACGCGCTGGGCGGCGTCGACATGTGCGTCGACACCACGGTGCCGGTGCGCTCCGAGCACGTCGGCTTCGACCGCAACGGCAAGTACCTGCACCCGCGCGACGGCGGCCGGCCCATGGTCTACAACCCGGGCGAGTGCCGGCGGTTCCAGGGCTGGGAAGCGTTGGACTACGTGCGCCAGCGCAAGAGCCTCGTCGACGGCGACTACGGCCGCCAGCGCCACCAGCAGCAGTTCATCAAGGCGCTGGCCAAGCGCGCCAAGGAGCAGGGCGTCGGCTCGAACCCCAAGAAGATGCTCGACATCATGAAGGCCGCGGGCCAGACGCTCACCGTCGACCTGCGTGGCGCGAGCGTGGAGAACTGGCTGTTCACCGTGCGGGGCCTCGCCGACGACGACGTCATGCTGCTCAAGGCGAACGGCGGCGAGTTCCACACGGTCAGTTGCGGCGGCGAGTCGTGCGAGAGCCTCACCGACGAGACGCTCGACATGTTCCGCGCGATGGCCGACGACACCGTGTCCGACTTCCTGCTCGGCCACCCGCAGTTCATCAACAAGTAAGGCAACCCGGCCGCACCCGACCGTGATCGAGTTGTGTGCAACCGGGAACCCGCGCGGGCACGTCTTTCAAAGCAGAGAAATCTACACTCGATCAGGCCCCGGTTTCCTGACCGCGCCAGTCGGGTAGAGAAAGGCGTTCTTGGTGGGAGGCGCCACGTCCAGGCCAGCGCGATCGTCGATTGGGGCCCGCATCGCGAGCCCCGAATTTCGGCGGGCACTGGCAGGGCAGTTGCGGTCCGCGGCGCGGTCGCTCTCGCGGCCGGCGCGGCCTTCGATCCGACGACCGAAGCGCCGCCCCGGGTTCGCCGTAGCGGCACCGGCCCGCCCCCCGACCGCGCCGAAGCGGAAGAAGGCGAGGTCCCTACGCCACGATCCGCTGTGGGCGCGCACGTTCATCGTCGTGGGGATCGTGCTCGTGGTCGCCTCTGGTGGCCTCATCGGTGCCGAGAAGGTGCTCGCCAAGCGCTACAACGACAGCGTCAAGCGCGACACCCTGCTCGCCGACGACGCCCGCGCCGCCGATCCGGCCCGGGCCCCGTCGCAGATCACCGGCCCGCTGAACTTCCTGCTGCTCGGCTCCGACGCCCGCCCCGTGGACAACGTCGACGGCAACCGCTCCGACACGATCATCGTGGCGCACATTCCGGAGACGCTGGACCGGGTGTACCTGGTGTCGATCCCGCGCGACCTGCGGGTGGAGATCCCGCCGTACGAGCCGACCGGGTTCACCGGCAGCCACGAGAAGATCAATTCGGCGTTCCAGTACGGGGGCGGCGGCAGCGGCGGCGTCCAGCTGGTGTCGATGACGCTGGCGAACCTGCTCAACATCCGCTTCGACGGCGCCGCCCTCGTCGACTTCACCGGCTTCCAGGACGTGGTGAAGGCGCTCGGCGGCGTCGACATGTGCGTCGACCACCGGGTGGTGAGCGAGCACGTCGGGTTCGACGAGAAGGGCAACTACCTGCACCCGCACGACGGCGGCACGCCTGTCGTGTACGAGGTGGGCTGCCGCCAGTTCAACGGGTGGCAGGCGCTCGACTACGTCCGCCAGCGCTACAGCCTGCCGGACGGCGACTACGGCCGTCAGCGCCACCAGCAGCAGTTCCTGCAGGCGGTGCTGCGCAAGGCGAAACAGAACGGCCTCGCCACCAACCCGATCAAGCTGGACCGGCTCATCCGCGCCGTGGCCGGCACGCTCACCGTCGACACCGGCGGGATGTCGCTCGAGTCGCTCATGTTCGGCCTGCGCGACATCGGAACCGACGACATCATCGGTGTCACCGTGCCGTCCGAACCCCAGTGGATCGGCAACACCTCGTACATCATCCCGTTCGAGGCCGAGGCCACCGTGCTGTACGAGTCGCTGGCGAGCGACACGCTCGGTGGCTGGGTGGAGGCCAACCCAC
>Ga0111538_10001331_pt1 | contig 34558 bp, 31 predicted proteins | sample SoiMethybrSBSTD1_FD_79669 | JGI IMG/M metagenome (GOLD analysis project Ga0111538, IMG submission 79669) | Bulk soil microbial communities from a Populus tree surrounding site in Tennessee, USA - Soil MetaG P. TD hybrid SBSTD1 (version 2)... | ecosystem: Environmental > Terrestrial > Soil >...
ACGGGTTGCCGATGCAGCCGCGCGCCACCGCCACCGCGTGCACGCCGGTCAGTTCGAGCATGGCGAAGATGTCATCCACGCACCAGACATCGCCCGAGCCGAAGATGATCTTGTCGGGATGCCGCGCGACAAGGTCGGCGAGGAATTCCCAGCGGCCCGGCCCCTGGTACTTCTGCTGCACCGTGCGGCAATGCACCGTCGCCCATGCGTAGCCGAGGTCGTACGCGGCGTTGAAGATGCGCTCGAAACTCGCGGCCATCTCCGGAGTGTCGTCGTACGCGCGGCGTAGTTTGACCGTCACTGGAATCGTGGGGGGAACACGCTCGCGCACGGCTCGCAGGATCGCGATCGACTGATCCGGATCGGTCAGGCAGTGCCCGCCGCGGTTGCTCTTGCGCATCTTCTTCACCGGACAGGCGAGATTGACATCGATCACGTCGTAGTTCATCCGCACCAGCACCGAGGCGCCATCGGCCATCTCGTGCGGCGTGCAGCCCATGATCTGCCCGGCGATCGGATGATCGTGCCGGCTGGCGACGCGGTTCTCATCCAAGTCGCCGAGGTCCGGAAAGTGCTCGGCATCGTCTGATCGATTCGCCTCGCGCTCGAGCAGGTCGGGATCCTCCTTGCGCCGCCCTTTGCCGCCGGCAAGGAGCGTGCGATCCAGCAGCGCCTCGGTGATGCAGTACGGGCAGCCGTGCCGCCGCGCGACGATGCGCATCGCGCCGTCGGAGTAGCCGGCGAGGCCCGCCTGGAACATCGGGGCATCGAAACCCGGCACGATCTTCGCGATTCGCTCATCCATGCGATACGTGCGCGCGATTTCCGCGATCGACCGTGTCGTGACCTTCGGCGGCACATCAGATGGCGTAAGCCCGACGGACATGGCAAGGATGATAGGGAGAGGGCAACGCGCAATGATTGTGCTACCTTGTTGTCGTGACTGCCACGAACACGCCGGTCTGTCTCGGCCTCATCGCATCGGCGCTGGCGCTGTGCTCCTGCTCGCCGACGGCGTACGTGCCCGATCTGGCCACGCGGCCCTATCCCCTCGAACATCACACGACAAAGACTGCGGACGTCCAGTGCTTCCGCCGCGGCACGGACCTGGAGATCGTCAACTCGACCGCGCAGTCATACGCCGACTTCGACCTGTGGATCAATCAGCGCTACACGCACCGCTTGAGCAGCCTGCCCGCAGGCGCGACGCTGCGAATCTCGCTCTGGGAGTTCTTTGATCAGCATGGTCAGCGCTTTTACGCCGGCGGCCTGTTTCGCTCGTATCCGTCCGAGCCTGTGCGGCTCGTCGAGATCCAGACGGGGCCGGACCAGCCGCTGATCGGCCTGGTTGCGATCCGCAGCGAACCGGTTGTGACGATCGAGAAACAATAATCCGAAGGCGGATGCGACTAGCGCTCAGCCGCGTGACGTTCGCGCACGTAGTCGCGGAACGCGAACGCGAACTGATGTTTCGCATCGGCAGGATGCCGCTCCTCGCGCACCAGCCGCCATGCCGCATCGCCCTCGAACTCGGGAAAGAACGCATCGCCATCGGCGATGGTGGCATCCACAAGGGTCGTGTCGATGCGATCAGCCCGGGGCAGCGACAGTCGATAGATCTCCGCGCCGCCGGCAATGAAAATCTCGCCGGCGTCGGGATGGGTGGTTCGAGCCGCGCCCAGCGCTGCGTCAAGCGAATCGGTCACGATCGCGCCGGGCGCGCGAAGCAAGCGGTCGCGCGTGATGACGATGTTGGTCCGTCCCGGCAGCGGCACGCCTTTGAGGGTGTCCCAGGTCTTGCGCCCGATGACCACCGCGTGCCCCGTTGTGCGCTGCTTGAATCGCTTGAGATCGATCGGCAAGCGCCACGGCAATTCGCCGCGGCGACCGATCACACGATTGCGCGACATGGCGACGATCAGGGTGATTGACGATTGACGATTCACGATTGAGGATTGGCGAGCGCGTCGTCAATCGACAATCGACAAGCGTCAATGCCCTCACACCGCCACCGGCGCCGCGATGTGCGGGTGCGGGGTGTACCCTGCCAGTTCGAAGTCCTCGTAGGCGAACTCGAGGATCGACTTCACCTTCGGATTGATCCGCATCGTCGGCAGCGCGCGCGGTTGCCGCGACAACTGTTCCTGCGCCTGGTCGATATGATTGAGATACAGGTGCGCATCGCCGAAGGTGTGGATGAACTCGCCCGGCTCCAGGCCCGTCACCTGCGCCACCATCATCGTCAGCAGCGCGTAACTGGCGATGTTGAACGGCACGCCGAGGAAGATGTCAGCTGAACGCTGATATAACTGGCATGAAAGTCGCCCATCCGCCACGTAGAACTGAAACAGGCAATGGCACGGCGCCAGCGCCATGCTCGGAATGTCCGCGACATTCCATGCACTGACGATCAATCGCCGCGAATCGGGATTGACGCGAATCTGCTCGATCACATCACTGATCTGATCGATCCCCCCGCTGCCACCCTCATCCGGCGTCGGCCACGAGCGCCACTGATAGCCATACACCGGCCCGAGGTCGCCGTTGTCGTCGGCCCATTCATCCCAGATCGAAACCCCGTGCTCATGCAGCCACTTCACGTTCGTCTCGCCACGCAGGAACCACAGCAGTTCGTGGATGATCGAGCGCACATGCACCTTCTTGGTCGTGATCAGCGGGAAGCCTTCGCTGAGATCGAAGCGCATCTGCCGGCCGAAGACGCTCAGCGTGCCGGTGCCAGTACGGTCGTCCTTTCTCACGCCGTGCTCGAGCGCATCGCGCATCAATTCAAGGTACTGCCGCATGTGTCGAGGCATGATAGCGGCGGTGAAGCCCGCCCACTCCGTGGTGGGACCATTGACAATTGCGCGATGACGGCGCTCCGGTCCGACCGACAAAGTCTCGGGGGTTCCTACCCTACTGCGTTCGATGAGCGTCTCGCAGACAACCATCCCCAGCGTCGCTTCGCCCGCGCCGATGGGTGTGCGCGCCGCGCCCCCTTCACCGGCGGCGAAGTTCTCGTTGCGCTGGCTCTTCAGCGATGCCAGCGAGATGCCGGTCGCCATCGCGGCGGGCATCACGCTCGCGCTCGGCTATCTGTTGTGGCGCGTCGTCGACCAGTCCACCGCGCCTGCGGTGCATAGTTTCGGCCACGCATTGGTCTGGATCAGCCTCGGACTTGGCGCGATTCATGGCACGCGGGCGGCGTGGGAGTCGATTCGCGAACTGCGGCCTGACATCGATGTGCTCATGATCGTCGGTGCCGTGCTGGCGGCGACCATCGGCCACCCGGAGGAAGGCTCGCTGCTGCTGTTCATGTTTACGCTCGCCGGCGCGCTGGAGAATCGCGCCCTGGCGCGAACCAAGGACGCCGTCAGCCGCCTGAACAAGCTCATGCCGCGCAACGCCCTGGTTCGCAGCCCATCGGGCGACTGGGTCAATGCCGACGCCGAGCAACTCGCTGCCGGCGATGTCGTGCTCATTCGACCGGGCGCGACGGTTCCGGCCGATGCGACGGTGGTCAGGGGCCACAGCACGCTTGACCAGTCCTCGCTCACTGGCGAATCGTTCCCGCGCGGCGTCGGGCCGGACGACCAGGTCTTCGCCGGCACGATCAACACCGAGGGGCCGCTCGAGGCGCGCGTCGTGCGGCCGGTGACGGAATCGAGCATCAGCCGCATCCTGCGACTGGTCATCGAAGCCCAGGAAACGCGGCAGCCGTTGCAGCGCCTGATCGACCGGCTCTCGACGCCGTATGCGACGACCGTGATGCTCGGCTCGCTGCTCGCGTTCTTCCTCTTTCGGTTCTTCGGCGATCTGAGCTGGATCGACGCTGCGTATCGCGCCATCACGCTGCTGGTCGTTGCGAGCCCATGCGCGCTGGTGATTGCGACTCCGACGGCGACGCTGTGCGGCCTGAGCCGCGCCGCCCGCGCCGGCGTGCTGATCAAGGGCGGCGACGCATTGGAGCGACTGGCCGACATCACGCGCGTCGCCATCGACAAGACCGGCACGCTCACGCGCGGCCAGATCGAGGTCACGCACGTCGAGAGCGTCGCCGGCAGCGACATCGAAAGCCTGCTGAGCATCGCGATGGCTGTCGAACAGCGCTCCACGCATCCCATCGCTGCCGCAATCGTGCGGCTGGCCCGCGGGCATTCGCTGCGACCCGCTGAACTGGCCACGCTGACGCGCATCGCCGGCCAGGGCATTGAAGGAACCTACGCAGGCAAGCCCGTTCGCATCGGCAACTACGACTTCTGCGAGCCGCTGATCGCGGTGTGCTTCCGCAGGCACACGAAGAACATGGTCGATCGCATCGCTTCCAGCGGCGGCAAGGCCATCGTCATCGCGCACGACGACCAGGCTCTGGTGCTCAGCCTCGCCGACACGCCACGCGAGGGCGCTCAGGAACTTGCCGGCGAATTGAAGGATGTGGGCGTGGAGAGCGTGACGATGCTCACGGGCGATTCGCGCGTGATCGCCGAACGACTTGCGAGAGACCTCGGCATCGAGAACGTGCACGCCGAGTTGCTGCCCGAGGACAAGGTCGAACAGATCAGGAGGATTCGCGCCACGCCGATGACCAATGGCAACGGCGGCGGCCGGGGAGGCGGCAAGGGCGGGCTGGCCGTAGTCGGCGATGGCGTCAACGATGCCCCCGCGCTCGCCGTGGCGGATGTGGGTCTGGCGATGGGCGGGATCGGAGCCGACGCGGCGCTGGAGACGGCCGATGTCGTGCTGCTGCACGATGATCTCAACCGCGTACCGTGGGCCTTCGGCCTGGCGCGGCGCGTCAAGCGCATCATGATCGGCAACCTGGTCTTCGCCATCGGCGTGATCGCGGCGCTGCTGGCGTTCACGCTGCTGGGCAAGGTGCCGCTGCCCGTGGGCGTCGTCGGCCACGAAGGCTCGACGCTGCTGGTCGTGGCGAACAGCCTGCGGCTGCTGGCGCACAAGGGCCCGAAATAGGTGCTCGAATCATCCCCGCGGATGATGCTTCTTCACCACATCGCGCAGGCGGCTGCGATCGACGTGCGTGTAGATCTGCGTCGTGGCAATGTCAGCATGCCCCAACAGTTCCTGCACGACTCTCAGGTCCGCGCCGCCCGCGAGCAGGTGCGTGGCGAACGAGTGCCGCAGCATGTGCGGGTGCACATCCTTCAGCCCGCCCACGTTGGCGCAGCGTCGAACGATCTGCCAGACCGCGACCCGCTCCAGCGGCCGGCCGGTGGCTGATAGAAGCAATCGCTGCTGATCGCGTTGGTCGCCGAAGCGCTTGAGCAGTGGCTCACGTACCTCGTCGAGATAGCGCTTGACCCACTGCTGGGCGGGCTTGCCGACGGGCACGAGCCGCTGCTTGTTTCCCTTGCCCGTGACCAGCACCACGCCGAGTGTGGGGTTGAACTCGTTGGCCCGCAGCGCCCCGACCTCCGAGGCGCGCAGGCCGGCTGCATACATGAGCTCGAGCATCGCGCGATCGCGAATCCACAGGCGCGCGAGCATGCCGACATCGCCATTCTTCGCGTCTGTCGCCATCGTCAGCGGCGCCTCGAGCAGCGCCTTGATCTGCTTGGGCGAGAGCACGCCCGGCAGTCGCTTCCAGCGCGTCGGCACTTCCAACAGGCGGGCCGGGTCATCCTCGATGACGCGATTGGCCTGCAGGAAACGGAAGAACACGCGCAGCGTTGCGAGATGCCGCGCAATGGAGGCGGGATCGAGCTTGCGCTCGCGATGCAGATAGCGCGTGTGCTCGGCGAGATCGTTGGGCCGCAGGCGCTTGAGGTCGCTGATCTTCCTCTGGCGCAGATGCCCGAAGAGATCGCGCAGGTCGCGGCTGTAGGCCTCGAGCGTGGCGGGCGCGAGCCCGGCCTCCACCTTCAGGTAGATCAGGAAATCACGAGCCGGTTTGTCGAAGGCGCTGCACCCGCCCCAGCCCTCGATCCAGAGGGTTGCCGCGCGCGATGGCGCGCCCGAGGGCGACGACAGCCCGGCTGCCCGCGAGAACGCGGATCTCGACGAGCGTGCGCGGCCGCCGGTCGGAGGCGTCGGCATCGACGTCGAGCGCGACTTCGTCATTGATGCGCTGGTAGAGCGGGCAGGCGTGGTACGAGCCGAAGCAGACGTTGAAGGCCTGATCGAGCCGGCCGATGCTGAAGCGGTGGCCGCAGCGGGCATCGTTGCGATCGACGTGCGGGCAGCCGCATTCATCGCCCTCGTGCGCTTGCGGCTCGAAGCATTCGTTATCGCCTTGCTCGTCGCCGGCGAATTCGCATTCGGCTTCGTCGCTGATCCCGCTCTCGGAGCCGATATCGAGCCTGGGTGCTTCACGCCCGGCGATCTCCGTGGTGGAACTGCGCAATTTCAACGCGCTCGAGTCATCCATGACTGGCCAGTTCACTATCGGCCAAGGCGCGCCAGGGGCGTCAAGATTGGCTCGCGACGCAACGCGGCTCACGGTGAGTAGTTCACCGTCCGCGTGAAAAAGCCCGCACCCGCCGCCTCCTTCGCCAGCGCCAGCGTCTTCTCCGTCACGGCGATGGCCCGCTCGCTGCCTTCCTTCAGGATGCGGAGAATCGCATCGTCGCTGCCCTCGTACTGCTTGCGCCGCTCGCGCATGGGGGCAAGGAGCTTGTTGACGGCTTCGGCGACTTCGGCCTTGACGTGCCCGTCGCCGATGTTGTCGCCCTCGGAGTACTTGCGCTCCAGTTCCTTCACGCGGGCAGCATCGGTGATGAAGATTCGCACATACTCGAAGAGCGCGTTGTTGACATCGCCCTTCTCCGTCAGGTTTTGGCGGCCGGTATAGATCTGGCCGATCTTCTTCTTGATGGTCTTCTCATCGTCGCTGATGAAGATGGCGTTGTTGAGGCTCTTGGACATCTTGTTCACGCCGTCGATGCCGACAAGGCGGCCGACCTTGCCCACATCGGCACTCGGCACAGGAAACACGCCGCCGAGTTTGACGTGGTCGTCGTCCTCCGCCTGGTCGCTGACGCCGCAGTAGATCTGGTTGAAGCGCCGGGCGACTTCGCGCGTCATCTCCAGGTGCGGTACCTGATCCTCGCCCACCGGCACACCGTGCGCGCGGAACGAAAGGATGTCGGCCGTCTGACCGACGGCATACAGCGGGAAGCCGAAGGAGTAGTTCTCACCAAGGCCCTTGACCTTGATCTCGTCCTTCAGAGTGGGATTGCGCATCACGCGGTTGAACGGCAGCAGCATCGCGAACAGAAACGTGAGTTCGGTGATTGCGGGAATCTCGCTCTGCAGGAAGATCGTCGAGCGCTTGGGGTCGATGCCCATGGCGAGGTAATCGCGCACGATCTCGATGCAGTCGCGGCGGATTTCCTTGGGCTTGTCCACGCGCGTGGTGTAGGCGTGATAGTTCGCCAGCAGGAAGTAGCACTCGCAGGAATCCTGCAGTTCCACGCGCCGCTTCACGCTGCCCACGTAGTGCCCGAGGTGCAGCTGGCCGGTGGGCGTATCGCCGGTGAGGATGACGGGCCTGGCGGTCATGAGGCCGCAAGCATACGCGTGGAGGCGTATTGGACGCGATTCGGGGAGGGTACACTGCGTGGCACATCCGGAGCAATTCCAAGGAGACCGCCGATGATGCATGCCCGCGCCCTTGCCGTGAGCCTGATGTGCCTGCTGGTTGTCGCCGCGTGCAGTTCCACCGGCAAATCAAATCACGATGGCGTCTTTCAACTGCAGGTCGATCCGAGCGTGCCATCGAGCCTTGCGCGCCAACTCGATGGCCAAATGCTGCGCCAAGGCCGCAATCAGGTCGCGACCTTCAAGACCGGCCGGCTGTGGGCCGTCGTTGCCAACGGCGAACTCGATTCGCTGATTCTCGAAGAAGATGGCCAGCCGCCGTTCGTGGCGCTGGTGGCGAACCCCGCGCCGCCTCTGGATGGCGAGATTCCGCAGAACTGCGGCCAGCGATTCGACAACTGCGTTCGCGCATGCGAAACCGCGCCCGACAAGGCGTGCTGCGAGTGCCGCTGCCTGGTTGACTACCTGCTGTGCGAGCGGCGGCAGGGCCGAAACGTCATGACGATCCGGTAACGCGCGCGTTCACCCGGCCGTCATGCGCGCGAGCATCAGGTTGCCCGCGTTGAACAGCGCGTGCATCGCGATCGGGGCCCAGAGGCGTCCGGTCCTTTCGTAAGCCCAGCCCAGCCCCAGGCCGAACACGAACAGGCCGATGAGCGCGTGCGGTTGCACGGCGGCGACGTGCGCGAGGGCGAAGACGATGCTCGCCAGCACGATCGTCGGCCATGGCTTCGCGCCCGCGCGGCGGATCGACTCCTGCAGCAGGCCGCGATACATCACCTCCTCGACCACGGGCACGACTGCCGTCACCAGGACGATCATCACCGCGCCCCATCCTTGCGCAGGATGCTGAATCAGTTCGCGCAGGGTCTCGTGCGCGATCCGGTCGGACGGCGCGCCGGTGATCCATCCGGCCAGTGAGATCGAAGCGGTCACAAGAGGCCAGACCAGCAGCAGCCCCCCGGCCCCGAGAGCCAGCGCCGAAGGCAAGGACGCCCTTCGATCAGGCTGCAGGCGCGTCGCGCGGCGCAGCAGCATGATGAACGCGACCACGCCCAGCAATCTCGCGGCGATGGCCATCAGCTGCAGTTTCGCCGTGTCGTCGAAAGCCAGCGGCGGCGCGCTCTCGCCTTCCGGCAACTTGATTCCGAACAGAAACATGCCCAGCCCGGATCCCAGCGGCGCGAGCAGGTAGATCATCGCCAGCAGAAAGAGCGCGGAGGCGGGCGTGAACGCCGCAGGCCGTGTCGGCACGCTATCGAGCCGATGCCAGCGCGTCACGATGATCACCGCCAGCGAGACCGCCGCCAGTACCAGCGCGATCAAGTCCGACTGCCCGAGTCCAAGCCACACTGACGATTGATCGGGCGCCGTCGCGGCTGGCGCGAGCACCGCCTGCGTCGATTCAGTCGCCTGTTGGTCGTCGTCGGCGGTGGCGGCTATAACTTCGCTGCCGATCGCCAGCGTCAGGATGAGCATCATCATCAGCATCGAGCCCGTGGCGATGCCTGCAGCCCTGCGATGCGGCCGTGGCATGACTTCTCCGCCGACTCCCTCCTCGCCCACGCCCGCGATCACCCTCGAGAGGATTCTCGCGCGCAAGCGCATCGAGGTGGCTAAGGCCAAGGTGAACACGCCCATCAGCACGCTGCAGGTGGTGTGCGCCCAGCAGGATCCGCCGCGCAATTTCTTCAGCGCGGTGTTCGATCCTGCCCCGGTCAGGCGAACCACGCGCATCATCGCCGAGATCAAGCGCCGCAGCCCCTCCGCCGGCGTGATTCGCGAGGATTTCGATCCCGTCGCCATCGCCAAAGCCTACGCCGAAGCGGGCGCGAGTGCGCTGAGCATCCTGACCGATGAGGAGCACTTCGGCGGACACCTTGGATATATCGAGCAGGTCAAGGGCGCGGTGCATCTGCCGGTGCTGCGCAAGGACTTCATCGTCGATGAGTACCAGGTCTGGGAGAGCCGCGCCGCCAACGCCGATGCCGTGCTGCTCATCGCCGAGGCGCTGAATGAATCGGAACTCGTGGACATGATGATTCTCATCCGCGAACTGGGCATGACGAGCCTGGTGGAGGTGCACGACGTGGAGAACCTGCTGCGCGTCAAGCGGCACATCGGTTTCCCGCACGCCGGCTACTCGCTGCTGGGGATCAACAACCGCAACCTCCGAACGATGCAGACCGATCTCACGCACACCTTCCGCCTGGCCGAGATGGTGGATGACAAGCGCGTGGTGGTGAGCGAGAGCGGCATCCGCAGCGCCGCCGACCTGCGGAAACTGCGACAGAACGGCGAAGGCGTGAGCATCGTGCTGGTGGGCGAACACCTGCTTCGGCAGAAGGATCCCGGCGCGGCGCTGAAGGCGCTCATGGAGACCTCGTAAGTGCACGCACTCGAACCATGAAACATGCGGTCTTGTGCGTGCGGATATTCTGCTTGACGCATGCTCAGACGTCTCAAGCGACTGCGCGAGCACATTCGTTACCACTCGGCTCCGCGGCCGGGCAATGCGTGGTCGCGCGCGATGGATTTCGCATTCATCGCGTCGTTCCTTCTGTCGTTTCCGGCGGCGTTCCTGTCCGATCTCGCCGTGCGCGAGAATCGCAGCGCGATCAATCTGACCGGCATCCTCGCCCGCACGCCGGGCGGCGCGACTGATGCGTGGGTCATGGCGGGCACGAACCAGTCCGGCGGCGCGACTGCATCGACGGCGTCCGGAACATCCGGTCGCGGCGCGCCGGAGCGCGATGACACGATCATCGGCAACTTCACCCTCGATGTGGCCGACACGCGGCGCGGCTGGCCACTGGTGACGTCCATCGACCGCAGCCCGGGCCGGCTCACCATCGACCTTGTCGCCGAGCCCGTGGCGCGCACCAATGTCCAGCGCGACGGCAACGATCCGATCCAGCGCGGCATCGAGAAGTACCTGATCAAGGATGACCAGGCCGAGGCGCTGGACGCATGGAACCTTGATGGCATTCGGACGCGCCGCCAGTGGTGGGCATGGTTTCCCGCGATCGGCGCGTGGTGGCTCATGATGTTCGCCATCGCCGGCATCACGATTCAAACGCTGCGGTTCGCCTCGCTGTGGATGCACGGCAAGCGGATGCAGCGCCATGCCATTCGCCGGGCCGAAGGCAAGTGCATCGCCTGCGGCTACGACATGACGGGGCTTGAGTTCAACGAGAAGTGCCCGGAGTGCGGCGCGCACGTGTGGTGATCGAACGGCGATCACATCCGAAACAATGAGTGGGAAGCGAGGCCAAGGTAGATCGACGGCGGCGTCACAAGGATGATCACGGCGACGAGCGCCGGCTTGCCGCGCGATGCGATCCATGTGAACAGCAGCAGCGCGATGAGGGTGAACACGCCCATGCTGACGAACTCGCCCCACTCGGGAAGATCGACTTTGAACACGAATCGCTCCAGCAGCGTCGCCGGCAGGCCCGGCAGGATCGGCCATAGACGCATCCACAGCCAGTGGTGCTCATCCCAGGGATGATCGATGAACAGCAGCCACGCGTGCGGCGCGTACATGATGATCGCGACGACGAGAAACGCGATCAGCCAGCGCCGGCGCCTCGCGCGACGTTGGGCGCGAAGGGCCAGCGCGGGAGTGCATTCGACGCCGCACTCCGGACAGACCGCGCTGCTCAGGCCCTTGAGCGCGTAGCCGCACTTGGGGCAGGTGCGATCGGCGGACGACTGCGGCGCGGCGGCCATGCGGTGAATCGTACCTCGAGTGTCTCTCCTCGCGGTGGTGTGCACGTGCGGCGCGTCGAGGTCCGCGGTGGGCGATGTCATCGCACGCTGCTACATTGCGTGCATGTCCGATCTGGTGCTGACGACCATCGAGGGCGGGATTGCGACGCTGACGCTCAACCGGCCGGATGCGCGGAATGCCCTGTCGCCGGAACTGATCGAGGCGATGAATGCGGCAGTGGAATCGCTCGCTCACGAAACCGGCCGCGTTCGCGTGATGATCCTGGCCGGGGCCGGCAAGTCGTTCTGCGCCGGCATGGATCTCAAGGGCGTGCTGAGCGATCCGAAGAAGATGGCCGAGATGCTGCGCGGCCTGTCGCGCTTCTCACGCGCCGTGCGCCGCCTGCCTGTTCCCACGATCGCGCGCGTGCAGGGCGCGGCGGTTGGAGGCGGCTGTGGTCTGATGGTGGTCACCGACTTCGCCATCACGCATCCGGAGGCCAAGGTCGGCTATCCCGAGGTCGACCTCGGCGTATGCCCGGCAGTCGTCGCGCCGTGGCTGATCAAGAAGATCGGGGCGGGCCGCGCCCGCGCCATGTTGTTGGCGGGCGGCACGATGTCGGGCGAAGAGGGCTTCAAGGTCGGCCTCGCCACGCACCTCATCCCCGAGTCGCAGCTCGAGACAGCGACGATTGAGCTCGCTGGCAAACTGCTCAGGGGCGGGGCGAACGCGCTGGCTGTCACCAAGCGCTGGCTCAACGAACTCGACGGCTCGATGGAGGATGCGCCCTTCGAGAAGGCGGCGGAACTCTCGGCCCAGGTCATCGCTGGCGAGGAGGCGCAACAACGCCTGCGGAAGATCTACGGCCTCTAGCGCGGCGCGGCTGGGCGCGAGCGCATGGCCGCGTTCACACTCATCGTGACCACGGCGCGAGTGAGAACGGCGTGATTTTCCCCGCCGGTCTTGCGGTGTTTCTGCCTTTCCCCTGCCGGAGGCCACCCCTACAATCGGCCGCGCTTTTCGCAGGAGATTCCTCTTGTCCGGCCCCACCCCCCCTCCAGCCTCCAAGCCCAACCTCGCAGCCGATCTCAAGAACGTCTCCGAGAAGGATCGCAAGCAGATCGAGAAGGCGCAGGAGATGCTGGGCCCGGACCCCGAAACCATGGGGTTCATCAAGAACCTGTTCTGGGGCAACTTCCGCCAGGAACTCGTCTTCCCCTTCCCCGAGACCTCGGCTGAGGAGACGGCGCGATGCGATCAACTGCTCGCAGCCCTCGATGATTACCTGCGCAAAGAGCATCCGCATTTCGAGATCGATCAGAAGCAGTACATCCCCGATCGCTGCATTCAGCGGCTGTTCGAAATCGGCGTGATGGGCATGATCATCCCGCGCGAATATGGCGGCGGCGGGTTCGGCATCACCAGTTACAACCGCGTGTTGGAACGCATCGGCATGGCCTGCGGCTCCACCGCGGTCATGGTCTCGGCCCACCAGTCCATCGGCTGCGGCGCGCTCAATCTCTTCGGCAACGAGCAGCAGAAAAAAATCTACCTGCCACGCATGGCCAAGGACACGCTCAGCGCCTTCTGCCTGAGCGAACCCAACGTCGGCTGCGACGCCGGCGGGCAGGAAACCCACTGCGAACTCACGCCCGACGGCAAGCACTACATCCTCAACGGCGAGAAGAAATGGGCGACCTCCGCCGCCATGTCGGGGCTGTTCACCGTCATGGCCAAGCAGAAGGTCGTCGACCCGAAGACCGGCAAGGAAAAGGAAGCCGTCACAGCGCTGATCTGCACGCCCGACATGCCGGGCATCGACATCTTCAGCCGCAACCGCTCGAAGTGCGGCATCCGCGGCACGTGGCAGGCCCGCATCCGTTTCACCAACGTCAAGGTGCCGCGAGAGAACCTCCTGCACAAGGAAGGCAAGGGCCTGAATGTCGCGCTGACGTGCCTGAACTACGGCCGCTGCACGCTCTCAGCTGGAATGGTTGGCGCGGGCAAGGCCGCCTACGAGCAGGCGTGCAAGTGGGCCCAGTATCGCTACCAGTTCGATCGTCCCATCGCGGAGTTCGAGCAGATCCAGGAGAAGGTCGCGCGCATGGCCGCGTACTGCTATGCCATGGACGCGATGCTGTACATGACCACGGGCATCGTTGATCGCAAGGACGATGACATCATGCTGGAAACCGCCATCTGCAAGATCTTCTGCAGCGAGTACGGCTTCCGCACCGTGGACAACGCGTTGCAGATCATGGGCGGCGAAGGCTACATGACCGAGAACGTGGTCGAGCGCCTGTGGCGTGACAGCCGCATCAACACCATCGTCGAAGGCGCCAACGAGGTCATGCACACGTTCGTCTTCGCCTACGGCTCCAAGCAACTGGGCGAATACATGATCGGCGTGAAGAACGCGCCGTTCGCCAACCTCGGCGCGGCCCTTCGCATCGGGTCCGAACTCTACCTGGGAATCAAGCGCGGCGCGCCGGTGATCTCGAACGTCCACAACCGCCTGCAGCCGCTTGCCGCCGACCTTGAGCAGCGCGTTCAGCACTTCAGCCATCAGTTGAAACTGGCATTCAAGAAGCATGAGGAAAGACTCATCACGGCGCAGATGGTGCAGCAGCGGCTGAGCATGGCCGCCGTCTGGATTCACGCCATGACCTGCTCGTTGTCGCGCCTGGACATGTCGATGCGCAAGGGTCTTGATGGCGCGGCGCTCGAACACGACATGGCCATCGTCACCCACGTCTTCGCCCTCGGCGGGGAGGAGATCGACACGGCTCTGCGCGACCTGTGGAAGAACACCGACGCGACCATGGTGAAGGCCGCGGCCGTCGCCTTCAAGCGGGCCGACACGCTGCCCAACAGCGACTACTCGATCCCCGAACGCACGCCGGACCTCAAGGTTCGCGGCAAGGGCCGCAAGGCCGACCAGACGCATATTCCGCAGTTCGGGGGCGGCACGACCGTCCGCGCCGACCAGATTCCCGGCGCGGCCAGTTCACCCAAGGGCGGCGAGGTCGCCGCACGCTAAACTGTCGCCCGTAGTCGCCCACTGTCACCTGACGCCCGTCACCTGACACCTCTATCACCATGCACGTCTTCAGCAACATCATCTCACGCGGCCACGAGCGCATCGCGTTCCATCACGATCCGGTCACCGGCCTGCGTGCCATGATCGCGCTGCACTCCACCAAGCTCGGCAACGCCCTGGGCGGCACGCGGCGCTGGTACTACGAAACCGAAGACGACGCTCTGTACGACGTCTTGCGCCTGAGCCAGGGCATGACCTACAAGTGCGCCGCGGCCGGCCTGCCCATGGGCGGCGGCAAGAGCGTGATCATGATGCCCAAGCCCGGCGTGCCCGCCACCGAGGCCGAGGCCCGCGCCATGGGCCGCTTCGTCGATACGTTCTCCGGCGTGTACATCGCCGCCGAGGACGTCGGCGTCAACACGCAGTTCGTCGACTGGATGGCCTTGGAGACCCGCCACGTGATGGGCGGCGAAAAAGTCTCGGTCGGCGGCGATCCGTCGCCCTACACCGCCCAAGGCGTCGTCAATGCCATGAAGGCCGCACTCGCTCATAACGGTCGCAAGGTCGATTTCAGGGGCCTGACCATCGCGATCCAGGGTGTGGGAAACGTCGGCACCAACATCGTGCGCATCGTGAGCGAACAGGGCGCTAAGTGCGTCGTCGCCGACATCAATCCCGATAATGTCGCTCGCTGCGTCAAGCAGTACGGCGCGAAGGACGTGGCCCCAACCGAGATCCTCACCGTCAAGTGCGACATCCTCTCGCCGTGCGCGCTGGGCGGCGTGATCGACGGCCAACTCGCCAATCAGTTGAACACGAAGATGGTTGTACCTGGCGCCAACAACGTGCTGGATGATCCCGATGAGGATGCGGTGATCCTCAAGAGCCTGGGCGTGACGTACGTGCCCGACTTCGTCGCCAACGCCGGCGGCGTCATTCAGCTCGCAGGCCTGTACCTTGGCTACGACGATCGCAAGTTGAAAGAACTGATCGCCAACATCGAGCACACATCGCTGGAAGTCCTGAAGGCGACAGCGAGCGCGCGCTCGGCCTACGAGGCCGCGGTCGCTGTGGCCGAGCAGCGCATCGCCGAGGGATCGACCAGCAAGTCGCGCCAGGCCGTGCACGTGTAAGCGGCGGTCAGCATCCACAAGATCAGCACACTGCCCCGGGCTGGCCCGGGGTTTTCTTGTGGTCTGCTACAATGACCCGTCCGCCTTGTTTTCGCTGGTTTTCATTCGATTTTCGCTGCAGCCATGCCCATCACGACCGCCTTCAAGACCGAGATCGAGCACGTGAGCATCCTCGATGAGCGCGGCGAGTTCGACGCCAAGCTCGGCAAGGGATTGATACCGGATGAAGATGCCGTGCGCCTCTACGAGCACATGGCCGTGTGCCGCCAACTCGATGAAGTCGCGTTCAAACTGCAGCGCTCCGGCCGCATGGGCACGTATCCGCAGAACATGGGGCAGGAAGCCACCTCGCTGGGCGCTGCGTACGCGCTGAACAAGGACGACTGGCTGGTGACGTGCTATCGCGAGAATGCAGGCCTGTTCTGGCGCGGCCTGCCCATGGAATACGTGCTGCTGCACTGGATGGGCGACGAGCGCGGCAACCAGATTCCCGAAGGCCTGTTCATGACGCCGCTGGCCATTCCCATCGGCACGCAGATGCTGCACGCGGTCGGCCTGGCATGGGCGGCGAAGTATCAGAAGTCCGACTCCATCGCCTGCACGTTCTTCGGCGACGGCGCCACCAGCGAAGGCGACTTCCACGAAGCCGCCAACTTCGCTGCCAACCTCGACATCCCAGTCATCTTCTTCTGTCAGAACAACGGCTGGGCGATCTCGGTGCCGACGAGCATTCAGTGCTCGGCCCCGACGATTGCGCAGCGCGGCGTGGCCTACGGCATGGACTGCGTGCAGTGCGATGGCAATGACATCTTCGCCGTGGTGAAGGTGATGCGCGACGCCATCAGGCGGGCCCGCGAAGACAGGCGGCCGACGTTCATCGAGGCGCTGACCTATCGCCTGGGCGATCACACCACGGCTGACGATGCCCGCCGTTACCGCGATGAGACCGAACTCGCGGCATGGAAGAACCGCGATCCGCTGACGCGCCTGGGCAATTACCTGCGCAAGAAGAAACTATGGGACGACAAGAAGGAAGCGGCGCTGCAGGAGAAGGCCAAGGCCGACGTCGCGGCGGTCGTCGAGCGGGCCGAGCATATCGCCGCGCCGGCGAGGACGGATTTCTTCGATTCGATGTACGCGGAACTGCCCGAGCACCTCAGGATCCAGCGCGACACGATGCAGACGCATTCACTTGGCCAGGATCCGTCGCAGCTCGACGGCGCGCAGGACACCGCACCGTCAAGCCGCCACCGCGTCGAAGCCTGATCCTCACCGATCAACTCCAGTGGGTGATCACGATCAGCAGGTCGTTGACATCGACTTGCGTGTCGCCGTTGAGGTCGGCTGGGCATGAGCCGCTGGGCGGGCACGGCCCCCAACTGCTGATCACAGCCAGGAGGTCGTTGACGTCCACGACACCGTTGAGATCGATGTCGCCGGGCGTGGCAGGCGTGAGCAGCACAGCGCGCAGCACGCCCTTGTGACGGGCGGTCGCAGCGATGGCGCCGTTCTCGTTAATCTCGCGGGCGTCCACCAGATCGCCCTGGAAACTGTCAGGCAGGAAGTCGTTGAGATCGCTGAGGGCCTTGCCGTCGAAGTAGATCGCGCGGCTCTGGACGTTATCGACGTATGCGCGGCCGACGGCGTGGTCGTCGCCATTGATGTCATCCAACTCAGCCAATGAGAAGCCCGGCAGCGTGCCGAGAATGACGGCCACCGTGGGGTTCGCGGGCAGCCAGATTGCTGCGTGCCAGTCGCCGCCGGTAGGCGGTGCGCTCGAGCCGACGACGATGCCGGAGTTGCCGATGTCATAGGCCTCGGAGTTCTGGAACTGGCCGAAGCCACCGATCTGCGTCCACTGGCCGCCGCTGTAGCGAAAGGCGTTGTTGGGGCCGGCCAGCGGCGTGTATCCCCAGCCTGTGACGGCGCCGGCGTCGTTCAGGCCGTAGCCGCGCGTGCGCTGGTCAGTCGCGCCGCCGGCCGCCGCGATGTTCGTGATCGCCCCGCCTGTCCATGTCACCGCCTGCTCGCGCTGGAACGTGTTGTACGAGAGGCCGGCGATAACGCCCGATTCGTTGAGGTCGTATGCGACGCTCCACGTGCCTCCAAGCGTGGCCAGCGGCGTCATCGTCTGATTCTGAAAGATGAACGCGCGGTAGTTGGCGCTGCCTGTCTGCCCGGTCGGCAGCGACTCTCCCACGACCACACCGGCGTTGTTGATCGCCCAAGCAACCGACGCGTCGCCGCCCAGCGTGCCAAGGTCGAGCATCGAGCCCTGGCTCCAGCGGAAGGCGTGCTTCTGGCCATTGGCGGCGTGGGACCAGCCCACGACCTGGTTGGCGTCGTTGAGGCCAAGGGCCGCCGATTCCGTCCCGCCCAATGTGCCGAGTTCGGTTACGACATATCCCGACTGCGCCCAGGCCGACGTCGCGAGCAGCGGCATCATGGCCAGGGCGAACAAACCAACACGATTCTTGAGTTCGATCATGACTTCTCCGTTTCTGAGGCTGAATTCGAACGTCATCCGTCGCCGATGGGCGTGACGGAAGACCGTCATTGCCATCGTGAGCGATGTCCACCGGGCACATTCACGCGGATTCCGTCCAGCCGATTCTGGCGTGCTATCCTGAGCGTGGCTGGCGGAGCGGAGCGGGATTCCGCTGGTCCGGGGGGTGCAAGTCTATTCCGCGTGCCCGGCCCCCCCAACACCCTCGATCCATGGCCAATCTCACCCTCGTCCAAGCCATCAATCTCGCCCTCATCCAGGAGATGGAGGCCGATCCGCGCGTCCTGATTCTTGGTGAGGACGTAGGCAAGAACGGCGGCGTGTTCCGCGTCACCGAGGGTCTGTGGCAGCGATTCGGCCCCGATCGTGTTGTCGATTCACCCCTCGCAGAGTCGGGCATCATCGGCACGGCGATCGGCCTGGCCATGGCGGGCCTGCGACCGGTCCCCGAGATCCAGTTCGAAGGCTTCCTTGGCCCCGCGTACGACCAGATCTGCACGCACGCCGCCCGCATGCGCACGCGCACGCGCGGCGCACTCACCGTGCCGCTGACGATTCGCGTTCCCGTCGGCGGCGGCATCCACGCGCCGGAACTGCACAGCGATTCGCCCGAGGCGATCTACGCCCATACGCCGGGCTTGAAGGTCGTGATGCCATCGTCGCCCTACGACGCCAAGGGTTTGCTCATTAGCGCCATTCGCGATCCCGATCCGGTGATCTACTTCGAGCCCAAGCGCATCTACCGCGCCTTCCGCGAGGAAGTGCCGGAGGATGAGTACACGATCCCCATCGGCCCGGCCCGCATCGTCACCGAAGGCGAGGAGATGACCATGATCTCGTGGGGCGCGAGCGTGATTCAGTGCATGCAGGCCATCGAGAAATCCGGCAAGTCGATCGAGTTGATCGATCTGCGAACGATCTCGCCCATGGACACCGACACGATCATCGCCAGCGTGAAGAAGACCGGGCGCGCGATCATTGTGCACGAGGCCCCGCTGACCGCGGGCCTTGGGGCCGAGGTCGCCAGCAGGATCATGGAGCGCTGCTTCCTGCATCTGGAGGCGCCGATTCAGCGCGTCACAGGCTTCGACACGATCATGCCGTACTACAAGCTCGAACTCGAATACCTGCCTGACGCGCCGCGCATCGGCAAGGCGATCGAGGAACTCGCTGCGTATTGATCCTGCTTACACTGTGGTGAACTCATGGCCGGAACCAAGCAACCAGCGGACAAGTCGCACTTCATCCTTCCCGATCTGGGCGAAGGCGTGCATGAAGCCGAACTGATCAAGTGGCGCGTCAAGCCCGGTGAGAAGGTTGCCGAGCATCAGACCCTGGCGGAGATGGAAACCGACAAGGCCCTGGTCGAAGTGCCCAGTCCGTGGGCCGGCGTCGTCAAGGAATTGAAAGGCAAGGAAGGCGACATCATCAACGTCGGCGCGATCCTCGTGACTTACGACATCGGCGCCGCCGCCGCAACACCCGCTTCGAAGTCGCCCGCGAAATCCGAAACCTCCGGCCGACCTGCTTCTGGGGGGCCAGGTCGGAGCGAATCGAAACCGGCGCCAGTTGCGAAGAACGCCGAACCCGCCGAGCGCGAGGACGCCGGCACCGTCGTCGGCTCGGTCGGCGGCACGCTCAGTATCCCAGACCGCTTCGCGCGCAAGCCCGCCGCCCCACAAGACAACGGCGAATCGAGTAACGGCAAGGCGCTCGCCACGCCGGCTGTTCGCCGCATCGCGCGCGAGGCCGGCATCGACATCAACGCCGTCGCAGGCTCCGGCCGTGGCGGCCGTGTGACCGCCTCGGACATCCTCAGCGCGGCTGAAGGCGCTGCGCCAGCCACCTCGGCGCGCTCGAAGCAACCGCAAGGGCGGCCGGCTTCGCGACCAACATCCGATGCCGAAGGCTCACCATCGCGTGCGCCCCTCACCGTCGAAGCCTCCGACACGCGCATTCCCTTCCGCGGCGTGCGCCGCAAGATCGCTGAGGCCCTGTCACACTCGGTTCACACCGCCGTGCACTTCACGGTGGTGGATGAAGCCGACGTCACCGGCCTCGATCGCAAGCGCAAGGAATACGCGCAGGTGCTCGGCCGCAAACTGAGTTTCCTGCCGTTCGTGATGCTCGCCGTCTGCCACGCGCTCAGGCGTCATCCATCGCTGAACGCCAACGTCGATGACGAAGCAGGCGAGATCATCAACCGCGCCGCGATCAACCTCGGTTGTGCGGTGGACACCGAGCACGGCCTGATGGTGCCGGTCATCCGCAACGCCGACAAACTGAGCATCGTGCACCTGGGCGACATGGTGAACGATCTCGCGCTGCAGTGCCGCAACCGCACCGTGCCGCGCGAGAGCCTGACAGGCGGCACGTTCACGATCTCCAACGTCGGTTCATACGGCGGCATGTTCGCCACGCCAATCATCAACTATCCGGAGGTGGGCATCCTCGCGGCGGGCCGCGCCAAGGAGAAGGTGCTGGCGAAGAACGGCACGATCTACGCGGGACTGGTGTTGCCGCTGAGCGCCAGCTGCGATCATCGCGTGGTGGACGGCGCGGAAGGCGCGCGGTTCCTCAACAGCGTGGTGAAGTTGCTGGAGAATCCGGAGCAGTTGCTGCAGGGCCGGTAGTCGAATGAGCATCGGCGGCGCGTGACGAATTGGACTCATCCGATCAGCGCGCCTAAGGTCACGCGAATCCATGGTCGATAACAGACCGTTGGACGACTGCCAGGTACCGACGGCTTGAACGACGCATCACGCGTCTGAGCGATTTCGGACAGTGGGCGGTCAGGCATTCCGGACGCCCGAAGTCGCCGGTACCGAAAGTAGAACTCATCTTGAAGTTTGCACAGTTGGGGCTCGCCGAGCCCATCCTTCGCGCGGTCGCCGCCGAGGGGTACGACGTTCCCACACCCATTCAACTCCAGGCCATTCCGCACGTGCTGGCGGGCAGCGACATGTTCGGCTGCGCGCAGACCGGCACGGGCAAGACGGCCGCGTTCGCGCTGCCGATCCTTGATCGCCTCGCCGCGAGACTGCAGCACGCTGCGCATGATTCGCACACCGCGTCGCAGCCGCATCATCACAACGGCCACTCGCATCGCGGTCACGCGAAGCCGCAGGCGACTGGGGGGCCGCACAACAAGGCCGATCGCCGGCCGACCCGCGCGCTGATCCTCTGCCCGACGCGCGAACTCGCTTCGCAGATCGGCGAGAGTTTCCGCGCCTACGGCCGCTTCCTGCCGGTGCGCCACGTCGTGGTCTTCGGCGGGGTGAGCCAGCATCACCAGGTGAAGGCGTTGCAGACCGGCGTCGACATCCTCATCGCTACCCCCGGGCGCCTGCTCGATCTCATGCAGCAGGGTTTCGTCGATCTGCGGCAGGTCAAGGTCCTGGTGCTCGATGAAGCCGACCGCATGCTCGACATGGGCTTCATTCACGACATCCGCCGCATCGTCAAGGTGGTTCCCCCCTCAGGTGTGGGGGGCCGGCAGACGCTGCTGTTCTCCGCGACCATGCCGCACGAGATCCGCGACCTCGCCGCCACGATCCTGAACAATCCCGTCAGCATCACGGTCACGCCGGTTTCCTCGACCGTCGAGACGGTCTCGCAAAGCGTCTATCACGTGCAGCGCAATCTCAAGAGCGCGCTGCTGGCGCATGTGCTCAAGCGCGACGGCGTCGAGCGCACGTTGGTGTTCACCCGCACCAAGCACGGAGCCGACAAGGTCGTGCGCAACCTGAACAACGCCGGCATCCGGGCCGAGGCGATTCACGGCAACAAGAGCCAGAACGCCCGCACACGCGCCCTGCAGGCATTCAAGTCCAAGACGCCGCCCGTGCTGGTCGCGACCGATATCGCCTCGCGCGGCATCGACGTCGACGGCATCACGCATGTGATCAACTTCGACATTCCGCACGAGCCCGAAACGTACGTGCATCGCATCGGCCGTACGGCCCGCGCCGGCGCTTCGGGCGTGGCGATCTCGTTCTGTGATGCCGAAGAGCGCGGCGACCTCAAGGCGATCGAGCGATTGACCAGGGTCGCGATCACCGTCAAGCACGACATGCCGGCATTGGCGGCGCCTCAGCCCGCGCCCAGACCGGCCCCGCATGCTGGTGCCGGCCATCCGAACGGGCACCGCGCTGGCGGCCATCACAAGCCAGGCGGTCAGCGCCATGATTCCGGCGCGCCCGGTCAGCGCCAGCGCGGCCACACCGCACATTCCGGTCATTCCCGCCAGAAGCCCGTCGCGCATGCCCCGAAGAAGCAGTCCTTCGGCCAGCGCGGCCGCGGTCGCGGACGCGCCGGCAGCGGCCGCGCGTGGTGACGCTTCATCACCCGTGAGCGCGAAGCATCAGCGGCTTTGACGCGATGCCTGCGGTACGCTTCACTCCAAGCATGCCGCTGCAGCCGACCTCGTCGCATCCGATCTACGACTGGCGCATCCTTCGCGCCGGCCGGCTGCGCCTCGACGGCGGCAGCATGTTCGGCGTCGTGCCCAAGGCCATCTGGTCCAGGCTCGTCGCGCCTGATGAACACAACCGCATTCCGCTGCAGACCAATTGCCTCCTGCTCTCGCCGTCAGCCTCCGGCTCTGCCGGTGGGTCGGCGAAGGCGCGCGCCGCGACAGACCCCCGGGCAGAGCCCGGCGCCAATGGATTCATCCTGATCGAAACCGGTTTCGGCTCGAAGTGGACCGACAAGGAGCGCGGCTTCTACGACCTCGAACGCCGCGATGTCGCCGAAGCCCTGCGCGAAATCGACGTCGCGCCCGATCAGATCGCGCACGTCATCGTCACGCATTTGCATTTCGATCATGCTGCGGGACTGACCAGGCTCAACGAGAAGGGCGAGGCCGTCCCGACATTTCCCAATGCGGACGTGTTCGTGCAGCGGCTGGAATGGAGCGATGCCCTCGCCAACAAATCGACAATGAACCGCACCTATCTGCGCGATCATCTCGATCCGATCGCCGACCGAGTGCACCTCGTCGATGGCGAGAAGGAGGTTCTGCCCGGTATCACCGCCTGGCCAATGCCCGGACATACCTGGGGACAGCAGGCCGTGCGCTTCAACGATGCGCAGGGCACGGTCGTCTTCGCCGGCGACGTGCTGCCGACTGTCAACCATGTCGGCCTGCCGTTCTCGCTTGCCTACGACATGGAGCCGTACACCAGCATGCTTTCGAAGAAGCATCTGTACGAACAGGCCATCGCGGGCGACTGGCGGCTGGCGCTCGATCACGAACCGGGCGCGCACGTCGTCTTTCGCGTGCGAGAGGACGCGTCGACCAAGGGCAAGTTCACGCTGGAGCCGGCGACGTGACCGATCGACCGCGCATCACCATTATCACGCCGTCGTTCAACCAGGCGCCCTTCATCGCGCAGTGCATCGACTCCGTACTCGATCAACACTATCCCAATCTGCAGTACATCGTTCTCGATGGAGGGTCGACCGACGGCACGCTCGACATCCTGCGCGGCTATCGCGATCGCATCGTCTGGAAGAGCGAACCCGACCGCGGCCAGGCCGACGCCGTCAACAAGGGCTTGCGGGCCGCAGAGGGCGAGATCATCGGCTGGCTCAACAGCGATGACTACTACCTGCCCGACTGCCTCTCGCATGTCATCGAATGTCTTGCGCGCAATCCGGATGCTGCAATGGTCTACGGCCGCGCGCTCATGGTCGATCGCGATGGTGACACGATTCGCGAGTATCCGACCTTCGACCTCAAGCGCGATGACCTTCGCCGCAAGTGCTACCTCTGTCAGCCCGCGGTCTTCGTCCGCCGACGCGCGCTGGCAGAGGTCGGCCTGCTCAACGAGGCCATGGACATCTGTCTCGACTACGACTGGTGGCTGCGCCTCGGCCGCGCGCATCAACTGGTGTTCTGCGCTCACATGCTCGCCGCCAGCCGCCACTACGGCGCGACCAAGACGGCCGCGCGCCGCCTGCGTGCGCTGGTCGAGGCCGGTTACCTCATGCGCGAACACTTTGGCGGCGCATCGTGGCGCTGGAGCGCGAAGTGGATCGTGCATCGCTGGACGCTCGATCGCACGCGCTTCTGGTTTCCGATTCCCGGCTGGATCGCGGCCGCACGCAGCGCGATACGATTCCACGCCCGCTTTGATGCAAGGAGACCGCCATCGCGCTACGGATCAAAGATGATCGCACGCCTGAAGACGCCCCCGCCATTGCGTCCCTCGCCGGCGTTCGCACCACGCTGACCGCCTCATCGCTCGTGCTGTGCGCCGGCATCCCGCGCTCGGGCAGCACGTGGCTGTACAACGCGGCCCGACTGCTGCTGGCGAAACAATTCGGCGAGGCGAACGTGCACGGCGCGTGGATCGAGCAGTATGACGCTTCGAATCCCGCAGCCTGGCACGTGGTGAAGGTGCACGAGCCCGACGAATCGCTTGCCTGGCGTGCCAACGTTGTACTCACCAGCCGCCGCGACCTTCGCGACATCGCCGCCTCCGCATGGAATCGCGGCTGGATCAGCGATGAGACATCGGCCCTGACTTTCGTCGATTCCGTCATTCGCCAGCACCAGTTCTGGCAGCAGCGCTGCGCCTTCGAAATGGTCTATGAGCGCATGCGCATCGATCCTGCCGGCGAACTGTGCCGCGTCGCTGCGGCTTTGAGCATCAGTATCGATCCCGCGGCTGCGGCCGGCATCGTCAGGGCGATCGAAGCGCTGGGTCACGACGATGCCAGCGAACGCGATTTCGACCCCGCGAACCTCCTGCACAAGAAACACATCATGGATGGCCGCGTGGGCTATCACTCCGAGACGCTTCCAGCCGATCTGCTTGCGCGCATCAACGACCGCGCCGCCACGTGGCTCGCCGCCGGCGGCTACTCGTCGTAACACCTCCCAGCATCGTGCCGCCTCAGTTCAGCACGATATACAGCGCGTGCAGAAATCCCGGCAGCCAGAACAGCAATGTCAGGATGATGTTGAGCAGCAGCGTTCCGCCGACGCCCGACTTCAATCCCACCGCCAGCGGCGGCAGGAAGAAGGCGATGATGCACAGCAGTAGTTTGTTGGTACCCACGTCGGCCATGAGAGCGCTCCTTGCGACAATCGAGTGCGTCGGTGCCCGCGGCCATGGCGGCGTTGATGGGCGGGATTCTACCGGCAGCGGCCACGCGTGCACGCCACCCTGAACCCCGGGAGCCGCTCGCATCCAATGCGCTATAGTTTCCGCCCGTTTCGCTTCGAAAGGCCTCCCTCTTGACTACGCCCAGTGCCTCCACGCCCGTCACCGTTCCGTTGCTCGATCTCAAGGCCCAGTACGGCCCGATCAAGGCCGAGATCCGGGCCGTCATCGACGAAGTGTGCGACAGCCAGATGTTCGTGCTTGGCAAGTGGGTAGGCGAATTGGAGACGAACATCGCCGCGTACGTCGGCTCAAAGTTCGCCATCGGCTGCGCATCGGGCTCCGACGCCATCATGCTCGCGCTCATGGCCATGGGCATCGGCGAGGCGGGCGGCATGGCGGGCGGCGACGGCACGGCCGATGATGAGATCCTCTGCCCTTCGTACACCTTCTTCGCCACCGGCGGCTACATCTGCCGCGCGGGCGCGAAACCGGTGTTCGCCGAGATCGATCCCGTCACATACAACGTCGATCCTGATTCGGTCCGCGCCGCTGCGAAGAAATGCAAGCGCCTGCGCGCCATCATGCCGGTGCACCTGTTCGGCCAAGCCGCTGACATGGATGCGCTGCTTGAGATCGGCCGCGAGTTCGGCGTGCCGGTCATCGAGGACGCCGCCCAGGCCATCGGCACGAAGGACGCGACCAGCGCGCGAGTCGGCACGCGCGGCGCGATCGGTTGCTTCTCCTTCTTCCCATCCAAGAACCTCGGCGCGTTCGGCGACGGGGGCATTCTCACCACCAATGACGCCGCACTCGCCGACCGACTGAACCAGTTGCGCGTACACGGCATGAAGCCCAAGTACTATCACAAGTGGGTTGGCGTGAACTCGCGCCTCGATTCGCTGCAGGCCGCTGTGCTCAACGTGAAACTCAAGTACCTCGATCAATGGACGCAGGGCAGGCAGCGCAACGCGGCGCAGTACGATCGCGCTTTCAAGAACGCCGGCGCGTTGACCTCTACCACGCCGCTGAGCGCCGACTCGGGCTTGCCTCTTCGCACGCCCGAGCCCGCCGCGGGCAAGTCCTGGCACATCTACAACCAGTACGTCATCCGCGTGCCGGCCGAGATTCGCGATTCACTGCGCACGCATCTGACTGATCGCAAGATCGGCACGGAGATCTACTACCCCGTGCCGCTGCACCTGCAGGAGTGCTTCCAGGATCTCGGTTACGCGAAGGGCGATCTGCCCGAGACCGAAGCGGCATCGCTCGAGACCATCGCGCTGCCGATCTATCCGGAACTCACAACGCAGCAACTCGATCACGTCGCGAACTCGACCATCGAGTATTGCCGCACGCACGCCCCGGCGCGCGTGTGATTGGCGCCTACTTGTTGATCGCCGCCTCGAAGCCTGCCAGATCTTTGCGCAGCATGTCGATCCACCCCGGCGTGTTCGCCAGATGCAGGGCCCGCGCCACGCGGCCGGTGCGCGAATTGAGCACGCGGTCGATGTACGCGGCATAGGTGTGCAGGCGCTCACGCGTGTCGGACAGTTGATGCGCCAAGTCGCTGCCGCGCTTGAGTGATTCCTCCAGTCGCTGCTGCAGCTCGGCCAGCAACTGCTGGTAATGCTCGACATCGCAGCCGCGCTTGAGCAGGGCGTGTGCCGCCTCGCCGCGCTTGAGAACATCTCTCGCGATGCGCTGACGCTGCGGCGACGCTTCGCGCAAACGCCGATTGATCGGATTCGCATCGCGCAGCGCGAACAGGTTCTCGTACTCGATGGGTTCGAGCACGTCAGCCGGTTCGATCTGTCGCGCCTGCGCATTGAAGCGATGGAACTGGAAGCCGCTGGAACTCCACGCCTCGACCAAGGCATCACTGGAGGCGCCCGCAGCCCGCTGATTGGCCTCCGTGAACTCCACCATGGCCAGCGCAATGCGATTGGCCTTGACCGTCTGGCTGCAGCCCTTCCACGCATCCAGTTCCGCGCCTTCGACATCGAGTTTGAGCATCGCAATCGACTCGACATGCCGATCGCGCACGAGATCATCGATGGTGACAGCCTTGACCTTGATGTCCGATGCGCCTGCAACGCCTGCCACGCTGCTGCTGTACGCCGAGGTCTTGCCCGCGCCGGCATGCAGCGTGAGCGAGCCGGGCCGGGATGCGGCGGCCGCTTCGATGACTTCGATGTTCCGCGCGCCGATCGCGTCGGCGTTCTTGCGCAACAGGGCCGCAGTGGCGGGATTCGGCTCGAGCGCGATGACGCGTCCGTATTCGCCCACCGCCTGCGACGCCAGCAATGTGAACAGGCCGACATGCGCGCCGCAGTCGATGACGCTGTCGCCGGGGCGCAGGTACAGCCACCAGAATGCCTGCTCCGCGAACTCGAACCAGCCTTCGCGCACGTAGCGGCCGACATCATCGCCGCCCTCGTGCGCGAGCCAGCCGACGTGCGGGACATGGGTTTCGTCGGGCGAGGAGTTCACGGGGAACACGGAGCTGGTCAGTAAGCGAGATCAATACCGCGTCAAACCGGCACGATACATGGCATGACACGCCAGATGCCGCAGGAGATAACGCGAACAGTTGACGTGCACTTCCGCGGCCTCGGGCACGTAGCCGACCTGTCGTTCACGCAAACGCGCCATCTCCTTCACACCTAGATCGGATATCGCGGCCGTTGTCTTTTGCTTGTCATGCACGCGAAATGCACCGAGGAAACGCGGCAGCCGCGCAAATTTCACGCCCGCATCGCGCAATCGCAGCAGAAAGTCCCAGTCCATCGCGAAGTGAAACGACTCATCGAACCGGCCCCCCACCCTGTCCCATGCGCTGCGACGCCAGAACAGCGTCTCCTGCGGAATGTAGTCGGCCCAGTTGAGAACGGCGTTATCGTGCTCGGGCAGGATCCATCGGCCGATCTCGCGATCCTGCTCATCGATCAGCACGCGATGGCCGTACACCGCATCGATCTCCGGATGCTCCGTGAAGTGCCGGGCCACGGCGTTGAGCGCGCCGGGCAAGAGCAGATCATCGGAATTGAGATACGCCATGATCTCGCCCGTGGCGTGGCGGAAGCCGCGGTTGATCGCGTCCGTCTGACCGTTGTCGGGCACGGATTCCCAGTGATTCAGCCGGTCTGCGAATCGTGCCAGCACCCCGGAGGTGCCATCGCGCGATGCGCCATCCTGCACGATGTACTCGAGATTCGAGTAGTTCTGATCGAACACGCTGCGGATGGTTCGCTCGATCAGGTGCGCCTGGTTGAAACTCGGAGTGACAATGGAGATCCGCGGCGGGTTGGCGGGCGCGGCGGTCTGCGAATACCACCTGGGTATCTGCATCCGGCGCGGCGAGTGCTGGGCAAGGTTGCCGATGCGCGGCCGCAGGAAGCGCGTGCGCCGAACCGGATGCCGGATGTGCTGCACCGCCACGATCAAACCATGCTTGCCCCAGCGCGCTCCCCATCGCAGCCAGTTGCGACTGAAGTTGACCAGACTGTTGAAGTCGCGCTGTTTGTGCTCGTCGGCCGACGCTGGCGCCGCGTGACGCTGCGCGTTGTCAGCCGGATTGGCGGATCTTGGGCCGGCTGCGTGTGCGGATGAAGCGGAGGGCGGCGAGGGCAACGGAGGCGGCGGGCTCGAGGATGGAGTCGCCGCGACGCTCACCAGGTGTAACCCGCCTGTTTGAGTTCGCGGCCGATGCGGCGCTCGAACAACTCGCACACGCGGTCATCGAACACCTCGCGCCAGTTGCCCGGCGTCACGCGCCGCTTGTGCTTGTGCGGATCGACCTTCGCCGGCGGCTCGATCGACCTGTCCAGCCCCGCAAACACCTTCTGCGACTCCGCGGCCGACCAGCCCATGTGCTTCTCGATCAGCCCGCGCCACGCGGAAAAATCCGTCGTCAGCGCTTCGTAGGTGGTCAGGCACGTGTGCGGATACTTCTCGAGAAAGCGGAAAGTCGCGAGGAACTGGTTGATCGCCGTCTTCGATGTGTGCTGCATCACGCCTTCGACGACATCCAGGTTCTCCAGCGCCGCGCGCTTGTCCAGGAACGCCTCGGGATCGCGCGTCTTCGACGTGTGGCTGAAGCGGATCGAGTAGTACAAACTCACCGCGACATCGCGCGGATCGCGCCGCAGCATGATCAGCTTCTTGTCGGCAAACCTTCCACCTGCAGGCACGGGATTCTCGACCGCCGTCTCATACAGATATGGATACACCCGCGACGCGACCACACCGGTCGGCGGCAGCGGCAGGTCCTCGATCTTTTTGCCGTTGACGATCTCCTGCCCCATCTCGATGTGCTTCATGCCCGCAAACGCCCGCGCGATTCCCGGCCCGAAATCATTCGACAGGAACGACGATGCCCCCTTGTGCACCGACAGCAGCAGCGTCGTGGGATGCGTGCAGGCGATCTTCTTCTTCCGCGACAAGAGGCTCGAGAGCATCAGGCGTCCAAATCAATCCAGCGGGGTGAATCCGCAGCGTTCAATCGCATGCGAGCGGCGATTCTATCCCTTCATCGGCGATGAATCGTCGTCAGCATTCGACATCACCAGCATTCGCAGCCAGACTCGATCCATCTTCACTGCGAATGCGATTTCTCCGCTTCCTCTTCCCACTCACCTCGTCACGCGCGTCCTCACCGCCCCGCCTTCTCCACGATGTCCACCTGCCACAAGTCCTCGAGTTTTCGCGCCAGCGTCAGCCAGTCCTGCACTTCCGGTCCGCCGTGCTGCTCCAGCCAGGTGAAGTAGCAGTCATCGCCCTCGATGTCCTGCCACGAATCCGGATACCGCGCCTGCAGTTGAGGCGATTGATCCCAGTATTTGATGAACGTCCGTGCCGTCGAGCGGCGAACACGAAACCGCGCGAAGTCGAACGCCTCGGGCGCGCTCTCCGGCACCGCCTTCGTCCACTCATCGTTCTCTTCGTACCCCAGTTCGCGCACGAGATCGACGAACGGCCGGCCCAGCGCGTCCAGCAGTTCGCGATCGAAGTAGTTCGCCCAGTCGCCCGCCTGGCCCTTGCGAATCATGCTGTTGCGCTGCTCCGCGCTGCCGCCCGTCGCCGATTCGAACGAACGATCCTTGACGATGCGCGCGATCGCTGCATCGTCCTCGGACGTGCCGAGGAACGCGAGAATCCTCTTGAGTTCGGTTGCGGCATTGACCAGCAAGTCCTCGTAGCGCACGACGTGCACGAGTCCGGGCGTCGGCGAGGCCTGCCCGAAGTACTCTTTCAGCCTGCGCGTGATGCGCTTGCCGAAGGCCTGCTTCCACTTCGGATTGTGCTCGATCTCGCCCGTCGAAGCGTTGACGCGCACGAACGACATCGCCAGCGTCGGGCTCATCGTCGCCAGGAAGTGATAGAAAAACGAGACGGTGATGTCGCGCGGATCGCGCAGCAGGTTGATGATCCTGAAATCCCGGAACAGTCGCTGCAGTTCCGCCACCGGTGTGTGCATCGCCGGCATGCCAATGGCTTTCCACGGTCGACTCGCATACGGCGGCTTGCTCGTGGGATCGAGCAGATGTGCGAAGCGCTGCTCGGGCCTGGGCCCTGTAGGGGGGGCCGGCGCGATCTTCGCGCTCTCCACGCCCAGATCACGCAGGAAACCCTTCATTTCATCGCGCCCGCGCCGCGACAGGTTCATCGGCCCCATCGCCTCATTCGCCGTCGCGTCGAACATGCGCACAGCGAAGTCGCGCACGCTCACGCCCTCCCGCCGCAGCAATTCCATTAGCCCCTCGTGCTCGAGGAACATCCTGCACATCAGCGGCAGGCCCGCGGCCGGATCGTTCGCGTAGCAGCCCACCGATTCGCAATCGAACACCATCTTCTGCAGCCACTTGTTCCCGCACTTGGGGAAGCCGCTGATGATGAAATACGTGGGGGGCGCCGTGGCTGGGGCAGTCATCGAAGAGCGATTGTACGCAGCGGGGTGAGGTGTCGGGATGCCACAACGCTGTCAGTGACCGAGCCGGCCCACAACCAAGCGGCCGCACCCAATCGATTTGCTCGCAGGGCGCGGCCGGCTCAGAAACGAGCCACACTCAATCACTCCCTCCCTCCATCACTCCATCACGCCGTCACACGCTCAATTCCCCCAATTCACGACCACGATCAGCAGGTCGTTGATCTCGACATCGCCCGAGACGTTGATGTCGGCGTAGCAAGGCTCAGGACTCTTTTCGGGGCACGGGCCCCAGGCCGTGATCACCGCCAGCAGGTCGTTGACGCCCACACCGCCATCGTTGTCGGCATCGCCGGGGTTGCAAGGCGAAGGCACGCATGATGTGCCCGCGCCCTGGAACACGCCATTGAGGTTCGTGCACTGCGATTGCGAGGTGATCACGCAGAAGTGCGCGCCGGCGGGACTGGTGATGCAGCAGGCGCCCATGCCGCTCCCGGGCGCGCAGGGCAGCGGGTTGCACGTGGTGCCCACGCCCTGGAACGTACCGCCCATCGCCTGGCACTGGATCTGCGAAATCACCGCGCACGCCAGGCCGGTGTTGCCGAAGCAGCATGCGCCGGTCGCTGGCGGCGTGTTGCACGTGGTGTTCGTGCAGGTGGTGTTGGGGCCCTGCCATGTTCCGTTGAACGATGTGCACTGGAACTGCGTGGTGAGCAGACAGTGCACCACGCCGCTGTTGGTGGTGAGGCAGCAGGCGCCGATGGGCGGCGGCGCGCAGGGATTGGGATTGCAGGTCGTGTTCACGCCATGGAACACGCCGTTCTGCGCCGCGCACTGGGCTGCAGTGGTGATGTGGCAGAGCGCGCCGGCGCCGAAGCCGGTGCAGCAGGCTCCCGTCGGTGGCGGCGGACAGTTCGTGAGGCCGCAGGGCGTATTGGCGGTGAAGACTCCGCCCAAAGTGGCGCATTGCGCTTGCGTAGTGATGCCGCAGCCTCCGTTGGCGAAGCAGCACGCTCCGAGGACCGGCGGCGGGTTGCACGTGACCGCAGAGCATGCCGTGCCCGCGCCCTGGAACGTGCCGCCGATGGCTGTGCAGAACGCGTGGCTGGAGACGAAGCAGAATCCATTGGGTGCGCAGCACGCGCCGACGGCCGGCGGCGAACCGCACGTGGTGTTGGTGCAGCTGGTGTTCGCGCCCTGCCACGTTCCGCCGTTGGCGAGGCACTGGGCCTGGGTGGCGATCACGCACAGCACGCCCGCCGTGCCGAGGCAGCATGCGCCGGTGGGCGCGGGCGTTGGCGAGCACAGTTGATTGCTGCACGGGGTGTTCGCATGGAAGACTCCGCCTGCCGCGGCGCACTGCGCCTGCGTCGATTGAATGCATTGAACGGCGGCGGGCTGAGCCAGGCAGCACGCGCCGGTGACCGGCGGCGGGCAGAGCGTCGGGCTGCAGGTTGCGCCCGGGTGGAAGGTCCCGTTGGCGGCGGCGCACTGGGCGGCTGTCCCCTGGAAGCAGTTGACCGTGGTGCCCGGAATGGTGGCGCAGCACGCGCCAGTGACGGGCGGACAGGTGTTGGCGGTGCAGGTGGTGTTGGGCCCCTGCCAAGCGCCGTTGAGCGCGGTGCACTGGGCCTGCGTGCGGATCAGGCACTGCGTGCCGCCGAGCACTGAGGTGACGCAGCACGCGCCCGTCGGCGCGCAGGTGACGTTCGCGCATGTGGTACCCGCGTGCCATGTGCCGCCGAGGTTGGTGCATTGAGCCTGCGACAACTGTTGGCAGCTGATGCCCGCAGGCGAAACGATGCAGCACGCGCCAAGCGGTGGCGGCGCGCATGTCGTGGCGCTGCAGAGCGTGTTGGCATGGAACTGTCCGCCCGCTGCGCTGCACTGTTCCTGAGTGAGATTCTGGCAGATGATGACGCCCGCCTGCGGGAAGCAGCACGCGCCGATGGTTTGGCCATTGGCCGTGGCGGCGGTAACGCCGATGGCAAGAATCAGGAGCAGCGCACGAAGTCCACGGGCCCAACCACAAGACGACGGTTGACCGGCAGCACGATCCTTCAACATGGCTTGGTTCTCCTGCCCCATGTTTCGTGTCCCCGACTCCCGCCAACGGCGATGGCGATCCTGATCGAGCGCACCGTCCAGGTCGCTCAGGTCTTGCGTGAGCGAGCAGCGGTTCACGATTCGCTGCGTGCGCTGCGGGCGATCCGGATCCGGGATGCGGAGTTTACCGCGCCGCAGAGACAAGCAAGCCCGGACAAATTGCCAACAAACCGGTCGATCAGGCCCGCTCAAACAGGCAGACGGCTCCCCACGGTTTGCGGCCCTGCCGGCCATCGGATTCCGGCAGTTTCGACAAGACTCGCAGGATCCATGGCAGCCGCTTGTGACGGGCCGCCTCCTTGAACAGCGAGCGCACGCTCACCGGCTTCCAGCCGCATCGTTCGAAGAACAGCAGCCCCTCGGGCGGGCCGAACTTGAACGGCGCGCCCGCCGCCGCGACGCGCGAGCCCATCTTGCGCTGCAGCATCGCCAGCAATCCGGGCGAGACCATGTCAAGCGCCCAGTGGCGCATCGTTGGATGGGCCGAAAGATCGCGGCCAAGCGTTTCGGCCTCGTCCTCTGAGAGATAGATCATCAGGCCTTCGCTGACGATGAGGGCGCGCCTGCATCGCTGCGCGAGGTGCGCGAGCATCGCGCGCCGCGCATCGACATCGGCGAGATCGAGCGGCACGCGCTCCAGCCTGCAGCGCGGCTGCGCGCTGCCGAGTTCGCGGGCCTTCTCCTGAAGAAGTTCGGGGAGATCGACGTCGATCCACTGCAGCGACGCAGGCAGATCCATGCGATAGGGCCGCGCATCGAAGCCGGCCGCGAGGTTGATCACCATGTCGGCCCCGGCCTGCACCTGCTGCGCGATGACCTGGTCGAACAGCAGCGTGCGCATGGCCCACGGCCACTCCTGCCGATCGCCCTTACCCATGTCGCGCGCGATGCGCTCGCCGCGCTCGCCTGCGAGGGCCCGTGCGAAGGGATCGTGGAAGAGCGCATCGGGCCGCTCGGTTTCGCGGGCGCGGTGCAGGGCGGTCCAGCGCGCGGTGTCGGAGATGTTCCGGATCGGCGCGGTCGAGGTTGAGGATTGATCGTGCACGAATCACCTTGCCGCGGAAGGCTCTGACGCGAGCCGTATCATAAGTCCCGGCTCGAACGACGCGGGCACGGCCGATTTCAGGAGCATGACGATGACGATGCCGACACGAAGGATGACGGTCCGGCTGGCGCGCCTGTTGTGTGCTGTGCTCGTGGCGGCGTCGCCTTCGGTGGCGCAGCCACCGGCCGCTGATGCGCCGGCCCCCGCGCCGCGCGAGGAGTTCCCCGCCGCCGAGCCCGAATCGGTGGGCATGTCCAGCGCCGCGCTCAAGGCCCTCGACGCTGTCGTGCAGAAATATGTGGAGCGCGATGAGGCTGTCGGGGCCGAGTTGATGGTCATCAAGGATCGCAAGACCATCTGGCACAGCGCCCACGGCCTGCGCGACAAGACGACCGGCGAGAAGATGCGCCCCGGCGAC
>Ga0111538_10001335_pt1 | contig 34536 bp, 35 predicted proteins | sample SoiMethybrSBSTD1_FD_79669 | JGI IMG/M metagenome (GOLD analysis project Ga0111538, IMG submission 79669) | Bulk soil microbial communities from a Populus tree surrounding site in Tennessee, USA - Soil MetaG P. TD hybrid SBSTD1 (version 2)... | ecosystem: Environmental > Terrestrial > Soil >...
AGCGAGCCGAGCACGGCGGCCGAGTCGACGACCGGGTCGGTGTTCGGCATCGCCAGGATCGCGCAGTAGCCGCCGGCCGCGGCTGCCGCCGTGCCGGTCGCGAACGTCTCCTCGTCCTCGCGCCCGGGCGTGCGCAGGTGTACATGGGGGTCGATGAACGCCGGCGCGAGCGCGAGGCCGTCGCCGTCGACCACGCGATGCTCGTTGGTCTCGAGGTTCGTCCCGAGCTGGGCGACGACACCCGCGTCGACGCGGACGTCCAGGATCGCGTCGACCCCTTCGCATGGATCGACCACCCGCGCTCCGCGGACGACCAGGTTCTCCTGGCCCGTCTTCCCGCACAGCATCACGCGGCTCCGATCTCGTGCAGCGCCGCCGCCTGGACGCCGGCGGGCCCGTGGGTGAGCAGGTCGTAGAGCACGGCCATCCGCACGACCAGGCCCGAGCGCACCTGACGCTCGATCAGCGCGTCGGCGGCATCAGCGACCGCGCCGTCGATCTCGACCCCGCGGTTCATCGGCCCGGGGTGCATCACCTTCTGCCCCGGTCGCAGCCGCTCGGGCGTCACGCCCCACCGCGCCGTGTACTCGCGGAGCGAGGGCACGTAGTTGGCGCCCTCGGCCATCCGCTCCCGCTGCATTCGCAGGACGTACACGACGTCCGCGGTCTTGATCGCATCGATCTCGTGCGCGACGTCGCAACCCATCGCCTCGATCCCGCGCGGGATCAGCGGCGGCGGCCCGACCAGCGTCACCCGCGCGCCCATCAGCGCAAGGGCCTGGATGTTCGAGCGCGCGACCCGCGAGTGGAGGACGTCGCCCACGATCGCGATGTGCAGGCCGTCGATCCGGCCCAGCTCCTCCTGGATCGTGTACAGGTCGAGCAGCGCCTGCGTCGGGTGCTGATGCTTGCCGTCGCCGGCGTTGACGACGTGGGCGCCGGTGAATCGGGCGACCAGCTGCGGCGCGCCGATCTGCGGATGCCGGATCACGATCACATCCGGGTCGTAGGCGCCGAGCGTCAGCGCCGTGTCCTTGAGGGACTCGCCCTTGTCGACCGACGAGCCGGCCGCCTTGATCGACATCGTGTCGGCCGACAGCCGCTTTGCTGCCAGCTCGAAGCTCGAGGACGTGCGCGTCGAGGACTCGTAGAAGACGTTGACGACGGTCTTGCCGCGCAGCGTCGGCAGCTTCTTCAGCTCCCGCTCGAGCGAGCGCTCGAAGCTGCGCGCCGTCGCGAGCAGCCGTTCGACGTCCTCACGCTCGAGGTCGCCGATCGAGATCAGATGCCGCCGCGGCGGCTCCTTGGGCGGGAGCAGGCCCTCCCGCATGACGCGGATTTCTGCCCTACGGGCCCTATGGTCCACGGGGGTCCTCCCTTTCGCTTCTCAGTACGACCTGGTCGACCTCGTCGACTTCGACGAGCTGCACCTGGATGCGCTCGTCGCGATGGGTCGGAAAGTTCTTGCCGACGTAGTCGGGGCGGATCGGCAGCTCGCGGTGGCCGCGGTCGGCCAGCACCGCGAGCTGCACGCGCGCGGGGCGGCCGTAGTCGAAGAGCGCCTCGACCGCGGCGCGGATCGTCCGGCCGGTGTAGAGGACGTCGTCGACGAGGACGCAGGTCATGCCGTCGAGCGCGAAGTCGAGCTTCGAGTCGCGGACGAGCGGCTGCGCGTGCTGCGGCGCCTCGCGGCCGCGAACGTGGACGTCGTCGCGGTAGAACGTGATATCGAGCTGGCCGATGGCGACCTCGCGGCCGGTGAAGTCGGCAATCCGCCGCCGCAGCCGCTGGGCGAGCGGCACCCCGCGGGTGTGGATCCCGACGAGCGCGACGGTGTCGAGATCGGGGTTGCCCTCGATGATCTCGTGCGCGATCCGGGAGAGCGTCCGGTCGACGTCGTCGCGGTCGAGGAGGACCGTCTCGCGCTCGGTGTTCATGACACTCACGCGCGCGGACGCAGCGGAGCAGGTACGGGCACAGTCATTCGCAACTCCTTTCCGGCCTCACGGGACCGGGTTAAAGGGGTTCGTGATCGGGCCGGACACTAGCGCGTCCTGCGGACGACATCCAGCCACCACTATCCTCCGGGCCGTGAACCAGCAGGCCCTCGACCGTTTGGCCGCCCTCGCTGTCGACTTCGCGGCCAACGTCCAGCCCGGCCAGATCGTCACGACCGAGGCGGAGACCGGCATGGAGCCGATCGTCCGGGCAGTCGCCGCACGCGCCTACGACCGCGGAGCGCGATTCGTCGACCCGATCTTCTTCGACCCCTACGTCAAGAAGGCGCGGCTCGAGCGCGCGGCCGAGGACACGCTCGACTTCGTTCCCGAGTGGTGGGGGAATCGGATGCTCCAGCTCGGCGACGTCCATGCCGCCCGGATCGTCTTCGTTCCGCGCGTCTCGCCGGGGATCCTGAACGGCGTCGATCCGAAGAGGGCCGGCCGCGACCAGCTTCCAGACCTTCACGAGCGGCTCGAGGTGATCAACAAGCGGCTCGTCAACTGGACGATCCTCCCCTACCCCACCCGGCCCTGGGCCGAGCTCGTCTACCCCGATCTGGACAGCGACGCCGCGCTCGAGCGGCTCGGCGAGGAGCTCGCGCACGTTTGCCGGCTCGACGAGGACGACCCGGTCAAGGCCTGGCAGGAGCGGAAGGAGACGCTTCACTCGGCCGCGGGACGGCTTAGCGAGCGCCACTTCGACTCGGTCCGGTTCCAGGGGCCGGGCACCGACCTGACCATCGGCCTGCTGCCCACATCGATCTGGGAAGGCGGCTCGACGACGACGGTCGACGACGTCGAGCACATGCCGAACGTGCCGACGGAGGAGGTCTACACGACGCCCGACCCGACCCGCGCCGAGGGCGTCGTCCGCGCGACGAAGCCGCTCGACGTCGCAGGCACGATCATCGACGGGCTCGAGGTTCGCTTCGAGGGCGGCCGGGCGGTCGACATCCAAGCCGAGCGCGGCGGCGACATGCTCCGCGAGCGCGCTGCCCACGACGCGGACGCCGCGCGGCTCGGCGAGGTCGCGCTCGTCGACCGCGAAGGCCGCATCGGGCGACTAGGCACAACCTTCTACAACACGCTCCTCGATGAGAACGCCGCGAGCCACATCGCGCTCGGCAACGCCTACGAGGTCACGGTGGGCGCGGGGGACGTGGACAAGATCAACAGGAGCGCGATCCACCTCGACTTCATGATCGGCGGCGACGACGTCGACGTCACGGGCATCACCCGCGAGGGCGACGAGGTTCCGATCCTCCGCGGCGGCTCCTGGCAGATCTAGACCTGCAGCTGTCCCTTTCGAGCGTGTCCTGGTGCCAGGCATAGGGACCGGTCCGATGCGGACAAAACGCCTGCACTCGCGGCGTTGCGCATCAGGCGCCGCACGTTTCCGCCGGTCGCCTGGTGCCAGGCACCGGGACACGCCCCCATAGACGTAGCGGATCGCGGGCGGCTCTAGCGCTCGGCGATCGCGATCAGCCAGTCGGCGTCGGCATCGACCTGCGCCGGCAGCTCGCGTTCGGCCAGGGCCCTGCCGCGCTCGTACTCCTCCTCGTCCAGAAGATCGAAGGTCGAGATGTGACGGCCCGCGATCTTTGCGAGCGCGGTCTCGCGGTCGATCCGGTCGCGCTGTCGGTGCCTGACGAACCGCACCCGGTCGAAGCCGGCTCCGCGTAGCTCGGCCTCGAGCTCCGCCGCCGTCGGAAAGCGCGCGCGGTCGATCTCCTCGAAGCGCGGGAAGTAGCGGCTCAGCCAGAAGCCGGAGAAGTAGGTTGCGTCGAACGTCACCGCGCAGGCGAGGCCCCCCGGAGCGAGCAACCGATGCGCGGCATTGAACGCGGCCGGCCGGTCGAGGAGGTGGATGACGAGCCAGTAGACGACGCGCTCGAACCAGCCTTTCTTGAACGGCGGTTCCTCGGCGCGGGCGAGCTTCAGCCTGACGTCGGGCGGGACCCGTTCGCGAGCCACTGCGAGCATCTCCGCCGAGGCGTCGATCCCCCACACGCGCGCCTGCGAAGCCAGCGCCGCCGCGAACCTCCCCGTCCCGCAGCCGGCGTCGAGGACGCGCCGCCCGCGCAGGTCGGCCTCTCGCACGACGAGCTCGTAGAGCTCCCACCAGTTCTCGTCCTGGGGACGTAACTCGTCGTAGCGCGACGCGCGCGCGTCGAAGTCGGGCCTAGGCGTCAGAGACGAGGTCGTCCGGGTCGGTCAGCGCCTCGATCGCATGCTGCGCGGCCTCGAGCGAATTCTCTTCGACGAGCACCTTCTGAGGAGCGTCCTCGGTCGCCCGTGGGTGGTGCTCGACCGCCGGCTCGAGCTCGGAAGCAATCCCGGCCTGGTTGAGGATCGTCTGCAGTTCTTCGGCCTCGGCGATGTCCTCCGCGAGTGCCACTTGCACCAACTGCGTCATGGAACGGCCTCCTCCGGCTCGGGCTCGGTGACCGCCTCCCGGCTGCGCCGGACGGCGCCCCTCACCAACTGCGGCGAGCCTCGCTCGGGAAACGGCACGTCGATCACGTCGAAGTCCTTCGGCACAACAGTGTCGGGGAAGATCGTACGCGCCTCGCGCGCGATTTCGGGGCCGAAGTAGCGATTCGAAAGATGCGTGAGTGCAAGCAGCGAGACATCGGCGTCGCGCGCGAGCTCCGCCGCCTCCAGCGCCGTCGAGTGGGCAGTCTCGCGCGCCCGCTCGCGCTCCTCGTCGAGGAACGTCGCCTCGTGGACGAGCAGCTCGGCCTCACGGGCCGCCTCGAGCACGATTGGCGAGGGAGCGGTGTCGCCCGCGATGACGAGCTTTCGGCCGGCGCGCGGCGGGCCGAGCACCTCGTCGGGCGTAACGATGACGCCTTCGTCCAACTCGATCGAGTCGCCGCGCTGGAGCAGGCCCCGCTGGCGCGGGTCGACGCCGAGAGCGTCAGCGGCCTCGACGTCGAAGCGCCCCGGCCGCGGCTCCTCGACGAGCGCGTAGCCGATCGATGAGACACCGTGCGCCGGCGCGAAGGTGGTCAGGTTGTACCCGTCACGTTCGATCACTGCACCCGCCTCCAGCTCTTGGAGCCGTAGCTCGTATGTGAGCTTTCCGAAGATCCGACGAAGCGCGCCGAACAGGTCGACCAGCCCGGGTGGGCCGTAGACGGTCAGGTCGAGCTCCCGCCCGCGGAGTGCGAACGTCTTGAGCATCCCGGGCAGTCCGAGGTAGTGGTCGGCGTGGTAGTGCGTAAGGAAGACCTCGCGAAGCTCGACCAGCCCTACGGTCGAACGCAGCATCTGCCGCTGCGTCCCCTCCGCGCAGTCAAAGAGCAGCCGCTCGCCGCCACGACGCACGAGCAGGGCCGTCGGCGCCCGCTGGGCGGTGGGTACCGAGCCGGAGGTGCCGAAGAACACGAGGTCAAGGTCCACGGGCGCAAGTGTAGGCTCGCCTCCCGTGGCGGCATCGCTTGCGATGCCGCTTGGAGGCCGTCGTGGCTTTGCCGTGGCGGCCGTCTAAACCCCGTGAAAGAGACGAGGACAATGGCGCCGACAAATCCACCACATGGAGAGGTCCCTCCGGCAGTCGCCAGCGAGCAGGCGCGCGAGCAGCTGCGCCGCGACGTCGATCCGCGGCTCTACGAGGAGATCCGCGACCTGTGGAAGCGCCATTCGATCGCGGAGGAACACCGCGACCTTCCGGGGCTCATCTCGACCCTGGCCGACGACTGCATCTACGAGATCCCGGCCTGGAACCGGCGCTGGGAGGGTCACGCCGGCGCGACGGAGTTCTACAACGGCCTGCTGACAGCGTTCCCGGACATCCACTTCGCTCTGACCGAGATCGTGATCGGCCCGCAGGGCGTCTGCGAGGAGGCCGGCGTAACTGCGACGCATGCGCGCGAGTGGCTCGGCCGCGCCCCGAACGGGCAGCGCCTCGAGTTCACGGTCGTGATCTTCTTCCCGTGGAACGCTGAGCAGCGCCTATTCGCAGGCGAGCGCATCCACGTATCGGGTCTCTAGGGGAGCACTATTCGCTGGCCGGGCCAGACGACCGCGCTCGTCAACCCGTTGCGTTGCTCTAGCCGGTAGATCGCGTCGCGCGGGTCGCCGCCATAGTGCGACGTGGCGATCGACCAGAGCGTGTCGTACCGCTTCACCTGGTAGATCCTGGCCTTGCCGGCGCTGTTCGACGCATGGGCCACGATCGACCAGATCACGAGCCCAGCGAGCAGTACCCCGATGAATCGCACGAACATACGTTCGCCATGGTAGAGCGAACACCTGTTCGTGTCAAGTCAGCCACGCAGGATCTTGAGCAGGCGCTCCAGGATTTCTTTGCGGCGCCGAAGGGCCGCCTCGCGCTCCGCGGCTGATTGGTCCGATTCGCGATTCTCCCCCACGCCAGAGAAGATGCGCGGCCGCCGCGAAACCCGCGGCGACCTGTCAGCTCAGCGTGACCAGCTGCGGCTCGAGCCGGCGGCCGCGTACGTCGACGAGGAGCATCGAGCGAGACGGTGCGCGCCTCCGCTCGGTCGGGCTGCCGGGATTGAGGATCCAGGCGCCGCCCAGGCGCTCGGCCTGTGGGATGTGGGTGTGTCCGTACACGACCGCGTCCGCGTCGGGAAAACGAGCCGCCAAGCGCGTCTCGCGTCCGGCCCGCCGCCCCGGGCACGTGCAGCATCCCGATCTGCACCTGCTCGACCTCGACCACGCGGCTTTCGGGCAGAAGCCGCCGCAGCTCCGGCTCGTCGGCGTTGCCGTGAACCGCGAACAGCGGCGGCCCGAGCGCCTGCAGCTCCTCGAGCGCCGCGACGCTCGAGACGTCTCCGGCGTGGAGGATGATGTCCGCCGCGCCCAGGAGCTCGACGCAGCGATCAGGCAGCCGGCGCGAGCCACGAGGCAAGTGCGTGTCGGCAATAACGGCGACGCGGGTCAGCCGACGCCGTTCAAAAAGCGCCCGTCGCGGTAGACGAGCTCTCCGTCCGCGTAGACCTCGCTGCCCGAACGGAGGTCACAGACCATGTCCCAGTGCAACGCCGAGCGGTTGAGGCCGCCGGTCTCGGGATACGCGGTCCCCAGCGCCAGATGGACGGTGCCGCCGATCTTCTCGTCGTAGAGGGTGTCCCTCGTGAAGGTCGTGATCGCATCGTTCAGGCCGAACGCGAACTCACCCACGCCTTTCGCGCCGTCGTCCATCGCGATCATCTCGCGCAGGAACTGCTGGCCGCGCGTCGCCGTCGCCTCGACGACCTCGCCCTCCTCGAAGCGGAGCCGTACGTCCTCCACCTCGCGGCCGTTGAAGATCGCCGGGTAGCTGAAGCGGATTTCTCCCTCGACGCTCGTCTCGACGGGCCCGGTGAAGACCTCGCCGTCGGGGAAGTTCTCGCGCCCTTTCGAGGAGATCCACGTCCTTCCCTCCGTCGAGAGGCGCAGGTCGGTCCCGTCGGCGACGATCCGCAGCTCCTGCTTCGTCGCGAGGTAGTCGGCGACGGCCTCGACGCGCTCGCCGAACTCGCGCCAGCGGACAACCGGGTCCTGATCGTCGAGGAAGCCGGCGCCGTAGACGAAGTCCTCCCACTCCGCGAGCGACATCTCGGCGTCCTGCGCCGTTGCCTCGGTCGGGTATGCGGTCAGCACCCAGCGCAGCTCGCCCGCCGCGGCGCGCTCGAGGTAGCGGTTGCGGATCGGCTCGGCGGCGCGATCGCGACGCGCCTGCCGCGACGGGTCGACCTTCGAGAGCCGCCTGGTATTCCCGGGCGCCGCGACGGCTATTCGCACGTCCACCGTCTCGATGTCGTCGACGCGCGTCGGGTTGACCCAGTCCAGCTGCTCATCGCTGCCGAGCGTGAGCAGGCTCTCGTCCGTTCCTTCGAGCGAGATTCGCGGCAGCGGGTATCCACCGGCCTCCAGGACACTGCGGTAGAGCTCTCGCACGAGTGGCGCCGCTCGCGGGCTCGACTCGAGGGTGACCAGATCGCCCTCGCGGACCTCGGTGCAGAAGCCGACGAGCACGTCGGCGAACTTGACGAGGCGGCTATCGGACATGCTCGACTGGACGTGCCGGTTGGGGATCGGCAAGGAAGTGCCCGTTCTGCCAGACCAGCTCGCCGTCCGCGTAGACCTCGCCTTGCTCGCGCAGGTCGCAGATCAGGTCGAGGTGCAATGCCGAGCGGTTCAGGCCGCCGAGGTTTTCGAAGCCCATCCCGAGGGCGAGATGGATCGTGCCGCCGATCTTCTCATCGAGGAGGATGTTGCGCGTGAAGCGGTCGATCTCGTAGTTGAGGCCGAAGGCGATCTCCCCCGCGACGCTCGCGCCCTCGTCGAGCTCGAGCAATGACGTGAGGTAGTCGCCGCCGCTCGCGGCCTCGGATGCGACGACCCGGCCGTCCTCGAAGCGCAGGCGCGGGTCGTCGATCTCGCCCCCGTTGAATACCGCCGGCATGCCGAACCGAATCGTGCCGTTGACGCTCGTTTCGACCGGGCTCGTGTAGACCTCGCCGTCGGGCATGTTCTGGCGCCCGTGAGCCGCGCGCCAGGTGCGGTCTTCGACGGCGACCGTGAGGTCGGTGTCCTCACCCACGATCCGCAGCTCGCGCACCGACTCGAGCTCCGCGGCGCGCGCGTGGAGCGCCTCGCCGACGCGCGCCCAGTGCCGGACCGGATCCTCGTCGTGGACGTGGCAGGCGCGGAAGAAGAAGTCCTCGTACTGACCAAGCGACATCGCGGCGTCCTGCGCGTGGGCCTCGGTCGGGCAGAGCGTGCCGCACCAGCGATGCTCGCCGTGCGCGATCCGGTCTCGCCGGCGCATCGCCACCTGGCGCTCCGCCGCGAGCTGCCGCTGGCGCCGCTGGGTGTCGGCGCGAGAGAACGATCGCGTGTTCGTCTCCGACCAGATCGTGATCGACGCGTCGAGCGCATCCATCTCGCGCAGGGCGATCGGCGAGACGAACTCGAGCTGCTCGTCCGACCCCTCGGCAACCAGGATCTCCTTGAGCCCGCTCAGCTCGAGCGCCGCATAAGCGTGGAGGCCTCGCTTGATCGCGTCGCGGTGCAGCGCCAGCACGAGCGGTGCGGCGACGGTGTCGGCGTCGATACGAACCGCCTTCCCGGGCTCCAGCCGGAGCGAGTGGTCCAGCACGAGCGCAGCGAGAGCGTCGTAGCGCGGATCCCTCATGAGGCCACCATGGTACGGCGGGCCGCTTTCGAAAGCCGTGGCCGGGTTAAGACGGCCGCAGCGGCAAAGCCGCTACGGCCTCCAGGCCGGCATCGCAGGCGAAGCCTCATAAAATCACGATAGCGTTTTCTCTATCTGCGTGCTTTGACGCGGAACGGACGACTGATCGCGACGTACGTGCGCTTCGGATTCATGGCCGCGGAAAGCTGGATCCCGTAGACGTAGAAGCCGGCGCGCTTGAGCCGTTGCTTCGGCAGCGCCACGAGCTTCGACTTGTACGCGAGGGCCTTGCCCTTCGCCACCAACAAGGGCTTGCTGAGCGGATTGGCCAGTGACTTGAGGATCGCTTTCCGCGCCTTCGGCTTCAGCTTCCCGGGGGCCACGCGGAAGACGCCGGCCTTGTAGGTCGCGTCCTCCTGCGCCCCCGCGCGGAAGCGCCAAAGCTTGTTGCTCCAGCCGCGCGGGTTGCCGAGGTAGCCGAACGAGACGGTCGCCCCATTGACGGACGTCGTGTGCGCCCACCCCGGCGGCGCCAGCTGGCAGCGCCCCTGGGTCTGGGCGATGGCTGCCTTGACGGCGTCGTAGGAGGGCCGCCTCGAGTCGTCTGCGCGGAGCAGTCCGCTCTGCCAGCGGTCGAGGTCGATCTCGTCGATGAGATGGAAGAAGCTGAGCGAGCGGACATCGGGATCGCAGCTGACGAACCGTACGATGTCCGAGTAGTACTGCGCCTGCGTCCCCTCGTCGATCGGAATCACGTTCTCCTTGCCCGTGTAGAACTTCTGGAGGGACGGCGGGATCGCTACCTGCCACCCGGTCTCGTCGAGATCGAGCTTCAACGCGTTGGCCGGCGCCGCTTTGCCTCGCTCGGCGAAGAGAGGCTGCGCGGAACCGTTGAACGCATCCCAGACCGCCTGCTTGATCCGGTCGAGGTTCGGGATGCCCGCCTTCGGCCACGGGTAGCCCTTCAGCGGCGGGTCGTTGTTCTGGTTCGGGTACGGGTGGAACCCGAGCTCGTCCATGATCGGCTTCGTGCGCTTGCTCGCCCGGTAGGCGACGCCGACGTCGTAGATGAAGCGCACGGGCGAGATCGAGATGTTGTCCTTGGCAAGAGGGTTGTCGTTGCCGCGTGGGGAGAGACCCATGCCGATCACGTTGATGGACGGATTGGCCGCCTTGAGTGCGTCGTAGGACGCGGCGAGCAGCGGCTCGTACGCGCCACCCGAGAGGGCGGCGCCGGTCGTGCTGAACTGCGGCTGCCAGAAGCGGGGCTGGTTCGGCTCGTTGCCGATCACGAAGTCCTTGACGACGGGGTACGTGGTCGCCAGCTGGTGCACGAACGCGGCGAATTGATCGACCCGCGCTGGGGACGCCGTGATGTCGCTGGGGTGCGCCGGCGCGACGGCGAAGATCAGGCGAACTCCGTGGATCGTTGCCTGAGGGACCCAGAAGTCGAGCGAGGCCTGGTCGGGGATCGTCGTCGGCTGCGCGGGGTCCCACGAGATTGCGATGCGGTTCTCGTTCGCGCCCAGGTCGTTGAGCGTCGTATAGAAGGTGGTCGGGTCGCCGAGCGCGCCGGTGTCTTCGGTGATTCCGAAGCTGACGTTCGCCGAGGCGCGCCCGCAGAGTGCGAGCGCTGCGCAGGCGCAGCAGGCGACGAGCACGATCTTCTTCACGGGCGGTCCCTTTCTCCCTCGGCCGAATAGGTTGCCACGCCGGCCGGCGGCGTGCATAGGTCTGGCGGCCTATCTTTCGGCGCGGACCGGCTCATTCCTTAGCGCGAGCACGGCGTCGAGCAGCTTTTCGGCGCCAAAACGGACCGGGTCGTCGGCCGGGAGCCCGGTTTCGGCCTCGGCCTCGGCGATCGCGGTCCGCGCTTCCTCATCGTCGAGACCGCGAGTGTTGACGGCAATACAGGCGACCGGAGCCGGCCTCGCGGGCAGCGACGCGCGCTCGTGCAGCTCCACCAGTTCGCTCAACGGCGGAATCGGATGGTCTGGAAAGCCCTCGATCACGGTCGCTCCCGCCTGGTGGCAGAGCACGTACGCGTGGGGCGCGCTGCCGTGCATGAGGCCGAGCGTCACGCCCGAATAGGCTGGATGCAGGAGCGCCCCCTGGCCCTCGACCCAGAGCAGGTCGCCTTTTCCGGCGCCCTCGACGACCAGGCGCTCCGACGCACCGGCGATGAAGTCCGAGACGACCGCGTCGACACAGATCCCCCAGCCGGCGATCGCGATCCCGGTCTGGCCGGTCGGGACGAACACGGAGCGGAGGCCGCGCTCCAGGGCCTTGCGGTCGAGCTCGAGGCTGACCGTCATCTTCCCGATCGCACAATCGGAGCCCACCGTCAGGACGACGTGGGCGTTGAGATCCATGTTCTCCCCGGACGGGACGTTCAGCCCCGGCGGCGGGCGACGCAGGTCGCGTAACTCGACGCCGTGCCGGGCCGCGAGCTCGACCAGCTCGTCGTCGCCGGTCAAGAACTCGTGCAGGCCGTTCTCGACGTCGAGCCCGCTCTGGACACACGCGCGGAGCAACTCGCGCCACGCCGGAGGGAAGCGCCCGCCCTGGGTGGCGACACCGACGAGGGCGGTCGTAGGCTCGTAGGCGAGGGCTTCCTCGACTGTGCCGACGATCGGGAAGCCCTGCTCCGTCTCCCCCACGCGCGCCGTATCGAGCAGGACCGCAACCCGGTCCGGCACGTAGCGCATGACGCCGCGAGCTGTCTTGCCGTAGTGCGGGTCGCCGGAGCGCCCCTCAGCGAGGATCAGATACCGCTTCTTCACCGCGCAAAATGCTTCGCATTTTCCGCGGGGCTAGTTTCTGCCATCGCTACGCTCGGCAACCGGGGAAAAAGCCCTTTCAACGCCTAGTCCCGGCCTGTCCGAGGGCAGTTGGACGCCGTCGCGGAGCTCGACGCCCGGCCACGGGTCCTCGAGAAGGAGCAGGTTCCCGTCCAGGTCGATGAAGTCGCAGAGGCTCGCGATCTGTGCGCCGGCGGCGATGCCGAGGCCGGATTCGGTCATGCAGCCGAGCATCACGCCGAGCCCGAGCGCCCGGGCGGCATGCGCCATCCGCACCGCCTCCCGGAGGCCGCCGGACTTCGAGAGCTTGATGTTGATCCCGTGCGCGCGCAGGGCGCAGGCCATGACGTCTGCGAGCGTGTGGCAGTCCTCGTCGACGTAGATCGGAATCGGGGACGCCGCCTTCACCCTCGCCCCGCCGGGGTCGCCGGCAGGCAGGGGCTGCTCGCAGTATTCGACACCGAGGCCGGCCAGACGCGGCAGCGCGTCGAGCGCCTCGTCCACAGACCAGTATTCGTTCACGTCGACCTGCAGCGGCAGCTCGGTGACCGACCTCACCGCCCGGACTCGCTCGACGTCGAGGCCGTCGCCTCCACCGAGCTTGAGCTTCAGTCGTTGAAACCGCGGCGCCGCCTGCTCGGCCCGGCGCGCCATGTCGTCGGGGTCGCCCAGCCAGATCGTCCACGCGGTGGGCGGTCCCTCGCGGCGCAGTCCGAGGAGTCGCCAGACCGGCAGGCCGACGAGCTTCCCACAGAGGTCGTGGAGAGCGTGGTCGAGCGCGGCCCGCGCCGCCTGTGCGTGCGGCGCCGCCGGCAGGCGCGCCTGGATCTCGTCGATGGCGAAGGGGTCGTCGCCGAGCACCTCGACAGACACGTCCAAGAACTCGACTGCCGCTGCCGCCTCCTCGTCGTAGCGGTCGATCGGCGTCCCTTCCCCGTAGCCGGTCACGCCGGCGTGGGTGACCTCGGCGACAACGGACTCGCTTTCGTCGGTCGCGCCGCGCGAGATCACGAACGTCTCGCCCAACTGGTAGGTGACGGCGCGGGCTTCGAGCTTCACGCGCGTAGCGTAAATCGCTTGGGCATATAGGGATACGAAAGCGGGCTACGCTCCCGGCGGGTCAACGCATCCGGCAAGTGCTACACGGAGTTCACGCCGGACCAGGCCGACCGGATGTAGAACCAGTACCTCGCGTACCGCGCGGGCTGAAGGCTCCACATCGAGGGAAGGGTCGGGATGGCCCGGCCTTCCTCGTTCGGGTAGACCACCGACGTGGGCCCGCGAGCGAGCTACATCCGTAGCCTCGACCCGATGCTGCCGCGCCAGGTCTGGCTCGTCCAGGCAGGCGGCGTCGTCAACTCGCTAGGGAACGGGATCGTCTTCCCGTTCATCGTCATCTACCTGCACAACGTGCGGGGGATCTCGTTCGCGGCCGCGGGCCTCGCGCTCTCGGCCGGCGCGGTCGCAGCACTGGCGGCAGGCATCGGCGCCGGCCCGTTCGTCGACCGTTTCGGTGGCCGCAACACCCTGCTCGTGGGCCTGCTGCTCCAGGCGGTCTCGTTCGCCCTGTTCCCCCTTGTCCGCGAGGCATGGCACGCCTTTGTCCTGCTCGCGCTCGAAGGCGCGGGGACGGCATGTTTTTGGCCCGGCCAGTCGACGCTGCTCTCCCGACTGACGCCCCCTGAGCGGACCCACTCGGCGTTCGCGCTCCAGCGCATCAGCATGAACCTCGGCCTCGGCCTCGGCGGCGTCATCGGCGGCCTGATCGCAAGCACCAGCCATCCGCAGAGCTTCACCGTGCTGTTCCTGCTCGACGCGGTCACGTTCCTCGTCTTCATCAGCATCCTCGCCACGGTCGACGAGCCCGCCGTCCCGAAGTCCGAGGAGCCGGAGGCGGCCGAGGGCTACCGCGCCGTCCTACGCGACCGGAACTTCATCTGGCTGCTCGGGCTGAACGTCCTGTTCGTCGCGGTCGGATATGAGGTGTTCGCGCTCCTGCCGCCGTTCGCGAAGAACTACGCCGGGGTCAGCGAGCGCTGGGTCGGGACGATGTGGCTCGCGAACACGCTGCTGATCGTGCTGATCCAGCTGCCGGTCGCCAAGGCGCTCGAGGGCCGCCGGCGGATGCGGGCGCTGGCACTGATGAGCCTGCTCTTCGCTTCGGCGGCGATGATCGTGCTTTTCGGGGGCATCTGGTTCACCGGCACCGCGGCCGCGCTCGTCTTCGTCGGCGCGACGCTCGTCTTCGGGCTCGGCGAGACGTTCCAGGGACCGACGCAGGCACCGCTCGTGGCCGACCTTGCACCGGACCGGCTCCGCGGCCGCTACTTCGCGCTCGGCTCGATGTCGTGGAGCGCCGGCAGCATCCTCGGGCCGGCAATCGGCGGCCCGCTGCTCGGCTGGCATCCGCTGGCGGTCTGGCCGCTCGCGGCCGCGATCAGCGTCTTCGCGGCGTTCGGCTGCCTGGTGCTGGAGCGGCGGCTGCCCGAACGCGTGCTCCGCTCACCGGTCGGCGACCCGGTCGACGCGGGCGAGCCGCTGCCGAAGCCGGCCCCCGCCTAGGAGGCCGCGCGACCGCGGCTAGACTTGGCTGCTCCGCGCCTGTAGCTCAGGGGATAGAGCGCGCGCCTCCGGAGCGCGAGGTCGCAGGTTCGATTCCTGCCAGGCGCATAGCCCGCTTGAACAAAGGGTTTGCGAGAGGCCTGGCGGGAACAATGTACTTTTCGCCTCTCCGCCCGCGGCGGCGTTTGGCCAGCCGCAGGGGCCAAACGCCGGGCCCCGGCTCGCACAATCATCGCGCCGGCCCGGCTTTAGGCGCTTCCCCCGTAAGGTCTGACCTTGCCCGAACGTTTGGTGGGAGCGGACCCGCTCGCAAGGACGCGTGCAGCGCAGTTGGGACCGCTTGCAACAGGAATCACGAAGTGAGACAATTGTGACGGGTCAGCGCCGCGAAAGAGCGATGAGGGGAGAGCTGCGGTTCGGCCGGCGGGAGCCTTCGGACTCCCGCCGCCGCGAGTGGGTGAATTGCGTGCGCGCCCCGGACGAGGGCGTCGAGGTTCCAGGTGATTCGCCCGTAGCTCGTCAAGCCTCGCCGTGGCCCGGAGCGTCAAGGCCCGGCTTGGGCCTGGTCGTGGGAAGCGCCCGGGCGTTCAGCTCGCCGCCCGGCCCCGAGAGCTGTCGCGGTAGATAGGTTCGCGCTCTTTGCGCCGATTTCGTAGGGCACCCCACCCTTTCGGGGGATCTCAGCCCACGCGCGACCGCTTAGAGTTCGCGCCCGTCGCCGCCTGATGGCCCCGAGCGCTGAGGCGTCTGCGGTTCAACAAGTTCAGAGTTATCCACGGTTTCCACACACAGGTGGGGAGTTATTCCCGGACCAGACGGACAGCCGGAGACATCGCCCGGCGCGCGGACGCCTAATCTTCCAGGCGACTTTGTCTCTGAGGAGTTGCGCGCCGACTGCATGCGCTTCCTCGAAGCGATACACGCGTTGGTAGCACGGCGGGCCGAGATGATGCTGGGCGCAAAGACCCGCTGGGTGCCGGATTCACCGCGCGTGAACGCATGCGAAGACGCCGGCACGCCGCCTTCGCTGACATAGCCGCGCCCAGGGCCCGGGAAATCGGCATGGACGTCCCGAACGGGCGCCTCTGTACTTTGCAGCTCGGTTCGCACCGAGCTCGCTCCTTGCTTTCGCGAACGACGACGCGCCGGAAATTCTGACGTCGCTCTCACCCCGGCGGGTTTGGGTCTTGACTGATCAGTCAATCAACGAGAGGCGGCGTACGGCATGAGGGGACGCGCCGCGTTGGACGGAATCCCGGCCGGAGACCAGCCGCAGCCCTTCGGCCGGGTTCCGACTAGATCTCCGGTACGCGGAGTCGCCGAACGCTGACGAACGAGAGCGCAGAAGCGTTATTCGGGCTCTCGGCTGCGTCGGGGCTGCATCGAGAGGGGGGAGCCGGGGCTGGGCGATGAAGAGCTACGGCTCCTCGTTCCCGCCTGGCCTTCGGGTGGGAGGGAGAAATTCCCGGAAAGGCGAACCCCGGCTCCGCTCCAATATCGACCGCGGTAACGCTGGGCTTGAGAGTGACGAGGCGACCGCCATGAAGGCGGTCGCCTCGATTTCGAGCTATTTGGTGACCCTGAGCACCTTGCTCGTGCCGATCACGTAGCCCGGCGCGGCCTGCGCGGTCGGCATCACGACACGGAGCCTGTTGCGGCCCGAGTGCAGGCGGACGTGGAAGGTGGCCGACGAACTGCTGTCGAGCTTCACCTTCTTCACCGTCAGCGCCCCGAACGACGTCAGGCGCTGCACGTTCACGAATTTGCCGGTAAACGCCCGCGCCGCGGTGACCTTGGTGGAGAAGGTCCCGTTGGCGACGCTGACGAGCGTCAGGGTGATCATCGGCCGCACCTTGACGGTCACCGTCCTACTCGTGGCGCCCTTCCAGTGCGCCTGGTAAGAGGTCTGGACGGTCGGCGACACGGTGTCGGTCCAGTTCCCGCCGGCGGTAGTGGTGAGCGGGCTGGCGAGCGCGCTGAAGGTGGTCGCCGGATACGCGTCGGCCATCACCTGCACGCTCTCGCCGGCGTTGTTGCTGGAGACCTTGCCCGAAAGGGTGACGCTCCCGCCGTAGACGACCGTCGGCCGCGAAGCCGAAATCGTCACCGCGGGTCGTGCCGCAGTCGCGCCGGCGACAAGCACCGTCGTCGTCGCCACGGCCGCAAGGAAGACAAGACTCGTACGCATTCGAAAACACCTCTTTCTTACTGAGCAGGTAGCTGCCGTGAAGGAGATACCCAGACGCGGGCCAAACCCGCCTTCTGGGCCGTAAAGGCCCTGTAAATTCCGGAAGCGGTCTACCTCCGAGCGGTTTTGAGGTAGCCGAAAAGCACGTTACGTTTGAGGCGTTGTCGGTTGTCGATTACCTTCGGGGCCTCGATCCTCGCCTGCCTCGCTCGGTCTGGCTGGTCGAACTCGGCGGCGTCGTCAACGCCTTCGGGAACGGCTTCGTCTACCCGTTCCTGTTCATCTACCTGCACAACGTCCGTGGGTTCGCGCTCGGCGTCTCCGGGCTGATCGTCGCCACGAACGCCGGAGTTGCGCTGATCGCCGGAACATCGGGCGGCGCTGCGGCTGACCGGTTGGGACCGAAGCGGACGCTCGCGGCCTCGCTGGCAATGCTCGCCGTCGCCTTCGCGCTCTTCCCGCTGGTGCGCGAGCCATGGCACGCGTTCGCGCTCGCGGCCTTCGTGGGGCTCGGTAACGGAATCTTCTGGCCGAGCTACCACACGCTTCTGGCGGCGATCACGCCGGACGAGCGCCGCCACGCGGGCTATGCGCTGCAGCGGGTCAGCACGAACCTCGGCTTCGGGATCGGCGGCGCGCTTGCGGGCCTGATCGCCGCCACGTCCAGCCCGGCGACTTTCACAGCCCTTTTCCTGATCGACGCCGCCACGTACGCAGCCTTTCTCGGTCTACTCGCCTTCGTGCCGGGCGGCCACGCGAGCGAGGCTCGGCCCGACGAGCCGACCGGCTACAAGTCGGCCCTGCGCCACCGTGTTTTCCTCGCCCTGCTCGGGCTGAACGTCGTCTTCGTCACGGCCGGCTACGCGCAGCTCGAGACTCTGCCCGTCTTCGCGAAGAACCAGGCGCACGTGACCGAGCGCGCGATCGGCGTCGTCTTCTTCGTCAACTCGCTCGTGATCGTGCTCGCCCAGCTGCCGGTGACGAAGCTCGTCGAGGGGCGGCGACGGATGGCGATGCTGGCCCTGATGACGGGGTTCTGGGCGGCCGCGTGGCTGCTCGTGTTCGGGGCGGGCCTGTGGTTGTCGGCCCTCGCCGCGGCAGCCTTGATCGTCGTCGCCGGCGGCATCTTCGCGATCGGCGAATGCCTGCAGGGGCCGACGCAGCAGGCGCTGATCGCGCAGCTGGCGCCTGACCACCTGCGCGGTCGCTACATGGCGCTCTCGACGAACTCGTGGTCGATCGGCTGGATCGCCGGCCCGGCGCTCGGCGCCTACGTGCTCCAGAAAGAGCCCCTCGCCCTCTGGCCGGCCGCCGCGGCGCTCTGCCTCGGCGCCGGCGCAGCCGGCCTCCTCCTCGAGCGGCGCCTTCCGGAAAGCGTCCGGCTGACGCCCGCCGCCGACATTGCGCCACCGAGCCCGGAACCCACGGACGCACCGACACCCGAAGGCGTCGAAGCAGAGATCCTGGGCTAACCCGCGTCTCGAGGCAGCAGCCGACCTCCGCGGCTGCTGCCCGGACCCGCTCTGGTAACGCCGGCGAAAGTCGTCATGGCCGCGAAGCGGCCGGACTTCCGACGATCCAGGCGAGGGCTTCCGGGTAAAATGCCGAACAGCGATGCGAATGGACGACCCCCTCAGTACCGATGCCAAGCCTGCCCCGCATCAAGCGAACACGGCCCCGGTCGAGCGACGGGGAAGTCCTCGCACGTCCTGAGCCCCGCGTCGAAGAGGTCAGCGCCAACGGGCTGACCTGGGTCCATCTCGACAGTCCCACCCTCGAGGAGGCGGAGCTCCTCCAGCAGCGGTTCGGCTGGCACCCGCTCGATCTCGAGGATGTGATGTCGCGTCGCCAGCGGCCGAAGATCGACGAGTACGCGGACGAGGGCTACCTCTTCGTCGTGCTCCACTTCCCCGTCTACGACAAGACGATCCAGCGCCTGAACGCAGCAGAGCTCGACACCTTTGTCGGCCAGGACTACCTCGTGACGCTGCCGAACGTGGAGCTCCTACCGGTCACGCGGCTCTTCCGCCGGGTCGAGGATGACGTCGAGCTCCGCGAGCAGCTCTTCGCCAAGGGCTCCGGTTACCTCTTCTACCACGTCCTCGACGACCTCTTCGACTACTGCGGCCCGATCCTCGACAAGATCGGCTTCAAGCTCGAGTCGCTCGAGGACGACATCTTCGAAGGCCGCTCCGACGAGGTCGTGCGCGACATCTCCAACGCGAAGCAGGAGATCATCGCCTTTCGCAAGATCATCAAGCCGGAGCGCCCGACACTGCGCGTGCTCGAGCGGCGGATCGAACGATTCCTGCCCGAGGAGCTCGAGATCTACTTCGACGACATCGTCGATGCCTCCGAGCGGATCTGGGACAACCTCGACAACTACAAGGAAGTCGTCGAGGCGCTCGAGGACACGAACGAGTCGGCCATCAACCACCGCCAGAACGACATCCTGCGCTTCCTCACGGTCGTCAGCGTGATTCTGCTGCCGCTGACGCTGATCACCGGCATCTTCGGGATGAACGTGCACTTCCCCGGCTTCGAGACGGCGGAAGCGTGGTGGGCCGTCTTCGCCGGGATGGTGACGCTAGCCGTCGGCCTGGCTGCGTTCTTCCGCTACAAGCGCTGGCTCTGAACTCGAGTCGCGGCGCCTGACCACGAGCGGATCGAGCGGGCGAAGGCTCTCGCTGCGGCGACGGCCGCGGGCCCAGCCGAAGAGCAGCCAGCCGATCAAGAACAGAATTCCGGCGCCGATCAGGACCGCCGGGATCACGATCCAGACGGAGCCCAGGGTCGCCTCTCCGGTGCCCCCGCCTCCCGGCCGCGGAGCGTAGTCCGACCCGCTCACGACCGCGCCGCCACCGAAGGTCGCAGAGGGGTTGAAGGCGTCGACCAGCCAGCGGCCGCGGATCTTCTCCATCGTCCCGAAGAACTGGATCGAGCTGTCCTTGGTCTTCGCGGCAGGGACGATCAGCTCGAAATCGACCTGCGTGGGCGTGGCCGAATCGACCGTCCACTGGTGGAACGTCGTCCCGCCGGCGCGAAACGGGATGACAGGCACGTTGCCCGCGTCCCACGACGAGCGGCTGATCCCGGTACGCAGGTCGGGCGTGACGAGGTTCCAGGCTGCGTCGACGTCCTGCCGCTTGAGCGCATGGTTGATGAAGCCGTCGAGCGTCCGGTTGATGGCCGCGCGCTCGGCCGGCGAGATTTGCGCAGAGGCCGACGCGGAACCGGCGAGGACGAGCGCCAGAAAGGCAATGACGGCGGTCGCGCGCTTCACCTTTTCAAGCTAGCAAGGCCTCTTACGGATCGGGCTGCATAAGCTCCGGAGTCGTGACCGAGCAGCTCTGGGCGCCGTGGCGCCTCGAATACATCGCGGGCGCGGACGAGGACGAGGGCTGTTTCTTCTGCCGAGCCGTGAAGGCGAGCGACGAGGAAGCCCTCGTCGTCCATCGCGGCGAGAAGGCGTTCGTGCTCTTGAACAAGTTCCCGTACTCCTCCGGGCACGTGATGGTCGCGCCGTACCGGCACCTCGGCGATTTCGGCGAGCTCGACAACGACGAGGCGCTCGACATCCATCGCCTGGCAGCGCAGTCCCTGGGCGCGCTGGCGGCGGTCTACGCCCCGCAGGGCTACAACCTCGGCTGGAACCTCGGCCGCATCGCCGGCGCGGGCGTCCTCGATCACGTCCACGAGCACGTCGTCCCCCGCTGGGCCGGCGACACGAACTTCATGCCCGTTCTGGCGGACGTGAAGGTGCTGCCGGAGCACCTGGTGGAGACGCGCCGGAGGCTCAGCGATGCGTGGCCGAAGTAAGAACCGACGGCGAGCACTCAAAATTCGGCAACATCGGGCTCGTCGACAAGGACACCTGACGGCTTCGTGGCCGCGGCCGACCTACGCGGCCGCGGCTCAGGAGCGTTGGCTGAAAAACGGAGATCGACGGAAGTCGTCATGGCTCCCCGAAGGGGAGCCATGACTTCCGTCGGACAAGCGGACGACGGGGATCGAACCCGCGACCCTCAGCTTGGGAAGCTGATGCTCTACCAACTGAGCTACGTCCGCGTGGGCGCCAAGTTTAGCCCGGACTGGGCCGAAAAAGCGTCTTTCGCACCAGCCATGCTTCCGGCACTTTCGACGCATGCGGCCACTCGTCGTCCTCGTCGTGCTCGCCGGCATCGTCGCGGGCTGCACCCTCCTCCGCGCCGGCCCGCCCCCGTCGCCGTATTGCCGACGTGGCTCGACGCTCGTCGGCGTCTACCACCCAGAGCGATTGAAGGTGAAGAGCCGCTGCCGCGTGGCGATCGGGACTGTGGAGGAGGTGAAGCCGGAGCTCTACGACGGGGACATCCACATCCAGCTTCGGCTCGACCGCGGGCAGGAACGCTTGCTCTCGAACGGCAACGCGCGCGTCGGCGGCACGTTGATCGTCGAGATCATCCCGTGGGACCGTGCGCGGGTACCCGTCCCCGTGGAAGGTCAGCGCGTCGAGGTCGTGGGACCCTGGGTCGACGACACCGCGCACGGTTGGTTCGAGATCCACCCTGCCTGGTGGATCAGCGCGGGCTCGATCCAGCCGGCCTCGGCGGGCGAGCTGCGCCGCGTCGACCGGCTGCTGCATGGGCTCGAGCCGGCCTCGGCCGAGGACGACGGTTGAAGCTCACGCCTGGGGAATAATCCAGCCGAGAGAAATTCGAAGGAGGACGAGACGATGGACCTGCAGACACTGCAGTCGACCGCACAGGCGCTCGTCGCCGAGGGCAAGGGGATCCTCGCCGCGGACGAGAGCACCGGAACGATCAAGAAGCGCCTCGACTCGATCGGCGTCGAGTCGACCGAGGACAGCCGGCGCGAATACCGGCAGCTGCTCTTCACGACCGAGGGCGCCGAGGACTACATCTCGGGCGTGATCCTCTACGACGAGACGATCCGCCAGTCGACCGACGACGGGACGCCGTTTCCGAAGCTCCTCGAGAGCAAGGGGATCATTCCCGGCATCAAGGTCGACGCGGGTGCCAAGCCCCTGGCCCTGACCGACGGCGAGACGATCACCGAAGGGCTCGACGGCTTGCGCGCGCGGCTCGAGGAGTACCGAGAGCTCGGCGCCCGCTTCGCGAAGTGGCGGGCGACCTACTCGATCGCGCCGGACAAGCCGAGCGAGTACTGCGTCTGGACGAATGCCCACGCGCTGGCCCGCTACGCGGCCCTTTGCCAGGAGGCCGGTCTCGTTCCGATCGTCGAGCCGGAGGTGCTGCAGGACGGCACGCACACCATCGCGGAGAGCCGCGTCGCGACCGGCCGCGTCCTCCAGGGGGTGTACACGGAGCTCCATGACCAGCGAGTCGACTTCCGCGGCACGCTGCTGAAGCCGAACATGGTGCTCTCGGGCTACGAAGCGTCCGATCGCGCCTCCGTCGACGACGTCGCCGAGGTGACGCTGGAGTGCTTCTACAAGCACGTGCCCGCCGCCGTGCCCGGGATCGTCTTCCTCTCGGGCGGCCAGACCGACGAGGACGCGACGGCGCACCTCAACGCGATGAACGCGAAGGGGCCGCACCCATGGCAGCTCTCCTTCTCGTACGGCCGCGCCCTCCAGGCGCCTGCGCTAAAGGCGTGGGCCGGCAAGCCGGAGAACGTCGAGGCGGCACAGCGCGCCTACTACCACCGCGCGAAGATGAACGGCGCGGCGCGCACCGGCATGTATGCGCCGGAGATGGAGCGCGAGGCGGTTCCGGCCTGAGGCCTAGGCCGTGTCCCCGCGCCTGCCAGCGGGGACACGGCCAGCCTTACTTACGCTGAGCGGGCCGGGCCGGAAACAGCCCGAGCCGATTGCCGCGCTGAAAGTGAGCGCCAGCGCCGGGACGACTCCGATCGCGTAACCCGGGATCCACCGGCAGCTAGCGGACGAGGCTGCCGCTCGGGCGGACGACCAGCCAGGTTCCGCCGAACTCGGCTGCGTTCTGGCAGCCGATCCGGCCGCGCTTGGTGTCCCCGGCCCAGTAGTAGAGAGGCCGGCCCGCATACGTGATCTGACGGCGCCCGCCCCGGCGTGTCGTCGTGGCGAGCAGCGCCCGCTTGACTCCGAGGCCGGCAACGAGCCCGGCTTTCGCGTAGTAGACGGGCCACGCCTTCGCGCAGGCGCCGTAGCACGTGCTCCGCCGGCCGTCCCGCGTGAAGGCGTAGAGCGCGTAGCCGCGGCCGTCGAACAGGACCTTCCCGAACCGCGACGACTTGACCGTCAGGGTAGGCTGCGTGCGCTCGCGAGACATCGCCCCCGGCGCGAATGCGAGCGCCCCACCTGCCACCGCGACCACGAAGAGCCTCTTGCCCATGCCTAGCAGTCGCGCGAATGCGGGCTTCGTTACACGACTATCTGTACTCGCGCCCGGTGAAGAGCTCGAGCTTGTCGAGCGCGTGCGAGGCCTCGATCCGCCGCACGGTGCCGGAGCGTGAGCGCATCACGATCGAGTCCGTGATCGCCCCGTTCGGTAGGTAGCGGACGCCCCGAAGCAGAGCGCCGGTGGTGACGCCGGTCGCGGCGACAAAGACGTCCTGGCCCGAGACCAGGTCGTCGGTCGTGAGTACGCGCTCGGGATCGAGGCCGGCATCCAATAGCGCCTGCCGCTCCTCGTCGTTCCGCGGCCACAGCTTGCCCTGGATGCCGCCGCCGACGCACTTCAGCGCGGCCGCCGAGATGACGCCCTCCGGCGTGCCGCCGATCCCGTAGAGCATGTCGACGCCGGTCCCGCCCTGCGCAGCCGCGATCGCCGGTGCGACGTCGCCGTCGCGGATCAGGTTTACCTTCGCGCCGGCCTCGCGGAGCTCCGCGATGAGGTCATCGTGGCGGTCTCGCTCGAGGACGACGACCGAGATCGCGCGCGGCGGGACACCCTTCGCGTCGGCGACCGCGTTCACGTTCTCGGTCGGCGAGGCGTTGATGTCGATGACGCCGATCCCCTCGGGGCCGACCGCGATCTTCTCCATGTACACGGCCGCGCCCGGGAAGAACATCGTCCCGCGCTCGGCGACCGCAATCACCGCGATCGCGTTGGGCTGGCCGAGCGCGGTCAGCCGAGTTCCCTCGAGCGGATCGACCGCGACGTCGACCTGCGGGCCGGTACCGTCCCCGATCTGCTCGCCGTTGTAGAGCATCGGGGCGGCGTCCTTCTCACCTTCGCCGATCACCACGACGCCGTCCATCGAGACCGAGTCGAGCATGGCGCGCATCGCGTCGACCGCGGCCTGGTCGGCCGTCTCCTTGTCTCCCCGGCCGACCCAGCGACCGGCGCCCATCGCCGCCGACTCGGTCACGCGCACGAGTTCGAGCGCGAGGTTCCGATCGGGCCGAACGGGCGCGCCCGGCCTGCCGCTCGTCTCCTCCGCGACGGCCATGGCGTAGATTCTTACATCCGCTCGGGGGCTTCCACTCCGACGAGGTCGAGGGCCCGCGCGATCACGCACTGCGTGCCGCGCACGAGCGCGAGTCGGAAGGGTTGTTCATCGCTGTCGAGCACCCGGTGCTCGGTGTAGAAGCGGTGGAAGTCGTCGGCGACCCGGATCGCGTAGACCGGGATCGCCTGCGGGCCGCGCCGTTCCGCCGCCTCGGCCGCGACCGCCGGAAACTCGGTGAGGCGCTTGATCAGATCGCGCTCCTCGGTCGCAAGCGGAGCCGCAGGCGAGGCGGAGACCTCGGCCGCGCCCGCGTTGCGCAGGATCCCGGCAATCCGGGCATGCGCGTACTGGACGTAGTAGACCGGGTTCTTCTGGCTTCGCTCGGCCGCCAGGTCGACATCGATCTCGATCGTCTGGTCGGGGCCGCGATTGACGAGGTACCAGCGCGCGGCGTCGACGCCGACCTCATCCATGAAGTCGTCGAGGAAGACGACGTCGCCGCGCCGCTTCGAGATCTTGCGCTGCTCGCCGCCGCTGAGCAGGTGTACGAGCTGGTAGATGAGCACCTCGACGCGCTCCGGGTCGTAGCCGAGCATGCGCGCCACGGCCGCGTACCAGTCGCGGGTGCCGTGGTGGTCGGCCCCGAGGACGTAGATCGCGCGGTCGAAGCCGCGCTCGAGCTTGTCGGCCAGGTAGACGACGTCGGCGGCGCGGTACGTCGGGCCGCCGCCCAGCTCCGGCGAGCGAATAAGCACCCGGTCGTCGACGTCGCCGTATTCGGACGACCGCGCCCAGACCGCGCCGTCCTTCTCGTAGGTGTCGAGACGCGGCAGGAACTCGTCGAGGCGTCCCTCGAGCGCGCTCTGCTTGGCCCAGCTGTCGAAGTGAACTTTGAAGCGGTCGAGCGTCTGCTCGATCTGCTCCAGCATGCGCGGGACCGGATCACCGGGGATCGCCGCCAACTCGTCGACATACGAACCGCGATAGCCATCCTCGGGCGGGTCCTCCCCGCGCCGGCGCGCTTCCACGGAAGCCCTGAACTTCTCCATCTGCGCCCCGGCGTCGTTGTAGTAGTACTCGCGCTCGACTCGGTGGCCGGCGAACTCGAGCAGGCGCGCGACCGAGTCGCCGTAGGCTCCGTTCCGCGCCGACGCCACAGTGATCGGCCCGGTCGGGTTGGCCGAAACCATCTCGACCTGGATCAACTGCGCGTGCGCCGTTTCCCCAGCGCCGAAGTCGCGGCCGCGTTCGACAATCGCCGCGAGCGAGTCGCCGAGCCAGGCGTCCGTGAGCCACAGATTGACGAAGCCCGGGCCGGCGATCTCAGTCCGTTCGACCGCCGGCAGCCCCGAGGCCGCCGCGGCGAGCTCTTCGGCCAGCTCCCGGGGCGACCGGCGCCGCTCCGCCGCCAGCCGCAGCGCGGCATTGGTCGCGTAGTCGCCGTGCGTCGGATCGCTCGGGCGATCCAGCTCGATCGGGACGCCCGTGACCTCGGTCAGCTCGGCGGCGAGAGCCGCGACGGGATCAGCTGCGGGCAACGGTCCGCGCGGAGAACAGCTCCTCGAGCGCCTGGAGCTCCTCGTCGGTTCCGGCCGCAATCATGACGTCGCCGGGCTCGAGGGCCATGTCCGGATTGGGTGTCGTCTCGAAGTGTCCGTCGCGCTTGCGCACGGCGATGACGACAGCGCCGGTCCTGCCGCGGATCCGGAGCTCGCCGATCGTGTGTCCTGCCTCCGCGAAGCCGGCCGGAATCTCCAGCTCCTCGAAACGCAGGTCGGTCTCGTTCGCAGCGGTCGTGGCGACATCGACGAACGCGGTCACCTGCGGCTTCAGCATCAGGTTCGCCATCACGCGTCCCGCGGCGGCGTACGGCTGCACGACCCGGTCGGCGCCGGCCAGGCGCAGCTTCCGCGCCGCGTCCCCGTTGGAGGCACGCGCCACGACCAGCAGGCCCGGACGCGCGGCCCGAGCGGAGAGCGTGATGTAGAGGTTGTCGGCGTCGGAGTCCGAGGCCGCGACGACTCCCCGCGCGCGTGACAGCCCCGCCTCCTCGAGGTCGTCGTCGTCGGTCGCGTTGCCTTCGATGAAGTAGTCGTCATGCTCGCGGGCCGCCTCGATCGACTCCTGGCTGAAGTCGAGCACGACGTACGACGCACCCGCATGGCGGAACTCCTCTGCGATTCGCTGCCCAACACGGCCGTAGCCGCAGATGATGTAGTGGTCATGCAGTCGCTCGATCGCCCGTAGCCTCCTCTTCTCCGCCAGCCTGCCGCTCTGGACGCCCTGGGCGATGCCCTCGACCAGCGTCGTCGCGACGAACGCAAAGATAGTCACCCCGATGATGACGAGCACGATCGAGATCGCCCTCGACTCGTCGTTGCGCGGCACGGTGTCCAGACCGGCCAGAGAGACCGTGACGACCGCGCGGTAGAACGCCTGGACCCACGTCTCGTCGAGCGAGGCGTGGTAGCCGATCGCGCCCGCGGTAATGAGGACGAGCAGTGCCGCGACACCCAGAGCGAGCCGGCGAGGGCTGAAGCCGTCCACGGCCCTACTAGTATCGTAGGCGCGTGGACGACGAGGCCCAGGAGCGCCAGCTCAACATCCATCTCGACCCCGAGCACCTCGCCGGGGTGTACGCGAACTTCGCGAACATCAGCTTCTCCGACTACGAGTTCACACTGACGTTCGCGCGGATCGACCACGAGGTCGAGGAAGGCGACGTGCCCGGAGTCGTGGTGGCGCGCGTGAACATGTCGAACCGCTTCATGCGCGAACTGCTCGACGCGATGGAGGACTCCTGGTCGAAGTGGTCGTCGCGGGAGGGGATCAGGAACCTCCCGGAGACGGATCCGCCTCCGAACCCCTAGCCTCCCACGCCCGAATCATCGCGAGGCGCTGCATGACCGTCGGGTGGGTGTCGAGCCAGACGTATGACCAGAGGGGCGGGCTCGCCTGCGCCAGGTCGATCCTCGTGAAGCTCCGGAAGGCCTCGCGGCCGGCGGCCGGGTCGCGCGTCGCCTGGAGTGCCATCCAGTCCGCTTCGGACTCGTAGCGGCGCGAGACCACGTTCTCGAGCGGCATCGCGAGCAGGCTGAGCGCGAACGAGACGAGCAAGGCGAACGGGACCACCTCGGCCCGATGCAGGCCGCCGCGTCGCCGCGTCGCCTCGGCGAGCAGGAAAGTCAGCGGCAGCGTGAAGAGAATGCTCCACGCGATCCCCTTGAGAATGTGGCGCCGGGCGACGTGGCCGAGCTCGTGCGCGGCCACGAACTCGATCGCACGGTCGCTCAGGTGCGAGCGAAAGAGCGTGTTCCAGAGGATGACGACCGTCGTCGGCCCGAAACCTGTCGTCTCCGCGTTGACCGCCCGGGTCTTGCCGCTCACCTTGTCGACGCGAATCTCGGTGCCTGTCACGCCTTCGCGCCGCTCGAGCCGATGGACGGCGGCCGCGACCTCCCGATCCGGGATCCGGTGCGTGCCGAGCGGCGCCAGCAGCGCAAGTACGATCACGAAGGCGATGCCGACGCCGACGAAGATCGGCGCGACGATCGCCCACCAGTAGCGTCGAAAGCGCCGCGCGAGCGCCATCACCACGGCGATCACGATCGCGGTGATGGCTGTCTGCGCGGCGATCCCGCCGAACCGGCCGAGCGCGTATTCCCAGTAGTCCTGCTTCGAGATCCCGTAGCGTCGGTCCCACCAGAGCCCGAGCAGGCCGACCGGCAAGGTGGCCAGCGTCACGAAGAGGTACGCAGCGACGGCGATCATGACGCCGGCGCCGATCTCGCCGAGCGCGAAGCCGCGGGCGAGGCGCCTGCCGAAGAAGGTCATGACGCCCAGGACGGCAAGCTCGACCAACACGCCGGCGCTGAAGATCAGCCGCCCGACCGAGCTGTAGCGGGCGGCGCGATGGAGCTCCGCCTGCGAGAAGAACGCCGACGCGCTCAGGTGCGGCGCGTTCAGGTCGGACGGCACCTTCGTGCCCAGGAGCAGCGCCGCCGCAGCGAGCCAGGCGGCGACTGCGAGGATTATCGTGGCCCCCTTGAGCAAGCGGGTCGCGGTCATCTCGGACGTTCACGCTAACCGGCACGCACTGGACGCCGTGCTCGCGGCTATCGAAGCGTCCGGGACGGACGAGATCTGGTGCCTCGGCGATCTCGTCGGCTACGGGCCGGAGCCAAACGAGTGCTGCCGCGCGGTCGCGGCCCGGGTCGAGATCTGTCTGGCGGGAAATCACGACCTCGTCGTGCTGGGGTCGCTCCCGATCCACGATTTCGCCGGCGACGCGGCCGCGGCGGCTCGTTGGACCCAGACGGTTCTCGCCGACGATTCGCGCGAGTTCCTCGCCGGACTGCACTCGAGCATGCGGCGGGACGGCGTCGATCTGTTCCACGGGAGCGCCCGCGACCCCGTCTGGGAGTACGTGCTCAGCGACGAGGCCGCCTGGTGGACGTTTCAGGCGACCGACCAGCCGCTCGTCCTCGTCGGCCACAGCCATGTGCCGCTCGCGATCGCGCTCGACGGCGACGAGCTGGACGGCGGCGTCGCACCCGACGGGACGGTCGTCGACCTCGAGTCCGGGCGCTACCTGCTCAACCCGGGCTCGGTCGGCCAGCCGCGCGACGGCGATCCTCGTGCCGCCTACCTGCTCGTCGAGCTCGGCCGGCGCGCCAGCTTCCACCGGGTCGAATACCCGGTCGAGGAGACGCAGGCCGAGATGCGCGAGCGCGGGCTGCCCGAGCCGCTCGCAGAGAGGCTCGCGGCGGGTGTCTAGCGCGTCAGCGGGACCACCTCGGCCTCACGGCCGAAGGTGATGCCCTCGCGCGCGAGCGCCAGCTGAACTTCCTCGCGCGCCTTGAAGATCCGCCACTTCACCGTCGCCAGGGTCGTGTCGAGCGAATCCGCGATCTCGTTGTACGAGAGCCCGACCACGTCGCGGAGCAGCAGCGCCATCTTCAGGTCGGTGTTGAGCTCGTCCACCGCTTGCCAGAGCGCCTGGATCGTCTCGAGCTGCTCAACGGGGGCATCCACGACCTCGAGCGGTGGCGCGTCGTCGATCGCGACGAGCGCGCGCGGCCGCCGCTCGCTGGCGCGAAGCTCGTCGAGGACCCGGTTCTTCGTCACCTGGAAGAGCCAGGTCGTGAACTTCGACCGCAGCGAAAACTTCGGCAGGCCCTGGAAGACTCGGATGAAGACTTCCTGGGTCAGATCCTCGGCAAGAGCCCGGTCGCCCACGAGGCGCATGACGTAGTTGAAGACCGGCACCTCGTACGCCCGCACGATCAGCGAGAAGGCTCTTTCGTCGCCGCGTTGCGCCTTCCGAAGGACGCCGAGATCGGGCTGAGCTAGGGCCAAGGCCGGACGAGTATAACCGCGGTCTTCCTCACCTCAGCAGGGATTTCCCGGTCATCTGTAAAGGTTGGGCAAAGCCGAGCAGGTCGAGTGCCGTCGGCATGAGATCGCTGAGCTCACCGTGTTTTTCCAGGGTCATTCCTTCTTTCGTGAGGATCAGAGGGACCGGATTCGTCGTGTGCGCGGTGTGCGGGCTCGTGCCGTCTGCCTCGAGCATCTGCTCCGCGTTGCCGTGGTCGGCGGTGATCAGGCTGACGCCGCCGAGGCGGTCCACAGCCTCGACGACCTCGCGGAGACAGGTGTCCGTCGTCTCGACCGCTTCGACCACAGCCGGGATCGCGCCCGTGTGGCCGACCATGTCGGGGTTCGCGAAGTTGACGACGGCGAATGCGTAGCCGTTGCCGATTTCGTCGGAGAACCGGCGGGCGACCTCGCGCGCCGACATCTCGGGCTTGTGGTCGTAGCTCGGGACGTCACGCGGGCTGGGGACGAGGATCCGCGTCTCGCCGGTCCATTCGTCCTCGCGCCCGCCGTTGAAGAAATAGGTGACGTGGGCGTACTTCTCGGTCTCGGCGACGTGCAATTGCCGGACGCCGTGCTCCGCAAGGACTTCCGCCATCGTCTCGGCCACGTCCTGCTCCTCGAACACGACAGGGCAGGCGAAGTCCTCCCGGTACCGCGTCATGGTTGTTAGATCGAACCCGGCGTCCATGAGCTTGATCGCCAATTGGCGTGCTCTGTCGGGCCGGAAGTTGAAGAAGATCGCGGCGTCCCCTTCGCTTAGCTGCGGCCGGCCCTGGATTGCGACGGGCTCGATGAACTCATCGGTCACGTCCCGGTCGTAGCTGGCCCGAACGGCCTCGGCCGGGGTCTGACCCCAGGTTGGTCTGCCGTGGACGATGGCCTCGACGGCCCGGTCCGTGCGGTCCCAGCGATTGTCCCGGTCCATCGCGTAGTAGCGCCCAGCGACGGTGGCGATCTTTTCCGCCGGAAGCTCTGCGAGGTCGTGAACGGCCGAGTGCGGGGATACGTCGCGGCCGTCCGTGAACGCGTGAATCAAGGTGCGCTCCCCCATCCCCTGCCTGCGCGCCAACTCGAGCAGCGCCCGGAGGTGGTCGATGTGTGAATGGACGCCGCCGTAGGAGACGAGCCCGAGCAGGTGGACGTTGGCGCCGCGTTCCTTCGCCCGCTCGAAGGCGCCGACGAGCGCCGGGTTCTCGAAGAGCGACCCGTCCGCGATCGCGCGGTTCACCCGCTGGAAGTCCTGGTCGAGCACACGCCCCGAGCCAATCGTCAGGTGGCCGACCTCCGAGTTCCCCATCTGGCCCTCGGGCAGGCCGACCGCCTCGCCCGACGCACTCAACGTCGTGTGCGGGTAGCGCGCCCATAAATCGTCGAAGACGGGCGTGTCGGCGAGCTCGACCGCATTCCCCCGCCCGGGCGCCGCGCAGCCCCAGCCGTCGAGGATGACGAGCGCTACGAGCGGGAGAGCCGTGCCGCGGTCTCGCAAATCGCGGTGAACGATCCCACGTCGAGCGAGGCACCGCCGACCAGGGCGCCGTCGACGTCCGGCTGGTCGAGCAGCTCCGCCGCGTTCTCGGGCTTGACGGAGCCGCCGTAGAGCACGGGCACGTCGAGCAGCGACTTGATCAGCGCGTGTGCCTCCTGCGCGATCTCGGGCGTCGCCGTCTTACCGGTGCCGATCGCCCAAACGGGCTCGTATGCGACGGTGAGCCCCGGACGCGCACTGAGGACCGAGACCTGGCGGGTCAGCACCGCCTCAGTCTCGCCGCGCTCACGCTCTTCCTCGAGCTCGCCGACGCACGCGATCACGCGCAGGCCAGCCTCGAGGGCGTGCTCGGTCCGCATCCGCACGGTCGCATCGGTCTCGCCGAAGTACTGCCGGCGCTCCGAGTGCCCGACGATCGCGCCCTGCACGCCGAGCTCGACCAGGATCAGCGTCGACACTTCGCCGGTGAAGGCGCCGTCGTCCGCCCAGTGGACGTTCTGGGCGTAGATCGTGTGGCCGCTCGCGACGCCGGCGCCGAGCGAGCCGAACGGCGGGCAGAGCACGGCCTCGACGCCGTCGGGAGGCGAGAACGCCGCGCAGAACTCGCGGGTCGCGCCGGGCCCCTTGTACATCTTCCAGTTGCCCGCGATCAGCACGGCCGGGGGATCTTAAGCCGAGGTCGAGAGGAGCGGCCGGAGCCGCTCCTCTCCCTCGTTCTGCGCTGTCCGGTTACTGACCCGCCGGACAGGGGTTGGTCAGGTCACCGCTGTTGAAGTTCTCGAAGCGGGTGATCGGCGTGTTCCCGATGTAGTCCGGAGCGCTCGGGTTCGATCCCTCGAGGTCGTTCGCGTCCGAGTCGTGCGTGGACGTCTTCGTGAATTCCGGCGCCGATTCGCTGTCGCAGAGACACGTCAAACGACATCGGTCTCGGCGACTGCCTCGACGAGCCGGTCGAGCTCGTCGGCGGCGTTGTAGTAGTGCGGGGAGGCACGGACTAGGTCGGGCAGATCCCGCTCGAGCGACTCGATCACCGCGGAGCTCGTCGCCGAGACGCTGACGTTGATGCCCCGGCGCCGCAGCGTCTCCATGACGTGGTCGGCCGAGACATCGGCGACGTCGAACGTGACGATCGCGCACCGCTCGGCGCCGACGTCGCGGACGGTGACGCCCTCCAGCGCCCCGAGCTGCGCGCGCAGCCGCGCGCCCAGGTCGCGGACGCGTTCCCAGATCGCTTCCACTCCCCATTCGAGCGCGTAGTCGATTGCGCGAGCGAGTCCCACCTTGCCGGCATAGTCCTGCTCCCACTCCTCGAACCGCCGGCCGTCCCGGCGCAGCTCGTAGCGGTCCGGCGCGACCCAGTCGGCGGCCCGCATGTCGATCAGCGGCGGGTCGAGCCGCTCGAGCAGCTCCGAGCGGACGTAGAGGAAGCCCGTGCCCCGCGGCCCGCGCAGAAACTTGCGCCCGGTCGCGGACAGCGCATCGCAGCCGATCGCGTCGACGTCGAGCGGCAGCTGGCCCGCGGACTGGCAGGCGTCGAGGAGGAAGGGGATCCCCGCCTCGCGCGCGATCACGCCTACCTCGGCGACCGGGTTCACGAGGCCTCCGTTCGTCGGCACGTGCGTGACGGCGATCAGCTTCACCCGGTCGTCGACCGCGTCGCGAAGGGCGTCGACGGAAAGCTGGCCGTGCTCGTCGTTCGGTACGGTCACCACCTCCACCCCGGTGCGCTCGGCGGTCTGGAGAAAGGCGAGGTAGTTGCTGATGTAGTCGGCGACCGAGGTGAGGATCCGATCGCCGTGGCCGAACCGGAACGAGTAGAAGGCCATGTCCCAGGCGCGCGTCGCGCTCGAGACGAAGGCGATCTCCTCGGGCGCCGCGCCGATCAGCTCGGCCGTCGCGCCGTAGAACCGGTCGATCGCCTCGGCGTTCGCGTCGTGCGCCTCGTAGCCGCCGACCCGGGCCTCGAGCTCGAGATGCCCGACGGCGGCACCGAGGACGGGCTGGGGCATCAATGCGGAGCCGGCGTTGTTCAGGTGGACGACGTGCTCGCAGCCCGGGGTCTCGGCGCGGGCTCGGTCGACGTCGATCACGCAGCTGGAATCACAGACACACCGGGCAGGTCCTTGCCTTCCAGGAGCTCGAGCGCTGCGCCGCCACCCGTCGACGCCCAGGAGACCTTCTCGGTGAGACCCAGCTCGTTCAGGGCGCGGATCGAGTCGGCGCCGCCGACGACCGAGAAGGCGTCCGCACCGGCCACAGCCTGCGCAACGGCCTTCGTTCCCTCGGCGAAGCGCGGCCACTCGAAGACGCCCATGGGGCCGTTCCAGAAGATCGTGCGCGCGTCGCCGAGCTCGGCCGCGAAGCGCTCGCGCGTCTCCGGGCCGATGTCGAGGCCGAGCCAGCCCTCCGGCAGGTCGCCGTAGGGAAAGACGCCGGTCTCCGAATCTGCTTCGAACGCAGCCGCCCCGACGACGTCGTCCGGCAGCACGACCGCGAAGTCGAGCGGGCTCTCGTCCCGGAGCTGCTCGGCCATCTTGCCGCCGATGAGCACCGCGTCAGCCTTCCCGCCGAGGTTCCGCAGGACGCCGAGCTTGTCCTCGACCTTGGCGCCGCCCGACACGAGCACGAAGGGCCGCTCCACGTCCCCGAGCAGCTTGCCGAGCTCCTCGAGCTCTCGCTCGAGCAGTAGGCCCGCGTAGGCCGGCAGGAGCTCGGCGACGCCGACGGTGGACGCGTGCGCGCGATGAACGGATCCGAACGCATCCTCGACGAAGAGGTCACTGCCGTCCGCCAGCTCTCGCGCGAAAGCGGGATCGTTCTTCGACTCGCCGGGGTCGAAGCGCGTGTTCTCGAGCACCTCGATCCGCCCGTCCGGGAGAAGCTTGCGCAGGCGTTCGCGCACGGGCTCCATCGAGAACGCCGGGTCGGGCCCCCTCGGCCGGCCGAGGTGCGAGCAGACGCGCACGCGCGCCGCGTCACGCTCGAGCAGCAGCCGCAGCGTCGGCAGCGATGCCTCGATACGGGTGTCGTCGGCGACGCGGCCGTCTTCCAGCGGGACATTGAGGTCGGCGCGCACGAGCACGCGCGTGCCGCCGACCTCGGCGTCGCGGACCGACCGCGGGCGATGCACTAGGCCGTGGCGGCTGCTTCCGCCTTCGGCAGCGCGGCGCCGGCCATCTTCGAGACGAGGTCGACGAGCCGGCAGCTGTAGCCCCACTCGTTGTCGTACCAGCCGAAGACCTTCACCAGCCGGCCGTTCACCATCGTCAGCTCACTGTCGAAGGTGCATGAGTAGGGCGAGCCGACGATGTCCTGCGACACGAGCGGCTCGTCGCTGTACGCGAGCAGCCCCTCGAGCGGCCCGCTCTGCGCCGCGGCGCGGAACAGGTCGTTGACCTCGTCGACCGATGTGTCGCGCCCGACCTCGACGACCAGGTCGGTCACCGACCCGTCGGGCACAGGCGCGCGCATCGACATCCCGTCGACCTTGCCCTGGAGCGCCGGCATGACGATCCCGATTGCCTTCGCGGCCCCGGTCGAGGTCGGGATCAGGTTCAGCGCAGCGGCGCGGGCGC
>Ga0111538_10001341_pt1 | contig 34437 bp, 23 predicted proteins | sample SoiMethybrSBSTD1_FD_79669 | JGI IMG/M metagenome (GOLD analysis project Ga0111538, IMG submission 79669) | Bulk soil microbial communities from a Populus tree surrounding site in Tennessee, USA - Soil MetaG P. TD hybrid SBSTD1 (version 2)... | ecosystem: Environmental > Terrestrial > Soil >...
AGGTCAAGACGAAGATTACGGTGCCGAAGCTGGAATCAGGGGTGCCAGGGGTGCCAGGGGTGCCAGGGGTGCCGGGGGTGCCAGGAGTGCCCAGGGTGCCAGGAGTGCCAGGGGTGCCAGGAGTGCCAGGGGTGCCAGGAGTGCCAGGGGTGCCAGGGGTGCCCAGGGTGCCAGGAGTGCTCGCACCCGCAGCACTCGAGGCACCCCTAGCACTCGAGGCACCCCTGGCACTCGAGGCACCCCTGGCACTCGAGGCACCCAGTCACTCCGAGCACGGTCCGTCGGTGAGCGAGGACCAACCACCAGCCGAGACGATCCGTGAGATCCGCGTGCATGGTAACGCCGACGTCAAAGACGAGGACGTGATCAAACTGGCCGGCATTTCGCTTGGCGAGACCCTCAGCCCGGATGCGGTCAGCAGTATCGAAAAACGTTTGAAGGACAGCGAGCGCTTCGAGACGGTCGAAGTCCGCAAGCGGTATCGCTCGCTCGACGATCCTACCGACGTCGCGATCGTCCTCGTCGTTCACGAGCGGCCAGGGGTCCGGTCAGCCGCGTCGGGCGGGATTACGTCGACGTCGGGACCATGGCATCACGTGACGTCCCGGCTGATGTTCTTTCCCATACTCAACTACGTCGATGGATACGGCTTCACCTATGGCGGCCGGGTCAGCACGATCGATCTGTTCGGGGCCAGTGAACGGCTCTCGGTGCCGCTGACGTGGGGCGGCACGAAGCGCGCGGCGATCGAAGCGGAACGCGGGTTCAAGAGCGGACCGGTCAGTCGCGTGTTCGCAACGTTCGGGATCTGGAATCGTGAGAATCCACATTACGAGATTGATGATCAGCGCGTCGAGCTGAAGGGGCGCGTCGAACGGCAGTTCGCGCACATGTTCCGAGTGGGTGCCGACGCATCACGCAGCTCGGTCGAATTCGGGGACGTGAACGACGACATCTGGACATTCGGCACGAACGCCGCACTCGACACGCGGCGCGATCCGGCGTTTCCGCGCAACGCCGTATATCTCGGCGCCGGATGGTCTGCGCTCAACCTACGCGGCGCGGATCGAATCAACCGCTACGAGACGGACGCGCGCGGATATCTGCGCGTGATCGGACAAGCCGTGGCCGCCGGCCGCGTCCAGTATTTCACCAGCGATGCGACGCTGCCACCCTACGAGCGCCTGTTGCTCGGCGGCTCATCGAACCTGCGCGGGTTCGGCACAGGCACGTTCGTCGGCGACCGGATGATCGTGACCTCCGCGGAACTGCGCGTTCCGCTGACGTCGGTTCTCCACGGCGGCAAGCTTGGTGTCTCTGCGTTCATGGACGTCTCGAAGATCGCCGACTTCGACGGTCGTCTCAAGGATGCCAAGTGGCAGCGCGGTGCGGGAGGCGGGCTCTTCATCATCGCCGCGCCGGTGCGGCTCAACTTCGATATCGCACATGGCCTCGACGGCGGTGGCACACGACTGAATCTGGGCACGGGGTTTAGTTTTTAGCTACCAGCTTCCAGCTACCAGCTACCAGCTTCCAGCTACCGGCTACCGGCTACCGGCTACCGCGGAGTCGAAGGGCTTCCGCCTACTTACTTGTTCTCCTTGACCCCGTATGGTGCGCCGCTCTTCGACACGTCGAACTCCTTCGATTTGCCCCGCGGAATACTGAGCGTCTTCCATTTCGCGCCCGCGTAATGTTTCGCAAGGAGCACGATTTGGCCGACATGCGCGGCATAGTGCGACGTCTGGCGATTGATCGCCTCGAGGACGGAATGCGCTTCCCCACGCACGTAGACCGTTTTCGATAGATCGTCAGGCGCCAGGAGCGCGATCGTGTTCAGGACGCGCGCCCAACCCTCCTGCCACTGAGCGGCAATCGACGCGCGCGTGTCGCCGGCGCCGGTCTCGAACTCCCGGTCACGCTCGCGATCCGGTTTCTCCCCGTCCGTTGTCAGGAAATCCGTCCAACGCGAACGCATGTTGCCGGCCATGTGCTTCATGATCAACGCAATGCTGTTGGCCTCAGGATCAAGCGTCGCGAAGAAATGCTCATCGGACGTCTGCGCGATTGCCTGCTCGGCTTGTGCCTTGAGCTTGCGGAGTTGCTGAAGTGAGTCGTCGAGGTAATGTTGCTCAATCATGTTGAATGTCCACAGCTGGAAGCTGACTACGGCACCATCCACGGGAATACATACGCCTGCAGAACGACGATCAGACCCATGATGATCGCCAGTGCAAGGCTGTGCCAGAACACAAACCGCAAGATCCTTCCCTCCTGCCCGACCTGGCCGGTCGATGCCGTCGCCACGACGATGCTTTGCGCGTCGATCATCTTGCCCATCACTCCGCCGGTGCTGTTCGCGGTCACGATCAGCACCGGGTTGAATCCCAGTTGCTCCGCCGTGATTTTCTGGAGGCTGCCGAAGAGGACATTCGAACTGGTGTCCGATCCGGTCAATGCGACGCCGAGCCATCCGAGCATCGCCGCAAAAAACGGATAGAGAACGCCCGTCTTCGTGAACGCGAGGCCGAGCGTTGCGTCGGTCCCGCCGTACCGGGTCACGAAGCCGAGTGCGAGCATCAGCATGATGGTGAGAAGCGAAGCGCGCATACGACGAAGCGTCATGAACGCAACCGACAGGAATTGCCGGGGAGCGACGCGAAGGAAGGCAGCAGTCGCCAGCGCGGCGAGAAGAATCGCCGTGCCGGTCGCCGACACCCAATTGAGCGAGAACACGGCAGCTTCAGCACGTTCGTTGCGGTACGCGACATCGTTGATACGCGTGCGATCGACGGCCTGTGGGACGACTGGGTAATCGCGAAACACGGCGCGGTGAAGAAGCGGCACGTTCCAGGTTGGCGACAGCGCGCGACTCACGTACGGACGACCGCCGGCACGGTAGGCGGCGAGCCCCTGAGAACCACCATTGAGGAATGCTTTGACTGGAGCCAGTCCCCACAAGATCACGGCGATCGACAGAAACAGCCACGGCATCCACGCGCGAGTGAGCTCAGCGCGGGTATGAGTGTGACTCGCGGGACGTCCCGGCTCCCGCGTCCCGGACAACGGCTCCCGACGAGTGTCGAAATCCCATGTTTCTGCCGGTTGCCACACGCGCATGAACAGCGCCAACGCCGCAATCGAAAGTAACCCACCCGCGATGTCGACGAGTTCGACACCGACAAAGTTGCTCCACAGATACTGGACAGCCGCGAACGTGCCACCGCAGACCAGGACTGCAGGCCACACGCCGCGCAGCCCGCGCCATCCGCTCATCGTTACCACCAGCCAGGCGGGCACGAGGAGCGACACGAACGGAAGCTGCCGCCCGGCCATCGCTCCGAGCGTGGTGGCCGGAATGCCGGTGACCGCCGCGAGCGTGAGGATTGGCGTGCCAATGGCGCCAAACGCGACCGGTGCCGTGTTGGCAATCAGGGACAACCCCGCGGCATACAGCGGCGTGAAGCCGAGGCCGATCAACAATGCTGAGCAGATGGCCACCGGCGTGCCGAAGCCTGACGCCCCCTCGATGAACGCACCGAACGCGAACGCGACCAGCAGCGCCTGCACCCGCCGGTCGGTCGACAGGCGACCGACTGAGGATTTCACGATGTCGAACTGACCGGTGTGGACGGTCAGGTTATAAAGAAAGACCGCGTTGAGAATGATCCAGCCGATCGGAAGGAGTCCGTAGGCGGCTCCGTACAACGTGGTGGCGAGTGCCGTCGGCGCCGGCATACCGTAGACGAGAACGGCAATGGCAAGCGCCGAAACCAGTCCTGCAAGCGCGGCATAGTGTGCCCGCCATTCGAGGACTCCAAGCATGGCGAGGAGCAATACGATTGGCAACGCGGCGGCCGCCGTGCTCAGCCACGCGCTGGCGAGAGGATCGTAGACCTGAATCCACGGCGTCCACGTCATTTTGGGCGCCGCCATCATAATATGGCGTCGACATGAACACATCCCGCGTGGTCAACATCGAAGATTTGCGCCGAGGCGCGCGCAGACGGCTCCCACGAGCCGTGTTCGATTACATCGATGGCGGCGCCGATCGCGAACATACGCTCGAGAAAAATTCGCGTGCCTACGACGACATCATCTTCCGTCCGCGCTGCGCGGTCGCGGCACCTCGCTACGACATGCGCACGACGGTGCTGGGAACCGAGATCGCGATGCCGATCATCCTCGCGCCGGTCGGCAGCTCGCGCATGTTCTATCCGCGAGGCGAGGAAGTCGCGGCGCGGGTCGCGGGGTCCTTCGGCACGATCTATACGCTCTCCACACTCTCCGGCTGTCTGCTCGAGGATGTGAAGCAGGCAACGAGTGGTCCGGCGTGGTATCAGCTGTACCTGGTGGGCGGGCACGACGTCGCGCGCGCGGCCATCGCTCGTGCGCGCAAAGCCGGCTACTCCGCCATCGTCGTCACCATCGACACACCGGTCGCGGGCATGCGCGAGCGCGATTTGCGCAACGGCATGAAGGAGCTGGTCACTCGAAACCCGTGGAAGATGCTTCCCTTCGTTACGCAATTCGCGATCAAGCCGCGCTGGCTCGCCGGCTTTTTCCGCGATGGCGGCCTGATGAAGTTCCCGAACGTCGTCCTGCCGGGCGAAGGGCCGATGCTCTATGCCGACGTCGGCACTGCCCTCGAAGCGTCAGTCGTCACCTGGGCGGATCTCAAATGGATTCGCGAGGCATGGGAAGGAAAGATCGTCGTCAAAGGCGTGCACATCGGCGACGATGCCCGGCGCGCGATCGATGCCGGTGCCGACGCGATCGTCGTGTCCAACCACGGCGGACGCCAGCTCGATGATGTGCATGCGACCATTCGCGCGCTGCCGGAGGTCGTCGCGGCAGCACAGGGCCAGATCGAAGTGCTCGTCGACGGTGGCATCCGCCGGGGCAGCGACGTGGCGAAGGCGCTCTGTCTCGGCGCCAAGGCCGTGCTCGTTGGACGCGCGTATGCGTACGGCCTTGGGGCGGCTGGCGAAGCGGGTGTGCGCCGTGCGATCGAAATTCTCCGTGCCGATCTGTTGCGAACGATCAAGTTGCTCGGATGTCCGTCGACCTCCGAACTCGATCGATCGTATGTCGAGCTTCCTGATAGTTGGCAGCACTGAAATAGATCCGCGCTTGGCGAGCTCGCGCAAACGGGGCAAGAAACATCGTCACGATCGAAGATCCGTCGAGTTTGCGCTGCCGGGGGTCAATCAGGCGCAGACCAACGACAAGGCGGGCGTCATACTATCGCGGCCGTGGCTGCCACGATTGCCGCGGCACCGGCTTCCGTGGACGCATCGGCATCTTCGAACTGCTCGAGATGAAAACGACATCAGCGAGCTGATCCTCACGCGTGCAGCCGACGCGCGGTTTTACGAAGCTGCGCGTGCCAACGGCATGGTGTCGCTTCGCGAGGAGTGTCTCACGCTGGTCGCCCGAGGCGAAACGACGTTGGCTTCGCAAGATACTTAGCCAACGTCATCCTTTTTTAGCGTTCGCTCACGACTCCGTGACAATCGGTCCCCTAATCTTGTACCTCAGGGCTCTTGCCTGCACACATGAAGGAATCTGGCGGTGACGTTATACAATTTCTAATTCAGCATGCCCACATTGGCCCGCTCCCGGACCGTCCTGTCCCGCTTCCTGGTCATCGCACTCGCCGCAGCCGCCCTGCCGGCCTGTGGACTGGTCCAGCGTAAGGCCGTGGGCATGGTCGCGAGTACGCTCGCGTCGAGCGGTGATGTGTTTACGCGCGACGATGACCTCGAGCTTGTCGGCGACGCGATTCCATTCGGGCTGAAGCTCTACGAGTCGCTGCTCGATTCGGCGCCGAAGAACAAAGACCTGCTGATCGCGACCTGCAGCAACTTCACGCAGTACGGCGTCGCCTATCTCGAGACCGAAGCGGCAGTGCTCGGTGAGGCGCAGCATCATGATGAAGTCGCGCACCTCAACCAGAGGGCGCTCAAGCTCTACCTGCGCGCCAAAGGCTATTGCCTGCGCGCGATGGAAGTGCGTTTTCCCGGAATCAGCCAGAAGCTGCTGACCGACGCCGAGCCTGCGCTCGCGAAAGCCGAAAAGAAAGATGTGCCCCTGCTTTACTGGATGGCCGCGTCATGGGGATCGGCGATCGGTCTCGGGATCGACAAACCCGATCTCGTGATCGATATGCCTGTGGTTCGCGCCCTCGCCGATCGCGCGCTGGCGCTCGACGAGAGCTGGAGCAAGGGGGCGCTGCACGAGATGTTCATTTCGCTCGATAGTCTGCCGGCGGCGCTCGGCGGCGATCCGGAACGCGCTCGCAAGCATTTCGCCCGGGCGGTCGAATTACAGAAGGGGTCGTCTCCGGGGCCGTATGTGGCGCTTGCCAACGGCGTCGCACTTCCTGCACAGGACCGTGCGGAATTCGAAAAGCTACTGGAAACGGCGCTCGCCATCGATCCGGAAAAGGATCCCTCGGTGCGGCTGGTCACGCTCGTTCAGCAACGCCGGGCACGCGCGCTGCTCGATCACATCGACACGATGTTTACGAAGTAAGGAGCGTTTATCAATATGTCTGCCTTGAAACGGTTCCTGGTCGTTGTCTTTCCGCTTGTTGCGGCTCCCGCGCTCATCCTCGCCGCGCCGGGCGAGATCAAGCTGGCGACGCTTGCGCCAGCCAATACGTCGTGGCACAAGGCGCTGCTCGACATGGGCAACACGTGGAGTAAGGACACTGCCGGCCGAGTCACGCTCACCGTCTATGCGGGTGGCACTCAGGGCGACGAGTCGACGATGATCAAGAAAATGCGTCCGGGGATCGACACCCTGCAGGCAGCTTTCCTGACTGCCGCAGGCCTTGCCGAACTCGATGACGCCTTCAACGTGTTTGCGATGCCGTTCTTCTTCGAAAACGACGAAGAGGAGATGGCGGTCGAGAAAAAGCTCACGCCTGTTCTGGAACAGCGCCTGCAGGCGAAGGGTTTTCATCTCGTCAGCTGGGGCACCGGCGGATGGGTGCAGGTGTTTTCCAAGAAGCCGCTGCGATCGCTGGCCGATGTGAAATCGGCAAAGCTCTTCACCAGCAAGGGCGCCGACAAATGGGTCCAGTGGTACGTTCAGAACGGCTTCCATCCCGTCGCGCTGCTGCCTGCCGATATCCCCGCGCAGCTGAAGCTCTCGACCGGATTGATCGATACCGCCCCCAACCCTCCGTATCTCGCTCTCTCGCTCCAGATTTTCCGTGACGCGAAGTACATGCTCGATCTGCACATCGCCCCCTTGACCGGAGCGATGATCATGTCCACCCAGGCCTGGAATCGCATCAGCGCCGACGACAAACCCAAGGTCAGCGGCGCCGCTGAGGCGATGGAAAAGCGCGTCCGCGCAGAAGCGCCGGCGCAAGATGCGGAATCGGTCAAACAGATGGTTGCGCGCGGACTCCAGGTGACGACGCTCGATGCCAAAGCCGCCGCGGAATTCCGCACTGCAGCGAATCAACTCGTCTCGACGATGCGGGGAGACATGGTGCCTGCGGACATCTTTGATATGGCGGTACAGGAACGCGACCGCCTCAGGAAGTCCAAGGGCAAGTAGTTGCTGAAGGCGTTCGCCACCGACACCGAAAACCGCATCGCGAGCCTCGCCCTCGCGGGCATCATGATTCTGCCGCTCGCCGAGATCGCGTCGCGGCGGTTTTTCGGTGCGGCGATTCCTGGATCCGGAGCGTTCGCGGCAACGCTGACGTTATGGCTGGGAATGCTGGGCGCCGCCATTGCGGCGCGCGACGGGAAACTGCTCACCCTGGCCACGGGTGAGTTCCTGCCAAAGGGTCCGATCGGCGATATCGCTCACATCCTCGCGGCGACGATCGGCGCCATGATTGCGACGATTTTCGCGCTCGGCGGCAGCGCCCTCGTCCGCAGCGATCGGATCGCGGGAGACCAGGTCGCCGCGGGCCTGCCGACCTGGGTCGCCGATCTCGCCCTCCCGATCGGGTTCGCGCTGATCGCGCTGCGTCTGGTCTGGCGCGCGTCCCCAAAGTGGCAGGGGCGCGCCATTGCCGCGCTCGGCATCATTGCTGGCATTCTGCTCAACCAGCATCGCGAGATGCTGGAAAACCAGTCGGTTCTCCCGTGGTTCTTGATCGTGATCATCGCCGGCGTCGCCGGCGCGCCGATCTTCGCGCTGCTCGGCGGGTTTGCGCTGTTCGCGTCGCTGACGCGCGGCAACCCGCCGGTCGTGCTCCCGATGATGGCGTATCAGGAGCTGACGACGTCGACGGGGATAGCGGCGATTCCGCTCTTTACGCTCGCCGGGTTCCTGCTTGCCGAAGGACGCTCGTCGGAACGCCTGCTACGCGTCTTCCGCGCATGCGTGGGATGGGCTCCCGGCGGCACCGCAGTGGCGGCGGCAACGCTTTGCGCATTCTTCACGCTCTTCACCGGCGGATCCGGTGTCACGATTCTCGTGCTTGGCGGCCTGTTGCTGCCCGCACTGGTCGGCGACGGCTATCGCGAGCGCTTCTCGATCGGGCTGCTGACTGCATCGGGTTCGCTCGGACTGCTCTTCCCTCTCTCGCTGCCGCTCATGCTCTACGGCATCGTGTCGCAGAAAGCATCGATCGAAGACCTGTTCATCGGTGGCCTGCTGCCGGGCGTCCTGATGCTTGGACTTCTCGCGATGCTCGGGGTCCGCGAAGGCATGCTCACGCACGCCGAGCGGCGGCCTTTCCGCGCCGCTGAAGCGCTCGCGGCAGTGTGGGAAGCGAAGTGGGAACTCTTCCTCCCCGTCTTCGTGGTTGGCGCATTTGTCGGCGGTGTCGCCACGCTTGTCGAGTCGGCGCCGCTGGCCGCGTTGTATACGCTCATCGTCCAGCGGTTCATCCATCGCGATCTGCCAACATGGAAAGACGTGCTTCGCGTCGCGGCGGACTGCGTCGCCCTGGTCGGCGGCGTCCTGCTGATTCTCGCGGTGGCCGCCGGACTCACGGATTATCTGGTGTATGCCGAGGTGCCGACGCGGCTCGTCGAATGGACGCAATCACACATCCACTCGCGGCTCTTGTTTCTGCTCGCGCTGAATGTCTTTCTCTTGATCGTCGGCACGCTGATGGACATCTTCTCGGCCATCGTCGTCGTCGTGCCCCTGATTCTGCCCCTGGCGGAAGCTTACGGCATCGACTACGTTCACCTGGGGATCATCTTCGTCGCCAATCTCGAGCTCGGTTTCCTGCATCCGCCTCTGGGACTGAACCTGTTGCTCGCGTCCGTGCGGTTCAAAAAACCGGTACTCGAGGTGACCTGGGCAACGTTGCCGATGCTGGGGATCCTCGCCGTCGGCGTGCTTCTCATCACCTACGTGCCGTGGCTGACGCTGGGGCTCTTACACTGGCTCGGACGGGGAGGATACTGAGATTTCAGCTATAACCCTTGATACGCCCTGAACATGCCTCTGAAGTATTTCAGCACGCGCACCGGATCGGTCGATTCCGGAATCTCGGCAAAGCAGTAGCCCGCAAAGTTCATCTCCGCAAGATTGCTGATCAACTTGCGCCACGGGTATTCCTCGAGCATCAGATCACGCATATGGATCTGACCGATCTGACTCTTGAGAAGCGTGAAGTTGGCGTCGAATCCACCGTCGAGCAGGTCTGTCTGGTTTGAGTTCCAGCACGCGCGAAGGGCCGCGGGATTCCCTGCATAATCGAAGATCTTCCGGATGCGCGGCACGCGCTGCGTCTCGGTCCCGTGCACTTCAAGCTGCACCTTGATGCCGTTGTCCTGCGCGAACGCCGCACATTCCGCGAGCGACTTGCCAATCTGCTCGAGCGTCTTCTCTTCGGGAACATCTTTCACCAGTCCGTTCGGACGCACCTTGACGCTCGGTGACCCGAGATCCTTCGCGAGCTTGACCCACGCCTTTGTCTCGTCGATGTTCTTGCGAACCACCGCCTGATCGGCGGCGTGAAACTCGCACGTGGTTCCGAGGCCGCCGATCTTGACCGGCGAACTTTCGAACTGCTTCCTCACTTCGGCGCGCTGGGCTGGAGACAGCGTGATCTCGACGCCGTGCTTGTGGGTCGTTCGCAACTCGACGGCATCGAAGCCCGCTTCCGTCAGGTTCTTGATGATCGTCGGAACGTCCCAGTCCTTCGCGATGTTGTAGGTCACGGTGCCGAGCTTGAGACCGTGCGGTCCTGGCTTCATTGCCGGCGGTGCCGGCGTCTGCCGGACGGCGAGAGCAGGAACAACAGCAACGCTCGAGAGAAAATCGCGTCTATTCATGGCGAGAGAAGTTACCAGTTCCCAGTTCCCAGTTTCCAGTAAAACCTCGTCCCGGGCTCAAACTGGAAACTGCTCATTCAAATCGCGTGATCGATCGGAAACGGCTCTCCCCGCCATGCCTTCACTGACGTCCACGGCTGAGGTGGCGACGACCAGAAAGGATCGTTCGCGTCCAGCCCTAACGGCAAGAACGCAACCGAGCAGAGATAAAGGCTTCCAGTCGAGATGTAGGTTTCCCCGACGCCGGGCTGGTGACCACACAGTCCGATCCGAAGCCAACCATTCGAATCGAAGGTTTCAGGCGCCTCTAACGTCCGTCGGATCACCGCGGTGAGTGCCCCTCTTACCTGCGACGGCGACGTGCCGTCCGGAAGCGCGCGGCGCAACGCGACGGATGCGAGCAGATGAAACGCGCCGCAGCGATACGCAATCGAACGTCCGATCGCTGGAAAGCTTCCATCGGGCGCGACGAGTCGCTCCAACACGGCGGCGTAGCGTTTCGCGCGCTCGTCGACGCGCGCCGACAGTTCCTTCCACGCCGGCATCTCGTCACGGCAGGCGTCGAGAACGTCGAGCAGCATCGGATGAATGACGAAGCTGTTGTAGTAGTCCCAGTGGAACTGCGGGCCATCGCCATAGGCGCCGTCCCCCTTGTACCACTGATCATGTTGTCGAAGCGCATAGTCGACGCGCATCCGATCCCACGCCGCACCAAGCTTCAAGAGGGCGGCCTCGACAGTCGCGGAAAACAGCAACCAGTTATTGAACCCGGGAGAAATGATCCGGGTCGATTCGAGGGCGGCAATGAGGTTGCGCCGGGTCGACGGATCCAGAGCGTCGCGGAGCACGCGCGGCGCCCGCAACACTGCTTCGGCAAGAAATGCGGCGTCGACGAGCGGCTGCCGATCGCGCGTGAAATTCAGATAGTCGGGCGATGCGGGATCCACGGCGCGGGCGAGCGCCTGGCGAGCGAGTTCCGCGTAGTCGCCGCGCAGCTTGCCTTCTCCCGTCGCCTCGGAAGGCAGTTCAATCCAGGGGGCCAGGCCCACTAGTAACCGGCCGATCGCCTCGAGGTGCGTGACGTTCTGACGGTTTGCACTGGCGGCCTGCTCGACCGGCATGCGCGCTTTCAGTGTGCCTTTCGCGAGGTTTGTGAGGACGGGATCGGCGAGCGTGCGGAGCAGTGCGACCCAGGCCGCCCGATCACTCTCCCGCGCAGGTGCCACCTGCGAAACGCGGCTCGTTGACGGCACCCCGGGTATCAGTGGGCTTGCGCTCGCAGCCTTGAGAAAATCGCGACGATTCATATCAGCAGTCTCAGAGCTGGAAGCTGGAAGCTGGAAGCTGGCAGCTGGAAGCTGGAAGCTGGAAGCTGGCCGTCGTCTAAAGACCCCTGCCTACTTAATCGGCCAATTCGGCGATTCCGTTCTCGCCGTCTTCAGATACGCCTCGATTTTCGCCACAACATCCGGCTGTTTGTCCGCCACGTTGGTAAATTCCGTTGGATCGTTGGCGAGATTGTACAGCTCGAGCGGCTTGTCCTTTGCGAGGCGAACCGCCTTCCAGTTGCCCATGCGGACGGCCTGTTGAAAGCCGCGTTCGTGAAATTCCCAATACAGGAAATCGTGTGGCGGCAGCGGCTTGCCCTGCAGCACCGGCACAATCGATTTGCCATCGAGATCGCTCGGCACTTTCGCGCCCGCGAGTTCTGCGAACGTCGGAAACAGATCCCAGTGTGCGGCGGCGTAGGTCGTCGAAGTCCCGGCGGCGATCGTGCCCGGCCAGCTGGCAATCATCGGAACGCGAATGCCCCCCTCATACAAGTCGCGCTTGATTCCGTGGAGTCCGCCCGAGCTCTTGAAGAACTCCGGATCGGCGCCCCCTTCCTGATGCGGTCCGTTATCGCTGGTGAAGAGCACCAGCGTCCTCTGATCGAGTCCACGCGTGCGCAGCAGATCCATGATGCGGCCGACATCGCGATCCATGCGCGAGATCATCCCGGCAAACGCGGCATGCGGCGTCGGCTGCGAGCGGTAGCCAAGTGAGGGTTCGTCAAGGCCGGTCAGCTTGCCGTCGGCCGTGGCATTGACGAATGCCTTTTCAGGAAACCTGCCTCTGAACAGCGCCATCGAGTCGTCCGGAACACGAAGCTCGGCGTGCGGCACTGTGTAGTTGAGATAAATGAAGAACGGCCGGTTGTCGCTCTGCTCGATGAACGACATCGCGTCGCGCGTGAAGAGATCGTTCGAGTACTCGTCCTTGTTGACATCGACGCGCTGACCATCGCGGTAGAGATGATCGGTGAACTGCCGGTGCGCATGTGTCTGCGAGAGATAGCCGAAGTAGTGGTCGAAACCCTTTCGATCAGGCCGTCCCGGAGACTCGGACTCGCCGAGTCCCCATTTCCCGATCATCGCGGTGCGATAACCGGCGTCCTTCAACAGCGTCGCAATCGTTCGATCCTCGGGCCGCAGCGAGTTACCTGCGACGTTCCCGCGAATCGATGTGTGGCCAGTGTGCAGCCCCGTCATCAACGCGGCGCGCGAGGGAGCGCAGACAGTGCTGCCGGCATAGTAGCTGATGAATCGCAGGCCATTGCGTGCAAGGCGATCGACGTTTGGCGTTTGGAACATCGCTTGCCCGTAGACGCTGACGTCGCCGTAGCCGAGATCGTCAGCCTGGATCACAAGGATGTTCGGCTTCGACGGTTGCGCCTGCGGAGGCGCTTCAAAGCAGAGACACGCGAGCGCAACAACAAACACGAGTCGGCGCATCTGATCTCCTGGCGGGGTCTGAAGACCCCGCCCTACAGGGTTGAGTGCAGAAAGACTACTTCGCCAACGGATCTGGACGAATCTGGAAGTGGAGGACTTTGCTCGTCGTCCCCTTGCCCGTCTCCATGTGGAACGGCGCACGCGTGCCGACCGTCGCCCACAAGCCCTTCCCCTTCCAACCCGCCTTCGGATCGTCGATGCGACCGTCCATCCACTTCGTGTAGAAGCCGGTGGGATAGGGAACGCGCAGCACGATGAACTTCCCGTCCTTCAGCGCGAGCAATCCTTCGGAGGCGTTGCCGGTATTGATGGGTGTGTTCGCTCCGAGTCCCGAGGTATCGAACTGATCGACCCACGTGTAGTAGCTAGCTTCCGCGCTCCCCGAATCGGTGACGTTCTTCAATTGCGGTAGCGGTTCCTTGTAGAAGGTCCAGCCCTCCGGGCACTGCTGACCGGTCGCGGTCGGACCGTTGAGGGCTCCCTTGCACTTGCGGCGATCGAAGCTGCCCATGTGTCCGCTCGCAAGCGCCACCCACGCGACGCCGTTTCGATCGATGTCCATGCCGCGTGGCGAGTAGCCTTCAACGGGCACACCGTTTTTCATTGGTGGCTCGAACACTTCGGCGAGAGCGGTGGCGGGAGGATTGGCACCAGGACTCAATCGAATGATTGCGCCGGGGAAACCCAGCACCGAGCCCCACACCGATCCATCCGCCGCCGGCGAGACCGCGTAGAATGCGCTGCCGTAACGCTTGTCCTTCGTCGGATCCACCGGCTGATTCGGCTCGACCGCCTCGTCTCGTTTCCCGTTGCCGTTGGTATCCATGATCACCGCGGTCCAACCCTGGGATTTTTCTTCGTCGCCGGTCGCCTCGTACATCTTCGTGTTCAACCATCCCACCACGGAGCCGCCGCCGCTGGTCCACAGCGTGTTGTTCGCGTCCTCGGCGAACATCAGGTGATGCGTGCTGAAGCAGGTGCTGATGTGGGTGAGCTTGCCGCTCTTCGGGTCGTATAAAGCGAGGTGACGGCCGGAGCGCTCAATCGGCGTCATTTTCGCTGATGGATGCTCCGAGCCCGCCTTGCAAAACGCCGGATTGTCGGGCGCGCGCACGGCCGATGTGATCCAGACCCGCCCTTTCTCGTCGAACATCGGATTGTGGACGTTGTTCTTGCTCTTCCAGATTGGCTCGGTGGCGAAGTACGCCGACGGCTGAATCATCAACTGTGACGTCTGCGGTGTGTTCGGGTCCCTCACCGTCAGTTTCACCTGGCCGATCGCGTTCTCCTGCGGATCGAGCACCGGGAGGTAATCGGCACTGAGCTCGAGCGCACCATAGATCTTTCCGTTCGGATTGAGCGTCGGATTGCGGCGATCGGTCGACACTTCGTCATGCAGATAGGCCTTGGGATCTGCCCAATCCCATTCGGTGATGACGACGTTGCGTTCGATGCCCTGTGGCCGCGGCGGCGCCTGCGGCACTTCGCCGGCAGCGATCCGATCCGTCCAATCCGCAAACAGCGTAAGCGCGCGATCGTGACCGATGTTCCCGAGTGTCTGAATCATGTTCGTCCCGGCCTGTCCGGACTGCAGCCGGCGCTCCCAGGCGAGCACTGACGATGGGAAGTCGTCAAACTCTTTCGGCAGTTTGCGCGTGCCTGGCGTGCCGAGCTGATGGCACGCCGTGCATCCGCCGGACTTGATCAGACGGATCCAGTCCGCCTGGTTCTTGACGTTTTGACCAATGCCTGCGCCGGCGGGGAACTCACTCTTCTCCGGCACCTTGAGCAGCGACAGCCAGTAACCGGACGGATAAATCTCTGCCGCCGCGCGCGGATCAGGCGCCGGCACGGCCGTCAGGTTGACGGCTTTGCCAGGCAGCGCTTTGATCTTCGGCGAATCGACGAGTCCATACCCGCGGACCCAGACGTTGTAGTTGGCCTTTGGCAGATCGGGCACGAGATAGCGCCCGCGATCGTCGGTGACGACGATGCGTACGAATCGGGTCGGCAGCTCGGTCGTCTCGGCGATCACCCAGACGCCCGCTTCAGGGCCTTTCGGCCCGGTCACGACGCCGCCAATGTCGTCGCCGTCGATCGGGACGGCAGCAGTGGAACCCTGTTGCGCGCTGGTCGCGCCAAGGGCGAGGGCGCAAACAGCAGCCACGAACACCGCCTGCATCATTCGCATGGTCTTCATAGTCCCTCTTACGCGCTCTGTAAAAGGTGGCTGGCACCTTTCAGGGAAAGGTGCCAGCCACCTTTTACGTGGTTTGTAACCGCCAGTGTTACCCTGACTCGCTTCGCTGCGCTGGTTCGCGTCTTTCTTCGCAAATCATCCGAACATCGTCCGGACGACGAACCACATATTAGCCGGACGCTCGGCAAGGCGCCGCATATACCAGGGGAACCAGTATTCGCCGTAGCTGATCAGGACGCGCAAGCGCCGTCCTTCCCCTGCCAGGCGCAGCTGCTGCCCGCGCTGGATGCCGTACAGCATCGCAAACTCGTACGCGGATGTTGGCACATTTTGCTCGCGAATGTGCGTCGCGATGCGATCCGCGAGCGCGATATCGTGCGTCGCAATGTGCAGAAGCGCGCCAGGCTTGCGCGCGTCGGCGGACAGCAGCCGCGTGCACAGCTTGAAATAGTTCGCGTCGACGTCCGCCTTTTTCGGAAACGCAATCGACGACGGTTCAAGATACGCCCCTTTGACGATGCGAATCGCCGCGCCGAGCGGCACCAGCGATTCGACATCCTTTTCGGTGCGGTACAAATAGGCCTGGAGCGCAATGCCGACGCGTGCCGTCCGTGCCCGCGCGCGTCGATACAATTCGATGGTTCGCTCGACATACGGCGAACTCTCCATGTCGATCCAGACGAAGTTGCCGAACGCATCCGCCCGCTCGATCAGGCGGTCGAGGTTGCGCTCGCACAGGGCGCGATCCAGATCGAGGCCGAGCTGGGTCGGCTTGATCGAGATGTGCGCGTCGAGCCCGGATCGATCGACGCGATCGAGAACGTCGAGATAGTGGGTCGTGACTTCCTCAGCTTCTTCCACGCCGGCGAGATTCTCGCCCAGCTTCGTCAGAATGGTCGTGATGCCCTGCGGCTTCAACTCCGCGGCCGCACGCAGGGCGTCGTCGATCTGCTCTCCTGGCATGAAGCGGGAGACAGACCGCCGTACGAACGCGGTCTTGGTCGCGCGATCGCGCAGCCACGGGTTGGTCGACCCGGCAAGCAAGATGTTTCGCACCAGTGACATGTCGTTACAGGACGCTCTTGATCAATCCGCCATCGACCTGCACCGTTGCGCCGGTCACATACGATGCCGCCTCGGATAAGAGGAATGCCCCTACCCGGCCGAACTCGGGTGGTTCACCGTATCGACCTGCGGGGATGGCCGAAATCGCTCTCGCTTTCGCTTCATCCACCGACACACCCTGCTTCTGTGCGTTGACCTGATCGAGGTGGCGAACGCGATCGGTGTCGATTCGCCCTGGAATGATCTGGTTGACCCGGATTTTGGACGACGCAAGTTCGAGCGCGAGCGTCTTCGCCAATGCAGACACCGATGCGCGCAGGACGGTCGACAGCCCGAGATTCTGAACCGGTTCTTTCACCGACGAGGACGTGGAAACAAGGATCGCACCGCCGCCGCGTGTTTTGATGTGCGGCACCGCCGCGCGCACCATTCGAATCGTACTGAAGAGCAACAAATCCGCGGCGTCCTGCCACGCGGCGTCATCGAACGACACCGCCAGTCCTGCCGGCGGCCCCCCGGAGTTGGTCATCAGGCCATCGATTCCGCCAAACCGTTCTGCGGTCGCGGCCACCCACGTGTCGATGGCTTCTCGTGAGCGAACGTCGACCGGCATGGCGAACACTTTTGATCCGGTTTCCCGCTCAATTCGCGACGCCGCCGACGCGATCGAAGCCTGATCGCGTGACGAAATCGAAACAAGCGCCCCGTCCTGCGCCAGGGCGTGGGCAACGGCGTAGCCCAGCCCTTTGCTCGCGCCGGCGATCAGCATGACTTTATTCTTGAGTAGAAGATCCATGAACGCTCAGCTCCCAGCTCCCAGCTCCCAGCTCCCAGCTCCCAGCTTCCAGCCGGATCCCGGACAACGAAACGGATCCCGGTAGCGATTCAGATCATTTCACCGCCCTGGTCTCCACCCACTGCATGACGCGATCGAGCGCCTCTCGCGTTGTTTGATCGAGCACTGCGCCCGGCGCGCGCGTCGCCGGACTCGCAAGCGCGCCGCGGCGATGGAGCACTTCCTTCCGAATCGCCATGCCAATTCCTTCCTGAAACTCGAACCGCATCAGAGGAACTGTTCGATAAAACGTGTCGGCTGCCTCCTCGACGCGCCCAGCGCGGAACAGCTTCACAATCTGGACGAGTATCTCGGGAAACGCAAACCCGGTCATGGCTCCCGTCGCACCAGCCAGAAGCTCCTCGAGCAGGAACACGCCCCCAAGGCCGCCAAAGATGCGGACGGATGTCTCTCCCGCGGCTTCGATGATGCGCGAGGTCTTGAAAGGCGTCGGCGGGTCTTCAAGTTTGATGGTCCGGGCGCGCGGAGTCTCGCGCGCAATGCGGGCCAGCAGCGCGGGCTCCATCGTGAATCCGGAAATCGGCGGGTAATCCTGCACGACAATCTCGATGTCGACGGCGTCGGCCAGCGCTTTGTAGTGGCGAACCACAGCCTCCGAGTTCAGCTTCGGCATCCGCGGCGGACTGACCATGACCGCGGTCGCGCCGACCTCACGCGCCTGGCGGCTGTATGCTATGCAGGTCCGAGTTCCCTCGGACGTGGTTCCGGCCACGACACCGATGCGACCCTGCACATGCTCAACCACGACCTCGAGCACGCGCCGGCGCTCACTATCGTCGAGCCGCGCGACCTCACCCGTGACGCCCAGCGCCGTCACGCCGTTGACCCCTGCACTTATGAACAGGTCGATCACGCGACGGAGACTGGCCTCGTCGAGGTCACCATTCGCTTGAAAGGGAGTTGGAAGAACCGAATAGACGCCTTCGAGTTGCACGTGGGCTCCTGACATCTTTAGGCCGAATGACGATTGTTGATCAGATAGTCACTCCGAAGCGACCAACCGATTCGACCCCGGGCACGTCTCACCGTTCGGCTCGTGGGAATACTTATGACTGATATCCGAGATGCCTTCCGCACGCTCAGAGCGACCCCGATCGTAACCCTCGTCGCGATCCTGTCGCTCGCGCTCGGCATTGGCGCCAACACGGCAATCTTCTCCATTCTCGATACGCTGATGCTGCGAACGCTGCCGGTGAAATCACCGGGCCAGCTCGCCGTGCTCGGAATGGGAAACTCCGGACGCGATTCATGGACCAATCCGATCTGGGAACAGCTCCGCGATCGACAGGGTCTCGTCGATGGCGCGTTTGCGTATTCGAGCAGCCGATTCAACCTGTCGACCACGGCCCAGACAGACTACGTCGACGGATTCTGGGCGAGCGGACGGATCTTCGATGTCCTCGGCGTTCCGGCGATCCTCGGCAGGACTTTCAGTGAAGCCGACGACCGTCGTGGCGGCGGGCCGGATGGCGCTGTGGCGGTCATCAGTTATCGCTATTGGCAGTCGCGATACTCCGGTGCGAGCGACGTCATTGGACAACACCTGACGATCGAGCGGACGCCGTACACGATTATTGGCGTCACGCCGCCGGAATTCTTCGGGGTCGAGGTCGGCCGCACGTTCGACATTGCCATTCCGATCGGAACCGAACCGCTCGTACGAGGCAAGGAAAGCGCCCTCGATCGACGCTCTTACTGGTGGATGAGTATCTTCATCCGGACGAAACCGACCCAGACCTTCGCGGAGGCCACGGCTGCCCTGCGCGGAGTTCAGCCTCAGGTTCGCGAAGCCACGATTCCGCAAAATTTCCGTCCCGAAGATAAGGCAGGTTATTTGAAGGAAGCCTTTGTCCTCACGCCCGCCGCGACCGGCAACTCGTCGCTTCGCGATCGGTATCGCACCGCGCTCGTCACGATCATGGGTGTCGTCGCGCTGGTGCTGCTGATCGCGTGTGCGAATATCGCCAATCTGCTGCTCGCCCGAGCCACGGCGCGGCGGCACGAGATGAGCGTGCGACTCGCGCTGGGCGCCTCGCGCCGCCGTTTGATCCGTCAACTGCTTACTGAAAGTCTGCTGCTTGCAGGTTGCGGCGCCGCGCTGGCCGTCGTGTTCGCCCGATGGGGAGCCACCCTGCTCGTCCGTCAACTCTCGACGTCGACCAACACTGTCTTTCTGAGCATCAGCATCGACTGGCGAGTACTCGGTTTCACGGCAGTGATTGCGGTTGCGACGGCGCTGCTCTTCGGCACGGCGCCGGCGTTTCGCGCGTCCGCTACGACTCCGAACGAAGCGCTCAAGGAGCACGGCCGTAGCGTGGTTGGCGACGCACGGTTCGGCCTCGGCAACCTGCTCGTCGTTGTTCAGGTTGCGCTGTCGCTCCTGCTGATCGTTGCGGCGGGACTGTTCATCCGGACATTTTCGTCGCTCTCGAATGCGCCGCTCGGATTCGATCGCCATCTCATTCTGGTCGCGAACGTGAACGCCGCGCGCGCGGTTCCGGTGCCAGAAGAGCGCGCCGCGTTGTATGAACGGCTTCGGCAAGCCGCCGCGGGAGTTCCCGGCGTCGCAACCGCCGCGGCGTCAGCGGTGACACCGGTCAGCGGCAGTACCTGGCAATTCGCGATCGAACGCATGGACGGTCGAGAGATGCCGCGGGACGATCGCGGAGTTTATGTGAATCTCGTCAGCCCAGGGTGGTTCCAAACCTTCGGCACACGATTCCTCGGCGGGCGCGACTTCAACGATCGCGATACCAAGACAGCCCAGCATGTCGTCATCGTGAACGAAACATTCGCGCGAAAGTTCGCCAACGGCGCGAATCCGATTGGGCACCATTTCAGACAGCCCGATTATCCGGACCGGCCCGCGTTCGATCAGGAAATTGTCGGTTACGTCCAGGATGCCGTCTATCGCTCGCTTCGAGCGCCGGTGCCGCCGACGATTTACGTCCCAATCACTCAACAGGCCGAACCACCGTCAGGCATATCAATCAGTGTGCGCGCAGCAGGAGGGTCACCGGCACTGCTGACCAAGAGTGTCGCCGCTGCGCTCGCCGCCGTGCATCCCGACATCACCATGTCGTTCCGGCCACTCGCCGACCAGGTCAACAGCTCGCTCATTCAAGAGCGTATCGTCGCCATGATGTCCGGATTCTTCGGCGGCCTCGCGCTGCTGCTCGCCGGACTTGGTCTCTACGGCATTACGTCGTACGCGGTGAGCCGCAGACGAACCGAGCTGGGCATTCGAATGGCCCTCGGGGCGGGACCGGGGGGCGTCGTGAGACTCGTCCTTCAACGCGTGGCGATTCTGGTGGGAATCGGTGTGATCGCCGGCACCATCGCCAGTTGGCTGCTGGCACGATTCGTCGCGACGTTGTTATACGGGTTGCAGCCGCGCGATCCGGTGACGCTCGCAGGCGCGGCGTTCGTCCTGATCGCCATCGGCGCACTCGCCGGCTGGATCCCCGCGCGCCGTGCGTCGCACATCGATCCGGCGCGGGTGTTGCGAGAAGGATAGGTCGTCGGTGCTCGCTCCGCGATTAGCCATCAGTGATCAGCGACTCGCGCGCAGCGGCGATCACATCGCGAGCAGACCAGCCACGCGCCCGCAGGTCGCGGACTCCCGTGTCACCGTCCGCCTTGCTCAACTTCTGATCGGCACTTTTCATGATCAGCTGATGGTGGAAGAAGGTTGGGGGCGTCGTCCGTCCGAGCAACCGGGCGAGGCGGATCTGACGACCGGTCGACGCCAGCAGGTCGATACCGCGAACGACGTAGTCGATGTCCTGACGCCAGTCGTCAACCGTGACGGCGAATTGATACGTCCAATTGCCGTGGCGGTCGCGGAGCAGAACATCGCCGCATTGCGCCGCCGGATCCTGACGCTGTAACCCAAGACGCGCGTCGTCGAACTCTTCCCCTCCAGGATCAATCCGCATTCTCCAGCCGAACCCGTCGACAATCGGATGCTGCTTGTCACGGCAGTGACCGCTGTACCGCAGCTCAGTGGGCCCGGGAGCCGACGAAACGGACTGGGCAGCGACACGGCGGGAGCAGCTGCACGCATAGACGAGACCTTGTTTCCGCAGAATCTCGAACGCCGCGAAATAGACGTCGTCGCGATCGCTCTGACGTCCCTCGCAGCGTCCCTCACGATACGCGTCGGTGGGATAGATATCTGGACGATAGCCGAGCCAATCCAAATCGTCGAGAATGCCGACCTCAAACTCTCGCCGCGATCGAATGCGATCGTGATCCTCAAGCCGAAGAAGCACACGTCCGCCACGCGCGGCCGCTTCCTGCCACACGAATTCGGCATTGAGGACGTGGCCGAGGTGCAGCCAACCGGTTGGTGCAGGCGCGAAGCGAGTGACCATTCACGGTAACGTGACTTTCCGGATGACCATCTCGCTGCCGTCACCTGATGCGAGGTAGTACAGCACGCCGCCTGCGATGGTCGCCGCCGTGGGATCGGTGGTCGGCAAGGAGGCATCGAGCACCTGCTGACGGATCGCGCGCCGCCCTGTCGAGTCGAGCGTGATGCGGACGGCTCGATACGAGTTGTCGCTCTGCTGGATGCCAACAAGCGAACCTTTGTGCCAGCGGAGGCGCGACATGTGGGCGAGATCCACTCCGGCGGCGGCCTTGACGGGCGTCACCGCTTTCGACGACATGTCGACGGCCAGGATCCCGTCGGCGGTCGCGACATAGACCAAGGCATCGGATGCCGGAGCGAACGTCGATGGACGCTCTTTGAGCGACGCGGCGAGATCGAGATCGGCAGTCCTGGACCGAAGGCGGAAGATCCGTTGCCCCAAATCGTCGAGAACGAGCACGGTGCTGTCCGTTGTCACCGCGACGTCCGCGAATCGCGCCGCACCCAGACGATCGGACAGCGCGAAGCTTTGAAGAACACGGCCCGAGATGAGCTGCAGCTTGTGCAGCGTTGTACGCGCCGAGGGCGCACCACCACCAGCTGCGGCGTTATCGGCTGGCGCATTGTCACTGCTGACAACCCACAGATTGCCCTGGCGTGAGTCGATTTCGAGCGCGGCAATGTTTCCGAATCCGGCCGACTGAGCGCTCGCGAGGTTCGCCACGTGCTGGGAGAATTCATCAACGACGGTGAGCTTGCGCGCGTCGCGATCGCCAACGATGAAGCGCCGCGAGACGGCATCGTAGGCGAGACCCGCTGGTGTCGACGCGGGTGCCGTGAAGCGCAGCGACTCGTTCGGCACAGCGCCTGAGGTCGGCGGCCCTGTGTCGGCCGGCTTCGCCGCCGCGGTCACCGCGTTCTCCGCGGCGGGTGGCTTGACCCGGTTCGCAGCACTGTCACGCGGCTGACTCGATGACGGGGTCGTTGAAGACGATGTGATTGAAGGCCGGTTCTCCGTCAGGGCGGCGGTGCCGGTCTCGAACTCCGCCCAGCCGGGCAACGCACGCACGCGGCGGAAATCATCATTGGTCGCCGCATCGGTCTTCGTGCCCATTTGCGCGAGCCGTTGCAACATGACCAGCGCGTCGCCCGGGCGCCCGCTCAAGCTTTGCGCGCGCGCCAGAAGATACATGATCGCCGGATCGTTTTTCGGACCCTTCTGTACCGCGCGCCACGCCAGATCGTGAAAGCGTTCGTAATCCTGTTGCTCTGCCGCCTCCAGAGCGAACTGGCGACACTCCTGCCATTCCTGACAGTCGGCGCGTGGCTGAGCATCCTGAAACGCGAGAGTAATGACGACGAGGGCGACGTGAACCAGGGGCATGCAGGAGTTAGATCATATTACTCCCGGTGGTTGCTTTTCAGGATTCTCTTAGCGCTTCTATTGGATCAATCTCAGTCGCGCGCCGTGCCGGAATGTAGCAGGCGGCAACGGCGACAGCGAACAGCAACAATGGAACGCCGACAAACACAGACACGTCGTGCTGTCCGACGCCAAAGAGCAGGGTTTGGAGGAAGCGGGACAGCGCGTAGGCGCCGGCGAGTCCAATCGCGACACCAATCAGCGTCGTGCGCACGCCCTGCATCAGCACGAGCGACAGGATGGCGCGCCGATTCGCTCCCAGCGCCTGACGGATGCCGAACTCGCGACCGCGCTGCGCGACACCAAACGCGAGCACACCATAAATTCCGATCGCCGACAGCACGAGTGCGACCGCGCCAAAGAGCGCCAGCAGCATCATCGGCGCACGCCGTGTCGCGAGTGATCTCGCGATCCACTGATCCATGGTCCGAACGTCGGCGATCGGCTGCTCCGGATCGATCGCGAGCACCGCTTCGCGTAACGGCGCCACGAGCGTGGATGGATCGAGAGCCGTTTTCAGCACGACAGCCATGCGCGGCTGTGCCGTCTGGGTCACGGGATGGTAGAGACGTTCTTTGATGACTGGCTGGGCGAGATCGATGCCATTGATCGTGCCGACGACGCCGACGATGGTCAGTTTGGGGCTATCGGGACCACCGCGTTGAATTTGGTGACCAAGCGCGCTCTGTCCCGGGAAATACCGTCGCACGAGGTATTGATCGACGACAACGACCCGCGGACTGTCGGCGGTGTCGGCATCTGTGAACACCCGTCCCTCGACAAGCGGAATCTGCATCGCCCGGAAGTAGTCGCCGCCGACAGTTTCCTGACGTCCATGTGGAGCTGTCTCGGTCGGCCCCGGTGTGTACCCGACAATCGAATACGATCCCGAGCTCACACTGCCGCTGAGTGGAATGTTCGAGGTCAGTCCGACGGCGGTGACGCCGGGCAGTGATCGCGCCTTCTCAATCAGGCGAATCCAGAAGGCACGGCGCGCTGCCGCGTCCGGGTATCGAACGGTCGGCAATCCCACCTGCGCCGTCAACACGTTGTCGGCAGAGAATCCAGGATCGACAGCCTGGAGTCGGGCAAAGCTCTTGAGCAGCAGGCCGGCGCCGACGAGAAGCATCAGCGCCAGCGCGGTTTCTCCCACGACGAGCGCCGCACGCGTGAATCCGGTGGCGCGGCTGGCGCTCCCCCGGGTGCTGTCGTCCTTCAAGTACGCCGAGGTGTTTCCGCGAACAACGGCGATCGCGGGGAACGCGCCAAAGATCAACCCGGTCACAATCGAAAGAACGAGCGTAAACAGCAACACCGTTGGATGAAGCGACGCGTGAATCGCGGCTGGCAGTTGCTGCGTGCTCATCGCGATCAACCCTTGCAGCGCCGCGAGACCGAGGACGAGACCGCTGATGCCTCCGAGCGCCGACAGGACAATCCCTTCGGTCAGCATCTGTCGAATCAAGCGCCACTGCCCGGCTCCCAACGTTGTCCGGATCGCCAGTTCACGTCCTCGTCCAGTCGCGCGCATCAGCAGGAGATTTGCCACGTTCGCACAGGCAATCAGCAGCACGAGGATGACGCCCGCTTGCAACACCAGCAGGGGCGCGCGGACGTCACCGACCAGTTGATCGCGCATCGACACGGCGTAACCGCCAAAGCCGCTCAACTGAGCGAACCGGGCCCGCGCCGGCAGCCGTTCCAGGTTTCGATCGACGATGGCCTTCATCTGCGCATTCGCCTGCTCGATTGTCGCGCCGGGCCGGAGGCGGGCAATCATCGTGCTGAACTCGTTGCCGCGGGCGTTGTCCGACATCTGCTCCGGTGTGAACGCAAATGGCATCAGCATCGCGACATCGCGAGCGCCCAATTCGAAATCGGCAGGGAGGACGCCCACCACGCGGTACGGCTCGCCGTTCAGCCGAATGTCGCGTCCGACCATCCCTCGATCGGCGCCGAATCGCGAGGCCCACAACGGATAGGAGAGGACCACGAACTTGTCGGCGCCCGGCTTTGCTTCGTCGTCTGTGAAACCACGTCCGAGGAATGGCTGCCGCCCAAGAGTGGAGAAGAACGACGGCGTCACCGCCAGTACCTGCAGCTGCTCGGGACGCCCGTCCTCAGCGAGGTTGGCGGTGCGGCCCATAAACAGCGCGGCGTCCTCGATGGCAGGGGCCTGCCCCTTGCGATCCAGGTAATCCGGGATCGAGACACTCGCTTGCGGTAACCCCATCAGCGGATACGTGTTCCACACAAATACGAGCCGGTCGGCCGCGCCGTAGGGCAACGGCCTGAGCAGAGTCTGGTAGAGAAGGCTGAAGATTGCCGTGTTTGCCCCGATGCCGAGCGCCAGCGTGAGCACGGCGACGAGCGTAAAAATCGGTTGCTTCCGGAGCGCGCGAATGGCGTAGCGGATGTCTCGCATGGGCGGTTTGACGGTGGAGGATATCAAAGAGTTGCAGCCTGCCAGCCGTAGCCCGGTCACGCGGTAGCTCGGGCCGCGAAGGCTGGCGTGTTAGGATCCGCGCGCGTGCGACGCGCGGCCTTTCCTCACCCGCTCACACTTCTTACCGCCTGTATCCTGGCCGCTGCGCTGGCGAGTTACATCCTCCCGGCGGGTCAGTACGATCGCCGCGATGATCCGGTGACCGGACGCGCGGTCGTCGTGGCGGGAACCTACCATCACGTCGCCCGCACGCCGGTCGGCCTCTTTCAGGCGCTGGTAGCAATTCCGAAGGGCCTTGCCGCCGCCGGTTCGGTCGTCTTTCTCGTGTTTCTTGTCGGCGGCGCATTCACGGTCGTCGACCAGACCGGTGCACTGCGCCAAGCGGTCACGTGGCTCGTTCGCCGTTTGCAGAATCGTGAGACGTTGGTCATTCCGATCGTGTCGCTGACGTTCGCGACGTTCGGTGCGCTCGAGAACATGTCGGAGGAGATCATCGCACTCGTGCCGGTCCTGCTCCTCGTCACCCGCCGTCTCGGGTTCGACGCGCTGACGGCGGTCGCGATCAGCATCGGCGCCGCTGCGGTGGGGGCGGCGTTCAGCCCGATCAATCCATTCCAGGTCCAGATCGCGCAAAAGCTCGCTGGCCTCCCTCTGCTCTCCGGATCGATGTTTCGATTGGCCGTGTTGGCGGTGGCGGTCGGCGGCTGGATCTGGGGGACATGGCGGCACGCCCTTCGAACTCGCGTCGTTGCCGAAGACAGCGATGACCAACGCCTGACCGAAGTCACGCTGGCGACGAGGGGGACGATCGTTCTGCTTCTCGTGCTCGCAACGTTTGTCGTCTTCGTCTACGGAATCATGCAGCTCGGGTGGGACTTCGATCAGATGTCGGCGCTCTTTTTTGCGATGGGCGTGCTGGCTGGATTGATCGGCGGCCTCGGTGCGGCAGGGACCGCGGAAGCATTCGTCACCGGCTTCACATCAATGGCGTACGCCGCGATGCTGATTGGATTCGCACGCGCGATTTTCGTCGTCCTGGACGAAGGACACATCATCGACACCATCGTCAACGCGCTGGTGACTCCGCTGCAAAGCTTGCCGGTCGTGCTATCGGCACTGGGCATGCTCGTCGTGCAGGTTGCCGTTCACGGGCCGGTACCGAGTGTCAGCGATCAGGCGGTCCTCACGATGCCCGTGCTCGTTCCCATGTCTGATTTGATCGGGCTGTCGCGCCAGGTTGTGGTGCTTGCTTATCAATACGGCGCCGGATTGACGGAGCTGCTGACACCAACCAACGGCGCGCTGATGGCGGTGACGGCCGCCGCCGGAGTCAAGTACAGCGACTGGCTGAAGTTCGCAATTCCCCTCTTTTCGGCGCTACTCGCACTCTCAGCGGTTGCCCTGGTGGTCGCGATTGCAATCAGGATTTGAGATCATGGGGCATGCTCAAACGTTTGTGCATGGTCATCGCCGGCGCACTGATGATCGCGTCGTGTTCCGACAAACCGCAATCCACCGAAAGCAGTTCGCCGCCATCCATTCCCGCGCCGCCGGATGTTGCCGCGCCTCCTGCTGATGCGGTTCGTACGCCCACGGGTCTTGTCACGAAAGTCCTGTCACCCGGCACCGGCACCCGCCATCCGCGGCCGAACTCCCGGGTGGTCGTGCACTACACGGGGTGGACGCCCGACGGCAAGATGTTCGACAGTTCGGTCGCACAAGGGGAGCCAGCGAGTTTTGGTCTCGACGCTGTCATCGACGGCTGGACCGAAGGCGTTCAGATGATGGTCGTGGGCGAGAAGCGGCGATTCTGGATTCCCGCCAAGCTCGCGTACGAGGGCAAGGACGGGCCGCAGGGGATGCTCGTCTTCGATATCGAACTGCTAAGAATAGAATCCTGAAATCGTCAGGTAGTAGCCCATTTTGCCGTGTCCACGGCAAGAGGAGCCTTTCGGCCGCGTCGGAACATTCCTCCCAGGACGCGAACAAGCTCGAGCTTGGGAACCGGGCTCGTCTGGATCGAGACACGCCCTTCGCGGATGGCGGCGCAGATCGAATTCGCATCGCGATCGGCAAAGACCAATGTGTAGGTGCGGCCGAGTTGCCGCAGGTCGTGCAGATCAGAGCTCGCGACAAGCGGCTTGCCGTGGGTTGCCGCAAACCGCGCCGCTTTCGCGTTGAAGTTCGCTCCCCGCGTCCAGAAGTAGCTCCATTCGACCGCGTCGAACAGATCGACGTGCCGATCCAGCCGTGCTTGCAGGCAGGACCCGTCCGGAAAATACGGATGCGCCGCGATCACGAGACCGTTCCCCGTGCCTCGAAGCTCCGCGAGGTCCTCGAACGTCCGAACGTGGTCCGTCCGGTCCGGAAAGTTGAGCAGCAGGACATGACGCCCGTCGATCGTTCGCTCAACACCAGGCACCAGAACGATTCCCCGCTCACGTGCATACGCACCGAGCGAGGGATCACGAAGATCGTAGTCGTGGAGTGTCAGTGCAAGCGCGTCGAACCCGAGCTCAGCTGCTCTATCGATCAACTGGTGGGCGTTGTGCTCGATGACGTCCACCGGATCCTCCGAACTGTGGAGGTGCAGGTCTACTTTCAGCACGTCAGGTCCTCATCTGTCTCGCCGGTACAGCTACAGAGCAATCGGCGTTCCTGACCCCAGGCTCCATCGCCGGGTGCGACGTGCTTTTTCCCCGCCAATCGCCGCCGCCAGTGATTACATTCTTGAAACTGTCTTCCCTGCGGCGGAAAGAAGTCGTCAGGAAAGCAGCATTTCGAGATCTTCGGCGTTCAATGAACGGATCAATCCGGCGTCGGCATTCAATATCGCGTCAGCCAGATCGCGTTTCGTCTGCTGCAGTTCAGCGACCTTTTCCTCGACGGTATCGCGCGCAAGCAGACGGTAGGCGAAGACGTGACGTGATTGGCCAATGCGATGCGCGCGATCGATGGCCTGCGCCTCAACCGCCGGGTTCCACCACGGATCGAGAAGGAACACGTACTCGGCCGCCGTCAGGTTGAGGCCGAGTCCGCCCGCCTTGAGGCTGATCAGGAACAGCCGACATGCCGAATCGGTCTGAAAGCGCTCTACTCTGGCGGCTCGATCGCGGGTGCGGCCATCGAGGTATTCGTACGGTGTGTGCAACGCGTCGAGTCGTGGACGCAGCAGCGCGAGCAGGCTGGTGAACTGCGAGAACACGAGCGCCTTGTGCCCTTCGGCAATCACTTCGAGCAGCCGCGGAATCAACACTTCGAACTTGGCCGACGGCTCATGCGCGCGCGACGGATCGATCAAGGCGCTGTGACACGCAGCCTGGCGCAGGCGCAGCAGTGCTTCGAGAATCTGCATCTTCGATCGATTGACGCCGTCACGGGCAATGCGCGCCAGCAGCGTCTCGCGATAGTGCGCGCGCAGTTCATCGTAGTGTCGGCGCTGCGCCGGCTCGAGTTCACACTGCAGCGTCTGCTCGGTGCGTCGCGGCAGTTCCGGTGCGACCTGCTCCTTGGTACGGCGGAGGATGAAGGGACGAAGGGCGCGCGCCAGCCATTCCACGTCACCGCCGCCGCGACTGCGCACGGTGCTGGCCCGCTGAAAGGCTTTCGCTGATCCGAGCACTCCGGGATTCAGGAACTCGAAAAGACTCCAGAGTTCACCGAGGTGGTTCTCGATGGGTGTGCCGCTCAATGCCAGCCGATACCGCGCGCGCAGCAGTCGCGCGGCTTTTGCCGACGCCGTTGCCGCGTTCTTGATCGCCTGCGCCTCGTCAAGGATCGCGTAGTCGAACTCGATCGCGTGGAGCGCCGCCGCGTCCCGTCGAAGCGTGCCATACGTCGTCAAGACCACATCAGCCGTGCGAATGCCGGAGCGATCGCGCTGAACGCCGGTGTAGTCGATGACGTTCAACCGGGGCGCGAAACGGGTGGCCTCGTCGCGCCAGTTGAACACGAGCGAGCGGGGCACGACGACAATCGACGGCCCCTTTTTCTCGCCCGTCTTCAGTTGCCTTCGCGCCTCGAGAAGCGCCAGCACCATGACCGTCTTGCCGAGCCCCATGTCGTCGGCAAGACACCCCCCGAACTCGAACCGGCGAAGGAACGAAAACCAGCCAAGCGCATCGCGCTGGTATTCGCGCAGTGTGCCGCGAAACGATCGCGGCGGGTCTTCCGCGACGATGCCGCTAAACGTCTGCAGCTCCGAACGAATCCTTGCGAATGTCTCGTCGTAGGCAATCGCCGGTTGTGCCGCGAGCAACGCATCGAGCAGTGCCGCCTGCGAGCGGCCGAATCGGATGGCGTCCCCTTCGGTGTTCCCGAAGCCGGCGATCCCGGCATATCGCTGCAGCCATTCCTCGGGTAACAACCCGACGCTTCCGTCGTCGAGCACGACGACATCTTCGCCGCGGGCAATGGCGGCGAGCAGTTGCGGGAAGGGCGCCGATCGTCCGTCGCCAAAATCGACGGCACCGTGCAGATCGAACCAGTCGATCCCTGACGACACTTCGAGCCGCATGCCGACGGCCGGACGGAATGCGCGGCCTTCCGCTTCGACGCGCCAGCCCTCACTGACGAGCGTGTGGACGATCTTTGGAAACTGCTCCGGAGAGACACCGAGTAACTGACGCGACTCGAAGTGGCTCCATGTGTAGCGAAAGCCAAGCTCGTGCAGACGATCGATCGCCGCCTGCTCCGCCGCTCGATCCCGTCGAACCAGCCGGCGGTTGGCCGCATCGTAGGCAGCGGCGGCGGCCGGACCTTCGACAACCGCTCCGTCGTACTCGAACTGCAGCGTTGCGCGAAGATCCTGTCGCAGCGCATACGGATTCTGTCGCTCGGGGCGAGACACTCGCACCCGCGGACGCGGCGTCCCTTCAACCACGTCATAGCGAAGGTCGGGAGGCAACGCCGCGGGGTCGAGCCCGGATCGCGCGACCGTCTCGACGAGGGTCGCGGACTGGGCATGCGGAATTGCAATTGGGCCGAAGGTTCGCAACTGCGCAATCCACGGAAATGCCGCCCCGACGTCAAGGCGCGCGAGGCTCGTTTCGCTGAACAGGAAGCCGCGGCTGAGGAGAAGTACGGGCTCGCGCAGATCGAGACGATGGCCGTTTCGCACAAAGCTGCCCGCGACACGAATCGGATCGGTTCCGTTCTCGGTTCCGATCTCGAGATCGAATCGCCACGGTGGGCCGTCGTCCCACACGAAGCCGAAGAAGCCCTGCTGGTCGCCATGCCGATCGAGCACACCACGTCCGGATTTCGCAATCAGCGGCAGGACAACGTCCTCGAGTGGACCGTTGAGGGTGTAACGCGATCGTGAGAAGCCCGGCTCGTACGTCATCCCGTACGACCATGGACTTCCCGCCCCAAGAAGGAGCGAGAGTATTTCACGATCCGCAGGCTCGGCGAGATGCTCCGTCTCGTTGGCCGTGACGTTTGCCGGCCGCGGCTTGCTCCACGTGCCGTTCTTGCGGCGCTGCCGGAACAGAAGGTTGATCACGGTTCCGAAACCCTTCAAGGTTTCGCGAACATCGATGGCGTAGATGAGTTCACCGTTCGAGAATCGAGGAGCCGGGCGGGCACGTTCCGCGGCAACGACATCGCGCTGCAGTTCGTTGAGAAAGCGCTCCCAGGCCGGGCGCGCGGCGGATCGTGCGACGCCTCCCGCTTCGCCACGCTCGACCTGTTCATCCGAGTTTGGTCCGTACTCCGGCTCGAGTGTGGCGTCGGGCAGAATTGTGCCGTCGCCGGCAAGCAGGCCACGCTGATCGGCTTCGAGTAACGCCGCCCAGATATGTTTGCAGACTTCGCCGCGGTCGGTGTAATAGGGGCACTCGCACGAGGCGGTGAAACGATCGGTGCCACTTTCGCGCCTGAGCTCGACGCGATAGTCACGGGTGCCGCGAACAATCGCGTGCGCGCTCCATTCCCCTCCCCCAATCTCGAACACGCCGCCCGATCGAAAGTAATCGGTGCCTTTGGCTCGCGTGCGGGCACTGACGCGGGGAATGAGGGTCTTGATGAACATGGAAGCCGAGCCGTCCAGTATAACGGCAAGGCGCCTCAGACATTGCTGATTTCTGAGTGCTGAATGCTGATTTGCTCAATCAGCATTCAGCAATCCACAATCAGCAATCCTTGCCTCACCTCTCCCCTCTCCAATGGTTGCTCGCGGTGATCGCAGCGCTCGGCATCGGCATGTCGAAATCGGGCCTTGCCGGGATGAGCCTGGTGCAGGTGTTGATCCTTGCCTTCCTCTTTGGCGCGCGCGAGTCGACTGGTGTGCTGCTGCCGATGCTCATCGTCGGCGACATCTGTGCGGTCAGCATCTTTCATCGGCACGCACGATGGGCCTACGTTCGGCGCATGCTGCCCGCCGCAGGTCTGGGTGTGGTCGGCGCCGCGATCGCAATGCGCTGGCTCAATGAAGCCGTCTACCGGCCGATCATTGGCGCGATCATCCTGTCGCTGACCGTGCTGCAAGTGATGCGTTCAGTTCGTCCGCAGTGGTTTAGCGACGTGCCTCACACGATCTGGTTCACCTGGACGATCGGATTGATCGCGGGGGCCGCCACGATGCTGGCCAATGCTGCCGGACCGATCTTCACGATCTACTGCCTCGCAGTGGCACTACCTAAATTCGAGCTCGTCGGCACGAGCGCGTGGTTTTTCTTCATCATCAATTCCTTCAAGGTTCCCTTCAGCGTCGCGCTCGGCCTGATCCACGGTGGAACACTCCTGTTGAATGCGATCCTGACTCCTGCGATCCTGTCCGGCATCTTCATCGGTCGATGGCTGACGGCGCATCTTCCCCAGCGTCTCTTCGACGGTTTGCTGCTGGCATTTGCCTTCGTCGCCGCCCTCCGTCTGGTGGGACTGTTGTGAAGAGCAAAGTGGCAAGGACGCGTCTGCTTTTCTCAACGCTCGCGGCCTTTTCCCTTTTCGCTTTTGCCTTTTCCCTTGACGCCCAGCCGGCTGAATTGAAGTGGGCGGGTGACCCCGAGGGCGGGGCTCCCTTCGTCGAGGCGGACCCGGCAGACCCGAACAAAGTCACGGGGTTCGACGTGGAGATCGCCGAACTCATCGCGAAGGGTGTCAACCGAACGCCGCAGTTTCTCTTCGTGCCTTACGGATCCATCGATCAAGCGATCGAGCGCGGCACTGCCGACATCGGTCTCAGCGGGATGGAAGATACGGCCGTGCGGCGTGCGTCGATGGCGACGACGATTCCGTACTACGCGTTCCGCGAAGTGCTGACGGTGCGTGATGCGGACGCAGGCACGCTCCGTCGTCTCGCCGATCTGAAAGGGCGTCGCGTCGGTACACTCGGGGGGACGATTGCCTACGAGATTCTTCTGCAGGCGGAGCGGCGTTATGGTCTCCAGGCGGTCTCGTACGACGATGACGTGCATCCCTACAGCGATTTGTTGCTCGGGCGAGTCGATGGCGTGCTCCTCGACAACGTGCTGGCGGAGCGGCGGCGCAGGAACATGGCCGGGATCACGATTCAGCCCGATGCGGTCGCCACGAGCCATTACGTCGGTGTGCTCGCGTCGCGAAATGCATCGCTGCGTGATACGGCGAACGAAGTCCTGCGCAGCGCCATGCGCGACCGAACCCTCGAACGCATTTTTCGAAAATGGGGTGTCTGGAACGACGACCAGCCGGCACTCTACGCGAAGCTGATTGCGCGTCAGGCAGTGCCGCCACTGTCGATGGCGGATGCCGACGAACCAATCGGCGTCGCCACCCTGGGCCGTTGGCAGGCAACGCTTCGTTATATTCCCTCACTGATCAAAGCCGCTGCCGTGACGCTGGTACTTTCATGTCTCTCCATGGCTATAGCGGTCGTGCTGGGCGTGCTGATCGCCAGCGGCCGCGTCTACGGGACAACGATTCCGCGACTCGTCCTCACCGGGTACGTCGAGCTCATGCGCGGCACGCCGGTGTTGCTGCAGCTGTTTGTGATTTATTACGGCCTCGCGACGGTGATCAGGCTGCCGGCGTTCCTGGCCGCGCTCGTGGGGCTGGCCTTGAACTACGCAGCGTACGAGAGCGAGATCTATCGCGGCGCCCTCGAAGCCGTCCCGGCGGGACAATTGGAGGCAGCGCGGACGCTTGGATTCAGCGAGCGGCAGGTCCTGCGGCTCGTGCGTGGCCCACAGGCATTCCGGATCGCATTGGCGCCGATGACCAATGACTTCGTCGCCCTGTTGAAGGACTCGTCGCTTGTGTCAGTGTTGACGGTCGTGGAGTTGACGAAGCAGACACAGATTTTCGCAACCAATCTTGGCAGCTGGGTCATTCCAGGCACGCTCTGTGCCACGATCTATCTCGTGATGTCGTTGCCGCTCGGTGCGCTCGCGCGCCGGCTCGAACGTCAATGGAAAGCCTCAACCGTATGAGCACCACGCTGCAGGTGCGTGACCTTGCGCTCAAACGCGGCGACAGGACGATCCTGTCGGGCACGACGTTTTCTCTGTCGGGGAGCGGCGTCGTGGCCCTGATGGGCCCTTCAGGATCCGGTAAAACGACGGTTCTTCGCGCCATTGCAGGGCTCGAGCGCTTCGACGCTGGCACGATCGTCCTCAACGAGTTGACGCTCGGGGCTGGACAGCGGCATTCCAGCGCCCTTTTGAAAAAGTTGCGGCGGCAGGTCGGGCTGGTCTTCCAGTTCCACCATCTATTCGAGCATTTGTCGGCGCTTCGCAACATCACTCTCGCGCCGATGCACGTGCTCGGCGTACCTGCAAACGTCGCCGAACGTCGCGCGAGGGAACTGCTCGAGGCCCTGGGAGTCGAACATCGGGCGTCAGCGCTGCCGCGAGAACTGTCGGGCGGCGAAGCGCAGCGCGTCGCGATCGCGCGCGCACTGGCCGTAGACCCGCCTCTGCTGATGATGGACGAACCGACCGCGTCGCTGGACCCGGCGCGGCGCAACGAGCTCGGGGAGTTGCTGGCTCGAATCAGCGGTCAGAATCGGACGATTCTGCTGACGACGCACGATGAGGACTTCGCACAACGCTGGAC
>Ga0111538_10001344_pt1 | contig 34415 bp, 32 predicted proteins | sample SoiMethybrSBSTD1_FD_79669 | JGI IMG/M metagenome (GOLD analysis project Ga0111538, IMG submission 79669) | Bulk soil microbial communities from a Populus tree surrounding site in Tennessee, USA - Soil MetaG P. TD hybrid SBSTD1 (version 2)... | ecosystem: Environmental > Terrestrial > Soil >...
TCGCGCGGCCGCCCCGTCGGTGTCGCGATCGATCGTCAGCGTGCGCTACTGGTCGCCGACGACGTCGGCAATGTGATCTGGAGGGTCAGCGGCGCGGCGGCGGAGCGCGGCTCTGGGGCCAGCGACAGCGGATCGGGCCAGTTCAGATAGACCCGTTCGCTCCTGCGAATCGCACGGTAACGACGAAACGCGTCGCGGCTGCTCTCGAGGCCGATCGCCGACCGCCAGGTCGAGCCGCGGAACGTGTGCGCGAGCATGCCCGGCGCGTTCCGCATCACAAACCACGGGTCATGGCGCAGCGCTGCCGGCAGGTGACGGAGCTTCATCCAGCGCTCAGCCTTCCAGCGCATGAATTCGATTTCTTCGGCGTCGAGATGGGCGCTGCGCGTCACCGCGGTGGTGCCGTCGTATTCCTCCATTGCCCAGTTGATCACCAGATCCTGCTCGATGAAGTCGCGCGTCATCGGGGTGCCGGGATACGGCGTCGGGTGCTGGATGTAAGGCCAGTCCACGTACTTGCGCGCGAACTGCAGGTTCGTGGCGATTGTTTCCCTGGTGTCGCTCGGGTTGCCGACGATGAGGCCGCCGACGACGAGCAGGCCGTGGCGATGAAGGACGTCGATCGCTTCCGTCGTGGCGTTACCGACGCGGACGCCGTGCTGCCGTTTCGTGTTCTTGGCGCTCGCCTTCAGGAAGGCGAGGTCCTCCTCGACCACGTTCTCGATGCCGAGGAATACATACCTGAATCCGGCTTTCTTCATCAGCGGCACCAGCGTGGCGCCGTGTGCCGCGAACGGGGAGGTCATACCCTGGACGATGTAGTCGATGTCGTTCAGGCCGGCGTCGATGATGGCGCGGCACAAGGCTTCGAAGCGCGCGACGTCGAGCGTGATGTTGTCGTCGACGAAGAAGATCGCCCGTGCGCCGCGACGGTGGGCGTCGTGAATATCGTCAATCACCCGCGGGATCGGGAAACGATGAAAATTGCGCCCCCGCATCTCGATGATGGAACAGAAACTGCAGTCGTAGGTGCACCCGCGCGAGGTCTCGACGACGTCAACCTGGCGGCCCATCACCGTGTAGCCGGAGAGCACGCGCGCAGCGCGATTCGGCGGGTTGACCACTCCATGTTCCACCGCCGCGATCCCGCGCGGCGCGCTCTGCCTGAATGTATCGCCGTCCCGATACCAGATGCCGGCGACCGTCGAGAGGGAGGCGCGTTGCTCGATCGCGCGAACCAGGTCGCGGAACGTCAGCTCGCCCTCGCCGCGCACGATCACGTCCACGCCAAGCTGCGAATGCGTCCACGCCTCGGCCGCGAGGCTGGGGTCGTACCCGCCGACGACGGTCACGATACCGGGACGAATCGAGCGGATGAACGAGATGAGCCGACGGGCGGTAACGCGCTGGAAGGTCATCACGGACAGACCGACCAGGTCCGGCTCGAGTTGCCGAACCAGACGTTCGACGGTCCGCTCGACGGATGACCGGGCGAGGATCAGATCGGCGATGGCGACGTCATGGTGGGGGTCGAGGTTCCCGGCCAGCGACGCCAGCGCGCCGTTGGGCATGCGGATCGTGAGCGCAGGCGTGTGCTCGAACGAATCGGGCATCGACAGCAGCAGGATCCGCATCGGAGTCTCGCCGCATTGTCGTCGATTGCGCGCGACATGGCGATGAATTCCGTTCAGTTGAGCTTACGGCACCAGACGATCTACCGTCTGACGAATCGACTGAAATCGTATCGATGATCCGTCCTGAATTGCACGAACGGTCTGAATGAATTAAGAAGTGACGACTCGAATCGTGGCGTCATCGATGCCGCCCATCGCTTCACTTGCGCAATCAATTGGACGGCTGTAGCCGCTCAGGTCATTCTCACGGAATGTCCGTTTGGTGGAATCGAGTTCTGCTCGCCTGTGGTTTCGTTGTGCTGGCGTCGATCACGCACGCTCAGATAGGGGCCGGGCAAATCACCGGCATGGTGGTCGATGGAGCGGGCGCACCGGTGCCTGGAGCCACGGTGACGGCGACCCCTGCTGGAAAGGCTGTCGCACGCGTCGCGGTTTCGACCGAGTCCGGCGTTTACACGCTCCCTGCGCTCGCCCCTGGCCAGTACCGGATTGACGTCGCGCTCTCCGGCTTCCGCATGAGTCGTCGTGAAGGGATCCGCGTCGAGACGGGACGAACGATTCAACTCGACTTCACCCTCGAAATCGGCGAAATCAAGGACGCGATCGTTGTCACCGCCGGCACTCCGACGTTGCGCGCGACGGCCAGCCTCGGCCAGATGGTGTCGCAGGAAAGCCTCCAGGCGCTTCCGTTGAACGGCCGCAGCTTCGTCTCGCTGGCAGCGCTCGCCCCTGGCGTGGCCGTGCCGGCAGCCTCGCCGCTGCCGCGCATCAACGGCGGTCGGCCGCGCACCAACGAGTACCTGTTCGACGGCATTTCCGTACTGCAGCCGGAACCCGGCCAGGTGGCGTTCTTTCCGATTGTCGATTCCATCCAGGAGTTCAAGCTCGAAACGAACAGTCCGCCTGCCGAATTCGGCCGCTTCAACGGCGGCGTCGTCAACCTGACGACCCGCAGCGGCACCAATCACTTTCACGGGACGGGCTTTGAGTTCTTTCGTAACCAGGCGCTCAACGCGCGCAACTACTTTTCTCCGTCGCCCGCGCCCGAGCCGACGTTTCAACGAAACCAGTTCGGTGCGGTCGGCGGTGGTCCGCTGAAGCGTGATCGGACGTTCTTCTTTGCCGACTATCAGGGGCAGCGGCAGGAAATCGGCCGGACGGTGATTTCAAACGTGCCGACGATGTTGCAGCGCGAGGGGATTTTCACCGAGCCGATCGGCACGGAGCGGCCGACGATTTTCGACCCGGCAACGACCGTCCCGACGGCCAACGGCGGATTCAGCCGCACCCCATTTGCGGGAGGCGTCATTCCAAAGGATCGGATGGACCCCGTCGCCCTGGCGCTGCTGGAGCGCTATCCGCTGCCGACGTCAGCGGGGACAGCGAACAACTATCGCCGCACGGCCCCTGAGATCAACGACCAGAACCAATGGTCGGTCCGGATTGATCAGCGATTCGGCACCAAGGGTGATGCCGCCTTCGTCCGCGTGACGAATTTCCGCGATCGGTTCGAGCCGGTGACGCCGCTTGCCGACGGCAGCGGTGTGACCACGGGCACGCTCGGGCCGCAGAAGACGGTCTCGTGGTCCACCGCGTCCAATTATCAGCGTGCGTTCTCGAGCCGGCTGCTGAACGAGGTCCGGATCGGCGACACACGCCGCCACGTCACCCGCAGCGCCGCGCAACTGACATCGGCCGCGGGCTCGGCCTTGAACATTCCGGGTATTCCTTCGACCGCACAATTCGCCAACACGCTGCCGACGTTCTTGATCAGCGGATATACGCGCCTTGGATCGCCGCCGAATACCGCCACCGACTTCCGCACCAGCGTCAGTGAAGTCGCTGACACCCTGACCTGGGTGACGGGGAGTCACACGATCAAAGCAGGGCTCGACTGGCGCTGGGAACGGCTCGATGTCGTTCAGCCGCCGTCGCCAACCGGCTCCTTCACGTTCAACGAGCTTGGCACCAACCAGCCAGGCGTCACCAACACGGGGACGCCGCTTGCCAGCTTTCTGCTCGGTCAGGTGCAGTCGTTTTCGATCGACCTCCAGCAGTCAGCGATTCGAGAACGCGCGCGTTTCCAGGAGTACTTCGTCCAGGACGACTGGAAAGTGAACGACCGGCTGACGATTGCGCCCGGCCTCCGCTACACCCTCAACTTCCCATCGAACGAGATTAACGGCCAGACAGCCGTCTTTGACCTGCAGCGGCAGGTGCTGACGTATCCCGGTGATCAGCCGGTGCGGCCATTGCAGAAGAACAACTTCGGTCCTCGGCTCGGCCTCGCCTATCGCGCGACGGATCGGACGCTCGTCAGCACCGGTTACGGGATGGTCTGGATCGAGATGGCGGGCATCACGACACCGTTCACCACGCCCGCCTTCCCCTTCCTGCAGACGGTGTCGCAACGCACGCTCGACAACATCAACCCGGCGTTCGTGTTGCAGAATGGCCCTCAGGTCGCGCCGCTCGATCCGACGCCGCTGGCGGGCCTCGGCCAGGGCGTGTTTTCCGTCGATTCGACGCTGGGGTCGGGATACGTCCAGCAGTGGAACGCATCGATGCAGCGCGAGTTGTCGACGAACCTTTCCGTGGAGGTTGCGTACATCGGCTCCAAGATCACGCACGTCGGCATTCCCGACACCAATCTGAACCAGCTGACGGTTGATCAACTGGCGTCGGGCAACGTGCTGCTGACGCGGGTGGACAATCCGTATTTCGGGATCGTTGCGCCGTCGTCGTCGCTGGGTGAGCGGACTATCACGCTCGCGCAGCTGCTGAAGCCGTATCCGCAGTACACGACCGTCAGCCTGTATCGGAACAACGTCGGAAACACGAACTACCACGGCTTGACGACGAAAGTGGAGCAGCGATTCACCACTGGTGTGAGTTATCTCGTGAGCTACACGCGCTCGCGCCTCATGGACGACGCCTCGTCCGTCTTCGACGCCTCGGTGCTGACCGGGCCGGTTGCGAATTACCCCGTCGCCGATAGTTTCGATCGCGGCCGCGAGCGGGACTACTCGACCGGCGACATTCCACACGTGTTCGTCGCGTCAGGTGTATGGACGCTGCCGACGGTCGGCGGCGGGCCCAGGGTGATCGGCATGCTGGCGAGTGACTGGACCCTGTCCGGCGTCGTGACACTGCAGTCCGGGATGCCATTTGCGGTCACGCAGCAGACGAACTTCAACGCCTTTGCCGGCTTCGGGACGCAGCGGCCCAATCTGGTCGGCGATCCCGAGCTCCCGTCCGACGAACGGACGACGGCGCGCTGGTTCAACACGACGGTGTTTGCCACCGCGCCGCAGTTCACGCTCGGCAACGCGTCACGCAATCCCGTGCGCGGTCCGGCATACAAGAACGTTGACATTGCGGTCAGCAGACGCATTCCGCTGCACCAGGGGACCGCATTCGAGCTGCGCGTCGAGACGTTCAACCTTCTGAACACGCCTCCGTTCGGCAACCCGAACGGGACGCTCGGGTCTCCGAGCTTCGGACAGATCACCACGGCGGGCGATCCGCGCATCATTCAGCTCGCCATCAAGTACGTCTTCTAACCCCGCACCGACCCGCGCAGTCGCGAAGTCGCGGAGAGCTTTTGGTCTAAATCCTCCGCGGCTCGGCGTCGTCGCGGCCGTGCTTTCACGCCGTATTCACGGTCGGCTTGACATATTCCTGTATAGGAATGTATTGTCTCAGTCGTGCCACGCGCTGCCGCGACCTCAGACATCTTCAACGCGGTCGGAGAACCGCGTCGCCGCGACATTCTGGCGTTCCTCGCCGCTGACGAACGACCGGTCGGGGCCATCGTCGATTCGCTGAACCTGGCTCAGCCGTCGGTCTCGAAGCATCTGAAGGTGCTTCGCGACGTCGGACTCGTTCATGTGCGGCGTGAAGGCCGGCAGATCTTCTACCGGACGAACGTCCAGGCGATTCGGCCGCTGCACGAGTGGACGAGCACGTTCGAGCGTTACTGGCAGAACCAGCTGACCCGCGTCAAGACGCGCGCCGAAGCCGCAACCGACAGGAGGAAAGAGCAGTGACTGCGATCGCACACACACCAACCGTCGAAAACATGACCCTCAACATTGCGAACGAGATCCACGTGCGGGCGTCTCTCGAGGCGACGTTCGAAGCGCTGCTGGAGCAGATGGGACCGGCAAACGAGAGCCCGGAGGGGACACCGCTGCCGATGGTCATCGAGCCGAGTCCCGGTGGGCGCTGGTTCCGCGATCTTGGCAACGACAACGGGCACTTCTGGGGACACGTACAGGCCATCAAACGGCCGACGCTGCTCGAAATCACCGGACCGCTGTTCATGTCGGCGGCGGTGATTTCGAACGTGCAGTACCGCCTGAAGGAAGTAGATGGCGGCACACTGATCAGCTTCCGTCATTCCGCATTCGGCTTCGTGCCCGACGGGTATCGCGAAGGCGTGTCGCGGGGGTGGCTGACGCTGCTGGACCGTGTGCGTCAACAGGCGGAGGGTGGACGGAAAACGCACTGAAAGGGGAGAACACATGTCGATGATTGAAGGGTTCATCCAGGAACTGGATCAAGAAGCGCAGACGACGCGCCGGGTGCTCGAGCGCGTACCGACAGATCGTTTGGGCTGGAAACCGCATGCGAAGTCGATGTCGCTGGGGCAGCTGGCGTTGCACGTCGCCACGATTCCGGGTCTCGTCTCGAGCATCGTACGGCAGTCGCCGCATCCGGTTCCGCAGTTCACACAGCCCGCCGCGACCTCGTCAGCGGAGCTGCTTCCCGCGCTTGACGCGAGCGTGATCGAGGCGAAACAGAACCTGCGAGCGATTGGAGACACCGGCCTGGCGAGTTCCTGGCAGCTTGTCGACGGCGCTCAGAACGAGATCATGTCGATGCCGGTCGGCGCTGTCGTGCGGACCATCATGCTGAATCACTGGTACCACCACCGGGGTCAGCTGTCGGTGTATCTGCGCGAACTCGGCGTCCCGTTACCGTCGATTTACGGGCCGAGCGCCGACGAAAACCCGTTCGCCGTCGCCAGCACGGCTGCTTCGGCGTGAGAGAGTAGGGCTTCCGGCTTCAGCCGGAAGGCCGAACGTGCACAGCCGTGTACAATCCGCGCCATTCAAGGAGGACGCTATGCGTCGTTATGCGTACGCCGCCGCCCTGGTCGCGCTCGTTGGCTGTGCCCGTTCGGTGAACATGGAGCAGGAACGGACGGCACTGATGACCGTCGATCGCGAATGGTCGCAGACCACGAAAGATCTCGACAAATTCATGTCGTACTACGCGTCGGACGCGACATCGTATGCGCCAGGCGCACCGGCGACTACTGGAACAGACAACATCCGCAAGTCGATGGGCGGCATACTCTCGGCACCCGGGACGACGCTGTCGTGGACGGCGACGGGCGCGAGCGTGGCATCGAGCGGAGACCTCGGCACGACAGCGGGAACCTACGAGATGTCGTCGCCGGCCGGGGCCGAGAAGGGGAAATACGTCACCGTCTGGAAGAAGGAAGGCAACGCCTGGAAAGTGAGCCAGGACATCTTCAACTCCGATGCGGCGGTCGCCGCCCCGCCGGCACAGCACGCGCTGCTCTCACCCGCTGACGTCAAGTGGGGCGATCCGCCTCCGGTCCTTCCCAAGGGCGCCCGTTTCGCCGTCGTTTCCGGCGATCCGTCGCAGCCGGTGCCGTTCGTCGTTCGCCTGCAGATGCCAGCCGGATATCGCATCGCCCCGCACTGGCACCCGACGATCGAAAACGTGACGGTGCTGAATGGGGCGTTCGCGCTCGGCATGGGCGAACAGTTCGAAGAAGCAAAAATGACGGCGCTCCCGGTCGGCGGATACGCGACGCTGCCGGCGGAGATGCGGCATTACGCGATGGCCAAAAGTGCGGCGACCGTCCAGGTGCATGGCACCGGGCCGTTCGTCATCAACTACGTCAATCCGGCAGACGATCCGAGCAAGAAGTAGGCGAGGATGGCGTTGCCGCTCACGACCGCAGCGCCGGAGCACTGAACGCCGGGCCAAACGGCTCGATCGCCCGCGCGCACTCGAATGCCGCGACGACTAACGGCGAGACAGGATCGCGATCGACGCCGATGAGGCCGGCGCGGTGTTCGACCACGGGCTCCGTGAGCGGCACCGCGCGCACGTCTGCAATCGGGCCCAGGACCTGGAGAAAGTACTCGGGGATGATGCTGGTCAGCCCCATCAGGCGAACGTTGGCACACAGGTTGATGACCGAGTTGGTTTCCAGGCGTGGCACCGGTGCGGCGTTTGCTGAGCGGAACGCGCGATCGATGATCCGGCGGTTCTGCGTGTCCGGCGTCAGCAGGCACAATGGCTGCACGGCAGCCGCCGCCCACGTCAGCGTGTGAAGTGCTTTTCGCGCGCCAGCGCGACGAGGTATTGAAGCTGTCGGATGTCCACCCGTCAATGGTAGTCAACTTCGAACTTCCAATTTCCACCTACCATCGATGGCGCGACGCGCGCTGATTGTCGGAGCGGGGATCGGCGGACTGTCGGCTGCCATCGCGCTGCAGCGGGCCGGCTGGGAGGTGAGCGTCTTCGAGCGTTCACCCTTGCTGCGTGAGCTCGGTTTCGGGGTGGGCCTGGCGCCGAACGCAATCGTCGCCCTCCGCGAGCTCGGGGTTGGCGACACGGTGGTCGCGCGCGGCTTCGAGCCGACTCGTGCCGAACTCCGGCGCATGAACGGCACGGTCCTGAAGCGCGCCGAGGTTCCCCGCGGCATCCTCGGCGGACCGTTCGTGATTGCGTTGCGGCCGGCCCTCCACGGTGCGCTGCTGGATGCCGTCGGCCTCGACGCGGTTGCCGCCGGCGCCGAAGCGACACACTTCACCGCTGCCGGCAGCCGTGTCGCCGTGCACTTCGCCGATGGCCGCCTCGCCGAGGGCGACGTGCTCGTGGGTGCCGATGGCGTCGCCTCCGTCATCCGTCGGCAGCTGCATCCGGCTGAAGGGCCACCACGATCGAGCCGCATTGTCGCCGTCCGCGGCGCCGTGCATGGCGTGTTGCACCATTGCGGTGGACTTCACGCCATCTACTATCTCGGCCCCGGCGTCGAATCCGCATTCATTCGCGCCAGCGACACCGGAATCTACTGGTTCGTGTCGATCGCGCGCGAGTTGGTTCCATCCGGCATGACGGATCCGCGAGCGTTGGTTGCCCACGTCGCGCCGCGGTTCGATGTGACGTTCCGAGCGATCAGCTCCGCCACCGTGGACCTTCGCTACGACGAGCTGCTCGATCGCGATCCGCTTCCGTTCTGGGGAACGGACATGGTGACGCTGCTCGGTGACGCCGCGCACCCGCTGCTGCCGCACACCGGTCAGGGCGCCGCCCAGGCGATCGTCGACGCCGTCGCATTGGGGAAGCACCTTGCGGGTGACATCAGCGTTCAAACCGGGCTCCGCCGCTACGAACAAGCACGCAGGCCGAAGACCGCTGCGCTGGTGGGGCAGGGGCGGCGGACGGCGCGCATCATGCGGATGCAGAACCCCCTGGCGTGCTCTGCGCGGGAAGCGGTGCTGCGGATGGCACCGATCAAGGCCTTCATGAAGTTCTATGTGAGGGTCAATCGGCGGGCGGGGACTGATGTGACTTCCGCCTAAAGCGCGGACGCTGCAACCAGCGTTTCGTGGCTTCCGCCTTCAGGCGGAAGAAGATGTGCGCCGACCGAACAGCCGCATCAACCCTTTCACGCCCGTATCGCTTCCCGTCAGCAGATAGCGATGCCAATCGTCGCGATGGGTGGTGACGTGGACGGGAGCGAGCGTCAGCAGGCCGGTACGGCCGATCGACGCGCGCAGATACCTGATTTCCGCGACCGCGCTGCGCGCATCCGGGTGCACCGGCATCGTCACGCCTGCATCGCGGGCGATGAGCACCGCCTTCGCCTGGATTGAGAGCTCGAGCTCCACACGAAGCAGACACAGCATATCGACGACGACCGGTCCGGCGAATCGCTGGCGCAGTTCCTGGAGGTATGTCCCGAACCTCGTGAAGGCAAGTGCGTCGGAGGCAAACGTGTCGTGCAGCAGAAGGTCGAGATCGAGGCCGGCACCGACCCACTCCCGCGTCTTGTGCTCGCTGCGTTGGAACACCATCAGCACGATGAGCGGCAGCGCCACCAGCAGCACGGCGGTCATAACCACCGGCGAAAATGGCAACAGGTTGAAGGCCGCGTGAATCGCCACCGCGGCCAGCCATCCTGGGAGGAAGACGAGCACGAGTTTCTCGCGGTGCCGTTCGAGTGCCGTCTGCGACAGCATGGCGAAGACGGCGGTCGCGGCGCCGTGCAGCATCGCCGTACCGAGGCCGCGCACAGCCCACAGAACGAGCCCGGCCTCTGACAGCACTTGCAGGTACTGATAGTTCTCGACGACGGCGAAGCCGGTGCCGACGGCGAAGCCCAGTTGCGCCGCGTCCACCGGGAAGCCGATGCGGCGGCGCATCAGCAGATAAACGATGAACGCCCCCTTGGCGGTCTCTTCGACAATGGGCGCCACGTAGCGGCTGTAGCCCGTCTCGGAAATCAGGATCGCGCCGCCCAGCTGACCATACGCCCCATCGCAGATGATCGCCGCGACGATGCCCCAGGCGATAGCAGTGGCGATGGCCGAGGGGCGCGCCAGCTTGAAGCTGTCCATCAGCACGAGGACGAGGAGAAAGAGGAGGACGGGAAAGAACGCGAGAAACGTGTTTGCGGCCATGCCTACCGGAGCACCTTCAGAGAGATCATCGCTTCCCGGCGGGGAGCGAACCCCCGTTCGTAGGCGACCGCACCACCTACCGACAACGTGAAATCGAACGTCGACAGCGCATTCAACCGGAAATCGAGCTGGCCGCCGACGTTGCCGACTTTGCGTCGCAATGCCGCCTTGTCAGCGTTGGTCACGAGGCCACTGGCGAAAACCGCCGGCCGCATCCACGTCAGATAAAACCCCGGCGTACCGGCGCGCCGGAACGTCAACGGCGGCATATTCCACTCGACGATCGACTTCGCGAAGTTGCGCCCGCCGATTTCGTTGATCTGCGGACCCGGCAGCGCATAGTACTCCCGGTACCGCTTCTCTTCCTTGTGGTCGATGTAGTTGTTGCCGAACCCGCCGAAGAAGAAGTTGGCGAACGGTTCATTCACATTCTGGGGCGAGAACCCGACGGCGTTGCGGATCCAGAGTGACGAGTGCGGAATCGGCAGTGCCAGCCCCTGATCGTAGGTGGCGTGTACGCGGTTGAACAGCGACGACTCCACGACGTCGTTCTCGGAGACCAGCGACCACCGCATTCCCTTTTCGTCATCGACGTTGCCGAGTGAGGATCGCACGTCCGTGTACGTCAGGTCGCCACCGAACGAATACAGACGATCGACGCGGACGGCGACGTTCTGGTACTGCGGCAGCTGATCGAGGTTGCCGGCGATGTTGCCCTCGAGTGTGAGCGTCAGTCGGCGCGGTTCGTCGAAGACGAGATAGTTGGTGTGGCCGACGCCGACGTCGTAGCCGCGGCGGCTGGTTTTGGTCGGTCCGAACAGATCGTAGAAGTCGGCGTTGTTCCACGCCGCGTGGCCGGTCCAGTCGTAACGCCGATAGTCTCCGCGCAGGTGGATCCGTTCGCTCGACCGCAGATCGGAACCCGGGGAGACCGACGCCGTCAGGCTGGCGCCGTTCAGGAACAGCGCATCGCTGAAGCGCACGTGCATGCCGAATGAGAAGGCGTCCTTGTAGCCCTCGACGATCGGATAGAAGGATTCGAGCCGTAGCTGGCGAAGAGGACTGTAGGGGCCGGTGCCCGTGATCATCGTCTCGATCGGTACGGAGCCAGGCGATCCCGCCGCCCACTGCTTCAAGATCGGGTGCTTCTCTACCACTTGCTGGCCGAAGAACGTGATCGGTTCGATGTCCTTCACCGGCTTGACGGAGATGATCGACGGTACGAAACCATCGCCGGTGTAACGGAAGACGAGCAGCGAGTCGGCTGTGAGCGGCACCGGCCGAAAAAAACCCGTTTCCGCGTTGGTCAGCGCTTCGAGATCGCCGGTGGCGATGTCGTAGCGGAAGATGTTCGAGACGCCCGTGAAATACGAACTGCCGATCAACGAGCGGCTGTCCGCCGAAAAGACGAAGTTCGACGGGATTGCGGTGCCGAAGTCGAACTGCTTGACGGCTGTTGCATCGTTCATCAGTAGCGAGGCGGTGCGCATCACGCGGACCGCCTGTTTCCCGTCGATCTCGCCGACCGAGGCAGCGACGAGCTGTCCGTCAGGGGAGACGTCGAGGTCATACGCAACCTCGCCATACGGCCACGAATACACAGCGTTCCAGTCCGTATACGGAAACGGGATGCGCACGAGCGTGCAGATCCCGTTGAAGGTGCGGATGCCCCAGATCGACTTGTCGGTCCGGTTGAACGACAGCTCGCCGATGCGCGCGTTCTTCAGCAGCCGCCGCTCCTTCTTCGTCGTCGTGTCGAGGGCGATCAGGTCGCGTTCCTGGGTGTTGTCGGCGGTGTAAAAAAGCGTCCGGGTTCCCGCGTCGTAGGCCAGCGACGTCACGGTGTAGATCCGCGGCAGCTTGATGTCGTGAAGACGCTCGACGCGGCCGTCGTCCATGCCGATTGCCGCGAGATAGGCAACCGTGCCCGGGTAGTTCAGCCCAGCATAAATCGTCCGCCGCTCGGCATCGACGTAGGAGCGGGACAGTGAGCCGAGCGCCTGGCGCGACACATCTTTATACGGCGTGGTCGGATACCGCCGTATGGTGTCGAGATTCTTGCGTTGAAAGTCCTTTTCGAAGCCGATCCAGTCCTGCCACGCCCGTTCGAGCGGCATCCCGTAGACCTGCTGGAAGCCCGACGCGTAGTACGCCTTGGAACCGTCGGTGCGCGTCACCCACTGCAGCAGTTTTTCCGGTGTGTACATGTAGGCGAGGTAATTCATGAACCGTGTGCCGTACAAGTACGAGTTCGCTTCGACCTGGAAGTCGGTCTTCGTCAGTTCCGCTGCCAGTCCGAGCGGGTCGTAAAAGCGGCTTCCGTCGAGGGCCATCGACCGGAACACCATCTCGTCATATGGTCCCTGGGCGCGGCCAATCCCGCCCGCCATCCACGTGTCGAGAAAGACGGCAATTCCTTCGAGAAACCAACGCGGTGCCGCACGGCGCGGAGCTGTCAGGTAGAGGTATGCCATCGACTCGGGATGCTCGGCGACAGGTCCCACTTTTCCGCGAAAGAGATTCCGGAACATCTGATCGCGCCGCGCCGGTCGGTCCGTCGTGATGACGTGAACCAACTCGTGGTTCATCAGATAGGACATCCGTTCGCTGGCGGTGAACGTCTCGAACGCGAAGCTCATGGGAGCGATGCGCAGCGTGATGAGATCTCGCGGAACCGCGTCGGCAGAGGCATTGCCGGCATCGGAAAAGTCGGTGAGCAGCACCGTCACCTTCTCCGCCGGTTTGAAGTTGAACAGCTTCTGATGGAACGCCATCGCGTTTTCGAACGAACGACCGACGTGGGGAACGATGAACGACTGCGTTGGCTGGATGTAGACGACGCGGACGTTGTTCGTTTCCGTGGCCGTCAACTGCGCTGCCGCAGGAAGAACGCTGGCCGCCCACGCGAGAACCGTCGCGAGGCCGACGGCCAGAAACCGGGTTGGCATAGCGCGTGGAAGGCTACCTCAGGGGATAAGGACGCCGAAAACGAAAATGACGGGGAGCGTCTGAACGCTCCCCGTCATTTGGTGCCGATCAGCCTCTGCGCGACGGTCTTACTGTCCGATGGCTCCGCCTGCCTGAGCAGCCCCGGCCGCATCGATCGCCGCGGTCGGCGCGGCGGCCATCAGCGCGTTAACGGCCGCCGGCTGCGCCAGTGCCAAGGCTGCCGTCGGGGCGGCGAGCGCCGTCGCCAGCGATGAGGCCGCGATCGCCTGCGCTACTTGCGGAGCCGCCAGCGCCTGCGCCAGTACCGGACTCGCGTTGGCCGCGGCCTGGAGCGCCGCTTCCGCTGAGGCCAGCGCGGCGGCGTCAATCCGCACGCCCGCTGTGGCCAAAGCGGCGGCGTCGATTTGTACCTGCGCCGCATTCAGATTCGCTGCATCGAATCGAACATAGGCGATCACCTGCTGCACCTGCGGCTGCGCGAGCGCGGCGCGGACCTCAGGGCTCGAAAGAGCCTTCTGGAACTCCTTGTTCTTGAGCGCCGCCATGGCGGCCTTGTCAGCGGCCAACTGACGGAACAGGTCGCTTTGCAGGAACGCCTGCAGCTCCTGATCCTCGACCTTCACGTCGCCGGCGGCGACCTGCGGGGCCTGATAACGCTGCGCCGCACCGATCGTTGCCTCCGTTCCCTTGTCGACCGGCGGATATCCGGCCACTCGCATGACGACCAGCGCCGCGGCAGCGGCGGCAGCAACGGTCCAAAGCACTTTCTTCGCCATTGTGTTGCTTCTCCTCATGAAGTTGACCGGGGGTTGAGTCGCATGAGTCTGCGCAAACTGCGTGATCGAGGACATGACCGTGCCCACGAGCGTCGTTGGCGGATCGACTCGGGGCAGCTCGTTGAGCATCGACGACACGCCGTCGGTTTCGTCGTGCCGGTCTTCGTTGAATGCATTCATCGTGGAACATGCCACTCGACGAGCAGTTCGCCGAGTTGTTGCCGCGCCGTATAGAGACGCGATTTCACTGTCTTCGCCGGAATACCGAGGGCCGCCGCGATCTCGTCATAGGACAGGTCAGTGAAGTGACGGAGCACGACGACTTCCCGGTATTCCATCGAGAGCGCCAGGAGTGCGTCCTGCACGGCACGATGCCGCTCTCGAATTTCCACCGGGTCTTCCCGATCCCTGGCCGGCAGACCCGGTGACACGGGCTCTGACGGGCGTCGTCCCCGCAGCACGTTCAAGCATTCGTTCTTCAGGATCCGATACAGCCAACTGAAGAACCGCTGCGCCGGGTCGTAGCTGTCGAGATGCTCGTACGCCTTGATGAACGCGTTCTGCGTCGCGTCCCTGGCGTCCTCGTAATTGCCAAGCATCCGGAACGCGACGTTGAACAGGCCCCGCTGGTAACGGGTGACGATCGCCTCATACGCGTTGTATTCGCCCTTGAGACAACGCCTGACGACCGCCGCATCATCCGTGTCAACCATCAAATACACCGCAGCACCGCGAAAGTTGGAAAGTCGGTAAGCTTATCGCAGCGTGTGGCCGCTGCAGCACGTCAATCGAATCCGGAAGGGACGGGCAAATGCCCGTCGATGATGGGGTTGTGTGGTTCTTGCACACTTCCAAGGAAGACCGCGGGCCGGTCCAAGTCCTGCGTTTTGAGGGGCGTGTGTCGAGCGCGACCGCCGTCGAACTCGAGCAGGCCCTGGCGCGGCTCGAACCAGGTCGGTTCCGCGGCGTGGTGGTCGATCTGTCGGAGCTCGACTACATCAATGGCGTTGGCCTCCGGGCGATACAGACGGCTGCCGCCCGTTTCGCCGGATCTACGTGCGAGCTGGTCCTGTGCGGTCTTCGCCCGGTTATCCAGACGGCTTTTGATCTCGTCGGAGCGATTCCGCACCTGACCATTGAACCAGAGTGCGACGCCGCTGTCCGCCGTCTGCTCGATCGGCGCCCCTGAAGGCGCCCCCGACGACCACGCCGGCGGGGCCCCTGAAAGGCACGCCCTGCGAACTGCGATTAGACCGCGGGCGCAACCGCACGACGATGCGCCGCGGTGGCAAACTCCGCTAACCGTCGGTTGAACGCCACAGGATCGTCCCAGAATGGTGCGTGGCTCCCGCCCTCGACAAGATGGAGTTCTGCGTGTGCGACGGCCGCTGTGTGCTGGTCGGCGGCAGCAGGCTTGACGACCCCGTCGCTTGTGCCCTGCGTAAGCAACACCGGCTTTCTGATTCGCGGCAGCAGATCATCGTTGTCGAACGCGCGCGCGAACAGCGCCTGACGCACGTACGGCGGCACCGACAGGTTGAATCCAAGCATCAGATACCGTTCCGCCGGGGACAGTTCGCTGTCAAGAACCATGTCCAGCAGCGCGTCCATGCCGCGGGCGCTCTCTTCGGCGTCGTTTGACAACATTGCCGGCACGTTTGCCAGAAATTCTGGCGTGATGACCGAGAACGCCGCTTCGCTGCCGAGCTTCGTAATGCCACCGACGAACTGGATTCCGCCGATTGCATCGTCTCCGTAGTGCCTGATGTAGTCCAGGATTACGAGTGGTCCGTACGACCAGCCGGTGAGGATTGGCTGTGTCAGGTTCAACGTCTGAATCACCGCGTTGACATCGTCGGCCCATAGGCTGGAATCTGCGTATGCATCGCGCGGTTTGTCCGAGAGCCCGTGTCCGCGCAGATCCATGGCCACAAGCCGGAACTCGTCAGCGAGGTCTGAATTCAGCTGCTTCGTCCACGACAGACTGCACTGTGAGAAGCCGTGAATGAAGAGTATCGAGTGGCCCTGCGCGTTGCCCGTCTCGACCACATGGAGCCGCACTCCTCCGCCGCCGGTGACGTGGTGAGTCTTCATGGCGCCCCCTTCTGAGAAGGGCCGAACCATAACGCGGGCGTTCACCGCTTTCAATCAGATTTCGCAACCGCCGAGGTTCGAACGTGACTATTGGAAGTAGGGTGCGACGTTGCTCGCAATTGTCTGGAACTCGGCCGGCGTCAGCGGGACTTTCTTGAACTCTGCCCAGGCTTCGCGAGGTGGAGTTCCGCTTGCGGCATCGGAGCCGTACAACACCCGCTGCACACCCAGCTGCCGGATGCGGGTCGCGATGCGCACCATTTCCTCCGTCGCCGCATCGGGGATGGCGACGGTCGTCACGTCGAACCACAAGCGACGCGCCCGCGGATCCTGTCTTGCGATTGCGTCCTCGAACACCGACAGGGCCTGATCCACCGCTGGATCCAAGTAGCCGCCTGCGCCGGCGAGATGCGCAATCTGGATGGGAACATCCGGCGCGGCCGGAACCAGTTCGTTCAGAAAAATCTGCGCTTCCTCGCGTCCGTAGGCCATCTTCAGCGAGACCGACGCGCGCATGTGAACCACGATCGCCATCCCGTAACCGTTTGCGGCGCGAAACACGCGCTGCAGCTGCGCGATGTGTTGCCGGTTGTGATAATCGACGCCCGAGTTGCCGAAGTGAAGTTTCAGGCCGCGCCGAAGGTAAGGATCCTTGGCGCACCGCGCAAGCTCGGTGAGCGCGTATTCCCTCAGCGGATTGAGACCACAGAATCCAATCAGCCGGTCCGGATACTGCGCGACTTGCGCGCTGGTCCAGTCGTTATCCGCCTTGACTCGTTCGTAGTCGTTCTCCACCTTCCGGCTCGGCTGGCTGAAGATGTACGCGGTGGAGAGGACGACAGCCCGTTTGATGCCCGCGGCGTCGAGGTGGCCGATCAAGTCCTTTGCCGTGATTGGAGGAAACTGTGAAACGGGTTCCGTCCTCGATACGACGTCCACGAGGTCCGGACTGAACAAATGCTGGTGGTGATCGGCGGCCGGTACCTCCTGACTGAATGCCCGGCTCGCCGACAGCAGCCCGAGAACGGCGGCGAGAATCGACCGTCGCATAAGGTTTCTATACGACGTTTACTCGCGCACAGATGCGCGGTTACAGAATCGCGTCGAGGTAGCTCGAGCCGACGTTGACGCAGTCGAACACGTGCAGACCCAGTCGCGAGGCGAGATCGATGCAGACCTCGGTGCCGCGGACGCTGTTGCCGAAGCTGTCGAGCCGGGGCGAGTAGGTTGCGATCCCCATCTGCCGATTGACCACCGCCATGACACCGCCACCGACGCCGCTCTTGGCCGGCACGCCGACCCGGTACGCCCACTGACCGGAATAGTCGTACATCCCGCACGTGAACATGATCGAGAGGACGTCCTTCACGTAGCGGATCGAGAACGCGCTGCGGCCGGTGATCGGGTGGCAGCCCATGTTGGCCAGCGTGGCACTCATCATTGCCAGGTCGCGGCAGGTGACGAGAATCGCGCACTGCCTGAAGTAGACGTCGAGCGCCGCTTCGGCTTCGTCGTGGACGACGCCGAAATTGAGCAACAGGTGAGCGATGGCGCGGTTGCGGTGTCCGGTTCGTCGCTCGGATTCATAGACGTCGGGATCGAGCGTCAGCTGCCGGCCGGCAATCGTACTGAAGCAGTCGAGGATGTGCTCGAAGGTGCGATCGCCGTGGCGGGAATGCAGCAGGGCGGTGACCGTGATCGCGCCTGTATTGATCATCGGATTGAACGGTCGGTTCGTCGCTCCGTGCAGCTCGATCGCGTTGAAGGCGTCGCCGCTCGGCTCGACGCCGACATGCTGATGCACCTTCTCGGCGCCGAATTCGTCCATCGCCAAGCCGTAGGTCAGCGGCTTCGAGATTGACTGAATCGTGAACGGCACATCGCAATCGCCGGCCTCGAACACCCGGCCGCTGGCGGTGACGACGCAAATGCCGAAGTTCTCGGGATTGACCTTGGTCAACTCCGGAATGTAGGTCGCGACGTGTCCTTCCCTGACGCCGCGATGCTTGTCGTAGAGGTCGTTTACGAGCGCCTGCACTTCGTGTCTGGGCGCGCTGGTTGTGAGCACGTGCTTGTGGCGGGCAGCACTCGTCTCGGACATCGGCGCCGCGTTCGCAAGGGGCGTTCCGGATGAGCTAAGAGCACAGATTTCCCGCTATCTGATTGACCGACCCGCGCTTAGCAAGGACCACGGCGCTGTCGACAGCGACCGTTCAAGCTACAACTTCGTGCCGATGCCATTCTTTCCAGACCTGTTCGTATGAATGGGGCGATCGCCTGCGCCGGCGCAGGGACAATACAGCCGTGAGCGCGCATACAGCTGGTCGCCTCCATCACGGTGGGGCCTGGCGCCGGGGCCTGAACAATCCGCGGCGACTGCGAAGTATTCCGGCCTCCGCCCGGCGCCCGAGCGGCATGTCGCGCGATTCCGACGTGATTTTGCAGATCCCCGCCGGCAGGAACTGTGCGTCCTCGCTCAACAGGTTGGTATGCCGTCTCCGGATCTGATTCTCAGTTGGGCGACTACGGTCGCGAATGAATGGCGTGAGCTGGCGATCGGCTGGCACGCCGCTCTTGCCCTGCTGGCGCTCGGCCTGCTGGCAGGGTGGCGGCCGTCAAATCGCTTTCTGGCGTTGCTGCTGGCCACGCCGGTCGCCTCGGTCAGCATCCTCGCGTGGATTTCAGGCAATGGCTTCAACGCAGCGTTGTTCGCGGCCCTCGCCGTTGCCCTTGTCGCCCTCGCCGCGCGGCTGCCGGAAGGGCGCGCCCGGACCAGTACGCCCGGAGTCGTCGCGACCGGCGTTCTGCTGGTTCTCGTCGGTTGGCTTTACCCGCACTTCGTCCGCGTGACCTCGCCGCTTGAATACGGTTATGCCAGTCCCTTCGGCCTGCTGCCGTGTCCGACGCTCGCCGTCGTCACCGGAATGTCGCTTGTCTTTGCCACGTTGCAGTCGCGCAAATGGGGCGGTCTGATCGCCGTCGCCGGAATGCTGTATGGCGTTATCGGCGTTGTCGCGCTGGATGTCGCGCTCGACTACTTCCTCTTCGGAGGCGCCGTTGTCCTCGCCTTGAATCTCGTCGTCACATCGACTCGTTCCGTGCGTCCCACAGCGGAGGAACGCAGGCAGGAGTTGCCGGGCGATGAGCTCATCACGTCGCCGCTCGGCGCCTTCGATCACGCCATCACGATCCACGCACCGCGGGCTGATGTGTGGCCGTGGCTCGCGCAGATGGGCGCCGGCAGTCGCGCCGGTTGGTACAGCTACGACTGGCTCGACAATGGCCGACAGCCAAGCGGGCGCCGAATCGTTGCTGCGCTGCAGCACTTGAGCGTGGGCATGCTGTTTCCCGCCGTACCCCGCGCGTCCGACGGTTTCACGCTGCTCGCCTACGACCCGCCACGGTATCTGCTGCTCGGGTGGTTGTCGCCCGACAGCGAACCCCTGGTCACCTGGGTATTCGTTCCCCAGCAGATAGACGAACGGACGACGCGCCTCGTGGTTCGCGCGCGCGGCGGCGCCGGCTATCGCTTCCATGGTGTGCCATGGGCAATCGCGAAACACGTCATCCGCGCGGAACATTTCGTGATGCAGCGGAAACAGTTGCTTGGCATCGCGGCCCGCGCGGAGGCACCGGCGAATGCAGGCATCGCTGAAGGGAGGGCAGCATGAGCGCTCGCAAGCAGTTGCGCCGCGCGCTTCGTCTTGGTGTCGCCGGTGCCGTCGTCGCGGCTGGCACTTACACCGGGTGGGCCGCGGCCTCCTGGCGACGATACGGCCATCCGGCAGCGCCCGCCGCCGCGGACCGAGACGAGCTGCTCGACCGCTTCATGCCCATTTACGACGTTGTCGAGCGGCATCGCATCGGCGTGCGGGCGCCGGCTGATGTGACGTTCAGCGCGGCCAAGGAGCAGGACCTGCTCGGCGTGCCGGCAATCCGCGCAATCTTCAAAACGCGTGCGCTCGTCGTTGGCGGCGCTGCTGATCAGCGGCCACAGCCACGCGCGCTGCTCGCACAGATGCAGTCGCTTGGCTGGGGCGTGCTGGCCGAACGTCCCAGCCGCGAGGTCGTCGTCGGCGCCGTGACGAGGCCGTGGGAAGCGAACGTCACCTTCCGCGCCTTGCCGCCCGAAGACTTCGCGGCCTTCGACGAACCTGGGTTCGTGAAGATCGTCTGGACGCTGCGCGTTGATTCGGTTGGAGACGAAGCGTCAATATTTCGCACAGAAACGCGCGCTGTCGCTACGGATCCTCTGGCTCGTGTGAGGTTCCGACGGTACTGGGCCTTCGCGTCCGCCGGCATCGCGACCATTCGCTTCCTCTCCTTGCGTCCGCTGAAACGTGAGGCCGAGCGACGAGCGGCAGGTCTCGCTGGTGAAATGGTGCGGTCATGGTCGGCCTTCTAGGATTCCTCGGCCACGCGAGGCCGCGGTTGCGCACCGCGTATGAAGAAGACCTGCAGCGTCGGAAAGGCCGACCGCCTGCATCACCGCCGATTTCCGATGCGGACCTGGCGCGGCTCCCCGCGCCAGTGCAACGGTATCTGCGACGGGTGGGTGTCGTCGGTCATCCACGCGTGTCGAATTTCCACGTCCGCATGCACGGGAGATTTCGCAGCGGACCTCGTGGCCGCTGGATGCCATTCACAGCCGAGCAGCACAACTTCATCGACGAGCCCGCGCGTCTGTTTTACATGCGCGTCACGATGTTCGGAGTTCCTGTCCACGGGTATCACCGCTACGTCGGATCCGCGGCGACGATGGACATCCGCATCGGCGGGCTCATACCGGTAGTGCATGCCGCGGGCGACGAGATGAACCGGAGCGAGACGGTCACGTTCTTCAACGACATGTGCGTCATGGCGCCGGCGACGCTGCTCGAGCCGTCGGTTACCTGGGAGCCGGTCGATGACAGGATCGCCCGGGCGACGTTCAGCAATGCCGGCCATGTCATTCACGCGGAGCTCACGTTCAACGAGGCGGGGGAGCTGACGGATTTCTCGTCGGCCGATCGATTCCAGTTATCGGCGGACGGCAAGAGTGCGCGGAAGGTTCGATGGTCCACGCCGGTTGCCGGCTATCGGACGTATGGTCCGTTCTGCCTTACCTCCGGCGGCGAAGCCCGGTGGCATGACCGTGAGGGCGATTGGGCATATATCGAGCTGACGCTGGACGACGTCCGATACAACGTCGCTTCGCGGTAGCTCCACGACACTGGATGGCGACTGTGAAGAATCCGTACGCATTGCCGGCAGCTGTGGCTGGCGTGATGGCCGTTCAGGCGCTGCTGGGTCTGCTGTGGCCCGATCGATACCGCGATGGTGAGTGGGTCATGGCGACATGGTTCGGCAATGACAGCGTCACGCTGCTCATCGTGGTACCGCTGCTCATCGTCAACAGTGTTCGTGCCGCCGATGGGTCCCGGCGCGCGTTGCTCGCCACGCTGGGCCTCACCGGCTACGCCGTCTACAACTCCGCCTTCTATCTGTTCGGCGCGGCATTGAGCGCGTTCTTTCCGATCTACGTCCTGTTGCTCGTATCAGCCGTCTGCACGCTCATCGTTCTGTTTCGGCACGTGGACGAGAATGTCTTCCCGATCGAGCGCGCTGCCCTGGCACGACTCGCCGGCGGTTACTTCATTGTCGTTGCGACCGGTCTCGCGAGCGCGTGGTTGTGGTTGTGGGCCGCCTATGTGTTCAGGGGGCGGGCGACGCCGATCGGGCTTCAGGAATTCAGGCTGATTGTGGCGTTGGATCTCTCCGTGATGGTCCCGCTGTTGCTGACGGGGGGCCTACTGCTCTGGCGGAGAAATCGATGGGGCGTCGTGATATCAGCGGTCGGCGGTGTCGTTGCGGTGATGTATCTGCTTGTGCTGTCGGTGAATGCGGCGATCGCAATCTACCGGGAATTCACGCCGCCACCCGGCGAGTTGCCTCTGTGGGGAACACTGTTCGCGCTGACGACGCTCGCGACACTCTCGATCTTTGTGCAGGTGCAGGTCCGGCTAAAGCCGGACACCTTGGACTTCCGCCTGAAGGCGGAAGCCACGCGGAGTGAGTTCAGCGTGATTTCGCGCTGAAGAGCAGCCCGGTGTACTGCATTTCCTCCCAGGTCTGATCGCCCCAGCGGACGGCGACAGCCGGATCGGGATTCGAGCGATTCGCCACAGAGTTGTCGTACCAGGCGGACGAGAGGATGCGCGCGCCTTTCGGAATCTGTACCGGCTCCTTGAACATGTAGTAGGTCTGCCAGTGGAAGTCGTACTTCGGTACGGCCAGCAGCGGCTTCATCGTCCCGTCCGGCAACGCCAGGACGTAGTTCCAGCGTTTGCCGCGGACGTGTGTGTGCGGAAACAGACCCCACAGCGTCGCCTCCTGAAGGAAGCCGACTTCCGTGTCGACGCGATAATCGGCGGCGCCGGGCGGGATGGTGAACTGCGTGTTCATGAACTGCGACGCCCGGATCTCCGTTGACGGCGGTTCCTTCGCGAAGATCATCCCGACCTTCGATCGATCGGTCCCAGCCGTCCCATTGGCGGTGTAATGCATCTGGAACTCGATCACGCCGCCAGGCGCCAGACGCATCGCCGTACCACGCGGGAAGACCTGTGGCGCAGTGCCCGGGGCGTAGGTCGCGATCAACTGCCGCGGCCCGACGCCGCGCTGCCGCGCGCGGACGCCTGGTGTCGAGGGCGGCAGACGATTGTCCTGGAGGTTCAGATCCAGCACGCCGGCGATCGCGGAGACTCCCGCCGGAGCCTGGTAATACACGAGCACGTGATGCACCAGCGCCCGATTTCCGGGACGGACTTCGATCGCCTGCAGCCACTTGGCGTCGGTGAAGTTCGTGGGAACGGTGAAGTACTCGTACTGAATTGTTCCGGTAGCGGCGACTGGATAGTCTTCCGCCATCTGCAACACGACATCAGGCGTGCCGATGCTCCAGCCGTCGGCGAATGCCGGTGCCGCGGGGAGATCCGACGGATTCCCTTCGGGTGCGCCGTTGTCGGCCCACAGCCTGATGACCTCTTTCTCCTGCGAGGTCAGTCGCCGCTCGTTTTCGAACGTTCCCGCCGCTGCGTCCGCGTGCCACGGTGGCATGCTGCCTTCGGCGACACGCCGGCTCATCGCGCGCGCCCACGGGCGTGCGTCGGCGTAGGTGAGGAGCGACATCGGTGCTGCCTCCCCTGGCCGGTGGCAGCCGACGCAATTGCCGTAAACGATCGGAGCCACGTCCTTCGAGAACGTCGGCGCTGCAGTCGTCGCCCTCGTCTGGCCGGCCTGCCCGGCGCTCAGTGCCACGGTGGCCGCAGCCACGAGCACGCCGAGACCCAGGCCGGTCGCGATGGTGTTCTGCATGGACGGATCTTAATGCCTAATAGATCACCCGGACCCGGTAGTTCAGCGTGGCCGTGCCGTCAGACGCCACCGGTATGTTGAACTGTGCAGCCCAGGCATCGGTTTTCATCCATTCGTGCGACGAGCGGACGATCCGCCACGTCCCACCGATCGGCTCGTTGACCTCGACGGCGATCGGCGCCGATTTGTGGTTGCGAATCACGACTTCGTACTCGACCTCATACACGTTCGTCGCGATCTTCTGGAAATCGATCTGCTTCCGTTCACTCACCACGTCGAACGCATTGCCGATCTTCAGCTTCAGCGTCTCGTCCTTCGGCGTGTGCGCGATTCGATCCTCGCCGACGAATTGCACGCCGCCTTTCGAATCGGCCTGATAGACACGGACCGTGCCGGCAGGCATCGGCATGCCGAGCCCCGCGCGTTGTTCGTTCTTGAACTGGTAGAAGACCTGCACGACGTCCTTGATCGGCGCCCCCGGCTGTTGCACGTTGCGGTAGTAGAAATTCTGGCCGTCGACAACGTACCGTTTGGCGACCGGAAAGCCGTTCGCGCCAAGCATGCTGATCTGTTTTGTCTGATTGTTGTTGACCGTGGTCTTTCGATCGAGCGTGTAGAGGTGATAGTCGGAGAAGGCTTCCTGGGCCATTGGCGCCGCCGGCTTCGCCAGGCTGCGCTCCTGCATGACGTCGGCTTCCATCCGGTCGAACATCTGACGCACGCGATTGAGCTCACCGGCGACGAGCTGCAGTGACGCATTCTTGAATGACGTTCCGCTGCCGTTCTGCAGCGTAACCCAGCCGTCGATGTCGGCCGTCTTGTCGTCGCGCGCGACGGTCAGCACATAATCGGCATTCCACGAGAGCTTCGTCGCCAGATACGACGCCTCGACACGATGCCGTGTGCCGCCTTCGTTGTTCAACGCCCAGATCAGCGTCGGTCGCGCGAACAGATTTCCGGGCAGCTCCGGAAAGCGGATATGGTCAGCGTGGAAGCCGGTGACGATTTCGCCGTCGATCTGCCAGACCGGAGCGTTGTTGAAGCTCAGGAGCCGGGCGGTCACCGCCTCCTCGCGTGCCGTCCCGCCGTCCTGGCGCGTGCGCACGAGCGTCACATCGCGGCCGACGTACTTGCGCAGCAGTTTTTCCGGTTCGAGGAGGTCGTATTCGTAGTTCTGCTCGAGCACGCCGAGTCGCGCCGGCTCGGTCAGCGAGCGGAAGTGCACCGTTGCCGGATTGACGGTGGCCGCCACGTCCATGAAACGCAGGTCGGAGACGCCGCGCGGAAGCTGCAGGGTCCGCACGTCGCGCACCAGGGCGAGGTCGGAGTTGTAGACGGTGAGCGCGAGCTCGGTCTGGTCCTCGAGCGTGGAGGCGTCCTGCGCCGGCGCCGGTGCGGCGGCAACCGTGGTTGATTGCTTTGGGTGAACGGCCAGCGCGCCGGTCAATGCCAGCGCCGGGACTGCAAGCCAGAAACGTACGGACATATGAGCAACTCCTTCTATCCGTAGAACGAAACAGAAGGACAAGCTTGCAGGCATTGTCGGATTTACGAATTTACGAATTTACGAATTCGCACAATCCCTCGATTAGTTCGTCAATTCGCAGATTCGTCGATTCGTCAATTGTTGGAAATGGTCGTCCACGTTTTTCCGCCATCGTCTGTGCGGAACTGTCGGCCGTCGGCAGTGGTCAGAATGGCGGCGGTTGTACTGATTGCGCGGATGGCGACGACATTGACAGCTTCCGGAACCGTGACCATCTCCCACGTCCTGCCGGCGTTTGTTGAACGTTCGAGCCGGCCGGTGGGCAGGACCCGCCAGCGCACCAGCGGATCAGGCGAGACGATTTCAGTCGGCGTGGTCGCGCTCTGAAACGCTTCCTGCCGCGCCGCTGCGTCCGCACGACTCTTTGCCTGCGGAGCTTCAGGCGCGAGCGTAGCCGGTGCCGGCCGGGGGGCGGCATCAGCGTCACTTAACGTGGCCTGTGGAGCAGGTACAGGCGCGACGTTGTCGGCCTCGCGTCGCGTTTCCTTCTCCGGCGCGCGCGGTGGCCGAACGCTCTTCACATCCTGGCCAGCTAGGGGCTTTTGCTGTGGCGGTGGTGCCGCCTCGGGTATCGCCGATGGCGCTGCCGGCGCGCCTGGTACGACCTGTGGGCCGATGGCGACGGTCGCCTCCGGTTGCGGCACGGTGCCCCGATCGTCAGGCAGGGAGACATAGATGGCGACCGCTGTTGCCGCTGCGGCGATGGGGACGACCCACTGCAGACGCCACCGCTGCCACAGCGACGGCGCTGATACCGAAGCTGGCTCGGTGCGCGCGAAGACAGCAAGGGTTTGCTGGCAGGACGCACACGACGCGAGATGCGCCTCGATCAGGGCCGCTTCCTCCGCCGCCAGGTTTCCGTCGCTCCAGGCGGCGATGACGTCAGGTTCAACGCACGGGCCATGGCCCGGCTGCGTCGAGCGGATGGGGAGATGGCTCTTCAGCAGACTGTCGATCGACTCGTCGCGTTCGTTGGCTTTCTTCACACGACGCCCTTACGTTGAACGTTCCTGATTCGGTTTCTTGCGCGAATCGGCGAGCATCTCGCGCACATCCAGTGGCCCGGCATCCTCGACGACGGACGCGAAACACTCGCTGATTTCTTTCTCGGTCATCCCTTTCTGCCTGAGCTGCTGCTCCACGTCCTGTCGTATCAGTCTGCGTGTCCGCGCCAGATGCCGGGAGACGGTCGCCTCGTGTTCGCGCAGGGTCCGACCGATCTGTACGAGCGTGAGCCCCTGGGCATAGTAGCAGGCGAGTCGCAGCCGATCGCGTGCCTCGAGTCGACTGGTCGCGGTGGCAATCGTTTCCCGCATCAGCGCGACAAATCGATGCCGATCCGGATCGACAGGTTCCGCGTTTCCGGTTGCCGGCGGCTCCTCATCGTCTGAAAGGGCGACGAGTCGCCGGGCACGGCGCAATCCGTCCACGTACCGCTGCGCGAGCACCGCACGCAGCCAGGTCGGCAGGCTGCTGCGGCCGTGGAAGTAGCGGAACAGCGACCGTCGCTCCCCGTCGCGCTCGGTCAGGCCGAACAGTTCCCCGTAGAGGGCGTCGGCCGCCTCGCGCGCGCCGCCCGTTCGGTCAATGGCGTCAGCGGCGCGGTAAAGCGTCGGTCGATGCTCGCGGATGAAGTGCTCCCATGCGTTGTCACTGCCGTCGGCACACGCTGCGGCGAGCGCCAGATCTTCGAGGTGCAACGACGCCAGAAGACGCCCGGCCCGGCTGCCCGTGGTCGCGTCGGGCGCGGCATGGGCAATGCTCGATTCCAGCACCTCACGAAACCGGTCCAGCGTCAGCCCCCATCTCGCGGCGTTTGCTTTCTGATACAGCCGTTTGACGAGGCCGCTGTCGATCTGCGCGTGGCTCACCATGCCCGGCTACAGGCCATCAGTTAGTATTGTCGCCACGCCCTTCACTTTGCCGCTGGAGGTCTGAACGTGAAGCTGCTCGTGTCGTGCATCGTCGTGGCCGGTTCGGTGACCGTGGCCGCCCAATGGGGAAAGGTTCCCGAAGCGAACGTGCCCCGCGACGAGAAAGGTGCGATTCGTTATGACGCGCCGGCGCCGAGAACGGCGGACGGCAAACCGGATTTCACGGGCATGTGGATGCGGGCAAACAGCGCGGCGCCGCGCGGCCGCGGCGCCGGCGGGCGCCAGGGGCAGGGTGGTGCTGCCGGTGCGGCGCGAGGTGGAGCGCCAGCGGCGGCGGAGGGAGCGCCGGCGGCCGCCGGCGGTGCCGGTCCGGCGAGCGGCGGGGGGCCGCCGGCTGGGGGTAATGGCCGCGGCGGTGTGTCGCTCGAGCCGGCGACCGCGCCTTTCCCGGTCGACCCGAAAGGTCCTCCGATTGCCACGTTCTTTGAAGCCGGCGGCAACATCGAAGGTGGACTTCCATATACGCCGTGGGCGGCGGAGCTCAGAAAACAGCGTCTCGCTCTTGGTGCGCGCGACAACCCCGACGCGATGTGTCTGCCGCTGGGATTCCTCCAGTTCCATCAACAGCCCCAGCCGCGGCGCATCTATCAGTTGTCCAACGTGATCCTGATCGAGTACGAGTCGAATTATGGTCTGCGTCACATCTATCTCGACGGCCGTCAGCTGCCGCCGCAGGGTGAGCCGCAACCTTTCTGGTACGGATACTCCGTCGGGCGCTGGGACGGGAATGACCTCGTCGTCGAGACCAACAACCTGCGCGGGGCAGAAGACGGCCCGAGCGACGGCTGGCTCGACGTCAACGGCAGTCCCTATAGCAGGGACGCAAAGTTCACCGAACGTTTCCGGCGTCTCAGCTACGGTCAGCTGCAGGTGGATCTGACCGTTGACGATCCGAAGTCGTACACGAAGCCGTGGACGGTGCGCGTCGATTTCCGGATTCGTCCCGAGGAGGAGTTGATCGAGTTCGTCTGCAACGAGAACCAGCAGTTCCGACGTCGGATCAAAATCGATTAGCACGAAGGGCACGAAGCGATGGAAGGACACGAAGAAGGACGCAAGTCGCGCAGCTGAGTTTCCTTCGTGCCCTTCGATTTCTTCGTGCCCTTCGTGTTTTGGTGTTGATGCCTCGTGGGTCTGCTGCTACTCTCAATCAATTCGTGACCCCCACCGCACGGGGCGCTTCGTCCTCCACGGACGCGGCATGCGGTGCTCCCTCCTCGCGGGCCAACGAAGTCGCTCGACACACGAACTCCCAACTTTCACCTCTCGACTGGCGCTCGGAGTCATGAGCCAGGTCGACGGGCAACTGCCAACTCCACTGTCTTTGTCGTTGCGTTCGGTCTACGTGGCGGTGCGCTTTGGACTTGGGTTTTGGGATTTGAGTTTGGGGATTGCGATGGAACTGACTTTCGGTGCCCGACTTCGCGCACAACGCGAGCGACAGCAGGTGGACCTGGCTGCGATCGCGGATGAAACGAAAATTAACGCCGCTTTGCTCGAAGGACTCGAGCGCGACGACGTGTCGCGCTGGCCCGGGGGACTGTTTCGCCGTGCCTATATCCGGACGTATGCCCAGAAGATCGGCCTCGATCCCGAGCAGGTGCTGCGCGAATTCATCGAGCGGCACCCGGATCGCATCGAAGAAGCGGCTCCGGTCGAGGCAATCGCGGAAGCGAATGGGGGCAAAAGACCAAAGACTCGGCTCGGGCTGATGATTGCAGGTCTGGCGGGACTGAGGCCGCAAAAACCCCTTGTCACGCGCACGGTCGCGCCGCCGGAAGTAACCGTGGATCAGTTTGCAGAGCAGATCCCGGTCGAGCAGGCCGCCGCAGAGCCAGTGACAGCCGCAGAATCATTTGTTGCCGAGCCGGTGACGGAACCGCGGCTCGTCCTTGAACCGGAAGAGGCGCCGCGGTCGGCGAGGCTTTTGAAAGTTACCTCGATTGATCCGCCGACCGAGTCCCGCCCGACGCGCGCGATGGAGCACGGCGTGTGGTCGACCGCCCGTCTCTGCACCCGAATTGCCTGCGCCCGCGACGACCGCGACCTGAGCGCTGCGCTCGAAGAGCTCGCCGCGATACTCGATGCGCAGGGTGTCATCCTCTGGGTCTGGGATGCCGAGCGCGCCGGGTTATGTGCGGCGCTCGCCTATGGATATCCGGACGATGTGCTGACCCGGCTGCCCAACGTAGCTCGTTCGAACGACAACGCCATTGCGGCTGCCTTCCGGTTCGGTCAGACCCGAGTCGTTCGCGGCAATGGCCGCGACACGGGAGCCTTTGTCGCGCCGCTGCTGGCGACTGACGGTTGCGTTGGCGTTCTTGCCCTTGAGTTCGCCAACGGGGGCGAGCAGAGCGATTTCGCCCAGGCGCTCACAACGATCGTCAGCGCTCAGTTCGCCACCTTGTGTGCCGCGACACCACAGGCAGACATCGCCGATCCATGGCATCGGCGCGACCACAGCCTCGTCGCTTCGTAAGCCCGAACGAGCGCGGACAAGAAAAGCGGAATACGTCATGCACCTCTCTCCTGGTGATGAGTCCAGGAAGGAGGTCCTGTGGAAGCCACAGCCGTATGGGTGCTGATTGCGCTCATATTGATCGGCGCGGTTGTCTGGTTCGCCCTCTCGCGGCGACGCAGCCAGCAGCTCCGCCAGCGTTTTGGTCCAGAGTACGACCGAACCATTCGCACTGAAGGAACAGTTCGAAAAGCCGAAGCCGCGCTCGACGCGCGCGCCAAGCGCGTGGAAGCGATGCACATCCGCCCGCTCAGCCCGTCCGACGCCGCCCGCTTCGATACATCATGGCGTGCCGTGCAGGCGCGTTTCGTTGACGATCCACGTGGCGCGGTAACGGAAGCCGACCGGCTCGTCGGCGAAGTGATGGCCGCCCGCGGCTATCCGGTCGGGGATTTCGAGCAGCGCGTGGCCGACATCTCCGTCGATCACGCCAATGTCGTCATGAACTATCGCGCCGCCCGCGAGATCGCGGCGCTACATGCGCAGGGCAAAGCGAGCACCGAAGACCTGCGCCAGGCGATGGTGCACTATCGCGCGCTGTTCCGAGACCTGCTTGAAACGTCCACGGACGAAGTCTATGAAGACAAGCACGTGCATCATCAGCACGACACACCGGCAGGGAGGCACTGATGGAGAAGGAACGTCGCCAGATGAGTACTGCGGACCTGGCGCGAAAGGCCGACGCCGCAGACAACGCTGTGCTGGAACGGGACCCGATCACCGGTCGCGAGCGGATCTCGCCGCCGAACGCTGAACAGCGGACGATGCTGTTTGAGGATCAGGAGGCGCGGGATTTCCGGACGCGCTGGACCGATGCCCAGGCGGCGTTCGTCGATTCGCCACGCGAAGCGGTCCAGCGCGCCGACTCGCTCGTGGCGGAAGCGATGAAGCGGCTCGCCGAGGTGTTCTCGAAGGAGCGCGCGAACCTCGAAGGGCAGTGGGATCGTGGGGATAACGTGACGACAGAGGATTTGCGGATCGCGCTGCAGCGCTATCGCGCGTTCTTCGATCGGCTGTTGAACGTTTAGTGTGGGTCCGGGTCCGCCGCGCGATGTCGCCAGCGCGGCGGATCCGGTAGTGGCTTAACTGACGCGGTATCCCATGCGCGCGGGCTCCGCGTACGGTACCGGCGCCACAGTGGCTCGCAATTCGAGCTGCGTATGCCGCTCGACGGTCGGTTTCGACGACCCGCCGCCCTCTTCACCCCAGACGAACGTCACTTCCGTTCCCGGCTCGCTGTGCTCGGTGTTCACCATGGCCAGCGTCAGCATCCTTCCTTCGTTCGAGCTGTAGCCGCACCAGGTCGAGATGCCGATCACATTGCCGTCCTTGACGACTTTGTCATAGGGCAGCGTCGAGTAGACCGCTGACGGGAACTCGAAGAACTTCGTCCGCGGATGCGGCCCGAAAATCGTCGCCATTCCCTTCAGCACGTCCTCGCTGTTCAACGCGAGCGTGACCTTCTTCCGCCGTGGGTTCGCGGCGATCTTTTCGAGCGCTTCGCGTCCGATGAAGTCATGATCGAACTTGACGACCGGCCCGTAGCCCAGATCGTACGGCGTCAGGTAATAGTCTTCGATGTTGTTCGAGTAGAAGCTGCCGCCGAGCGAGGCGATGCCTTCGAACGAGGTGGCAGGCAGCCACTGGCGGAACGCCTTCAGCTTGTCGCCTGTGTAGATGGCGGGCATCGGTGACGGAATCCAGCCGGATTCGAGGGTGTTGCTCGAATAGGTCCGCGACCCCGACAGCTTCAGACCGAACTCCTGACCCGCGTCGACGATCGCGGCCTTCACCGCCTCGCCGTCATCCCACGGCCCGAAGAGTTCGAAGCCGGGCTGACCGACCATGCCGTGGCGCAGCGCGCGCACACGCTTGCCGGCGATGGTGAACTCGGTCATGTTGAAGAACTTCACGTCCGGTACGGACTTCCCCGAGACCTTCTCCATCACCTTCAACGCGTTCGGGCCCTGCACCTGGTAGCGGTAGACCTTGCGCACTCCCGCGTTCGGGCCGGTGCGCGCCACGGTGCGCTCGTCGCGCTCGATCTTCACGTCGTCCTTGCCGGTCTCGGCGTTGAACTGCACCCAGTTGTGGACCGGCGGGCGGCCAACCAGGTTGAAGCGGTTCTGCTCGAGGTGAAAGAGCACGACGTCGCCAATGACGTAACCGTCATGCGTGACCGGAACGTACTGCTTGGCCTTGTTCGGACCGAAATTCTTGAACGTATTGACGCCGAGCCGCTCCAGGAGTTTCGGCGCATCGGGACCCTCCACGTACATGTCAGTCATGTGGTACGACTGATTGAACAGGATGCAGGTCTCCCTCCACGCACGCTGCTCATCTCTCCAGTTCGAGTACTCCGGCGGCACGACCGGGTAGACATAGGGTCCAGTCTGCGACTCGCGCAGCAGCTTGACCGGACCGCCGGCGGCCTGCAGCAGGTCCTCGAGGCTCTTCTGACTCATTCAGTTCTCCTGACGTAACTGCAAAGGTGTGATCATATATCTGGCAGTTCACTCTTCCAGGTGCTCCGTTCCCTGTTCGTGTTCTGGGTTCGGTTCGGGGTTCGGGGTTCGGGGTTCGCGGTTCATGTGCAACCCCGGAACTGGCACATGGAACGACGGTCCCCATGGAACACGGAACCCCGGCACTCTGGCACCCGGGAACTCAGAACTTAGAACTTAGAACTCAGCACGCTGAACAGCCAGAACATGGAACGGAACGCAGAACACGAACGGAGAACCGAGCACTTGGAAGTGTGAACAGCGAGTACTTGCGCCAACTCCCAAAGCGCTATAGCCTGCTCGCGCCGGAGGGTTCATGCCGTCAGTCATCGGCCGCCCGATATTGCTGCTGCTTGCCGCGATTGCGATGGGGGTCACGCCAGTCGCTGCGCACCATTCGTTTTCGATGTTCGATACGGGCAGCCCGATCACGATCAGCGGCGTGGTCTCGAAGGTCGAATGGACCAATCCCCACGTCTACATCGAACTGGATCTGACCGAACCGGTCAAAAACGCGAAGCACTGGAGCATCGAGCTCGGGAGTCCGAGCATCCTTCAGCGCGGCGGCTGGAAGTTCAACAGCGTCAAGAGAGGCGACAAGGTGACGGCCGTCGTCAGTCCGCTGAAGAACGGCGAGCCCGGCAGCCTGCTGACGCGAATTACGCTGTCCGATGGACGCGTGCTCGGCAATGGCGGTCCGGCGGGTGTCGGTCCCGGTACGACTGAACCGCCGACACCAGGTGCGCGGTAGACGTGACGCCTACAGCACGCGCTGCAATCGCCTCGGTGTCGCTGGTCGCTGCGATAGCGACGACGGCCCCCGTTGGTGGTCAGTCGAACGCGGGACGGAACATCTCCGGTGCCTGGGTGCCGATGGGCGGTGGTCGTGGCGCCAGCGCGGATCCGAAGATCGCCCCGCCGCCGGCAACGCCAATCGTCCTGAAGCCTGAATACGCGAAGGCGGAGGAGGCGCGGCGAGCCGCGGATGCCGAGCGCACCAGGAAGGGCGAGCCGCCGGCGACACCGGCTGTGCTCTGTCTGCCGTACGGGATGCCGCGAATGATGACGGTCGCGTCCTATCCGATTGAGATCCTGCAGACGCCGGGACAGATCACGATCGTGACGGAGGCATTCAGCGAGGTGCGCCGAGTCTACCTGGATCAGCCGCAGCTGCCGATTGACGAAGTGCCGCCGGGGTTCTACGGGCACTCGGTCGGGCGCTGGGACGGCGATACGCTGGTGGTCGACACGGTCGGGATCAAGGAGTCGGTGCCCAGCTACAACCTGTTGCCGCACAGCGATCGGATGCGGATCACCGAGCGCATCCATCTGGTGGCCGCCGACGTCCTGCACGATCAGATCACGATTGACGACCCGGTGGTCCTGGAAAAACCGTTCACCTACACGCTCGGCTACCGCCGGTTACCGAACTACAAGATGGTCGAGTTCGTGTGCGAGAACAACCGCGAGTACATCGACGAGCAGGGCCGGGTGCGGATGAAAGTCGGAGGAACACAGCAATGATCGGACGGATCTCCGTCGCATGCGCGACAGCGATCGTTCTGGCGGCGGGCGCTGCCGTCACGGCGCAGGCGCCGGCACCCGCAGACGCCCCGCCGACGGGTGCGCTGGCACGCGCCAACCTGGCCAAGCCGAGGGCGAAGGCGCCGTTCGAACTCACCGGCGTCTGGCTGCACGGGGGAGGCGCGGACAATTCCTTTCGCTTCTCGCCGCCCGCCGGGTTCAAGCTGACGCCGGCGGCGCAGCTGCACTACGACGCGGCGCGCAAGGCACAGGCTGAGAACAAGGTCTACCGGGACGACATCGGCCAGTGCTGGCCCGCCGGGCTCCCGCTGATCATGACGCGCGTCTGGCCGATCACGATGATGCAGTACCCGACGGTCATCTACATGATCAGCGAGTTCATGAACAGCCTGCGGATCATCTATCTCGATGGTCGTCCGCATTCGGATCCGGACGTCGTCGTGCCAAGCTGGAACGGCGAGTCGATCGGGAAGTGGGAGGGCGACACGCTGGTGGTGGACACGCAGTACTTCACCGGGCACCATCACTGGATCGATTCGGGCGTTCCGGCCAGCGATGCCCTGCACATCGTTGAACGCATCAAGCTGTTGCCCGACGGCAATACGATGCAGATTGATTACGAGCTGACAGATCCGAAGAGCTGGGAAGGGACGTGGAAATACACCAAGCGCTGGCGGCGGGTCGAGGACCGGGACATCGCCGAGGTGTCGTGCCTGCCGGACCTCAACGAGCACATGCCGACGACGAAATCTGGCGCGAACGTAAGGTAGGGAGCATGAAGACACGAGCGTTTCAACTGGCCGGCGTGATGCTGGCGATCGCAACCA